>Ga0304729_1000252_pt1 | contig 39085 bp, 39 predicted proteins | sample C_131016_MF_Meta_FD_190475 | JGI IMG/M metagenome (GOLD analysis project Ga0304729, IMG submission 190475) | Freshwater microbial communities from Lake Croche, Canada to study carbon cycling - C_131016_MF_MetaG (v2) (version 2) | ecosystem: Environmental > Aquatic > Freshwater > Lake | place... | reverse complement strand
AGGATTTGATTTCACACCATCTAATGCAATTCGAGTACGAGTACTAAATGACAAAACGCCTAACTCATCCTGCAACCAAAGAACTCGCTTATTTGGGGCTATTGCAGTTATTGCAGTTAGATCGGCTTGCTTTACTAACCAACCCGCAAATTGCAGCCTAAATTGTGCACTTGCGGAACTTAGCCATGCTTCATCAGTCGGCCAGCCACCTACATTAGGCGGGCTAAAAGGCACTTGTGACAATTTATCTAAGTAGCCTAAAAGTTGTGCTGGTGTTTGAAGTACCGAAGGCGTCAAATTTAAATATCTGGCAACTCCGACAAACCAATCAACCGGCGCTTTTACTAGCGAATTATTTACATCACCGAGATATTGGCTATCGGTTGCGGCGACTAAAATTGATTTAATATCGCGATTAGCAAACGCGGTTTCGAGAGTATTAGTTTTTGGCAATTCGTTGGCACTAGAAATAAATCGAAACCAAATTCGCTCGGCAATAAACTTCGCACAATCACTCTGTGAGAGTAACCAAGCCGTGGCTTTCGGGCCATCGTAATTGGCCGTTGCACCTAAAATCGTTTTCGGATTTGGATCGAATCGCTTAGTATTGAACGTTACTTTCCCTGACCAAGATTCAACTTGGTACCCGGTTAAAGCTCTGGCCAATTCACGGACGTCATTTTCGGTGTAACGATTAACTCCTAGAAGAAATAACTCCATCAATTCACGAGCTAAATTTTCATTAGGTGCTTTATAAACATTCGCTCCGCCATCAAGCCAATCTTGAAGCGCTCCATCATCTAACATCGCAAGTGACATGTCTTTGAAGTTGCCAAGTGAATTCTTGCGTAGCGTTTGATTTTGTAAATACATCGGGTAGGCAAAATTGATTTTGCTGATCGAAGTCGCCCAATGCCCATGCCAGAACCAAGTCATTCGTTCTATCAAAGCGTGATCAGTTAAAACCATTCGATCCAGCCACCAGAGAACCAAATCTTTACTTTGTTGCCGCAAGGCAATACTGAATGCGATATAGGCATCCGTTTTTTGCGCAGGACGTTGTCCTAAATTTGTAATATTTGGTTCAGCTACTTTGGCAGCGCCCAAATCAACATCGGGAACAGTAAAAAGTGCACTTTTGGTGGCGCTTAAACCGTTAGCTAGTGCCGCCTTAAATTCGCCTGGTTTGGGGCCAAAGCCAAACCGGTGATAGAGCCGAGCAATCTCTAGCCGATCGGTTTCCATGTCCTCAAATGTATGCGCTCTGTAACGTTTAGGTAAGGTACGGACATGAACTCACACGAAATTCTCCGAGAAGAAATCCTGAACAAAGCAGTTGTGCACGGAAAAGTAATTTTATCTTCGGGCAAAGAAGCTGATTACTACGTTGACTTACGTCGTGTGACGCTTGATTCAGTTGCCGCACCACTTGTAGGCGAAGTAATGCTTGAACTAACTAAAGATTTAGATTACGAAGCAGTTGGTGGGTTAACTCTTGGGGCTGACCCAGTTGCAACAGCGATGATGCATGTGGCCGCGCGACAAGGTCGAAAGCTTGATTCCTTCGTAGTTCGTAAAGCCGAAAAAGCGCATGGCTTACAGCGCCGCATTGAAGGCCCCGATGTAAATGGTCGTCGAGTTCTAGCAGTTGAAGACACCTCAACAACTGGTGGTTCAGTTTTAACCGCAGTCGAAGCGCTACAAGAGGCTGGTGCAATTGTGGTTGGAGTTGCGGTAATTGTTGAACGTGGCGCTAAACCTAAAATTGACGAAGCTGGATTTGAGTATCGAGCTGCATACCAGTTAGCGGATTTAGGTCTTTAATTAACTTAAGTGGCGCTTAGTACGTACTTCGCGAACAACTTCAAGTGCAATTGGTGCCAAGCTAACTAATACGATCAACGCAATAATCGGTAGTAGATATTTATCGACCGAACCTTTTAGTTTTTCACCTAAAACATAACCGAGTGACATTACGGCTTCGGTCCAGATAACAGCACCGATCGAGTTCCAGATAAAAAATTTTCGAGCTGAAATTCCAACCACGCCGCACATTGGATTAATCAATGTGCGTACAAATGGAATAAAACGAGCCAAAATTATGGCCTTGCCAATTCCGTATTTGTTAAGCCATTTTTCGGTTGAGTGCACTCGAGTTTGCGTGAAAAATCGTCCATCTGACCGGTCAAAAAGTTTGCGGCCATATTTCGCGCCAATAAAGTGGCCCACTTGTGAACCTACAATTGCAACTAACGGTGCGCCAATAAAAAGCGCAGCTGGCGATAAGTGCACGCCACCAAGTAAGGCCGCAGCCGAGCCCGAAGCCGCCAAACCCGCAATGAAGAGTAAAGAGTCGCCGGGAAATGCCAAGCCGATTAACAAACCAGTTTCAGCGAAGAGGATGGCCAAAATTCCAGCCAAACCAAGATTTGCCACAATCGAGTTCGCATCAAATAAGTTCATGCGGGCGAGGCTAGCCTAAGTTTCCTAGGTGCCACCAGAGCGCTAACCAGCCAACGTTTCAAAATCCACGCTCAAAGCGCTGTAATAGATAAGTATAAATTTGCCTTAATTGGGGCAGGCTCGCTTACACTTCACCAGTCTCGCGCCCGAATCTCAAATTAAGGCGCCACGAACTCCAACGGAGGAGAATCAATGAGTGCTTCAAGCGCCCAATCCCTGGTTCATGTAACCGGAACCAATTTAACTTACGCATACATCGTTCTAGGAATTTCGCTAGCAGCGCTTGCAATTGCGTATGGCTTACGCGCCCAAGTTTTGGCAGCCAGCGATGGCACCGCCAAGATGCGCGAAATTGCTGAAGCAGTTCAAGAAGGTGCAGCGGCGTTCTTGTCTCGCCAATTCCGCACCTTGTCTTACTTCGTCGCAATTGTTTTCTTTTTACTTTTTGCACTTCCGGGCGATGCTGAGATTCGCATTGGTCGTTCGATCTTCTTCCTACTGGGCGCTGCGTTTTCGGCACTAGTTGGGTATAACGGTATGTGGCTAGCAGTTCGCGCAAATGTGCGCGTTGCAGATGCCGCTCGTAATAAAGATGGTCAGAAGGCAGTTCAGATCGCATTCCGCACCGGCGGTGTTGTTGGTATGACAACTGTTGGTCTCGGACTAATCGGTGCTTCACTTGTTGTGATTATCTACCGTGAAAATGCGCCATCAGTTCTCGAAGGTTTCGGTTTTGGTGCTGCAATGCTCGCGATGTTCATGCGCGTTGGTGGCGGTATCTTTACAAAGGCGGCCGACGTCGGAGCTGACCTAGTTGGTAAAGTTGAAAAGCACATTCCAGAAGATGACCCACGTAACGCAGCAACAATTGCTGACAATGTTGGTGACAACGTTGGCGACTGTGCTGGTATGGCTGCAGACTTATTTGAGTCTTATGCAGTAACACTCGTAGCTGCACTAATTCTTGGTAAAGCGGCATTCGGTGATTCTGGTTTGATTTATCCATTGATAGTTCCTGCAATCGGAACTGTCACAGCAGTTATCGGAATTTTCTTAACTAAGTTACGCAGTACTGATAAGTCAGCAATGACCGCAATTAATCGCTCATTCTTCTTATCAGCAATCATTTCTGCGGGCTTAACTTCACTCGCAACATTTACTTACTTGCCATCAAGTTTCAAAGTGCTAACTGGTCTTTCACCAGAAGCAGTTGCATCAGCTGGCGATACAAACCCACGTGTGCTTGCAATCGGTGCGGTATTAATTGGTATCGCTCTAGCTGCTGCAATTCAAGTACTTACTGGTTATTTCACTGAAACAGGCAAGCGCCCAGTAAATGATGTAGCAGCTTCATCTGAAACTGGTGCAGCAACTGTAATTTTGGCTGGTATCTCAGTTGGTTTTGAGTCAGCTGTTTATTCAGCGCTTCTAATTGCGGCCGCAGTATTTGGTGCATTCCTATTAGGTGGCGGAAGCATTGTTCTTTCACTGCTCGCCATCGCACTAGCTGGAACTGGCTTGTTAACAACTGTTGGCGTTATTGTTGCGATGGATACCTTCGGACCAATTTCAGATAACGCACAAGGCATTGCCGAAATGTCAGGCGATGTAACTGGTGAAGGTGCTCAAATTCTTACCGGACTTGATGCAGTTGGAAACACAACTAAGGCAATCACAAAGGGAATCGCAATTGCGACTGCGGTACTTGCTGCAACAGCATTGTTCGGTGCTTTCACAGATGCAATCAAAGAAGCAGTTATCAAGGCTGGCAAAGCTTCAGTCGATGTTGCTCTTCAATTCCAAGGCGTCCTCGATGTTGCCGATCCTCGCAACCTAGTCGGTTTGATTATTGGCGCAGCAGTAGTGTTCTTGTTCTCGGGTTTAGCAGTGAACGCAGTGTCTCGCGCAGCTGGTGCTGTTGTAGTTGAAGTTCGCGAGCAGTTCCGCTTACACCCAGGAATTATGAAGGGAACCGAGAAGCCAGATTACGCACGTGTTGTTGATATCTGTACTCGCGATTCGCTTCGTGAACTTGTTACACCAGGCTTGCTTGCAGTTATGGCACCAATCGCGGTTGGATTCGGCCTCGGTGTTGGCGCACTTGGTGCATACCTTGCTGGTGCAATCGGCACCGGAACTTTGATGGCAGTTTTCTTATCAAACTCAGGTGGCGCTTGGGATAACGCAAAGAAGATGGTCGAAGATGGCCATCATGGTGGAAAGAATTCAGAAGCACACGCTGCGACAATTGTTGGAGACACTGTAGGCGATCCATTTAAGGACACTGCAGGTCCAGCAATCAACCCACTTATCAAGGTTATGAACCTAGTTGGTTTGTTGATTACCCCGGCAATTGTTTCGCTAGCTCTTGGTGGTAACTCATCAAAGAGCACAGCAATATCTTTAGTTGCGGTTGCAGTGATCATCGGTGCGTTAATTCGTAACCGACGTCAAGCAACTTCAATCAGCGTTTAAGTAGAAGGTCTTCCCCCTTTTATATGGCGAAAGCGAAAACTGACCTAATAAAACTGGTGATTGTTGAATCACCAGCTAAGGCCAGAAAAATTGGTGGCTACCTCGGCGACGGTTATGTCGTCGAGGCTAGCGTTGGCCACATTCGCGATTTGCCTCAACGAGCCGCTGATATCCCTAAAGAATATAAAAAGATTGCTTGGGCTAAAGAGGGTGTAAATATTGAAGAGGATTTTGCGCCGCTTTACGTAATTAACCCAGATAAAAAAGCAAAAGTTGCTGAATTAAAAGCACTAATGAAAGATGCTGAAGAATTAATTCTGGCAACCGACGAAGACCGCGAAGGCGAAGCAATCGCTTGGCACTTAGTCGAAGTGCTTGAACCAAAGATTCCAATCAAGCGCATGGTTTTTAATGAAATTACCAAAGAGGCAATTCAAAGTGCGGTTGAAAATACCCGCGATCTTGATTATGACTTAATTGATGCACAAGAAACTCGTCGCGTTTTAGATCGCTTATTTGGCTATCGCTTATCTCCCGTGCTTTGGAAAAAAGTAATGCCCCGAATTTCTGCTGGTCGAGTGCAGTCAGTTGCCACTCGGTTAATTGTGGAAAAAGAACGCGAACGTATGGCCTTTATTTCTTCGGCTTGGTGGGACTTAACCGCCAAGTGCGAATTAGGCTTCAATGCCCGGCTTTTAAGCGTTGACGGGAAACGTGTTGCAGCCACTGCTGACTTTGGTGCAGATGGCGCCGTTAAAGAGAAGTCGTTGGCAAATATTTTGCTGCTTGACGAAGTTGCGGCTAATTCATTAGTTGCAGCGCTTAAAGCCGCACCACTTGTAGTTAAGTCCATGGAGGAATCTCCTCGCACTGAACGACCAAAGCCGCCATTTACAACTTCCACAATGCAACAAGATGCAGGTAGCCGATTAGGTTGGGGCGCACAAATCACCATGCGCATCGCACAACGTTTGTACGAAAATGGTTACATCACCTACATGCGTACCGATTCAGTAAATCTTTCGGCACAAGCAATAAGTGCAGCTAGAGCTTCGGCGAAAGCACTTTACGGAGCTGATCATGTCGCCGATGCTCCACGTGTCTACGTCGGTAAAACTAAAAATGCCCAAGAAGCGCACGAAGCAATCCGCCCAGCTGGTGAAAGTTTTAAAACCCCAGGTGAATTAGCGCCCGAACTTTCGCGAGATGAATTCGCACTTTATGACTTGATTTGGAAACGCACTGTGGCTTCACAAATGGCCGATGCTAAGAAAATGCAGATGCGGGTAGATTTTGATGCAAAGACCAGCGATGGCCGCGAAACAATTTTCCGTGCTAACGGTTCAGTGATTACATTCCCCGGCTTCTTAGCTGCTTATGATGATGTGGCAGATGAAAAAGATGGCGAAGAATCTGAAGATAAGCGTTTGCCAGCCATGAGTATTGGGCAGAGCGTTAAAGTCGAAGAATTTAGTTGCGAAGGGCACGAAACTAAGCCACCAGCTCGTTACACCGAACCAACGTTAGTTAAAAAATTAGAAGAATTGGGAATTGGTCGCCCTTCAACTTTCGCCTCAATTATTGCAACAATTCAAGATCGCGGTTATGTATCAAAACGTGGACGTGCTCTAGTTCCTACTTTTCTGGCGTTTTCAGTTACTGGATTACTAGAAACACACTTCACGAAATTAGTTGATTATGAATTCACTGCAAGCATGGAAGAAGACCTAGACAAGATCGCCGGCGGAACAGCGAAACGAGTTGACTGGTTGCGGGATTTCTTTTACGGACACGATGGTGAGCCTGGTTTAAACGAGCTATCGGCAGACCTTGGGGCAATTGATGCGCGCGAAGTTAACACGATGCGCCTGTCTCCAGAAATTGAAATTCGAGTTGGCCGCTATGGTGCATATCTGCAAGAGGGCGAAGGCGAAACTCGTAAACTGGCAAACGTTCCAGAAAGTTTAGCGCCCGATGAGTTAACACTTGCAAAAGCGATTGAATTACTTGCGGCGCCTTCAGGTGAACGAGAGCTCGGAATAGATCCAGCAACTAACCTACCGATCATTGCAAAGAGCGGCCGCTTTGGTCCGTATGTAACCGAAGTTTTCCCCGAAGAACCAGTAGTAGAAGGCGCCAAGAAAAAGCGCAAGAAAGCTGATGATCCAAAACCAAAAACTGCGTCACTGCTTTCAACAATGACACTCGACACCATTACTTATGAAGATGCACTTCAACTTCTTTCGCTGCCACGAACACTTGGTACAAATGCAGCAGGTGATGAAATCACGGTACAGAATGGTCGTTACGGCGCTTACTTAAAAGCTGGTGCTGACTCGCGCACATTAACTTCCGAAGAACAGTTGTTCTCGATTACTCTAGAAGAAGCGCTTGAAATTTATTCCAAGCCAAAAGAACGTCGACGCGGTGTTGCTAAACCGCCATTAAAAGAATTAGGAATTGATCCAACTACTCAAAAGCCATTGATAATTAAAGATGGTCGTTTTGGCATGTATGTAACTGATGGCGAAACCAATGCAACTCTTCGTCGTGGCGATACGGTTGAAGCAATGACAATTGAACGTGGCCTGGAATTATTAGCTGGCCGCCGAGCATGGGAAGCCGAAAATGGTGGCGCAGCTCGACCAAAGAAAACTCGCAAGAAAGCCACGAAATCCGCCCCCTCTTTGACTAAAAACACGGTGAAGAAGGCGGCAACTAAGCGAGTGGCTAAGAAGGCCGCAACTGGGAAAGCAAAAACTAAGCCCACTACGATTGAGCCGTGAGCAACTCTCTTCCAAGACCGGCAGCCCCGGCACCAGATGAGACTCGAAGCGTTTTAGCGATTCCAGCCTTTCGCCGACTTTGGCAAGCAATGGCTTTTGGCTCGTTAGGCGACTGGCTTGGTTTATTGGCTACCACGGCCCTCGCACAACAACTTTCCGGCGGAAGTTACGCCAAAGCAAACTTCGCAATCGCAGGTGTTTTTATTGCGCGATTGTTACCTGCAGTTTTCCTAGGACCAATTGCAGGTGTAATTGCTGACCGAATTGATCGACGCATGCTTATGGTGGTTGCCGACATAATTCGCTTCGCACTTTATATTTCAATTCCGATCGTTAATAACTATTTATGGCTATACACGGCAACGATCTTGGTGGAGTGTGTAACGTTATTTTGGTCGCCAGCAAAAGATGCCAGTGTTCCGAACTTAGTTCCTAAAGAAAAGCTTGAAAGCGCAAACCAAGTTTCATTATTTGCAGCTTACGGAACTGCGCCAATTGCAGCTGGCCTCTTTTCAGTATTGGCGCTTTTTAGCAGTGCTATCTCATCAGCATTTCCAAGTTTCAAAGGCACCTCGGTCGATATCGCACTCTACATAAATGCCTTGAGTTTTGCCTTTAGTGCTTGGACCATATTTAACTTGCATGAAATTCCAAAACGTAATCAAGCAGGTAAAAAAGCTGATTCAAGCGTTGGAAAATCTTTGATCGAAGGCTATAAAGCAGTAAGCGGATCAAAAATTATCCGGGGCTTAGTAGTTGGCATGATTGGAGCTTTCATTGCAGCCGGCGCAGTAATTGGCTTAGCGCGTACGTTCGTGGGTGATTTAGGTGGTGGCGATGCCGGTTATGGAGTGCTCTTCGGCTCGGTATTTACTGGTTTAGCAATTGGAATTGCATTCGGACCAAAAATATTCGCACAATTTTCTCGCCGCCGACTATTTGGTGCTTCATTAACTATTGCCGGTTCGTTCTTAGTTTTGTTGGCTGCCATTCCTAATTTCACATTAGCAGTCTTTATCGTAATTATTTTAGGTGCATTCTCTGGCGTTTGCTGGGTAACTGGCTTCACGATGCTCGGGCTTGAAGTCCATGATGACGTCCGTGGACGAACTTTTGCGTTCATGCAATCGATGATTCGAGTTACCTTGGTAGCAGTTCTGGCAATTTCGCCAATTATTGCGGCCTACATCGGTGAACATCGCCTTAAAGTTCGAAACACCGAAGTTACCTATAACGGCGCTTCAATCACACTTTTATTTGCTGGGTTATTTGCAATTCTGATTGGCGCAGTTTCGTATCACCAAATGAAAGATCGGCCAAACGTTTCACTTTGGAGTGATATTGCAAATGCGATTAAAGGTGAACTTGGTTCAATTACCGGTGCGCAAACCAAAGGCGTTTTTATTGCCTTTGAGGGTGGCGAAGGAAGTGGTAAATCAACACAAAGTAAATTACTAAAAGAGTGGTTAGAAGAAGAAGGCGAAGAAGTTGTACTAAGTCGTGAACCTGGCGGTACCGAAATGGGTAAAGACTTACGCCGTATTTTGCTTGATCACTCAACTGGTGAAATTTCGCCACGAGCCGAAGCTCTGCTTTACGCTGCTGACCGCGCGCATCATGTGTATTCAAAGATACGTCCTGCACTTGAACGTGGCGAAGTTGTTATTACCGATCGCTACTTTGATTCGTCAATTGCATATCAAGGCGCTGGCCGCGTTTTAGTTTCGGGCGAAGTGGCCAGAATTTCTCGCTGGGCAACTGAATCACTTTTCCCAACGCTTACTATTTTGATTGATTTGCCTGCCGATATCGGCCTAGGCCGTTTAAAAAGCAAAGATCGCCTTGAAGTTGAACCACTTGATTTTCATGAACGAATTCGTCAAGAGTATTTGCAGCTTGCACTACTAGACCCAGAGCGCTATTTAGTAGTTGACGGTCGACAAAGTGTCGAAGAAATTCATGCTGAAATTATCAGTCGCGTTGGAGAGTTATCTGGCTTGCGTAGAAATATCAGAGATGCGCAAGGAAATCGAATTATGAAACCTATTCGACGAGCCGCAACAACTGCTCGCAATACCGCGCGCAAAACCGTAAAGAAGAAATAACGATGTCGGTTTACGATCAATTAGTTGGTCAAGGCCATCTAGTAAAAATACTTGAGGGTGCAGTTGCTGCCGCACGCAGTGGTGAAGAATCACAAGAGATGACGCATGCGTGGCTATTTACTGGCCCACCTGGCAGCGGACGATCATCTGCCGCAGTTGCTTTCGCTTGCGCTTTGATTTGTGCTAGCGATGGCTGCGGAACTTGTTTGGATTGTCGCGCCGCAAAGGCAGGCACCCATGCCGATGTAGAAATTATTCGCACCGAAGGTCTTTCGATAAAGATCGAAGAGATTCGTGATTTACTTTCTCGCGTTGCATGGGCTCCAGCGATGGGCGGATGGCGTGTTGTTGTAATGGAAGACGCTGATCGCTTAACCGAATCGGCGGCAAACGCGCTTCTAAAAGCGATTGAAGAACCTGGAAACCGCACTGTTTGGCTCTTGTGTGCACCTACTTTGCATGATGTTTTGCCAACAATCCGGTCTAGATGTCGCCATCTTCAGTTAGTTACACCAAGCCCCAAAGATGTAGCTCAAGTTTTAATTAATCGCGAAGGAATCTCACCAGCGCTGGCTGATTATGCTGCTCGCGCATCTCAAGGTCATATAGGTAGAGCACGTTATTTAGCTAGCGATGAAACTATTAGAAATCGCCGTAACACAATTATTAAATTACCAATGCAGATCAACGATGTGGCCTCTGCGTTTAAGGCAGCTGAGACCTTAATTAATTTAGCAACCGAAGAAGCTGAAATTGCCGCAACCGCTCGAGATGAAAAAGAAAGCACGGAATTAGCGGAAGCTTGGGGGAAGGGTGCAACCGGTCGTGGCATGGCAACCGGTGGCGCAAAAGCAATTAAGGATTTAGAGAAAGAACAGAAATCTCGCACCACTCGAATGATTCGAGATTCCATCGACGGAGCTCTAGTGGATATCGCAACTTTGTATCGCGATGTGATGTTTGTTCAATCAGGCACCAAAGGCGAACTGATTAACCAAGAATTTCAAAGTGAAATTCTAAATATGGCTGAGAGAATTGCCCCAGCCAAAACCGTAACTAAAATTGATGCGATCATGTCGGCTCGCGTTAATTTAAGTCATAACGCAGCTCCACTTTTAACTTTAGAGGCACTTATGTGCCAACTCGCTCAAGCATGATTAGAAAGCGAATTGCATTCTTTCTGGTTCCGATTTTAGTTTTAACTGGATGCGCATCTACAAACAAAGAGCCCTTGACCACTTTGGCTCAATATCAAGTCCAAAAACTTTCCTGGCATGACTGTTATCAGAATTATCAATGTTCTAAATTATTGGTACCAATTAATTATGCAAAATTAGATTCAGGCGCATTTTCGATTTCATTACTTCGATACCAAGCACTTGATCAGGAGCGCCGAATTGGATCTTTGGTAGTTAATCCCGGCGGGCCTGGTTCTTCAGGCGTGGAATATGCCTATAACGCTGAAAATATCGTTAGCCCCGAGATTTTGGAGCGCTACGACATAGTTGGCTTTGACCCTCGTGGCGTTGGTGAAAGTGCCCCAATAAAATGTCTTACTAATTCTGAGACTGATGCAAGCTTTGCGGCTGATGCAAAACCAGACAGTGATGCCGAATTGGCGCTATTAATAAGTGATGCGCGGGATTACTTTGCCAAGTGTGTGAAAAATACTAAAAACATAATGCATTACAGCACTCTAGATAGCGCTCGCGATTTAGATATTTTGCGCTCAGCCCTAGGAGATTCAAAGCTAAATTTTCTGGGTAAGTCCTACGGCACGTATCTTGGAACACTTTATGCCGAACTCTTTCCGGAAAAAGTTGGACGTTTTGTCTTAGATGGTGCAGTTGACCCAAAGAGCTCAAGTCGTGAAGCTTTACTTGGCCAAGCAATTGGTTTTGATACAGCACTAAATGCGTTCATCACTGATTGCTTAAAACGAGATACTTGTTCGCTAACTAATAATTTATCGAGCGCTCGTTCACAAATTAAGAAGTTGCTTTCAGAGACTGCAATCACTCCATTAAAGAGCAAATCCGGCCGTGTTGTTACTGAGGGTTTAGTAATTATCGGAATTGCATCGTCTCTCTACGACAGTGGTTCAGGTTGGCCAGTACTGCGAGACGCTTTCAAAGAAGCGGTCGCAGGAAATGGTGACAGCTTCCTTGCACTGGCAGATCAATATGCGGGGCGACAAGAAAACGGAACTTACTTAAGCAATGAGAATGACTCTCTACAAGTTATAGATTGTTTGGACCGGACAGATTTTCAAACTATTTCTGAGATAAAAAACGGAGCAGTTGAATTCGCAAACAAAGCTCCAATTTTTGGTCCCTATCTGGCATATGGCGGAGTCTCCTGCCGGTATTTTCCCAATCTAAAAAATATTGAACACATTAAAATTAAAAATCTAATTACCAACCCGGTACTGATAATCGGGACCACTCGAGATCCGGCGACTCCGTATAAATGGGCACAATCGCTCGCAAAAATATTTCAGAACTCAATTCTGATTTCCCTCGACGCAGATGGACATACGGGCCATAGGCGAGGGTCAACTTGTGTGGATTCGACGGTTGATCGCTACCTCTTAGCCGGCGCTATGCCTAAATCAGCTCTTTTCTGCGCTATTTAGTCTGACATGGCACCCATACAGTTTCCAGATAATTCTCAGGAAAATCGAGTTAAGTGCACCTATGAGCCGAATTTCCGCACGAAAGTTCAGCGCCGCCGGAACCGATTGGGCGGCCCTGTTAACTGGTTTAGGCCTTGGTTTAACTGTGGCACTTGAATTAACAACGTTACGTAAATCAGATTTAGCAAATATTTATTCAATCTTGCAAGCAACTTCAAGATTTGCAGCTCTGATCGGAACTTATTTTGCTTTGCTTGGAATTTTATTGGTCTCACGAATTCCTTGGGTAGAACGCGGCGTCGGCCATGATCGATTAGTTACTTGGCATCGCAAACTTGGACCTTGGTCACTTTATTTAATTGGGCTGCATGTTTTGCTGGTAACTATTGGTTATGCCGGCCAGTTCCATGTAAACCTAGCTAGCGAGTTAATAAATATTTTAACTACATTTAACTGGATGTGGGCTGCGCTCGCCGGTTTCATTTTTATGATTACAGCTGGCGTGACTTCTTACAAAAAAGCTCGCGCGAAATTAAGTTACGAAGCATGGTGGATTATTCACGTTTCAACTTATGCTGCCATTGCTCTTTCATTCACCCACCAAGTTTTGAACGGACCGATGTTTATCGGACACCCACTAAATAAAGCATTTTGGATTTTCCTATATGGGTCAATGGTTTTCAGCATTCTCTATTGGCGCTTTGCCATTCCCACCTTCCGCTCTTTCCGACATGGTTTAAAAGTTGAAAAAATAGTCAACGAAGGCGAAAACATGGTTTCAGTAATCATGCGTGGAAACAATCTTGATAAATTGGGAGCTCAAGGCGGGCAATTCTTTGGTTGGCGTTTTATGTCAAAAGGTCACGCTCTTGTTTCACACCCATATTCACTTTCAGCCGCACCGACAGCTCATTACTTAAGAATCACGGTTAAAGATTTAGGTGACCACTCACGCTCACTTGCTGATTTGAAAAAGGGAACTCGAGTATTTATGGAAGGCCCATACGGCGCATTCACGGCTGGTCGTGCTTCCCGTAAACACGTCGTACTAATTGGTGGCGGAGTTGGTATCACGCCAATTCGGGCCCTAATGGAGGAATTCCGCGAAGGTGTTCAGTTAGATGTTATTTTCCGTGCGTCACGGTCAGAAGACCTAGTTTTACGCGAGGAAATGGACTATTTGGCGGCTCAATCTGAAGGCAGTATTCGAGTTCATTACTTAGTGGGCTCACGCAAGATTCATCCAATGGATGCGCGATCCTTAAAATCTCTTGTTCCTAGGTTTGCTGATTCAGATATTTACATTTGTGGCCCTGGCCCACTTGTCGAAACCGTTCGTGAAGCAGCTAAAGATTTAGGTGTGCCAAAGAACCGATTCCACGATGAAGCATTTGCTTTCCACTCTGAATAAGTTGAGGCGATGAGATGAAAAGATTTCTACTAATTGCTGCCGGCACCGTAGGCGGCTTAGGAGCAGTACTTTCAATTACGCCACCGCAACTTGGTGCGTCCGAACTTGGGCTCGGTATGGATCTGGGAACTTTGCCTGCAACTGATTCAGCAACGCCACCACCTATTGTTGATCAAACTACACCAACTCCAGAAGTTACGGCTACTTCTGCGACACCAACTGCAGCTGTACCAACACCAAGTGTCACAAAGTCTGCAAAACCAGCTCAGGTGTCGCCAACCCCAACTAAGAGCGCAACTGCTACACCAACTCAAAGTGCCGCAACGACTCCAACTCCAACAAAAACTGAGAGTTCGGTTCCAATTCCTACCAAGACTTCTACGCCGACACCGACTCCAACTAGAACTGAAACGCCAACGCCAACGCCAACTCCGACTCCAACGCCAACTAAAACTGCTACTCCCACACCGACTCCAACGCCAACTAAAACCGCAACGCCAACTCCTACAAAGACAGCCACACCTACACCGGTAGCAAAGTCAGCAAGTGGAACTTTTGTTGGGCCGTCAGTAAATGTTAATTACGGATATGTGCAAGTTGAAATCACAGTAGTTGACGGAAAAATTACTGATGCCAAAGCCCTTCAGGCTCCGAGTGGTCGTAACGATCGTTATTCAAACTACGCATTGCCTTTACTTCGAGAACAGACTTTGGCCGCACAATCAACCAGTATTCAAGGCGCGGCCGGCGCTAGCTACACAACTTATGGGTGGCGGAAATCGTTACAAGGCGCAATGGCCAAGGCCGGATTGTAGGAAAAATGAAAAGATTTTTATTAATCACAGCGGGAACAGTGGGCAGCCTGGGTGCGGTACTTTCAATTACCCCACCACAGCTAGGTAATTCTGATTTAGGGTTAACTTCTAGTGCAGGTAATTCAACGTCAACCGGCAGCTCTTCAACAACTGCAAATACAACTTCAAATTCATCAACTTCGACCAATACTGCGACGCCAGTTACTACGCCAACGATTAAATCTGCTAGCGGTACGTTCACTGGGCCGGCAGTAGATGTCAGTTACGGAATGGTGCAAGTTGAGATCACAGTTTCTAATGGAAAAATCACAAATGCTCGCGCACTCCAATCCCCATCGGGTCGCAGCGATCGCTACTCAAGTTATGCAATTCCTATTTTGACGCAACAAACTTTGGCCGCACAATCGACAAATATTCAAGGCGCATCTGGTGCGAGCTATACAACTTATGGTTGGCGTCAATCCCTACAAGGCGCAATGGCGAGTGCGGGTCTTTAACCACTAATGCGTACCCAACACGAAATAGAGGTTTGGGGAACTGTTTTATTTATTGACGTAACCAGCGAATTTGAAATAGAGCCAGCAATAATTGAGCTGACTGAATACGTAAATCATGTCGATGAAGTTTTCTCAACCTATAAAACTAATTCCACAATTTCGCAATTGCGCCGAGGTGAGATCGAAATAGATATTTGCTCACCTGAAGTAATCGAAGTCTGGAATATCTGCGCATACATAAAAGACTTAACCGAAGGTGCATTTGACCCATGGGCAGTAGACGGTGGCTTCGATCCGTCTGGATTGGTTAAAGGTTGGGCCGCCGACAAGTGTGCGGATAGATTGGCAAAAGCCGGCGCTAAACATATTCAAATTAACGCTGCAGGGGATCTTTCTTTACGAGGCGGCTTTACGCCTGAAAAACCATGGTCAATCGGGGTAGTTAATCCAGATAATCGATTAGAAATTTTGCAAGCTTTTGAAATTCAAGATGGTGCAATTGCGACAAGTGGCACGTATGAACGTGGGGCACATATCAAAGATCCTTATACAGGGATGATTGCAATTGGCGCTAAATCTGCCACTGTGATTGGACCCGACGGCGCAATAGCTGACGCGTTAGCAACAGCGCTAATGGTTTCTGGTCGAGATGGTGCAGTTTGGTTCACCACCCCAGAACTAAGTGAATATTCAGCATGGGTAATTGATCGACATGAGAACGTCGCTTGGAGCATTGGCCCCGCCACCGCATAATTAAGCCATGGTCGAAACCACTGGTGGATTTACTAGCGAGAGTTTGAAACTTGAAGCCAAAACTCTTTTACTTCCATCGCTATCGCAAAGTGAAGCAATAGAAATCGGCGAGATCGCTCATCAACTTGGGCGAGACCGCGGCTTGGCTATCACTATTGAAGTGAGGTTAGGGACGTGGCCGGTTTTTCATTTAGCGCTTCCTGGCACTAAACCCGAAAACGACAATTGGATTGAACGCAAAGCTCGCGTAGTGCATTTGACAGGTAATTCGACAATGCATGAACGAGTATTTGCCGAGGAAAATAATTTTGACTGGTACGAGAAAAATAATTCACCTGAAGCATCGCATGCGATCCATGGTGGTGGATTGCCGTTAAATGTGAACGGAATAGGATTAGCCGGAGTATTACTAATTAGCGGATTACCGCAAGTTCAAGACCATTTACTTGGAGTTGAAGTAATTGCCGAATTTCTAGCACGCAAAGGTGAACAACAATGAGTATTTGGGTCTGCGGTGAAGTGCTAATTGACCTATTGCCGGGTACCCCAAATCGTTTGGCAATTGTCGGCGGCGGGCCTGCAAATACTGCCAAAGCGTTATCCCGGCTGGGTCATCAAGTGCAATTTATCGATGGAATTTCAACCGATGCCTATGGCAATTCGGCTCGCGCCGAGTTAGTGCGAGATGGAGTTGGGCTAGACCTGGCTCTTTCTAGTGATCTACCTACCTGTACCGCAACAGTTTCTTTAGCTGATGATGGTTCAGCAAGTTATGAATTCTTAATCAACGGAACAGCAACATTTGCTTTCGATGAATCGTGGCTACCGGATCCTGAGCGACACAAGCCAGAAGTCCTTCAAATCGGAACGCTAGTAACAATTATTGAACCGGGCGCATCAATTCTTTATGACTGGGCAATTAAAGTTTCAGAATTTGCACCTATCGTGTTTGATCCAAATATCAGACCCAGTGTTATGCCTGACTTACGCAAGTATCGTGAAGAAGTTGAAAAATGGTTAAAGATAAGCGCTGTAGTTAAATTCAGCGAGGATGATATTGCCGCCTTATACCCAAATGAAGATCCCATCGAAATCGCAAAGAGCTGCATTGACAAAGGTGTTCAACTAGTCGTAATTACTAGAGGCGCTAATGGTTTAGTTGGGGTAACTGCTGATGGAGTTGTTGATGTCCCAGGCATTAAAGTTACTGTTGTAGATACAGTGGGTGCTGGCGACACAGTTGGCGCAATTATTGTCGAAGCCGTTATTGAAGCTGGAATTCTAAATTTAGCTGGTTCTAAATTGCGCGAAGTTTTACATCGGGCTGCAGTTGCAGCTGCGATAACTTGTTCACGTGCCGGAGCTCAACCACCTCGGGCATTTGAACTAACCGAAGCACTCGAGCGGAAGTAGAATGCAATTCATTGATGACGCAGAATTTCAAATCAATATTGATTTAGATCAAGGTGCACGTATAGCTTCGTTAATTTGGCGTGACATGCAATTTACTTTGCCGTTTAGAGGAACGCCGGTTAATTATGGTTGGTACGGAATGGGCCCGTGGGCTGGCAGAGTGCGAGACGGTTTAATAACTGGCGAAAACGGCCGTACGCATCAACTACCGCAAATTTTTGATCCGCCTCACGCAATGCACGGGTTTGGCTTTACCTCATCTTGGCAAGAAATTGGTCCTGGCCGTTCGTTATTACATTTGCCTGCACCGTATGGCGGCGCAACTTTAGAACAAACCATTGAAGTATTAGATGACGCAATTCGTTGGTCTTTGGAATACGAACCAGGGGATTGCGATTTACCAGCCTGGCTAGGTTTACATCCTTGGTTTGCCCGCGACCTAGATCGCGGTGGTAGCGCGGAAATAGAATTTAAAGCATCCGACATGATGCAACGTGGCTCTGATGGATTACCAACTGGTGAATTAATTAAGCCATCGCCAGAACCATGGGACGATGCATTTACCGGAGTTATTGGTACGCCCGCAATTATTTGGGAAGATGTCGCTCGCATTGATATTGAGTGCGATGCACCTTGGTGGGTTGTTTACAGTGAAGATGCCGAAGGTGTCTGCCTTGAACCACAAACTGCGCCGCCTGACGCTGCTAATTTAGGAATTACTGGCGAGCATTACATCGAAGCCCTATTTGTTTTCTCGGAAGAATAAAGAAAAGGATTCTCAATTGATTAACCGTGAACATCTCGCCAAATTAATGGTCCACGAACAAAATCGTTTTCTTAAACTTCACCCTAAAAGTGGCGAGCTATTCGAGGCCGCAAAAAAATCCATGCCGGGTGGAGTTCCAATGTCCTGGATGGCTAAATGGCCAGGTGCTTATCCAGTTCATATTGCAACCGCGAATGGCGCAAAGTTTATCGATGTTGATGGCAACGAGTACATTGATTTTTGCTTAGGTGACACAGGTTCGATGACCGGACATTCACCTACCGCAACCGTTGCCGCAATTCGCGAGCAAGCCGGAAAAGGAATCACGGCGATGTTGCCTACTGCCGATGCCGCGATTGTTTCGCAGGAACTTACAAATCGATTTGGTTTGCCCCTGTGGCAATTTACGGTTTCGGCAACCGATGCCAATCGCCATGTAATCCGTTATTCGCGCCTGTTAACTGGACGTTCAAAGGTAGTGGTCATAGATCGTTGTTATCACGGTAGTGTCGATGAAACTTTTGCCACATTGGATGAAAACGGAAATACCGTGGCTCGTGAGGGAAATATTGGCGCCCCAGTTGACCCAGCTCAAACAACCCGAGTTGTCGAATTTAATGATTTAGTGGGCATGGAATCAGCGCTGGCTCATGGGGATGTCGCGGCAATTCTGATGGAACCGGCAATGACAAATGTTGGAATCGTTTTACCAAACGACGGTTACCTAGATGCAGTAGCAGTCCTCGCACAGAAATTTGGCGCCTTGTTAATTATTGATGAAACCCACACTATTTCAATTGGCGTAGGTGGAATGACAAAGACATTTAACTTAAAGCCGGACTTTTTAACAATTGGAAAAGCAATTGGCGGCGGTATTCCAACTGGGACTTTTGGAATGACCAGAGAAATCGCAGATCAAATTAAAGCGAAAGTAGAATTAGAAATTATCGATACTGGTGGAATCGGTGGAACTTTGGCCGGTAATGCACTTTCACTTGCTGCAATGCGTGCAACTTTGACTTCAGTTCTAACTGAAGAGAATTTTGCGCACATGATCGAACTAGGCAATAAATGGTGCGATGGTGTCGATTCGGTAATTTCTGAATTTAATTTACCTTGGCACTGTTCACGACTTGGTGCTCGCGGCGAATATTTATTCGCTGAAAATGCACCTCAAACTGGGCGCCAAGCAGCAGAAGCTGGCGACTTCGAACTCGAACAATATATTCATTTACGACTATTAAACGACGGGTTTTTATTAACACCATTTCACAATATGGCTCTAATGTGCCCCGATACAACGGTTGCTGATGTTGATGCGCACACATCAGCTTTTCGCGCGATGTGCGAAGATTTAGTTGAAGCCTAATTTCTTGTAAAGAATAAGAGCGGCATGGTTGTCGGCATCTACATAAAGCATTGATTCTTTAAGGCCTTTATTTCTAAAGTAGTGCAGTCCGGTTAAGGTAAGCGCTTTGCCCAGCCCAGAACTATGAGCTGCTGGATCAACCCCTAGTACGTAAATCTCGCCAATGGCACCTTCGTTTACGCGATCGTGATGGATTTTGGTCCAGCAGTAGCCAATAATGCGACCTTCGCGGCGGGCTAAAAAGAATCCAGCCGGGTCAAACCAATTTTCAGCCATTCGATTGGTCAGATCCTGCATAACCCAATCGCCTTGATCAGGATGTTCAATGAAGATCTGGTTATTTAAAGCTAACCATTCGGCCGCATCTCCTGAATCGAAAGTTGATATCTCTAAGGGAGTATGAGGCTGCGCTAAATCCTCGCCAATTGGGCGATGTAACTTAAGAATCGTGCGCATTATTAAATCCGTTCAGTTATTTGTGCATCTTTCAAGGCTGCAGTGACTGTAAATCTATAGCCTACATTTCGAACGGTACCGATAATTGCTTCATGCTCTGGACCTAGCTTGGACCTTAGTCGGCGAATATGTACGTCAACAGTTCGCGTGCCGCCAAAATAATCGTAACCCCAGATTTCCTGAAGTAACTGAGCGCGCGTGAAAACTCGCCCTGGATGCTGTGCCAAAAACTTAAGAAGTTCGAATTCCTTAAAAGTTAAATCCAAAGCGCGGCCCTTAATTCGAGCGGTGTAACTATTTTCATCAATGGCAACTTCGCCAGTTCTGATTTCACCTGAAGTTGGATCACTCTCGGCAATCTGTGCCGCGTATTCGCCAATTGCGATTCGGATACGAGCATCAACTTCGGCAGGGCCAGCGGTATCGAGAATTACATCATCGATTCCCCAGTCAGCACTTAGTGCCGATAATCCGCCCTCGGTAGTAATCACTACAACCGGTGCACCTGAACCAGTCGCGTGCAGTAGTTTTGCTAAATTTTTTGCGGCAGGAATATCGCGACGTGCGTCGAGCAGCAAAATGTCTACGTCGGGTACATCAATTAATACGCTTGCTTCAGCTGGAACAATTTTTACTTGATGTTGCAACAAAGCAAGAGATGGCAAAACTTCGGCGCTGGCACCAAGGGTGTTTGTAAGTAGCAACACTCTTGCCATTTGCGCTCACCTGCTCCCAGTTGCGTTCGAGGTATTAAGTGGCACAGACTACTCTCGTGAAATCTTTCCTACCAATTTTAATTGTGCTCGTTGTAGCCACTGCATATGGCCTTTGGTACCAACGTTCGCGAGGCAAGATTCAAGTAAAAGTAGCGCCAAATAAGGATTTAACTGCTGAAATAATTGGCGGCGAACTTGGTTCCCGTGCCACCCTGGTGCAATTTTCATCGGCATTCTGCACTCCATGCCGGGCTACTCGGACTTTGCTTGAACATGTGGTGACCGACATGTACGACGTTCGCCATGTTGAGATAGATGCCGAAACAAACCTTGAACTGGTACGTAAATTGGATATTCGCTCAACACCTACCACGCTTATCTTGAATAGTTTAGGCATCGAAGTAGGGCGAGCTGTTGGAGCACCTAAACGAGAGCAAGTTGTAGCAGCACTCGCTGCGATCAAATAACAACTGCAAATAACTCGCAATTAGTCTTTTCGCAATTGGCTCTTTACTCTTAAGCCATGTCCTTCGTCCTAGATAGCTTTTTTACCAAGCGTCGCGTAATTGATTACGGTCGCTTAGCTGTCTCGTTGTGTTGTAACTAAAACTCTCAAGTTTTAACCGCAACCAACAAAATGAAAGAAGGCAAAAGAGTGACAACTTTAGAAAATAAAAGTACTTCAGTAGTAATTGACGCGCGTGGCCCACGTTTCTCAGCGGCAATCACAGTAATTGTTTTAGCAAGTGCCCTCGCAACTCAGTCACTATTACTAATTACTTTTCAATTTGCTGTATTTCTAGTTGGCGCAACAAAAGGACCGCAATTCACTCCGTACGCGCTTGCATTTAAAAATTGGATCAAACCTCGTCTGAAAAGTGAATTCTTGCCGGAAGATGTACGTCCACCACAGTTTGCCCAAGCTGTCGGTTTTATTTTTGCCGCAATTGCGGTAACCGGATTGCTGACTGGTGTAACAGCGCTGTTCACCATTGCGACAAGTTTCGCACTTGCGGCAGCATTTCTAAATGCTGCTTTTAATTTTTGCTTAGGCTGCGAAGTTTATTTACTTCTCCTTCGCGCCCGTCGTTAATCAACTAGTTATAAAAAAATTCACTATTTAATCAACTACCAGAAAAGGAAATAAATTTATGTCACGCGAAACGTCACTAGTTAGTGCTGATTGGGTCGCTCAAAACCTAAGTGATCCAGCCGTCGTACTTGTCGAGGTCGATGAAGACACTTCACTTTACGAGCAAGGTCATATTGAAGGTGCTATTACTTTCCATTGGCGCGATGACCTCCAAGACGGCTTGATTCGCGACTTAATTTCAAAAGAAAAGTTTGAAGCGTTGCTGTCCAAGAACGGAATCTCAAACGACACCACAGTTGTACTTTATGGCGGCAATAACAATTGGTTTGCAACTTATGCATTCTGGTACTTTAAAATTTACGGGCACAGCGATGTACGTCTACTTGATGGAGGTCGCAAGCGCTGGGAACTCGATGCTCGCCCATTCGTTACAACCGTGGCAGCACGTACAGCTACTCGCTACGTTGCTAAAGAACGTGACAATTCTATTCGCGCCTATCGCGACGAAGTAATCGCCGCGATTGGAATATCAAATATTGTCGATGTTCGTTCACCAGCAGAATTTAGTGGCGAACTTGCAGCACCGGCGCACTTGCCCCAAGAGAGTGGCCAAATTAAGGGTCACATTCCAACTGCTAAGAACATTCCGTGGTCAAAAGCCGCAAACGAAGATGGCACGTTTAAGTCTGATGCAGAACTCAAAGATCTTTATGTAGGTGCAGGAGTTGATCTAGCTGTAGACACGATTGCGTACTGCCGCATCGGTGAACGTTCAGCATTCTCATGGTTCGTGCTTCACGAACTTTTAAATGTTGCAAATGTTAAAAATTATGATGGATCATGGACCGAATACGGTTCATTAGTTGGTGTTCCGGTTGCGATAGGCGCGTAATGAGAACTTGCGGTGCAACTCCAGGTGGTCCAGATCTTTCGGGCATTGATTTAACAACGCAAACCGTAATTCAAGGTGTCATTCTCAGGGACGGGGTTGACGATGGAGTTCCAAATGGAACTCCCGTTGGAAATGCATATGTTCGATTACTTGATTCCGCCGGCGAATTCACCGCAGAAGTTCCAACTAACGTAGACGGGCAATTTCGTTTCTTCGCCGCTCCTGGCAACTGGTCCTTAGTTGTTCTGGTATCAGGAGCGCGCGAAGAACGTAAAGTAACTGCTACTAAAGGCGCTCCAGTCGATTTAATAATCGAAATCTAAGTAAGATTCCGATATGGCCGATCAGCATGAATTACGTGATAAAGGTTTGCGCTTAACCCCGCAACGGGAATTAGTGCTTGCAGCAGTCCGCGATCTTGGACATGCCACACCTGAAGAAGTAGCTGACAAAGTTCGTCAAACACATCCGGGCATCAATCTTTCAACGGTTTACCGCAACTTAGAAACACTAGAAAATGTGGGCTTAGTGCAACATGCTCACTTAGGGCACGGTGGCGTTCGCTACCACGCTTCAAATCAAGAGATTCATGCACATTTAAATTGTGAAAATTGCGGCTTAATAATTGAAGTTCCAATTGAAGCCACTTCAGCGCTAACTCAAGCAATTTTGGATGACTATGGCTTCCATACTGATCTAGAGCATCTAGCGATCGCTGGTCGATGTGAAAGTTGCTTTACCAAGCCTTAGACTCTCAGCATGAGCGCCGTTCTGGTTGAAGAAGGCCCCGATAAAGGTGCTGTTTGGCATTTTGGCGATCCAGTAAAAGAACAACGCGCACTAGAAGCCGGCACTGCCTGGGCAGATCTTTCACATTACGAAGTAATCTCGCTTTCGGGACCCGAGCGTTTAACTTGGTTGCATTTGTTAACGACGCAAGATCACGAGAATTTATTAGCTGGGCAATGGCAACATGCACTGATTTTGGATCCTAAAGGCCATATCGAACACCAATTCTTTTTAGTTGATGATGGCGATACCACTTGGTTAATTGTTAATCCCGGACGTAGTGCTGAGTTGATTCAACATTTAACTAAAATGAAATTTAGAGCGCAGGTTGAAATTCACGATGCCACAAGTGAGTTTGCCGTGCTGCGCGCCCCCGGAAAAATGAATGAAATTGGCGGCCCATATGCACTTGTGCCTCGCGCTGAACTAGCAAATATGGTTGAAACATTTAATTCAGTGGCAACTCAAGTGGGCACCTGGGCCCTTGATGCAATGCGAGTAGCAGATGGCCTTCCTCGAATTGGTTTTGAAACTGATCACAAATCAATCCCGAATGAACTGGGACTTTTAAATACCGCGGTTCATTTAAATAAAGGTTGCTACCGCGGGCAAGAAACAGTAGCCAAAATAAATAATTTAGGTAACCCGCCACGTCGATTAGTTATGTTGCACCTCGATGGCACCGAAGTTAATTTTCCTAAAGTTGGAACTCCGGTTGAAAATGATGGCGTAGTTGTCGGTTACCTTGGAACCGTCGCGAGACATCACGAATTAGGGCCAATCGCACTTGCCGTCGTTAAACGCAATACACCGCTCGATGCAACACTTTCAGTTTCTGGAATTCCAGCGGCACAAGAAGAAATCTCGGCCAGGTAATCGCCAATGCACTTATTCGGACAGTTAATTCTGACCTTAATTGCAGGGCTCGCGATAATGTGGGCCGTAAGAAAGTTATAACTACCCGATAGACTTCAAGGCATGGAGCTACTCACCTCAATACTCCTCGGCCTAATCTCAATTGTTATTGGTGCTGGATTATTGTTCTTTGCTTTTACTAACCGCAGAGATAATGAAAGCGCCCGATACCGAGATAGCAGAAAGCGAACTGGTCGATAATGGCATTCACAATCCCTGAAGGTTTACACCCAGATTTAAATCCGTTGGCATGGTTAGTTGGTACTTGGCGCGGCAAAGGCCATGGTGAGTATCCAACGATTGCACCATTTCAATTTATTTCGGAAACTGTCTTCAATCACGATGGCCGACCATTTTTAAATTATTTTTCGCGCTCATGGATTATTGATGAAGATGGCGAAATTGTTCGTCCTGGCGCGAGTGAAGCCGGGTTCTGGCGCATTAAGCCAAACAATGTTCTCGAGGTGGTTATCTCGCATAACACGGGTATTACCGAAGGTTGGCTTGGTCATTTTGATGGACCGAAAATTCAATTAGCAATGGACCAAGGATATTCGGCGCCATCAGCGAAAATCGTAACTGCAGGTGTTCGTCTATACGGATTGGTCGAAGGCGAACTTTTCTACGCATATGACATGGCAGCAGAGGGCCAACCGCTGCAAGCACATATTTGGTCTACAAGTCCACGTTCAGTCGATTAATTATGAGTGCAGTACTTGCACAGTTAGTGCGCAGCGGATTAGTCGAATCTACTCATAGTGGATTTTTAATTTTACTTAACTCAGACGGCAGTGACTTATTGACTTTGGGTGATGTCGATTCTGAAATGTATCCACGTTCGGCCATTAAATCTTTGCAAGCAGCAGCAATGGTGCGCTCTGGTTTGAGTCTGAACGAAGAACAACTCGCACTGGTGTGTGCAAGTCACGGTGGTACCGAACGTCATCAAGAAGTTGCCCTGGAAATTCTAAAAAGCGTTGGCTTAAGTGAAGCAGATTTACAAAACACTCCTGATCGTCCAATTGATCGGAAAGCTCGCATTTCGTGGGGGACTAAGCCAACAACTTCACTCGCCGCTAATTGCAGCGGTAAGCATGCTGGCATGCTGGCAACCTGTGTTATTAACGGTTGGGAAGTAAAAAATTATCGCGAACCTAATCACCCGTTGCAGTTGGCAATTGCAAAAGAAATAGTTGAACTAACTGGTCAACAAATTAATCGAGTAAGTATTGATGGTTGTGGCGCACCGCTATTTACAATGAGCACTCGTTCGATTGCTTTTGCAGCTCGCAAAATGCGGATTGATTCTGATCCAGTATTTAAAACTGTGATTGCAGCTTGCTTAAAACATCCTGAAATGATTTTGGCCGAAGGCGCTTTTGATACTCGAATGATGCGTGCGGTTCCTGGTCTCTTTGTAAAAGGTGGAGCAGAGAGCGTGATGTTGGCATCTTTGCCGGATGGAAGTGCAATCGCCTGGAAAATAACCGACGGTAGCAATCGAGCTAATGGCCCCATGATGAAGGCCGCTCTCGCTAAATTCGGAATAACTATTGATGGCGAGAATATTGATGTGCTTGGTGGTGGAACCGTAGTCGGCTCACTTAGCGCTACTTTTTAATCAGCGTTACCCTTAAACCATGACTGCCCGAATTGCCACCCTGATGGTGCACACCTCGCCACTGGATCAACCAGGAATTGGCGATGCCGGCGGGATGAATATTTATGTGGTCGAAAGTGCTGAGCGAATGGCCGCTATGGGCGTGAAGGTAGATATTTTTACCCGTCGCACCGATGCAAATGTGGCAGACATTGTTGAAGTTTCACCGGGAGTCCGCGTTATTCAAATAAATGTCGGCCCACTTTCTGGTGTTACTAAGGAAGCGCTTCCTAAATTAATTCCGGACTTGGCAAATGAATTTAAAAAACTTATTTCAGCAGAAACAAAATACGATTTAATCCACTCGCATTATTGGATTTCGGGCAAAGTGGCAATGCTAGCCAGTAAAGATTTAAAGATTCCATTTGTTCACACGATGCACACGATGGCGCGCGTTAAGAATTTAAACCTGGCCGAAGGTGAGACGCCAGAACCAATGATTCGAGTACAAGGTGAAACTCAAGTTGTTGAAGCCGCCGCCGCACTAATTGCCAATACCGATGCTGAAGCTGCGAGCCTGGTTTCGCTGTATAACGCCTGCCCAGATAATGTACAAGTAGTTTCGCCTGGAGTTGATCTCTACAAATTCATTCCAGGAGATGGCAAAAAAGCTGCACGCGAAAGATTAGGTGTGTCTGCAAATGCAAATGTAATTACTTTCGTTGGTCGCGTTCAACCTCATAAAGGTCCCGAACTTTTAATTCGTGCTATTTCAGAAATGCTTACGCACTCGCCTGCACTTCGAAGCGGATTAGTTGTAAACATTGTTGGCGGATCTTCTGGAGCCAATACCTCTGAAGTTGAACGATTGACCGATTTAACTAGCTGGTTAGGAATTTCTGATGTAGTTAAATTTGCTGAGCCAGCACTTCGCAACGAACTGCCTGATTGGTACCGCAGCGCTGATCTAGTTTGCGTTCCTAGTTACAGTGAATCTTTTGGCTTAGTTGCACTTGAAGCCCAAGCTTGTGGCACTCCAGTTGTTGCGACTGCAGTTGGTGGCCTAAGAACCGCGGTTGCCGATGGTATTTCAGGCGTACTAGTCGATGGTCACGATCCACGCGCTTGGTCATCAGTTTTAGCTCGCTTAATGCACGAACCACAGCGCCGAGTCTTGCTTTCAATGGGTGCAGTTGAACATGCTTCGCACTTTGGTTGGGACGCAACTGCTCGCGGAACGCTAGATATCTATGATCACGTTTTATCAGATTTAGCACGCGAACAAATTGCCGGAGCATAATTAATGAGTTCGCTCAATGCGGCCGAAGTGATTTCAGAATTTCTGCAATCGCACGATCTTTCATACGAGCAAAGTGACCCAAAAACTTTTTTAATTACTTTGCCTGGCGAAACAAAACAACAAACTCATTGTGCCCTGATTATCGGTGACCATTCGCTCAGTATTAATGCTTTCGTGATTCGCAAGCCCGATGAAAATGAGGATCAAGTACACGCCTGGTGCCTTCAGAAGAACGCCTCACTCTACGGAATTGCATTCGCAATAAATGAATTACGAGATATATATCTTGTTGGACGTTTGCCACTTGGCGCAGTAACAAATCAAGAAATAGATAGGTTAATCGGAAGCGTGTTACAAGTTGCTGACTCAGCTTTTAATCCCTTAATTGAGATTGGATTTTCAACCGCAGTCCGACGAGAGTGGGCATGGCGGGTATCGCGTGGAGAATCATTGGCAAACTTGGCGGCATTTTCACATTTGATTTAAATTGAACTAGGATTTACCCATGAGCGACTTCGAATTAATCTTGTTACGTCATGGCGAAAGTGAATGGAATGCTAAAAATCTATTTACTGGCTGGGTAGATGTTCGATTATCGGCCGCTGGCGAAGCAGAAGCTGCTCGCGGTGGAAAAATGCTCGCCGAAAATGGCTTACTTCCTGATGTCGTTCACACCTCGTTACTTCGTCGCGCTATTCATACTTCGCAATTAGCACTCGATGCCTGCGATCGTCACTGGATTCCAGTAAAACGTAGTTGGCGCCTAAACGAGCGCCATTACGGTGCGCTGCAGGGCAAAGATAAAAAAGAGACGCTAGCGACTTATGGCGAAGAACAATTTAAATTATGGCGCCGTTCCTACGACGTTCCACCTCCACCAATTGAGGCAAATGATCCGTATAGCCAAACTGGCGATGCTCGCTATGCTGATTTAGGTGCTGAAATGCCAGCAACTGAGTGCCTAAAAGATGTTGTAACTCGCATGATGCCGTACTGGACCGAAAGTATTGTCCCTGATCTGCGCGCCGGAAAACGAGTCTTGGTTACGGCTCACGGAAATTCTTTACGTGCTCTTGTAAAGCATCTTGATGGAATTTCCGAATCAGATATTGCCGAACTTAATATTCCAACTGGAATTCCGCTGCTTTATAAGTTAGATGCAGACTTGAAGCCAATTAAAAGTGGTGGAGAATACTTAGATCCAACCGCGGCGGCAGCAGCGATTGAAGCAGTTGCAAACCAGGGAAAGAAATAAGTTAATTATTTAAATCTGAAGCGTATTCGCCGGTAACTAAGTAGTACACGCGGCGAGCAATTGATACGGCATGGTCTGAGCAACGCTCGTAGTAACGACCAAGTAAAGTCATATCAATGGCGGTTTCAATTCCATATGCCCAAGAATCATCTAACAAAATTTCAAAAAGGCGACGGTGCAAAATGTCCATCTCGTCATCATCTTTTTCAAGTTGAAGAGCTGCGGTTATATCGCGTGACTTGATAACTGAAATAGCTTTTTGAGTAATTCGATTAGTTACATTGCCCATCTCTTGCAAAGTTAAAACCAGCTCGGGTGGAACCGCAGCAGCTGGGTAGCGCATGCGAGTTAACTTGGCAACATGATGCGCTAAATCGCCCATGCGTTCGAGGTCGGCGCTCATGCGTAATGAAGTAACCAAGGTACGAAGATCGCCAGCAACGGGTTGCTGGCGCGCCATTAAATTGATTGCACGTGACTCAATGTCATGTTGCATGTCATCAATTACGTCATCTTCGGAAATGATTTCTTCGGCAACTTTTAGATCGGCCGTTAGCAGGGCGTTGGTCGCACGTTCCATGGCCTTGCTAACTAGGTTACCCATCTCAATTAGTGAGGTACCAATGCCATCTAAATCGTCGTGAAATGTGTCGCGCATGGGCATAACTTAGACCGTCGAGACTAGGGAAGCGGCTTACTGGGTGAACGGGTCGTAAATCTGAGGTAAATATTTGGGTGAAAGGTGCGTAATTGGCTGATTAGGTAGTTCCCAAAGTGAACTCTTCTCTACGATAGGGCTATGTTCTGGCGAAGAGAAAAGGAAATTTCAGTCGAAAAAGGCTGGGAAATTCCACAATCCTTACTAGAGCTGCTAGAGATTCTGGATGCCGAATATTTAATTCTGGCCCCTGGCGAACAAGTTCTTTCTTCGTCAGCCGGAATCAGCGCGCTCGCGATGTTGCGTGATAACCGGTTGGTTTCAACGCCACTTCTAAATCTAGTTCGCGCAGTAAGGCGCTCAAATGTCTTTCAAGAAGCCACAGTCGAATTACCGCGTGGCCCAATCGGCCAAGGCACGCATGATCTTCTAGTACGTGTCTCTCCAATCGGCGATCAAGGCTTGATTGTTGCATTGATTTTTGATGACAGTGAGTTCCGTCGCCTTGATGCGATTAGGCGCGATTTTGTGGCGAATATTTCGCACGAACTAAAAACGCCAATCGGCGCACTTTCAATTTTGAGTGAAGCTGTTCTAGGGGCGAGCGATGACAAAGAGGCGGTTGAGAAATTTGCTGGACGAATGCAGATCGAAGCAACTCGACTAACTGACTTAGTTCAAGAAATTATTAACTTATCTCGGCTTCAAGATGGCGACCCACTAAAAAATGCACAGCCGCATTCGATGATTGAATTGATCAATCAAGCGATAGATGAATCAAGACTCTCGGCCGAAAAACGGAAAATCTCAGTTGTTTTCTTACCAAGCGCAGATTATTCAGTGCTCGGAGATCGCGGTCAGCTAGAAATGGCGATTAGCAATTTAATTGAGAACGCAATTAATTACAGTCCGGATTTAACTCAAGTAGCAATTGTTCTTACTTGCAAAGATACTTTGGTAGAAGTCTCCGTAACGGATCAAGGTATTGGAATTCCGGAAAAAGATATTGAGCGGATTTTCGAACGTTTTTATCGAGTTGATCCAGCACGCTCAAGAGCAACTGGCGGTACTGGACTGGGTCTGTCAATTGTTAAACATGTAGCAACCAATCACGGTGGAGATATTTCAGTCTGGAGCAACGAAGGCTCCGGAAGTACCTTCACAATCAGATTGCCAAAATTTATTGACTCTGAGAATTACTCAACAACTAACCAGGAGGAAATGCAATGAGCCGAATTTTAGTGGTTGAAGATGAGGAATCATTTTCCGAAGCGTTGGCCTATCTGCTAGGTAAAGAAGGTTTTGATGTGGTTGTCGCAGACACCGGCACCGCAGCAATCGAGCTATACGATAAAAATGGCGCTGATTTAGTTTTGCTAGACCTAATGTTGCCAGGCTTATCCGGAACTGAAGTGTGCAAACAATTACGTTCACGTTCTGCAGTGCCAATCATTATGTTGACCGCTAAAGATGCCGAGATCGACAAGGTAGTTGGGCTCGAACTTGGTGCTGACGATTATGTAACTAAGCCTTACTCATCTCGTGAATTAATCGCCCGAATCAGAGCAGTACTGCGTAGACATAGTGAAATTGGCGAAATTGAAGAGGACCATAATTCGCTGGTTGCAGGTCCGGTGCGTATGGATGTTGATCGTCACCAAGTGAGTGTTAACAACATTTCAATCTCCCTGCCGCTGAAGGAGTTCGAACTACTTGAATTTTTAATGCGTAATTCAGGCCGAGTTCTCACTCGTATGCAGTTAATTGATCGGGTTTGGGGAAGCGACTATGTTGGCGATACGAAGACACTCGACGTGCACATTAAACGTTTGAGAGCGAAAATTGAAGTTGATCCCGCCAACCCAGAATTTATTCAGACTGTGCGTGGGCTTGGTTACAAGCTAGAAGCTTAAGCAGTAACGCCTGCGTATGTATCGCGTTTATCGCGAGCAATCGCGCTAACGGTAACGACGCCAGCATCTTTAAAGAAGAAAGAAATTTCCACAGTACTGCCGGCCTTAATACCCGCGGCCGGAACAACTGCTTTCGCATTGGCTGAATCACCTTCAAAAATCATTGGCGCATTTTGCAAAATCTCTCTTGAGGCAGCAGTAACCGTAGCAAGTGAGTTATTAACTGCTATTCCTAAAAGAGAGTCAGAAGTTTCGCTGGCATTCACAATAGTTCCAACCAAAACACCACTTCCGTCAGGTTGAGCTACAACCAAAAAGCCACGTAGCTTCAAATCACTTGTTGCGGTTGTTATTGTGGTTTCAGCGCCATCGGTAACTTTCTTGATGTTGCGTGATGCCGCATTTTCGCCGGCACCGCATGCAGTAAGTGTTGAGAGAGATGCAACGACTAATATTCCAAGCGCAACTTTACGTAATTGCATTTTCTCTCCCAAAAAATAATTGTTTATGAATGCGCACGTATTCTCTCATGATAAATACCTGCTAAAGCCAGTTAAATACAGGCGAAATACCCGAGGTGACTACCCTCACTAGTTGCTGGTATGATTAGCCTCTAACGAAGGGCACCCCATGTCATTTAAAGTAGGCGAAACTGTTGTTTATCCTCATCACGGCGCAGCGCTAATCGAGGCAATTGAAACTCGAGTGATAAAGGGTGAAGAAAAAACCTACTTAGTTTTAAAGGTGGCTCAAGGCGATTTAACTGTACGAGTTCCAGCCGAGAACGTAGATTTAGTTGGTGTTCGCGACGTAGTAGATAGTGCTGGTCTTGATCGGGTATTTAGCGTTTTGCGTCAGCCATACACCGAAGAACCTACAAACTGGTCACGCCGCTACAAAGCTAACCTGGAAAAACTAGCCTCTGGTGACGTAATTAAGGTTGCCGAAGTTGTTCGCGATCTTTACCGTCGCGACTTAGACCGCGGCCTATCAGCTGGCGAAAAGCGCATGCTTTCAAAAGCAAAGCAGATTTTGGTTTCCGAGCTCGCACTTGCTGAGCGCACTGATGAAGAAAAAGCATTAGTGATTCTCGACGAGGTCTTAGCTTCTTAATTTAAGCCCGTTTTCGATCGGAGCCTGATGTCTGGCCAAGTTACCGCAATTATTGCAGCGGCCGGTTCTGGTCTTCGATTCGGTGCCGATGTTCCGAAAGCCCTTATTCAATTAGGTAATCGCACTCTAATCGAGCACGCCGTCGCCGCCATTTCGCCAGCAGTAGATCAAGTAATTGTTACTGCACCTGAAACGCACCTCGCTCATTTTCAAGCACTGCTTGGTGATGCCGTGACTGTTGTTGCTGGCGGCCAAACACGTTCAGAGTCGGTAAGGGCAGGTTTAGCTGCAGTTAATTCAGATACAAAATACGTCTTAATCCACGATGCTGCCCGCGCTTTAGCTAGTACGGAATTGGCCAAACGAGTATTGGCTGAGTTGGAAATCGGTGAAGTTGCCGTAATTCCGGGTCTGCTACAAGTCGACACCATAAAAATTGTCGATCAAAATGGCTATGTAACGTCAACGCCTAATCGATTAGATTTGCGCAACGTGCAGACCCCACAAGGTTTTGATTTTTCAGTACTAAAAGCTGCACATGCAACCAATGGTGAAAGTACTGATGACGCAGCGTTGATTGAAAAAACCGGAAATAAAGTTTTAGTTATTACCGGCGAAGAAAAAGCTTTGAAAATAACCACTCCTGCAGATTTAGCAACTGCATATAACTTCCTCGGAACGAATCGTGAATTCTTCACCGGGGTAGGCGTTGATTCACATGCATTCGAAGCGGGGCGTGAACTTTGGTTAGGTTGTATTAATTGGCCAGGCGAGGTTGGTGTCGCTGGACATTCCGATGGCGATGTTGCAGCGCATTCAATTTGCGATTCTCTTTTTGCGGCAACCGGGTTAGGAGATTTAGGTTCCAACTTTGGGGTCGACCGACCAGAGTATGCCGGCGCCAGTGGTACAAAATTATTAAATGAAACTTACGCATTAATCACAGAAGCTGGTTTCGAAATTTCAAACATCACAGTTCAGATAATTGGTAATCGCCCAAAGATGGCAGCAAGACGAAAAGAAGCAATTACTGCTATATCTGCTGCGCTAAATGGCGCACAAGTATCGCTACTGGCTACAACTACTGATGGGCTTGGCTTAACTGGAGAAGGAAAAGGCATTTCCGCTATTGCCTCAGCGCTCGTTTTTAAGGTTTCTAGTAACGACCGATAGACTTCGCTAATGAGTTCGCTAAAGCTATATGACACTTTGTCGCGAACCGTCTCAGAATTCGTTCCACTGCAGCCGGGTAAAGCGAGTATTTACCTTTGCGGTGCAACCGTTCAGGCACCACCTCACATTGGCCATATCCGAAGCGGTGTTAACTTCGATATTTTGCGTCGTTGGTTAATCAAATCTGGATATGAAACTACATTTATTCGAAATGTAACCGATATAGATGACAAAATTTTACATAAAGCAATTCACGAAGAAATGCCATGGTGGGCATTAGCGCTTAAATACGAGCGAGCATTTACCGATGCTTATTCAGCGCTAAATGTAATGCCACCAACTTATGAACCTCGCGCAACTGGCCACATGACCCAGATGATTGATTTGATCGCGCTTCTAATAGAACGCGGATATGCATATGCACCCGGAAATGGCGATGTCTATTTAGAAGTCCGAAAGCTCGCTTCTTATTTAACACTTTCTAATCAAAATGTTGATGATCTCTTACCGGCTGAAGATGCCGATGGAACTTTCAAGAGGGACGTTCGTGACTTTGCACTTTGGAAATCAGCAAAAGCTGGCGATCCATTTTGGCCAACACCTTGGGGTAATGGTCGACCTGGTTGGCATATTGAATGTTCAGCAATGGCTCACGCTTACCTAGGCGCTGAGTTTGATATTCACGGCGGCGGGTTAGATTTAATTTTTCCACATCATGAAAATGAAATCGCACAATCTGAAGCAGCTGGTTACGGTTTCGCAAAGCGTTGGTTGCACAATGCTTGGGTAACGGCCTCAGGTGAAAAAATGTCGAAGTCACTTGGGAATTCACTACAAGTTGCTGAATTATTAAAGAGTGTGCGCGGAATCGAACTACGTTGGTATTTAGGCAGCGCGCACTACCGTTCTATGTTGGAATTTTCGCCGGCAGCCTTAGAAGAATCAGCAATTGGTTTTCGTCGAATTGAAAACTTCTTGATTAGAGCAACTGAGATCCTGGGGCACCAGCCAAAATCAGAGTTAAGCGCAGATTTCATAGCTGCCATGAATGAAGATTTGGCAGTTCCGCAAGCATTGGCCGGCATTTCTGAGCAATTGCGGATTGGAAATAGCGCAATCACTGCTGGTGACGAAGCTGCAATTTCAAGTGCAGCCAGCTTTATACGAGGAGCTCTCGAAGTTTTAGGTTGCGATCCATTTGATCCGGCATTTTCAAACAGCGCAAAAAGCGAATCACTCAACGATGCTCTTGATGGAGTTATTAAATTAGTTTTGGCACAACGTACAGCAGCTCGTGAGCGAAAAGATTTTTCCGCATCTGACCAGATCCGCGATGGCTTAATTGCATTAGGAATTTCAATTGAAGATACAGCTCAAGGGCCACGTTGGTCGATCTCTCGTTCAGAAGGTAGCAATTAAATGGCCGGTAATTCAGAGCGCAAAGGCGCAATTAGAGGATCTAAAAAGGGTCCAACGACTGGTACAGGTGGAAAAAATAAAAAACGCCTTGCAGGTAAAGGTCCAACTCCGAAAGCCGAGGACCGTCCCTATCACGCGGCTGCAAAGCGCAAGAAAGCTGCCGAGAAAGCAAAAGCTAATCCGCGCACAGGCACAACTCCTCGCACGGGAACGACTCCTCGTAGTTCAGCCAGTCGTAATTCGCGGATAGATAAACCAAAAGGTGAAATCGTTGCAGGCCGTAACGCGGTACTTGAAGCACTTCGTGCCGCGGTTCCCGCGACTGAAGTATTAGTTGCACGTGGAATCGATATTGATGATCGCGTCGCCGAGTCACTGCAGTTAGCACTTCACTTACAGCTTCCAATTCGCGAAGTTCATCGCGCTGAAGTCGAAGGCATTTCACCTAACAGCCAAGGAATTATTTTGGCGATTAAACCGTATCAGTACTCAAGTTTCGAAGAGATCACGCAACGAGCTAAGTATCCAATGTTGATTGTGGCACTCGATGGCGTTACAGATCCGCGTAATTTAGGTGCAATCGTTCGAAGCGCTGGTGCATTCGGCGTTGGTGGAGTTGTAATGACTGAACGTCGGGCTGCCGCGATGACTGCTTCAGCTTGGAAAGCTTCAGCCGGAGCTGCCGCACGTATGCCAGTTGCTCAAGTAACCAATCTGGCTCGAACTATTGATGAAGCTAAGAAATTAGGCTGTTTTGTGATCGGTTTAGATGGCGAAAGCGATGAAACTCTAAGCGGCATGAAAGTTGCGACCGAGCCATTAATGATCGTGGTCGGCAGCGAAGGCAAAGGTCTCTCTCGATTAGTTCGCGAAAAGTGCGACTTAGTGGTTTCCATACCAATGAATTCAGCTACCGAATCCTTAAATGCCAGCGTCGCAACGTCGATCGCACTCTTCTGGGTAGACGAGCAACGTCGAAAGAAATAGCAATGACTTACCAGAGATTTATCGCGCTTGGTGATTCTTTTACTGAAGGAATGACTGACGAAATTATTGCTGGAAATTTTCGCGGTTGGGCCGATCGAGTCTCCGATGTGTTATCGAAAGAGTCAAGCGAATTTACTTACGTTAATCTAGCAATTCGCGGAAAATTAGTTAAACAAGTTGCCGAAGACCAAGTGCCGCAAGCGCTACCTTTTATAAACGGTAAAGAAACTTTAGTTTCTTTTCATGCTGGTGCAAACGATGTGTTGCGACCAAATTACAAACCAGAAAATGTATTTCCAATTTACAATGAAGCAGTACGTAAATTGGCTGCAACCGGTGCGACGCTGATGTTATTTACAGTTTTAGAGAGAACTGGAAACACCGGTAAGACCGCTGATATGTGGGCAGAACGATTTGGGACCTTTAACAAAAATGTCCGCGCTATGGCTACTGAGGTGGGTGCGATAATTGTGGATGCTAACGAAGAGAAATTTCTTTCAGATCGGCGACTTTTGGCATTTGATCGTCTGCACTTAAATGATTTAGGTCATGATCGTGTTGCCCAAGGAGTGCTTGAAGTTTTAGGCATGCCATTTAATCCAAGCTGGCGGACTCCGTTACCGCCAGCGAAGCCAACACCTTGGTTGGTTAAGAAAGCAATCAGTATTGCTTGGTTCTTTTCCTTCGCTTTGCCTTGGATTTGGCGACGAGTCCGTGGAAAATCTTCGGGTGATGGCCGAAGCGCGAAGTACCCAATTCCGACCAGTTGGCCGCTTAGTTAAGCGCTATTCCACCTAATCGACATTTCCCGTTCACCCTAATAAGAGAAAGTTTGACTATGCCAAAGCCAGGAGAACTAATTGATCGCGAACTTAGTTGGCTGTCTTTCAATGAGCGAGTCTTAGAGCTTGCACAAGATAGTGATATTCCACTGCTGGAGCGACTCCGCTTTATGGCGATCTTCGCTAACAATTTAGATGAATTTTTTATGGTTCGCGTAGCTTCAATCTTAGGAAAAATTGAGAATGAGATATCCGCAAGCAACACCGCGGGATTTACGCCGACTCAGCTGCTTAGTGCAGTAACTGCAAAAGCGCGTGAGTTGTCTAAGCGCCATGCGGATCACTTCAAGAAGGACTTGATTGCGGATTTACGCGAACATAAGATCGAGTTAATTAATTGGCATGACTTAAACGAAGATGAAAGTGCCTACGTAACTAAAATTTTCCGTGAGCGAATTTTTCCAGTGCTAACACCTTTAGCCGTTGATCCCTCACACCCATTTCCATATATTTCTGGACTTTCGCTTAACCTTGCAGTACTCGTTAAGCACCCAAATACTGGTGAAGAATATTTTGCTCGCGTTAAAGTCCCACCAATTTTGGCGCGATTCATCGCAACGAGTTCTACTGGTTCACGCCGTTTTATTCCACTTGAAGATGTAATTGCAATTCACCTCCAAGAACTATTCCCAGGCATGAACATCGAAGATCACTACACCTTTAGAGTCACTCGCAACGAAGACCTAGAGCTCGAAGAGGAATCGGAAGATTTATTGACTTCGCTCGAACAAGAACTTGCTCGTCGACGCTTTGGGCCACCTGTACGCCTAGAAATTGAAGAAGGCATCGATCAGGAATTACTTTCACGTCTTTGTGAGGAATTAAAAATTAATAGCGAGAGCGTGTTCTCGTTGCCAACACCTCTAGATCTAACTGCACTTAATCGCATTGCAGATCTAGATATTCCGGAGTTGAAGTTCCGTCCGTTTAAGTCACGTACAGCGGCTTCACTAAGCGAAGTAGATTCCGGCGACCCAGAACTATTTTTTGCAGCTATCCGCCAAGGTGAGATCCTCCTGCATCATCCATATGAATCATTTACAAGCTCAGTGGTCCAATTCCTACAAAATGCCGCACAAGACCCACAGGTGCTTGCTATCAAGCAAACGCTTTATCGCACCTCAGGCGATTCTCCGATCATCGAGGCGTTAATCGAAGCTGCTGAAGCCGGGAAACAAGTTTTGGCAGTGATTGAAATTCGTGCACGTTTTGACGAACAAGCGAACGTGCGTTGGGCTCGGAAACTTGAAGCTGCCGGAGTTCATGTGGTTTACGGATTAATGAATCTAAAAACCCACGCAAAATTATCTTTGGTTGTGCGTGATGAAGCAAATGGATTGCGTCGCTACTGTCATGTTGGAACTGGTAACTACAACCCGAAGACTGCGCGCTTCTATGAGGACCTCGGAGTAATAAGTGCAGATCCAGTCCTAACTGAAGACTTGAGCAAGTTGTTTAATCAGCTATCAGGCCTTGCACCTGCATCTACTTATTCGAGATTGCTCGTTGCTCCACGAAGCCTACGCTCTGGTTTATTAGAGAAAATTGAAAATGAAATTAAGAATGCAAAAGCAGGAAAGCCAGCGGGCATTCAATTTAAGTTAAATTCATTACTCGATGAAGAATTTGTTGAAGCGCTATACAAGGCATCAAATGCCGGCGTTTCTGTAGATTTAGTTATCCGCGGCATTTCATCTATTCGCCCTGGAATCAAAGGTATATCCGAGAACATAAAAGTCAGATCAATTCTTGGCCGTTTCCTCGAGCATTCGCGGATCTATCACTTTGTAAATGCTGGCGAAGATGAGTACTGGGTAGGAAGCGCCGACTTAATGCATCGCAATTTAGATCGCCGCGTTGAAAGCTTGATGCGCGTAGATAAATCCCAGCACAAAGACTTGCTACAAGAGATTTTTGAAGTTTCACTCTCTCCTCATACCAGCAGTTGGCATCAAAATGATGACAAATGGTTGCGTCATAAAGAGAGCGAAGATATTCAAGAATTTTTAATGCAGAAATTCTTGAACGGATAAGCATGAGTGAAACTGAAGTAATTCAAGGTGCGGGCGTAGTCCTTTGGCGTGAAACCAAGAAAGACACCGAGATTGCTTTAGTGCATCGCCCTAAATATGACGATTGGTCGCTGCCGAAAGGCAAAGTGGAAGTTGGCGAAACCCATCTGGCTTGCGCGGCTCGTGAAGCATCAGAAGAAACTGGCTTTGAGGTTGTATTGGGGCCAGAAATTGGTACGGCGAAATATCTTGCCGAGGGAACACCAAAAGAAGTGCGGTATTGGTCAGCTAGAGCAATCGGCGAATCGAATGGCCCAAGTGATACCCATGAAGTGGACAAGGTAATCTGGCTTTCGGTTGCAGAAGCTAAGAAAAAAGTATCTGTTGAAGACGACCGTGACGTCATAAAGTTCTTTGAAAGTTTCGGCATAAACACCACTCCAATTATTTTATTACGTCACGCA
>Ga0304729_1000251_pt1 | contig 39091 bp, 37 predicted proteins | sample C_131016_MF_Meta_FD_190475 | JGI IMG/M metagenome (GOLD analysis project Ga0304729, IMG submission 190475) | Freshwater microbial communities from Lake Croche, Canada to study carbon cycling - C_131016_MF_MetaG (v2) (version 2) | ecosystem: Environmental > Aquatic > Freshwater > Lake | place... | reverse complement strand
TGATCATCGACGAGGGGCTTTCCTCATGAAAGGGCAACGTGCTGTCATCGTGGCTTTAGCCCTACTCACGGGGTGTGCGTCATCGCCGCAAGCCCTTCGGTATACCGTGGGGTCTCAAAAGCCTGCGAGCTACACCACCATTCCAAGGCTCTATAGTCAGGGATTCTCCTCCACGAATGGTGAGGCGGACGATCAAATGGCTCGCCTTCAGCTGGCACTCCTTGATCCACCGAGTACCCTCGAATTGGTTGATCGCGCGGTTTCACATCACAAAAGGAACCTTCAAGAACAGGAAGCCGCACGCTTTTTCACTCCTGATAAAAAGGGAAAAAAACGACATCAGTCCTCTCTCCGCGATCGCCAGCTGGCAGGACGTTCGCGGGATCCCTCGTTAGGAGGCAAAGCCACGGGCGAGGCACTAGGCCTTCCTTGCCTCGATGCTTCCAAAGAGGGCGCCCATCATGGATCAAAGAGTATTCTTGAACGCAACGGCTGTAATGCCTTTGTTTATGGCGCGCCTCGGAATAACGCAATAAAACCGGGCAGTTCCCATCATCAAGATGCCTGGGCCGAGGTTCGCGATGGCCTAATCCTTCAACGGGTCCAGCATGAACGTCTTTCAGCGCACCTTAATTACCTTCGTCAAAAACCAGATACCGTCGACTATTTAATGGCGCGGGCAGAGCCCTATCTCCATTATCTGGTCGGTGAATTAAAACAACAGGGATTACCTACGGACCTCATTTTAGTGCCTATGGTAGAAAGCGCCTTTCAGACGACGGCGATGTCGCCCAAAGCAGCCGCTGGTCTTTGGCAATTCATGGCGAGTACCGGTCAACAATATGGTCTTCATCAGGCCCAAGGATATGATGGACGCTATGACACGCATCTAGCCACACAAGCAGCCCTTCGTTATCTTCGCTACCTTAATCGCCTCTTCAGTGGCGATTGGCTCCTGACTTTAGCGGCTTATAACGCCGGTGAAGGGCAGGTACAAAGAGCCGTTCAGGCTAATCGACAGGCGGGTGGAGGCGGCTCCTTTTGGGAGTTGAGTCTTCCACTCGAGACTCAAAATTACGTCGTCAAAATCTTGGTGTTGTCTAAGGTGGTTTCAGATCCTTCCGGCCATGGTTTTAGACCCAGAGTCGCGCCGCCTCATCTTGCATTGGCTCGGGTTGAAACTCGGCCTGAAGTCCATGTCTCTGATTTTATAGCGACAGCCGGTCTTGCCCCTGCGGAGTTCTATAAGTTGAATCCGGCCTTTAGACCCGATGTGAAGCCACCCCAAGAAGCGCATAATTTCCTAATCCCGCTTGAAAAAGCCGAAATCCTGATGGCGGCCAATATGCCTTGGGCGAAGGTTTATGCCCCTCGACGGGTCGTGGTTCAACCGGGTGACACCTTGGCGAACCTTGCTAAACGCCATGGAGTTTCAGAATTTAAGCTCTCAGAGTGGAATGGTCTAAGCCCGAAGAGTAAGCTTAAACCGGGTCAGGAAATTTTAGTACAAGGGGTTTGACGTGCGCGAAGGGTTGCCGCTTATTTCTTTAACATTTAGAGATTAATTTTTCACATGAACCGCTCACACTTTATCGGGAGCTCCCTTTTGGGACTTCTTCTATCGCTCAGCACCTGTTCTGAAGCGGAAGAGATTGGCTCCGTCAATTACCGTTTTAAATGGCTTGGTCCGAGTGACAAGATTGTCGTCGAGGCGTTTGACGACCCCCAGGTCAACGGCATCACCTGCTATATTTCAAGGGCAGAAACAGGGGGGATTAAGAGCATGGTCGGTTTGGCTGAAAATGCAGCCAAAGCCTCTCTTTCCTGCCGTCAGATTGGCGTCATCAATACGGGTGCCTTAAAGGATCTCAAGGACCAACAAGAAGTGTTCAGCGCCCGAGCGTCGGCGATTTTCAAGACCACACAAGTGGTCAGGTTTTATGATAAAAAACGCTCGGTTCTGGTGTATTTGACCTATACCGATCGCATTGTCGATGGAAGCCCTGAAAACGCCATCAGTATCGTTCCTGTTAGAGTCCTAGATTAGGACTTTTGGGTCGTCCTCGATAAAGCGGCTTTGAAAATAGCATGTGTACATCCCCCAAGGCTCTTTCTTCAAAGCCGCCCTCACAATATGCAAGGTAAAATTCCCAGAGTCGAATGAATGGCTCTGAATAGCCCATGGCACGGACTTCATCGAGTCGTTCTAAAAACCGCTCGCGCCACAGCCTTAAGGTGTTGGCATAATGACGACCCATATCATCAAGTTGAATTAATTGCAGATCTGAATTCCTGGTTTGAGCGTCCAGTAAGGGGCCGATGGCTGGAATGCAACTCCCTGGGAAGATATAACGCTTGATGAAGTCGACGTCATCCCGCGCTCTAAGGTACTCCCGGTCATTGATGGTGATCGCCTGTAACAGCATGAGCCCATCAGGGTTCAACAGTTTGCTGCATTGATCAAAGAAGGTTCCAAAGTATTGATGGCCTACCGCCTCAATCATCTCAATGGACACGAGCTTATCGAAGGTCCCCTCAAGTTTTCTATAATCTTGCTTCAATAGTGTGATTCGGTCTTCTAATCCAGATTCATGGATCCTTTTTTTTGCCCACTCAAACTGATTCTCTGAAATAGTGGTCGTGGTTACGTGGCAGCCATAATGGGTAGCGGCATAAAGGGCAAATCCACCCCAGCCCGTCCCGATTTCAATCACCCGATCCTGAGGCTTAAGATCGAGCCGGTCGCAGATTCTTTTGAGCTTGGCTAGTGACGCCTCTTTCAGCGACAACGTTGGAGGTGCAAACAGCGCACACGAATACATCATCGTTTCATCCAGAAACAGCTTAAAGAAGTCATTCCCAAGATCGTAGTGTGCAGCAATATTCCGTTGGCTTCCTTCTTCGCTATTGCGATTGAGGGTATGCACTAAGCGGCGGAATGGGGCTAGAACATGAGTCCATCCTCCATCGATACCTTCTAACACCTGACGGTTCCGGATCATGATGCGGATCAGGTTCACCAGGTGATCAGAGGTCCAATGTCCAGCCATATAGCTCTCCGCAGCGCCGAGACTGCCACCAAAGGTGGTCGCGCCATAAAACCCTGGATGATGGACGGTCAACGTGGTCGTAGCCTCAAAGCTCTGATCACGAGCGCCGTAACGATGAGTAACACCATCTTTTAAGATGATTTCTCCAAATTGAATTTTTTCAAGCTGCTGCCGCAAAATGGGTGCGGCCCAATGATTGATAAGGCCTGGATGGCGCACCTTTGAAAAACTGTCGTGATCAAGGGCAATCGTCGTTTTCATGGCGGATGTCGTTCAGAGGATGTTCCTGGATGCGGATGGACGGGAATCCCTTTTCGCTTTAGGTGAAAAGCTTCGAGATAAATACCGGAGATAACTTTGAGCGTCATGAAGGGATAGGTCAAAAGTATCTTTGCAAGGCTCTTAGAATCAATTTCTTCTCGTTTGAGCCGCAAGCTCGCATCAAATTGTTTGCTATTTTCTTGGTCGAGGCGCATGTGGACATGGAGATCAGCAGCGGGCTGTGAGAAGCGCCAGTCATAATCCATGTCCATGGGAAAAAAAGGAGAGACATGGAAGTCCTTCTGAAAGCGATAGCGATGCATGCTGCCCATAGGTTCATCAAGATCACGGGACAAGATATAAGGATGGCGCTCTTTCCAAGGGGTATTGGTGATTTCGGCGACAATCGTTTCTACCTTTGACCCACTCGGGTCATAACAGTAATAAAAACTGACCGGGTTGAAGATAAACCCAAAATACCGAAGCTGCGTGAGCAATGCAATGCGGCCAAGAGGCCGATAGCCTGCGTGGTGTTCTACAAGATCCCGGATGGCAAGATCGAGGGAGATCTCAGGATCACCCAAGTAGTCCGAGCGCTTAAACCAGGCTAAATTTGGACGATGGAGAGACCACAGGGTCGAGGTGTTAAAAACAGCATCAAGCTCCTCAAGATCAAGCAGCATCATGAAGAGATGGTAGTTGAAATCATGTGGATGCGGCTTAAACCGCCGATGTCGTATGGTGCCTCGGTAGATGCCGCTGTGCATATTATGGGGTCAGCGCATTGATTTTTTCGACGACTCGGAGCCCACTCTTAACGCCATCCTCATGAAAACCATAACCCCAGTAGGCGCCCGCATAGAACGTTCTTTGGCAGCCGCTGATATCGTCATGACGCCGCTGCGCATCAATGCCGGCCGGGGTAAACACCGGATGGTGATAGGTTAAACGCTTGATGATTTTCTGAGGGTCGATGTGCGCGGTATGGTTCAAGCTCACACAAAAGGTCTCTTCGGCATCAAGCCGCTGCAGAATGTTCATGTTGTAAGTCACCGCCACCCGTTCCGAGGCTTCCAAGGGGATGTGGTAATTCCAAGCAGCCCAAGCTTTTTCTGACTTGGGTAAGACACGGGTATCGGTATGGAGGATCACCTCATTCTCTTGATAGGGAATGGCGCCTAATAGTTCGCGCTCCAAAGGCGTTGGATCACTCAACATGGCCAATGCCTGGTCGCTATGGCAGGCGATGACCGCGCAGTCAAAAGGCTCAGCTGCCGCCATGGCAGTGGTGATAAGGACCTTGTTATCCTCGCGACGGATCGATTCAACGGGGGTATCGAGCCTGATGGCTTCGTTAAAGTGTTTGATCAACGGGGTCACGTAGTTCTTTGATCCCCCTTGAATGACCCGCCAGGTTGGCCTTTCACTGACGCTCAACATCCCGTGATTTAAAAAAAATTGGATGAAGTTTTTCGCAGGAAAATCGAGCATCCCGCCAGGGGCCTGTGACCATATGGCAGAACCCATCGGGAGGATATAGTGGTCTCTAAAAGGCTTGCTGTAGCCCTCACGGTCAAGGTAGCTTCCAAGGGTCAAGCAGGTATTTCCTTCAAGAAGAAATTTAGGCGACTCCCGATTAAAGCGAAAGATGTCAAAGAGCATCACGTAAAAACGCGGCGACACCAGGTTACGGCGTTGAGTGAAGAGCGCGTCAAGACTGGTGCCATTGTATTCAAGCCCGGTCCTCTCGCAGCGGACACTGAAGCTCATGGTGCTTTCAATGGAGGCGACCTTCAGTTCCTCCATGAGCGCAATGAAATTCGGATAGGTCCAATCATTGAAAACGATGAAGCCAGTATCGATGGCGTATTCACCACTCGGTGAGGTCACCTGATGCGTGTGGGTGTGTCCACCCACATGATCACCGGCTTCAAAAACAGTGATCTCATGGTGAGGCGCCAGGCGATAGGCCGCGACCAATCCTGAAATACCCGAACCGATGATAGCGATCTTCATGGTTCGATCGTGCTGTGGTCTTCGGGGTTTTCAATGGAGGTTCGACGCCGCTCACGAAGGCCTTCAGGCAGCGCCTTTAACTCCCAGACGAGGCCCAATGTTTCCATCAATTTAAGAAGGTAATAGGTCGGGTCGACTTCCCACCAGAAAAACCCCTGACGCGCAGCGGCAGGGTAGTGATGGTGGTTGTTGTGCCACCCTTCACCGAGCGTAAAGAAGGCAAGGACCGCATTATTTCGGCTAGCATCACGCGTTGAATAACGCCTTTGACCCCAGACATGGGCTAAAGAATTGACCGTAAAAGTGGCATGGTAAAGCGCCAAAGTTGAAATCACGAATCCCCAGACGAGCATTTGTGGGCCATTCGTTCCTAAGTCGGGTCGGCCTATGGAGAGCCAGACGCCAAGTCCATAAAGACTCACGGCGAGTAGGGCAGGAACGACCGTGTCAAAGCGGTCAAGAAATCGAAGTTCTGGATATCGCAACCAGTCCTTGACCAGCTCACTGCGGGCATTGAAGTTGATTCTGCAGAGAAACCACCCGACATGACTCCAGAAAAATCCATGCTGTACCGGTGAATGTGCATCGTCGATCTCATCGGCATGAACGTGATGATGACGATGATGAGAGGACCACCAGATCGGGCCGCGCTGTACCGCGGAAGCACCGACCATCGCGAAAAAAAACTGGACGAGCCGAGAAGTTCTAAAGGCTTTGTGAGAGAAATAACGATGATAAAAACCAGTGATAGCGAACATGCGGAGGGCATAGAGGCCGATGGCGATGAGCACGGCAACGGGGCTTGTGCCCACCCAGAAAACAGCCACGGCAGCCACATGCATTAAAATAAAGGGGACGCTGCGAGGCCAATCGATCTGGCGGTTATGCTCATCGTTCAGAGGTTCCGTAGATTCATTATCGAACCAGCGACTGATAGCGATCAACAGGCGCCGGGTCGATGAGGGGGATTTAAGTGTCTGCGTCATCGCTCCTGTCCTTTAGTCTGTGGCCATACTTGGGGCACTTTTTGGAGTACCTGGATGTCGTAACCTTCTTTTTGAAGACGTTGGGTCAGGCGTTGATAATGGTCCTCTGGAATCGTCGGTGTCCGCGCCATGATCCACACATAATCTCGGGCTTCACGGCCGATGATCGTTTCTTGGTAGTCCGCAGACAGATAGACAATCCGGTAATCCGATTTAAATGGCCACATAAACTGCATGCCCCAAATCGCGTGATCCAACGGATCCTCGACATATCCTTTTGGCTCATAGCGCTTGAGAGGCCCCGTGGGCTGATCTTGGTGAAAGGTGAAGGTCGTTAAGATGGCGCCATCTTTATCCAGTCGATAAGACTCCACAGCGTTGGTCGATCCCTTCTCAATCCATGTGGGTATATGAGCAATCACGTACCAATCCCCCATGAAACGGGGGATATCCACCTGCTTAGCAAGCCCCAGAGGCGGCTTGACAGGCGATGCGCAGGCTAAGAGTAAAGTCATCATCAAAAGAAGTGAGGCGCCTCTCGTTTTCATGGGTTTTTGAGTCCTTGTAGGCGATATTTGAGGATATGGCCTCCCTCAAGTCGAGAATCAAGGGCGATCCAATCGCCGTTGTCGGCGTACCAGAGTTCCATATCGAATTGACGGGTCTTTAGATGGTATCGATTGGCCGTCGTTTTATTTCCCTTCACTTCAACACGATCGCGTCCTTTTGGCGTGATTTCCACATTTACATACTCGCCAGTCTGCGGATTCAAAAGACGAGACTGCTTCAGCATGTCAGGGTTCCAGTAGGCAAAGGTCATGATGCACGAGGGCAGCATTTCTTGGACAAGTTCTCGTTTGAGAAGGAATCCACTGCCGTTGGTTTCTCCTTCAACCACGGAGTCTGTCCCATTATCCTGAGTGGATGCCTTTAACGAGGTCAGGCAGTTGTCTTCCCAGGTCTCATTCGCTTGATGTTGGTAGCGATAGGCATTGATCATCAGAAATTTGACACTAAAGGCAGCCTCACTATGGACACTCTTTTCCGCCTTTGAGCTCTCGACCCGAAAGACGTGCTGTCCAACAGGGTCTCCATCCAGAAAGACCGTAAAATCAAAGATCTGTTGCTGAGACGTTGGGGATGCTATTGCCACGACCGACCCTAAAAAGCAAAGACCCAGGGCTGCGATCAGCCGTGTCATGTTTTTTTTCATAACTTTTGCCGCGGCCGTCTTGGTATGAAAGAACTGGTGGATTCGATATAGGCTAAATAATCAGGGCGCCGCGCTTTAAGGTCACTTTCAAGTAACGGGACACCTGAAAACTTCACCAACAGCCATGTCATCAGAGCCGGTGACAGGATCATCCAGTAAGGAGCCCCTGCAGCGAGCGCCATAATCCAAAAACCCCACCACAGTAAGGCCTCACCGAAATAGTTGGGGTGCCTGCTATAGCGCCATAGGCCTTGATTAAGCACCCCACCTCCTGGATGGTGAGACTTAAAACGCATCAGCTGATAATCAGCAATGGTTTCGAATAAGAGGCCGATGACAAAAAATCCCATCCCGATGACATCAAGAGGGTTGAGAGGTCCTTTAGACAACATCACTGGAAGAATCGGAAGGGCGATGATGAAAGCCAGAACAGCCTGAAATATGAAGATGATGCCGAGGCTTTTAAGCCAAAACATCGGCTCATAGTGTTGCCGAATCGTCTGGTATCGCCGGTCTTCTGGATGGCCCCAGTTTCGAACCGTCAGATGGAGGGATAATCGAATAGCCCAGATACCGACCAGCACCAAAGCCGGAAAGGCTCTTGGACCCCTCGCTGTATCATCAGCAAACCACAATAATAAAAGAGCAGAAAAAATAAAGAGGGACCACACACTATCAACGATACTGACATCCTTCTTGATCACGCTGATCAGCCAAGTGACCGTGGCCATGCCAATGAGAAGGCCGAGGACCGTGAAGGCCAGGGTCCAATCCATCATGATCTTTCTCCCTCATGCTGTGTTGAATCATTAAGATCATAGCGTTTAGCAAGGACAAAGAGGACCGGCATGATGACTGCCCAGCCAACGCCAATGATCACTAGGCTCACTATGGGGTCGGAAAGCGTCAATCCACCCAAATGCATGCCGCCGAACCAGGCCAGTGGTCCCCCTACCATACCTAAAAGCGCACTGAGCCAAAGATGATTTTTTAGCCAGCGAAGTGACTGATTGAAGGTCGTTGCAAAGGCGAGCCACAAGGTAAGGATCCAAATGGGGACGGATTGAGGATCCGCTGATTCATAGTGAACCCATTGCTGATGCGTGAGGATGCTTTCCCAGGCGGCGCCGATCACACCGGTCATAAAGACCAGTTTGAGTTCGCTCAGCGGCTGCTTAGATACCCTTAAGTGCCAGCCAACCACTAACACGCTCACTATGACACCAAGAAAAGGCCGGCCATTGGCGGCCCCCAAAATGGAAGCGAACCAGGCCGCTTGATAGAGCATGAAGTTGACGAGGGCGCTCATGTCAGGGCGTTAGCTGCTGGTTGTGCCTTTTTGAAAGAGATAATGCCCAACGGGCCATTGCTCTCCGTTCTTATAGCCAAAAAGCTCCGCACAGGCCATAAAAAATACACGCCAACGACTCCACCAGGCTTGCGTCTCGGAAGCCCCATAGGTTGCTTCCAAAATAGGCCACAATTGATCCCGATGACGATCCATATTGGAGAGCCAGGCATTGGCTGTTTTTTCATAGTGGCGCCCGTTCCACTGCCAGCGATCAACCAACTCGAGAGGTGATTCAAAGGCGATGGCGAGATCGTAGGAGGGCATCATTCCGCCTGAAAAGAAATAAGACCCCATCCAGTCCGAGTCATCTTGCACGGTGAAAAAGTAGGGGAGTTCACGGTGACAAAAAACATGCATAAAAAAATGCCCTTGAGGATTGAGCCAGCCCGCTATTTTCTTGAAAAGGAGCGGCCAATTGCGCATGTGTTCAAACATTTCGACAGAGACAATGCGGTCAAAAGTCTCTTCCGTTTCAAAAGTATTCATGTCGACGGTGCGGATCTCGAGATGCTTTAGTCCTTCAGCTTGCGCCCGCTCGAGAATGCTTTCCCGTTGGCTGCTCGAATTTGATATCCCAACAATGCGGCTGTTAGGGAAACGTCGCGCCATATAAAGACTTAAGGAACCCCAACCACAACCCAGTTCAAGGATGCTCTGGCCATCAGATATGCCAGCGTGACGAAGGGTCTCATCGAGAGCGCACACCTCCGCCTGATCAAGGTCGGTTACGCCCTCAGACCACAAGCACCCACTGTATTTACGGTGACGGCCGAGCACCAGTTCAAAAAATTGTGGAGGAATCTCGTAATGCTGCTCGTTAGCCTTTTCAGGGACCAGCGCGATAGGGCTCGACTTAAGATCGTTGATAAACGATTCAAGGTATTGATCACGCGCTTTGGGGTTTTTGAGGGGCAACGTATCGAGTCGTTGCTGGGCCAAACGACGAATGCCATATCGAATGACCGGGTCAGGTAAGAGACCCCGTTCAGTCCATTCAATCAGCTTTTGGGTGATGGTCATGAGGTCACAAATCTCCATCGGTCAAAGTGTTATCGTTGAGGGCCCCGGATGTGAACCTATTCACACTATCATAGGTGAGTGGCTAGGAAAGCGGCAGCAAAAAAACCCAACGCGTTTTTTATATGACGTACTAAAGTGGGCAAAGGTTCACTCATATGACCCGTCATGGTGCGTCTTCAAGAAGGGCAGGCTTTCAAAGACCCTATGGTGCATCGAAACCAGTTCATGGCACTTTATTTGCTTCAGCCCCAATCATGATGAAAAATACGACGCCTTTCTATAATGAAATGACGGATCTCTCTGGTGATATCCGTCCCATTTATCAGCGCTATGCGGACTGGCTGAGCGTCAATGATTCAGCAACCCTCGAGCGGAAGGGCCGCGAGGCTGAACTGTTGTTTCGGCGTCTGGGTATTACCTTTGCTGTCTATGGAGAGGCGGATGGCACTGAACGGCTCATTCCCTTTGATGTGGTGCCAAGAATTTTCGGTGGCGCTGAATGGCAGCGTTTGGAAACCGGAATCAAACAGCGCGTTAAAGCATTGAATGCATTCCTTCATGACATCTATCACGATCAGGAGATATTGAAGGCCGGTGTGATCGAGCGGGAACAGGTTCTCGGTAATGCTATGTATCGCAAAGAGATGCAAGGTGTCGATCTCCCGAATCAAGTCTATGCCCACATCGCAGGGATCGATATCGTCCGCGTGGCTGAAAATGACTTTTACGTCCTAGAAGATAACCTCAGGACGCCTTCTGGGGTGTCCTATATGCTCGAAAATCGCAGAACGATGATGCGGTTGTTTCCAGAGCTTTTCGCCCAGCATCAGGTCGAGCCGGTGGAGCATTACCCCCTCATGCTGTTGGATACTTTGAGGGAATCGGCGCCACTGGGGATTGATGATCCCGTGATTGTCGTATTAACGCCTGGGGCTTACAACAGCGCCTATTTCGAACATGCCTTCATCGCGAGTCAGATGGGGGTTGAATTGGTGGAGGGACAAGATCTTTTTGTCCAAGACCAGCGGGTGTATATGCATACCACCGAGGGTCCACAGCAGGTCCATGTCATCTATCGGCGTGTCGATGATGATTTTATTGACCCGCACGCCTTCCGCTCTGATTCCATGCTCGGCGTTCCTGGACTGATTGGGGCTTACAAGGCAGGTCATGTCAGCCTAGCCAATGGCATCGGTGCCGGCGTTGCCGACGATAAATCAACGTATCTTTTTGTTCCGGACATGATTCGGTTTTATCTGGGTGAAACACCCATTCTTCAAAATGTGCCTACCTATCGTCTGGGGCTTAAGGATGACTTAGCTTATGTCCTTGAACATCTTGATGAGTTGGTTGTTAAGGAAGTGCAGGGTTCTGGGGGATACGGTATGTTAGTGGGTCCCACAAGTACCCAGACTGAGATTGCTCATTATCGCGAGCGGATCCTTCTCGACCCCCATAATTTCATTGCCCAGCCGACCCTGGCCCTGTCGGCGTGTCCTACCCTCGTTGATCAAGGCGTAGCGCCTCGACACGTTGATTTGAGGCCCTTTGTCCTTTCCGGCAAAGAAATCCGTATGGTTGCTGGGGGGTTGACCCGGGTGGCCCTCAAAGAGTCTTCCCTGATCGTCAATTCTTCGCAGGGCGGTGGAACGAAAGATACCTGGGTATTGGAGGATTAGGTCATGCTCTCAAGAACGGCGGAAAATCTCTATTGGATGGCTCGGCATATTGAACGGGCTGAAAATACGGCACGTATTTTAGATGTGGCGCATCGATCGGCATTGTTGCCCCTTGATATCGAAGCCACTGAGGCGTACCTCTGGTATGCCCCACTGAATATCACAGGCTGTGCGGAAGCCTATGAATCACGTTACGGACTTGCAAGGAACGATGCGGTCACCCACTTTATGACGTTCGACGCTGAAAATCCATGCAGCATTTACTGCTGTTTGAAGGCAGCTCGTGAGAATGCACGGGCGGTCCGCGGCGCCATCACCCAGGAGATGTGGGAAGTGATCAATGCGACATGGCTTGAGGTGACCCGTCGCTCACAAGATGCCACCGGAGACGGCAATGCAGATTTCTTTGATTGGGTGAAGGACCGTTCACATCTTTTTAGAGGCGTGACCCTCGGCACCATTCTCAAGGACATTACTTTGAGCTTTATTCGCCTAGGTACTTTTCTCGAGCGCGCAGACAATACGGCGCGTATTCTTGACGTGAAATACCACATCTTGTTGCCCTCTGTGACTGATATCGGCGGTGCGGCTGATTACTATCAATGGGGCTCTTTGCTGAAGTCGGTGAGCGCCTTTGAGGCCTACCGAAAAATTTACCGCGATGTGATTACACCTTCAAAGGTAGCCGAGTTGCTCATCCTCAGGGATGATATGCCACGATCCCTTCATGCCTGTCTCAACGAAGTTGAGGCGGCATTGAGTCAGATCAATGGCGGCTCTGGCCATGAGGCCCGGCGATTAGCCGGGGAATCACATGCAACCCTTCATTTTGGGCGTATCGACGATGTGCTGCTGCAAGGTCTCCATCAGTACCTGACCAGCTTCCTCGATACCACGGCTCAACTAGGGCGTGAAATTGGCCAGGCTTATCTTTCCCGCAACCATCTTGGGAGGTTTTCTTCCATGTCCAAGGTGGCCTGAGATTGCCAGGATTTTTTTCTCATGACCTATTGTGTTGCTATCAAGCTCAAATCAGGGCTTGTTTTTGCCTCCGACTCCAGAACCAATGCAGGCATTGATCAGGTTTCATGTTTTCGCAAAATGCGTTCGTTTATCGACCCTGGGAACAGAGTCATTGTGACCTTATGTTCTGGCAATCTGTCGATCACGCAGAACGCCTTGAATCTCATGGAGCTTCAAGGGCGGCATAGCGATCGCCGCAACATTTGGAATGTTGAATCAATGTTCGATGTGGCTCAGTTGCTGGGTGAATCTTTAAGGCAAGTGCGTGAGACCGATGGGGCTTTTTTGGCCCAGAGCAATGTCGATTCAGGGGCTAACTTTCTCGTGGGTGGACAGGTGGGTAATGAACGAATACGCCTCTTTTTGGTTTATGCCGAGGGTAATTTCATCGAAGCAGGTGAAGAGACGCCTTTTTTTCAAATTGGCGAGACAAAATACGGCAAACCGATTCTCGATCGGGTCATTACTCCAACCACGCCCATCGCTGAAGCCATCAAATGCGTGATGGTTTCTTTTGATTCCACCATGCGCAGCAATCTTTCAGTGGGATTGCCGATAGACCTTGCCTGTTACGAATCGGGAAGTCTCAAATTGGGATTTGAGCACCATATCACGGCGCAAGATCCTTATTTTTCTCAAATTAGTCGCCATTGGGGAGAAGGCCTTAGAGGCTTGTTTGCCTCCCTGCCAGCCCCTGATTGGCTTAATCCATCGACCAGCCAACCAGGATCCTAGCGGCCCATGACCATTCGGGTAGCCCTTCATCACCAGTCACGCTATCGTTTTGATCGGCTGGTTAAGGCATCTCCCCATGAGATTCGCCTCCGGCCTGCCGTCCATTCAAGGACCCCGGTCCATGGATACTCTCTGAAGGTTTTTCCAGAGCAGCATTTCATCCATTGGCAACAGGATGCTTATGGCAATTTCGTGGCGCGCATCACTTTTCCAGAGCCTACCCGAGAGATCGAAATTACGGTCGATCTGATCGCTGACATGACCGTCATCAATCCCTTTGATTATTTTATTGAGGATTGGGCGACTCATTACCCGTTTCAGTATCAAGACCAGCAGATACGTGATCTCACCCCTTTTCTTGAAAAAGGCCCGGCGACGCCTATATTTCAAGACTATCTCAACACCTTTCTTGAAGCACTCCCCAAGGACATCACGACAACGGATCTATTGGTTTTTCTAAGTCAACGCTTTCATCAGGATATTGGCTATCAGATCCGACTTGAATCGGGTGTCCAGACACCCGAAGAAACGCTCACCCTCCAGAGTGGATCCTGTCGGGACAGTGCTTGGCTGATGGTCCAGGTCTTGCGCCATCTTGGCATCGCGGCTCGCTTTGTTTCAGGTTATCTCATTCAGCTGGTGCCTGATATTCAATCGACGCCTGAGGCGTTTGATGCGGACTTCACCGATCTTCATGCATGGTGTGAAGCCTATATTCCAGGGGCCGGCTGGGTCGGTATGGATGCGACCTCAGGACTTTTTGCCGGTGAAGGCCATATTCCTCTTGCGGTGTCCGCCCAGCCGACAGCTGCAGCGCCAGTGATGGGCATGACCACGCCCTGTGAGGCGTTGCTTGACGTCGTCATGACCGTCAGTCGGATCCATGAAGACCCAAGAGTCACCAAACCTTACAAGTCTGAAGAATGGGCGTCCATTATGGCCTTGGGCGCCAAGGTTGATGAGGTTTTGAAGGCAGCAGATGTTCGCTTAACCCAAGGCGGTGAGCCGACCTTCATTGCCCGCGACCCCGGCGATAAGGCCGAGTGGCATACCGGTGCCTTGGGGGAAGAAAAGTGGGATCTTGCCCTTCGTTTGTTTCGCCGATTAAAGGAGCAATTCGGTCAGGGGGGGGTGATACAGTTTGGTCAGGGAAAATGGTATCCAGGAGAACCCTTACCCCGTTGGGCGATGAACCTCTTCTGGCGGACCGATGGTCTCCCCCTGTGGCGTCATCCTTCTTTACTGGATCCAGCGCCTCATGAAACCCTCGATCTTGGGGTGATTGAAGAATTTGGTCAGAGACTCTGTGAGAGGCTCGGACTCTCTAAAGGTTATCTCATACCGGCTTATGAAGATCCTTGGATGGCGCTCGATCATGAAAGTAAGCTCCCCGTCAATGTGGAGGCTGACACCACGGATCTTAAGGATTCGGCCCACCGGCAGACGCTTGCTAAGCAATTGCGTCAAGGAGTTTGGAGTCTCGTTGGATATGTTTTACCCCTTAAATCAGAGCAGAAGGAGGGTCATCCTTGCTCTTGGCGTTCAAGTCGGTGGCCACTTCGCCATGAACAGCTCTTTCTCTTAGGCGGCGATTCCCCCATGGGTCTTCGTCTGCCGCTGGATCGGCTCCCCTGGGTTGCTCCCGAAGATTTTGAGCCCCACATCTTAGTGGATCCCTTCATGCCGCGTGGGCCTTTGGCGCCGCACTTAAAGTCGACAGGGGACATCGCCGTGCCGCGGTCTGATGAGCGCCCTAAAGATATTATCCATACAGCACTCACCTTAGAAATTCGCGAAGGACGTGTCCATCTGTTCCTACCGCCCCTCGAGCGTCTTGAGGACTTCGTTGACTTGATGGGGCACATTGAGGCGATTGCCGTCACCATGGATCTAGGATTACGTCTTGAGGGCTATGCGCCCCCGAGAGATCCCCGGTTGACCTCACTCTCGGTCACGCCAGATCCTGGGGTGATCGAGGTTAATGTTCATCCTTCCTCTGATTGGGGTCAGCTTGTAGCCCTCACGCAAACACTCGATGAAGAGGCCCGCGCGGTGGGCCTTGCTACAGAAAAATTCAATCTTGATGGCCGCCACACCGGAACCGGCGGAGGCAATCACATCACCCTTGGAGCGCATGAAGCGATTGACAGTCCGTTTCTCAGGCGCCCTGATGTGCTGGTCAGCCTTCTCACCTATTGGCAGCAGCATCCCGCACTGTCCTACCTATTTTCAGGGGCCTTTATTGGCCCCTCGAGTCAGGCCCCTCGGGTTGATGAAGCTCGAAATGATCACCTCTATGAACTAGACATTGCTTTTAGCGAAATCGCACGATCGATAAAGCCGGGTGAAGAATCATCTCAGCCTTGGCTGGTAGATCGGCTGCTCCGTCATCTCCTGACCGATATGACAGGTAACACGCACCGCGCAGAATTTTGTATTGATAAACTCTATTCTCCTGATTCTCCTACCGGCCGCTTAGGTATTCTTGAACTTCGAGCCTTTGAGATGGCCCCCCATTTTCAAATGAACCTCCTTCAGGCGCTGCTTCTCCGCGCTCTGGTGGCTAGATTTTGGACCATGCCATATCGAGGGCCCTTGGTGGCCTGGGGGACACAGCTCCATGACAAATTTATGTTGCCCTCCTTCATCGAGAGGGATATCGCTGAAGTGGTTCGCGATCTAGGCCAAGGGGGATTCCCTTTCGAGATGGAGTGGTTTCAGCCATTTCTGGCTTTTCGATGTCCCAGTTATGGCGAAGTGGTCCACGATGGGATTTCACTCTCTCTGCGGCAGGCCATCGAACCTTGGCATGTGCTCGGCGAGGAGGTCGCGGCAGGTGCCACAGCGCGCTATGTCGATTCCTCCGTGGAACGCATTGAAGTCAGGGTTCGCGGCTTAACAGAAACGCGCCATCAAGTGATCTGTAATGGCAGAGTGCTCCCGCTTCATCCCACAGGCGTCCCAGGTGAATTTATAGCAGGCATTCGTTTTAAGGCGTGGGCTCCCCCTTCGGGGCTCCATCCAACCATGGGCGTTCAATCGCCGCTCATATTTGATCTCTACGATCGCTGGAATCAGCGCTCCTTAGGGGGCTGCACCTACCATGTTAGTCATCCAGGCGGGCGTAATTTCAAAGCGTACCCAGTCAATGCCCAGGAGGCTGAATCCAGACGGCGCGCGAGATTTTGGGGGCATGGTCACACGCCCGGTCCTATGATGATTAGCCAGGAACCTTTAAATCCTCATTTTCCAATGACGTTGGACCTTCGTTGGACCCCCTATTAGGAGTGATAAAGACATGCTTGAGTCCAATTCAATGCCTCGTTTTGGCGATAAAAAAAACTCAGAGTTCTTTGAGGAATACCTCGCCCGTCTTCTAGATGAGCGTGATCGAACGGGATTAACGGATATGCTGGGTGAAATTGAAGCCTTGCTGATCGGTGTTGAGCCTGGAAATGCCGTTGAATATATCGCCGAGCTTGCGCTGATGACGCCTTATCATTATCTGGTCACTCTTGAAAGTGAAAAACATCAGACGCACGTCTTAAGAATTGATATGGCATCGCCGGATATCCTCCTTCGAGAACCCCGCCAGATGGCCTATAGCGATATCTTCACCAGCCTCAATGATCTTTATCCGGTTGGTGCAAAACGCCCTCACAGCCGTTATCTCGGTGAAATTCTGCACTGTGATGATCGCCATCAGGTCGTGGCCCTCCAACAACAACGAGAATTCCGTTTTTTCTCGGTAGGCCAGCTGGCTGATCTTGATTTACCGCTCAATGTCAGCATCTCGAAACCTTCACCCTATACCCAGAATGTCGTGGGATATATGGACCGGCCAGAGGATTCGATCAGGGTTTATCACCATGGCCGGTCTGAGATCTTCGCTAAAGCGCAAGCGGCTAATGATCGCGGCAAGGAGATGCAGGAGCGATTGGGTATTAGTGAACTCATCGGTCCTATCGATCATCTGGCGACTCGTGTCTACAGTCAAAACCGGGAACCGGCCATTCTTGAATACCTGGCTTTGTCGAGCTACTACTACTGGGGTAGCTACGATATTGTGCCTCAAAATTCATCGACGAATGTCACTAAAAATCTCCGCGGTTGGCCTGAATCGAGGAGCCCTGCGAAGGTTTTCACCGCTACTAACCATCCTTATTGCGTCAATCATCTTGACCGGCTTCCAAGTCCTACGGAAACCTTTGTCAGAAACTACGGGCCACGACTTCACCACATGGCCGTCGAAGTGAAAGATGGGCAGCGTGATGGACGCGAGTATATCGATATTGTCGTCGATGCCATCTCAGGTCAAGGCAAAGGCTTTCTCCTTGAAACCATTGGCTCCAGAAAAGAGGGCCTGAAGCAGATCTTCTCATCGGCTTCTGATTTCTCCTCCCTGATCATCGAATATGTCCAACGATTTGGTGATTTTGAAGGCTTCTTTACCCGCGACAACGTCGCCAAGTTGACGTTTGCTGCTGGCCAAGAAGAGGGGGTCAAGGAAGAGTTGGACTTGAATTCAACGTCTTAGAATTTGAGGGGGTATAATGCCCCGCCATGGACTGTTCTGATCTCCTCGAACCTGTCATTGCGATTGCCAAGGCGGCTGCTAAGGCTGTTTTGGAGGTGTATTCAGAAGATTTCGAGATCACCGAAAAATCGGATCACTCGCCCTTAACGCGGGCAGATCTTCAGTCACATCATTTGATTGTGAAAGGCCTCCAGGGTCTTTCTCCTCACTACCCCATTCTTTCTGAAGAAGCCGCTGATATTCCCTACGAGGTTCGTTCCACGTGGTCGACCTATTGGCTGGTAGATCCCCTTGATGGCACCAAAGAATTCATCAAACGCAATGGTGAATTTACCGTCAACATTGCACTCATTCATCACCACCAACCCCTCCTTGGGGTTGTTTTAGCGCCGGTTCCTGAGCGGCTCTATTTTGCAGCGATGGGGCAGGGGGCCTATCGATCGGTGGCTGGTCAGCCGCCCGTTCGACTTCAGGTGGGTGGAACCGAAGAGGGGCCATGGCGACTCATCGGCAGTCGTTCCCATGGTTCGAACGAATGGGATCGTTTTCTTGAAACGGTGGGCCCTTATGTGCTCGAGACAGTAGGCAGCTCATTAAAGTTCTGTCGAATTGCCGAGGCGAGTGCCGATCTTTATCCCCGCTTTGGACCGACTTCTGAGTGGGATACCGCCGCCGCTCATGCGATCGTTCTTGAGGCTGGAGGCACCGTCTGTGATCTTCAAGGTGTTGAGCTCCTTTACAACATGAAACCGTCTCTTTTAAATCCATTCTTCCTCGTCCATGCCAAGGGGGATCAACGCTGGCTTCCTCTCGCTCAAAGCATTCTTCCACATCCTTTATGAAAATTATTATCCTAGGCGCCGGACAGGTTGGTGTGAGCCTCCTTGCAAGTCTATCGAGTGAAAAAAATGACATCGTCATGGTCGATATGCGAGGTGACCTCTTAGATACCCTCCAGGACCGTTTTGACATTCGGACGGTCCAGGGTAATGCGGCCCATCCGACCGTGCTGCAGCATGCAGGGGCGCATGAGGCCGATCTTTTGATTGCCGCCACCAGTGATGACGAAACCAACATGCTGGCCTGCCAGATGGCCGACCTTCTCTTCAAAGTCCCTAAGAAAATTGCGCGGGTGAGGGCGATTGAGTACTTCATGTTTCCAGGGCTTTTTTCCCCTGAAACGATACCGATTGACTACGTCATCAGCCCCGAACAGATCATCACCCAGTTTATTCAGCGCCTCCTTGAGTATCCAGGCGCCAATCAGGTGCATGATTTTGCGGAGGGCAAGGTACGGATGGCTTCTGTGAAAGCGCTTCGTGGCGGGCTCATTGTGGGCCGGGAAGTCCGCGAACTACAGCAACACATTCCAAACTTTCATGTCCGTATCGCCGCTATTTTTCGCAATGGTCAACCTATTGTGCCGAATGGAAACACCATCATCAATCATGATGACGAAGTCTTTTTTTTAGCCTCCAGTGAAGAAATTAAAGGCGTTATGGCCGAGCTTCGAAAAACTGAACGCCCTTATAAAAAACTCATCTTTGCAGGTGGCGGTCATCTCGGTAAAAGGGTTGCACTCGCGCTTGAACATGACTATCAAGTCAAAGTGATTGAGCGAAATCCACTACGTGCTAAAAAAATTGCAGGGCAACTTGATAAGGCCACGGTCCTGGTGGGCGATGCCTCTGATAAAGAGTTGCTCCTCAGTGAGAACGTTGATTCGGTGGATGTCTTTTGCGCCATCACCAACAATGATGAAGTGAACATCCTTTCTGCGATGCTGGCCAAACGCCTAGGAGCACGCCGGGCCATCTGTCTGGTGAATAACGACGCTTATTCTGATATTGTCGATACCTCCCATGTCGATCTCGTTATTTCGCCACAACAAGCGACGATCAGCGCACTCTTACGCTACATCAGGCGGGGTGATATTGCCCAAGTTCATTCTTTGCGGCATGGATCCTCCGAGGCGATTGAAGTGATCGCGCATGGATCAGCGGAAGATTCTAAGGTGATTGGCGTCCCCTTAAAAGAGATCGAAATGCCTGAAGGCGTGGTCATGGGCGCTTTGGTTCGTGATGATGAGGTTCTTCACATCCACCATGACACCGTCATTGAAGATGGCGATCATGTCATCATGTTTGTTTTGGATAAGAAGCTCATTCCCGCGGTTGAACGTTTGTTCCAATCGGGCTTTAGCAATTAAGCATTCCCCCTATGTCTACCATCCAACGACTGCTCCCACAAGACGTATTCAAAACCATCGAAGATTCCTCTGAGGCGCTCCTGATTGATGTCAGAGATCCGGTTGAATTTCGTTTCGTCGGGCACCCGATCGGTGCCATCAACGTTCCCTGGGCATTTGCTCCCGATATGCGGACTAATCCGTCCTTTGTAGAACAGATCCTCCTCTTGGCGCCTTCTTATGACACCCCCTTATTCTTACTTTGTAGGAGCGGCCAACGATCGTTCCTCGCCGCAAAGGCTCTTGAAGAGGCGGGATATCAAAAGCTCACTAATATAGAGGAGGGGTTTGAAGGCAGCCTCGATGCAAGCAAACAGCGATCTACCCTCAACGGCTGGCGTTTTCACGGACTTCCTTGGGAGCAGACTTGATCACTGATTTTCGCGGCTTCTTTTAGCTTTGGCGGTCATGAGGTGATAGACCGTTTCGAGATGAGGATGGGCTACCCCGACACGTTGAGCGGCGCGGACTGCGTTTCCTAAAATCGCTTCGATTTCCATTTCATGTCCCGATTCATAGTCAAGGAGCATGCTGGTCTTATAAGGCGGCATCTTCAAAGTCCCCTCAATCTGCTCTTCTAAAATACAAGGATCAAGGGGATGGCCCACTCCCTCAGCAATCATCATCACTTCGGTCATGATGGCTCGGATGATAGGGTCTAGGGCGACGAGCATCTCTTGGGTATTAAGGCCCCCACCAAGAACCGATAAGGGATTAAATACGGCGTTCCATACGCATTTTCTCCAACGTGCCGACACAATGTTCTCGGTGGTTAATGCTTTGACGCCCGCACGCTCGATGGCCTCCGCTAACAGGACGGTTTTGTCAGAGAGACCATAGGGGTAATTCCCGAGAGCAACATGACCGTATGCCTGATGCCAGATGGTGCCAGGTTGCGTCCGGGTCACACAGATAAAAGCAAGGCCAGAAATAATCTCATGGGTTTTGAAGGCGGCCTGAATGGAGTCTTCAACGTCGACCCCATTGCATAACAGGCCGATCGCGGTGTTGGATCCAACAAATGGCCTAATAAGGGCCACGCGATCGAGACTCTTAAGAACCTTGGTACAGAGCAGGATGACATCAGGCTCGAAGGACAATGAGTCTTGGTCTTTGATCACTTCAGCCGGCATGAAATGCCAGTGGCCCAGGGCGGTGTCACTGATGATATGGATGCCGTGTTGTTTGATCATCTCATAGTCTGATCGCGCGAGTACGGCGACATGGTGACCACCTTTTGCTAACAGTGACCCGTAAAAGCTGCCTATGGCTCCTGCCCCTATAATCAGGATGTTCATGAATGAAGACCACTCAGCTGGGTTTTGATAAAAGGGATGGTCAACCGGCGTTGGGCCGCCAGGGAGGCTTGATCGAGACGCTCCAACAGTGGCATTAAAGAGGAAAGACTGCGCGGCGTATGGGTCATCAGGTACCGACCGACAGACGGTGTCAGCTCCATACCGAGAGATTGCGAGCGGTGAATCAACACCGATAGAAGATCCTCATCGGAAAGCGGTTTGAGGTTTAGGATAAGACCTCCTGCTATGCGACTTGAAAGATCCGGTAAGCAGGCTTTGATATCACCCACCGGGCAGCTGAGGCTTATGAGTAATGGTTTGCCTAGATTCATTCTTTGTTGGTACATCATCATGAGAGCAAGATCCCATGCTGGATGACCTAAAACGCCATCTACATCATCAAGACAAAGGCAATCGAGATGATCAAGATCCTCAAGCAGTTGCGGGCCGTTATCAGTAAGGTCTTTCAGGGGAAGAACCAGGGACCCATGATGATGGCGGTGTGCATCCTCTGATACCGCGTTGAGGAGGTGTGACTTGCCGTGACCTTTAAGACCCACGAGAACGATGAAGGGATCAGAGAGGGTTCCACGTGCGGCGGCTTTGAGGTGAGCAATCGCTTCGCTGTTAGGCCCTTCTTGAAAAGATTCAAAGGTCCATTCAGGGTGCAAGGTTAAGGGCAAGGGCAACTGTTCAGCCACGGCGACCATCGATGGGATGGGCGGCAAATGCGATCGCTGTATGAGCGATTCGAGCGCCTAATACACGGCAAATTTGATGCTCCTCCTCACTGATTTTGGTGGATCCGCCTCCCGTATAGCGGCTGGGGCCGTAGGGGGTCCCGCCGGTCTTGGTGTGGCCCAGTGCCTTTTCCTGGCTCGGAATCCCGACCAAGATCATGCCGTGATGCAAAAGAGGAATCATCATGCTGAGGAGTGTGGCTTCTTGGCCGCCATGGAGCGATGACGTGGACGTAAAGACACCGGCCGGTTTCCCAGACAGAGACCCTGAAAACCACAAACTGCTCGTGCTATCGATGAAATGCTTCATCGGGCCCGCCATATTGCCAAAATGCGTTGGACTGCCAAGCGCCAGGCCATGGCATTCTCGAAGATCATCGAGCGTTGCGTAAGGGGCACCTGTCTCAGGAATATCGCTCGCTGTCGCTTCACAGATCGTCGAAACTTCAGGGACGGTGCGAATTCGAGCGCTCGCCCCAGAAACTTCTTCAATGCCTCGAGCGATCAGTTGGGCCATGTCGCGAGTACTCCCATGCCGGCTGTAATAAAGGACTAGGATTTCGATCATGTAAGGATGTGGTTGCTAATGATGATGAGGCTTTGGGGTTTAAAGAATCGATAGAACTCGTTCGGGTGGACGACCAATGACGGCAGCATCAAGGCCGATGAGGATGGGTCGCTCAATCAAGATGGGATGGGTCACCATCGCTTCAATGAGCACCTGATCGGCAAGGCTTTGGTCGCTAAGATGCAGCGCTTTATAGGGCAGCTCTTTGGTTCTTAAAAGCGCTCTGGGAGGGATCCCGAGCTTTTTCAAGACCGACCCGAGGGTCGCTGCGTCGGGGGGGTCTTTGAGATATTCGCGGATCACAGGCTCAATACCTTTGCTTCGTATCAGTTCAAGGGCTTCCCGCGACTTCATACAACGCGGATTGTGATAAAGCGTCATGGTCATAGGAGATTCCTGAGATGGATTGATGACATCAAGGGTCATATATCAACGCGTGCCATCTGAATGACTTCTCGAAGGACGGTCGTTGCATAGGATCCGGCGGGCAGGGTAAAACTGATCTTGATCGCGTCGATTCCGATACTTTCATACCGGAGATGCTCAGGACAAAGCCTAAATGGGCGCCGTTGGGTTTCAAGGCCTTCTTGCCGCAAGCCTTCGACGAGATCGAGATGTTGCTCTTCTATCGCTTCTTCCATGAAGCGGGCTTTTCCAGTGGCGCTCGAGGGTGCTTGTCCTACCAAGACACCACTGGGATGAATGACCTTGGTGGCGAGCCGTTCCTGAATCGCCTGATCGAAGGGATCTGGGATGAAGAAACTTTTGGAATCCTCAAACATGAAGACATCACCGTCAACCCATTGATCCCACTCACGCCCCATGACCCTTTGGGCCAAAAGGTCATTGAAAATCTGAGAGCGTGCTGCTGAGAGAAAAAGCCCACGCCGGTGAGCGTCGATCTTTCGCCCTTTATCTTTAAACAGCTGCCGCGCCCGTTCGGTGTTATCGCCCTGATGGCCAAAGCGCTGTGGGCCAAAATAATTGGGAACCCCAAAGGTCTGAATGGCTGTTAATCGCGCTTCAAGCGTTTCAGGCGCCACGCTCAACTGACGGAGGCAGAGGCTGAATCGATTGCCTTTCAGGGCCCCTTTTCTCAGCTTTCGGGCGTTTCGCGCCGCGGTGAGAATCCTGATTGTTGGCGTATTGAACCGTGTCCAGTCAGGATCCTCTTTTCCAGGCAATTGAATGCTGAACCATTGTGTGGTTAACCCGTGACGGTCTTTAAGGCCCGCATAGCTGACGTCACGTATTCTGACACCGCAAAAGGCGGCCAGCTGGCGGGCCACCACATCGGTATTTTCTCCCGCCTTTTCGACGTGGACGAAGGCATGTTCACCTTCTCCCGAGATGTCAAAACTTAAGATTTCCTCAACAATAAAATCCATGGGGGTCAGCTTGATCACCCCATGGGCTGCTGGAACGCCATGGCTATGCGGTAAGTCAGCGGTGGGGTCTGACATCACTTAATTAGGGCTTTTCTAAAAGGGCAACCGCCATCGATGAGATGCCTTCGCCGCGGCCTTCAAACCCCATTCCTTCGGTGGTGGTGGCCTTGACGTTGACAGCATCGATCTTAATAAGAAGATCTTGGGCAATGTTTGCGCGCATTCTTTCGATGTAAGGGGCTAACTTTGGGAGTTGCGCAATGATCGTGACATCGACATTGACGACGACATAGGATTGTTGAGTTAATTTAGCCACAATATCCCTTAAGAGGAGACGACTGTCGATGCCTTTAAAGTGTTGGTCAGTATCTGGAAAATGGCGGCCAATGTCGCCTAAGCCTGCAGCGCCCAAGAGGGCATCTGAGAGGGCATGAAGGGCCACATCGCCATCAGAGTGGGCCGCAAGACTCTTCGAATAATCGATGGGGACGCCGCCAAGAATCAATTGACCGCCTTCGGTGAAACGGTGGGCATCGTACCCTTGTCCAACTCTGATCATGAGATCTTATTCCTATTTGAGTGATGATTTAAAAAAAAAGACGCACGGACTTGGATCACAGGTTGTGCCTTACACTGATGGGCCCTGGGTCAGATTCGGGGCGTTCTCCTTCATTTGTTCCTCAAGAAAAAAAGCGGCAAGGCCAAGATCTTCTGGGCGTGTGATCTTGATATTATCGGGACGGCCTTCAATGATCCGAGGTTTTAGGCCGGTCCACTCGATCGCACTCGCTTCATCGGTGATTAAGGCGCCTTCAAAAAGACCCTCACGAAGCGCCGTTCTGAGGGCTTCATAACGAAACATTTGCGGTGTCTGCGCCCGCCAAATCTGCCGTCGATCGGTGGTTTCTAGGACGCGCCCTGCTTCAACACGTTTTAAGGTATCGCTGACCGGTAAGGCGAGTAATCCACCCACGGGGTCATCAGAGAGAGTCTTCATGAGCTTTAGGATGTCGCTTTGGGTGATACAAAGCCTCGCTGCATCGTGGACAAGCACCCAATCCATCGGGGCAGCAAGCTTGCTGAGGTGATCAAGTCCCATGAGAACGGAGTCCGCTCGCTCTTGGCCACCTTCTGCTCTAAGGATCCGTGGGTGGTTGTCAAAGGGAAGCTCTTCCCAATAGCCATCCAAAGGCCCAAGGGCTACCGCAATGGCTGAAATGTCAGGCACCGCTAGCAGCCGTTCAAGGGTGTGTTGCAGCACGGGTTTGCCGAGGACCTCTAGGTATTGTTTGGGTCGGTCGGATGCCATTCTTGTCCCTACGCCAGCTGCAGGAACCACGGCCCAGAAACGGTCTTTCATCGGTGGTGAAGCGTACTTGATTGACAGTGTGATCGCAGTGATGCCCCATGGCTTCAGTGCTTGCTAGGGGTTATCGCCTTCCCGGGTGCCTTTGCCTTTGCGTGGTCCTTGTTCCGCGCTTTAGGTTGATCAACGGTGACCTCGGGTGCCAACGGCTTGATGGGCGTTTGCGTCTCTTCGTCGTAGACCTGGACGTAGGTTTCGCCAGGCTTGACCATGCCGAGATCGTGTCGGGCTCGTTCTTCGATGGCATCAGAGCCATCGCGAAGATCGATCACATCGGCAGCCACCGCTGCATTACGGACTTTACGCTTTTCGCCTTCCTGCTGAAGTTCTTCAATACGGTGCGTTGTTTCACGGAGTTCCTCAACGCCACCATCACCGAACCAGAGTCGGTATTGGAGTGCCGCAATCAGTAACAGCAGGAAAACGATCAGCTTGGACAAGGGTCTGACCTTAAAGTGTCATTAAAACGCGCGTTTAAAGGCGCTTTGACCCGCATACCGCGCCTTATCGCCAAGCTCGGCCTCAATTTTTAATAGGCGGTTATATTTCGCCACGCGATCAGAGCGGCTCAGTGAGCCTGTTTTGATCTGGCCGGAGCGAGTAGCTACTGCTAGGTCGGCGATGGTGGAATCCTCCGTTTCTCCTGAGCGATGAGACATGACGGTGGTGTAATCGGCCCCATGTGCCATGTCGATGGCTTCTAAGGTTTCTGTTAAGGATCCAATTTGGTTGACCTTGATCAGGATCGAGTTCGCCACCTTGGCTTCAATGCCTTTTTTCAAGATGGAAGGGTTTGTGACGAAAAGATCATCACCGACAATCTGGATGCGATCACCGAGTTTGTCGGTCATAAGGCCCCAGCCATGCCAGTCTCCTTCAGCCAAGCCATCCTCGATGGTGATGATTGGATACCGATCAACCCAGTCGGCCAAATAATCAACGAATTCTTCAGAGGTAAACTTCTTCCCTTCCGATTCAAGATCATAAATCCCATCTTTGTAGAATTCAGAGCTGGCGACATCAAGCCCTAAAAAAATGTCCTTGCCAGCGACGTAGCCTGCATTAGCGATCGCCTCGAGGATGACTTCAATCGCTGATTCATTAGAAGGAAGATTTGGGGCGAATCCGCCTTCATCACCGACACCGGTGGCCAAGCCTCGATCATGCAGGACCTTCTTCAGCGCGTGGAAGATTTCAGCGCCATAACGGAGGGCCTCGCGGAAAGAGGGCGCACCCACCGGTAAAATCATGAATTCTTGCATGTCCACACTGTTATCAGCATGGGCACCACCATTGATGATGTTCATCATGGGAACCGGCAGGATGTATTCGCCTGAGTTGTTGAGATATTCATAAAGCGGCTTCCCGGCTTCGTTTGCAGCCGCTCGGGCGGTAGCGAGTGAGACGCCGAGAATCGCATTGGCGCCTAAACGGCCTTTGTTGTCAGTCCCATCGAGAGCAATCATCGTCTCATCAACGGCTTTCTGGTCAGTGGCTTCTTGGCCGATAACGGCAGAACGGATTTCGCCATTGACGTGGGCCACCGCCTTGGTCACCCCTTTGCCAAGGTACCGAGACTTATCACCATCTCTGAGTTCGATGGCTTCACGTGAACCGGTGGAGGCCCCTGAAGGAACCATGGCACTCCCGGTGGCACCAGATTCTAAAATAACATCGACAGCGACCGTGGGGTTGCCGCGTGAGTCCAGCACCTCGAGTGCTTTGACATCAATAATTTTACTCATAGGGGTGATCTCCTTGTGATCGAATGGGACAGATAACAAATTAAAAAAGAGGCTGCGCCTTGACGGTCATGTCAAGGGTCTTTAAGACTTCAAGTAATTCTCTCATTCGCGCCATCGGCCATGAATTGGGTCCATCACTCAAGGCTTTATCGGGATTTGGATGCGTTTCCATAAAGAGTCCGGAGATACCTACGGCAAGCGCTGCCCGGGCTAGTGCGGGAATGAATTCCCGCTGCCCACCCGACATCGTTCCCTGGCCGCCTGGAAGCTGGACAGAATGGGTTGCATCAAAGACCACAGGGCAGCCCGTCTCACGCATGATGACGAGGGAGCGCATGTCGGAGACTAAATTGTTATAGCCAAAGGAGACACCCCGTTCACAGACCATGATCTTTTGGTTGCCGGTGGCCTTGGCTTTCTCGACCACGTGCTTCATATCCCAAGGGGCTAGGAATTGACCTTTTTTGATATTAACGGGAAGTCCAAGCGCGGCTACTTTATGGATAAAGTTAGTCTGGCGGCAAAGAAACGCCGGCGTCTGAACCACATCAACCACCTCGCGGATTTCATCGAGTGGCGAGTCTTCGTGGACATCGGTGATCACGGGAACACCGATGCTGTGTCGAACCTTTTGTAGAATTTGGAGGCCTCTTTCAACGCCAAGACCACGAAAACTTTGTCCTGAAGATCGATTGGCCTTATCGAATGATGATTTATAAATAAAGGGAATTCCAAGTGCCTCGGTTAATTCCTTGAGCGTCCCAGCCGTCTCCATGGCGAGTTCCTCGCTTTCAATCACGCAAGGCCCTGCCATCAAGAAGAAGGGCTCCTGTGCTCCGATTTTAAAATGACAGAGTTTCACGATCTTTAGTTATCCTCTTTAACGCGAGTGCGCGCGGCCTCGATGAATCCAGTGAATAAAGGGTGTCCCCGACGGGGGGTGGAGGTGAATTCAGGATGGAACTGGCAGGCAAGAAACCAGGGATGGCCTGGGATTTCAATCGCTTCTACCAGTTTGCCATCAAGGGAAGTTCCCGCTACGCGAAGCCCGTTCTTTTCGAGGATCTCGAGGTAGTCGTTGTTGAATTCATAGCGGTGGCGATGCCGCTCAATGACTTCGTCCTGACCATAGACCGCGCGGGCGAGTGATCCTTTGACCAGACGACATGGTTGTCCGCCAAGACGCATGGTGCCCCCAATATCAGAAGCTTGCGTGCGAACTTCCACCTGGCCCGAAGCATCTTTCCATTCAGTGATTAAAGCGATCACGGGATGGGGGGTTTCAATGTTAAATTCCGTGGAGTGCGCGTCGCTTAGTCCTGCAACGTTGCGCGCATATTCAATGACCGCTACTTGCATGCCAAGACAAATGCCGAGGTAGGGAATCCCATTCTCGCGCGCATATCGTACGGTGTTGATTTTGCCTTCAATGCCACGCTCACCAAACCCGCCTGGAACGAGAATCGCATCAATCCCATGCAGCAAGAGGCTGGGGTCAATGCCGATATCCTCCGAGTCGAAGTAGTGAATAAGAACCCGGCTCCGGGTCTTGATGCCGGCATGCGTTAAAGCTTCTGACAGAGACTTGTAGGCATCCGTGTGGTTCACGTATTTACCGACCATGGCCACGTTCACTTCGGTATCCCAATGCGTCAGGCCATCAGTGACCTCGAGCCATTCAGTGAGGTCTGCAGGAGGGGCATCAATGCCGAGCTTACGAACGACGATGTTGTCTAGCCCCTGTTGGTGAAGGCTCGAGGGGATACTGTAGATCGTATCGGCATCAACCGCTGAGATGACGGCCTGTTCACTGACGTTCGTAAACAGCGCGATTTTTTTTCTCTCGGATTCGGGGATCGTCCGATCAGAGCGGCAAATTAAAATATCGGGTTGAATACCAATGGTTCTGAGTTCTTTGACGGAATGCTGTGTTGGCTTGGTTTTCAATTCGCCGGCGGTCCCGATATAGGGAACCAGTGTCAGATGAATAAAGAGGGTGTGTGCTTCACCAAGCTCTACCCGCATTTGCCGAATCGCTTCCAGAAAGGGCTGAGACTCAATGTCACCCACGGTGCCGCCGATTTCAATCAGGGCGACGTCATGAGCTTCTGCGCTGAGTTTGATGACCCGTTTGATCTCGTCGGTGATATGCGGAATGACCTGCACGGTTGCCCCAAGATATTCACCTCGTCGTTCCTTGCGGATGACGTTTTCATAGATCTGACCGGTTGTCCAGTTATTGACCTTGCCCATGGTCGTGCTCACGAAGCGCTCATAGTGGCCTAGATCAAGATCGGTTTCAGCACCATCCTGAGTAACAAACACCTCGCCATGTTGGAAGGGGCTCATGGTGCCTGGATCCACGTTAATGTAAGGATCAAGCTTAGTCATCGTCACGCCAATCCCTCGGGCCTCAAGAATAGCCGCGAGTGATGATGCCGCAATGCCCTTGCCCAGCGATGAGACAACGCCGCCAGTAATGAAGATATATTTGGTCATTCGGGATGTGGGTGGTGTGTGCGAGGTTTGCCATCACCAAGTCCCTGTTGCTGGAATTTGATCTGGCAGGCACCTATTTTACTTCACCGTCAGGCAGCCGTCACCGGATATGGCTTCTTGATTCAGCATAATCCGTTTAAAATTAGAACATTGTTGCTTTTTGAGGTCATTCTAATGCGGTCCACCTTCAACGTTCTGCTGTTCATCACGCTTTTAGCCATCACCAGCTCTGGGTGCACCTGGGTTGATTTGAAACCACAGGGCGAAAAGGTCAAGCTGCTGACCGCGCTGAATGCTCGAAAATGCAAAAAAATTGGTCATGTGACCTCCAACACGACGGACTCCGTGGCTTATATCCCGAGAGACTCTGAATCAGTTAATGATGAACTCTCTCGGCTTGCACGGAACTACGCCGGGCAGATGGGTGGCAATGCCATTGTTTCTACCGGCGTCGCCCATGACGGTGAACAATCCTTCAACGTTTTCTACTGCAAATAATCTTTTAGGGATCCTGCCGCTCGGGCTTTAATCCTTGAGTGTTTTTTGCGGCGGCTGAAAACGCTTCGTCTATCCATAAATCACCCACCGCCGCTAATTTCTCATCGAGATAAATTATCGGCATGGTTTTCCGGACCCAAGGGGGGACGCCTGCTTCTTGAAACAGTTTACGAAGGTCTTGGTGGCCCGCGCGCCCTTTAATTTTTATCTTTTCACCCCCTTGTCGGTAACGGACTGAGATCTTGTGAGCGTGCCAGTCCATGAGGTCAATGCCATCACCAAAGGTCTCGTGCAGCACCAAGCGCCCATTCTGTTCAAGCTGAATCAGTCGGGTGGTCGAAGCAATCGGCACAGACGTGACTTTAGGGATTTCGGGGCGGGGAGGATGGAGGTAGAGGCGCCCACGATAGCGCCGAATTTGTCCTTGTGCCCAAGCAATGTTGGGGTTGCGATCCTCCGCTGCGGAGAGGCCTTCGCCGCAAATACGTTCGATCATCTTGGTCGATGGCAGTCTATATCCCAAACAGCGGATCCAGCGCCTAACGATAGCCCGTTGCAACGCTGGCCCCAGCCTTATCAGTCGATCGACGTCGAGACACGAGCCTTTTAAGGTCTTTTCGTAATGTTCCTCGATCGCTTCTTCCAGCAGTTGTTCTGCCTCCGCCACATGCTGCGCGCTCCTCGCGATGACAGCGCTTAGCGTGGGCCAGCGTTGTTGGATGATAGGGAGAATCTCACGCCGGACTAAATTACGATCCATGCGCGTGTCCTGATTGCTCGGGTCCTCCACCCAGGAGATGTCCTTCTCGAGACCAACTTTCATGATGTCCTCACGCGTTACGCCCAAGAGAGGCCTCATGAGGCATCCATCTTGAAAAGACGTTCTTAAGGGCATCGCCGAAAGACCTCGAAGGCCAGCGCCTCTAAAAAGCTGCAAGAGAAACGTCTCGGCCTGGTCGTCTTGATGTTGGGCCAACACTAAGGCATCTTTCGGCTTGATGATCGAGGCAAAAGCCTCGTAGCGACAGTTGCGCGCCTTTTCTTCAGGGCTTTCGCCAGGGGCGTGACGGGCATCCACCTTGATGATCACGAGGGGGATCTCCAATTGGCCACTATAAGAGCTGCAGTGGGCAGTCCATTGGTCCGCGTGATCATGAAGCCCATGATGAACATGGATCGCTTTAACGATGCTATGGGGCAGAAGGGGTCGAATTTCAGCGAATAGCGTTAAGAGAACGCTTGAATCGATGCCGCCGCTGTAGCCGACCCAATAGGTACTAGCACTTGGCCATCTCCTCAGCTGATCGAGGAGATAAGCGGGTGTCAGCATCGACCGAACCTTCAGTGGGTCCGCATCAACTTGGATTCGCTTCCTCAAAAACGCCATAAGACATCAATTTTTGATAGCGTTTCTCAAGGAGTGTGTCGAGTGGCATAGCCTTCAGTTCGGCCAGCGATCGTTTAAGCGCACGAGCGATTGCTTCTGCGGTGTTCTCACGATCACGATGACAACCCCCTAGAGGCTCAGGGATGATTTCATCGATCAGTGAGAGCCCTAAAAGGCGATCGGAAGTAATGCCCATGGCTTCAGCGGCGAGTTCCGCCTTATCAGCACTTTTCCAAAGAATCGTGGCACATCCCTCGGGTGATATGACCGAATAAGTACTGTATTGAAGCATCATGAGTCGATCACCCACCCCAATGGCTAAAGCGCCCCCTGAGCCCCCTTCGCCAATGACGGTGCAGATGATTGGCGTCTTCAAGGTCGCCATTTCAAAAAGATTTCGGGCAATGGCCTCACTTTGACCCCGCTCTTCTGCGTTGATGCCGGGATAGGCGCCGGGGGTATCAATGAGGCAGATGATCGGTAGTTTGAAGCGTTCAGCAAGTTTCATGAGACGCAACGCCTTCCGATAACCCTCAGGACGCGGCATCCCAAAATTACGGAAGATTTTATCTTTGGTGTCACGGCCTTTCTGATGCCCAATGATCATGACCGGGGTGCCCCCAAGCTTCGCGAGGCCACCGACGATGGCTGGATCATCTGCGAATGTCCGGTCACCGTGCAATTCATGGAAATCTTCGAAAATGAGCTCGATGTAGTCGAGGGTATAGAGCCGCTGAGGATGCCGTGAAAGCTGTGAAATCTGCCAGGCCGTCAGCGTGGTGAAGACGGATTCAGTCAGTTTCCGGCTTTTCTCCTCAAGTTTTGCTATCTCCTCTGAGATATTGATCTCATTATCAAAGCCGACACGCCGCAATTCATCAATTTTGGCCTGCATATCAGCGATGGGTTGTTCAAAATCGAGAAAATTGAGATCCATGGCCGGTCATTCTCATCACACAAAAAGGGCTATTTTAACACTTCCCTTAAGAATGCTTGAAGGACTTCAAGCGATCGATCATCGGTGGTGGGGTTATATAAGGTACCAAAGCCTGGATCATTGGCGGTTGGATTGGTGAAGGCATGCATCGTGTGGGAGTAGACATGCAATTGCCAGTCAGCGCCCCGATGGGTTAATTCGCGACCAAGAACGAGGGCCTCTTCAGGTGGAGCCAGCGGATCATCAAAACCATGCAGGATAAGGATCTTGGCTTGAATCGGTGGGGTAGGGAGCCCTACAGGGGGGTGAAAAAGACCATGGAAACTGATGACCCCTTGCAGGTTGGCACCACTTCGGGCGAGATCCAAGACACAGAGCCCACCGAAGCAAAATCCGATGGCAGCCACTTGATCAGGGTCTGATTCAGGCTGTGCCTTCAAGACCTCAAGGGCAGTCCACAGACGATCCTTGAGAAGAGATCGATCACTGAGGAGTCCCTTCATCAGGGCCGAACTCTCTTCAGGCGTTTGTCCAACTTTAGCCTCTCCGTAAAGATCGACGGCGAGGGCCGTATAGCCCCACTGGGCTAATTGTTCCGCCTTACGGCAGGCGAATGCATCGCGTCCTACCCAGGTAGGAACCACCATAATCGCTGGTTTCGGTGATTCAGTCCCTTCAGGGAAGGCGAGGTGGCCCTCAAAGTCAACGCCTTGATGCTGATAAACGACCGTTCTGGTTTTCAATGCCATGGTATGACTCGAAAGGCTTGGTGGATGGAAGGGAAGAAGAGGTTGTCATCGAGCGACAAGCGATCGTCGATCATACGGCAGAATGGGGTTCCAAGGGTCTTTGTATTGACGCCCATAGTGACGTCATTCAAACTGGGACTATGGTTAATGGTTCGTTTTTACACACCACGATGCGCCCGATTTTTTTTCTTTTAGTGATCATCTTCGCGGGCTGTGCTAGCGACAAAAATACAAAGACCACGGCTCCCAACGCCCAGAGGGAAATGACGGTCATCTACCAAGGCCCCATTAGCCTTGGCTCAAACCCTCCTATTGAGAGTCTTTGGGAGGTGGCGGATGTTGGCAAAGGCGTCACCGCCGGTGCGGTTCAATTCACTCTCCGTCTCACCCTTTCGAATGATCAGATTAAGACGGTCGTGGTGTCTTCTATGGAAGCCATCTGTGAGCCTTTCCCTAAAGCACGCTCCCTACCAGGCCTTATCTCCGTCGATACGGTATTCGCTGATGGACGCCAGACCCATGAATCAGACCCTGCAAAGTCAGACATCTGGCAGGGTTTTCAGCATAACGAGGCTTTAAAAGACCTCTGCCGTCAGGCAGGCGTCGCCTACCGCTAGTCTTTGGGTGTCAGTGACCGATGAAAGGCCGTTTTGGGATCGAAAGCTCAAGTCTATGGGCCCCAAAAGGGCTTAACTCCAGCGTAAAAAGAGTTTGTTGTAGCCCTTGACGTCCTCAATCACCTTCCCGGTTCCCCGTGCGACGGCAGACAGGGGATCTTCGGTGACGTGAACGTCGAGACCCGTTTCCTCACTGATTCGTTGCGCCAAACCCCTGAGTAGGGCGCCACCACCCGTCAGATGGATGCCGCGAACAATGAGGTCACTGGTTAATTCAGCCGGTGTCACTTCGAGCACGTTCATAATTGATTTTAAGATACTGCTTGCCGCAGGCTCGATAGCGAGGCGCACTTCTTCGGGGGTCAATTCAATGGCTCTCGGTTTCCCTAGCGTTAAATCGCGACCACGCGCGGAATAGGTGTCGATGTCATCGACCGGCATCACCGAGCCAGCGACGCATTTTATTTCCTCGCCGGTTCGATCACCGACTAGGAAACGTCGTTGTGTTTTAAGATAACGAATGACGCACTCTGTCAGTTCGTCACCCGCCACTTTGATGGTCTCACCGACCACAATGCCTGAATTTGATATGACGGCCACTTGAGTCGTGCCGCCGCCGATATCAACGACCATATGGCCGGATGATTCCTTGACGTCTAACCCAGCGCCAATTGCAGCGGCGATCGGCTGGGAAAGCAAAAATACTTTACGGGCATGGGTTTCAGCAATTGCCGCACAAACAGCACGTTTTTCAACGTCAGTCACACCGTTCGGGAGGCTGATCACCACATGGCGCGGAACCTTGTGGAGGCCCACAACGCGGGTGATGAATCGCTTCAACATGCCAGCGGTCATATCAAAATCTGCTATCACCCCATCTCGGATCGGACGAATGGTGCTGAGTTCGGGGTGAACCTTCCCCATCATTGCTCGGGATTCGGCGCCAACGGCGATGATATCTCGTTGCACGTGATCAAACGTGACGATAGAGGGTTCATTAAGAAGGACGCCTTTGCCTCTGACAAAAATCAGGGTATTGGCCGTGCCAAGATCAATTCCAATATCGATGCGTGGGAAAAAATAACTGAGCATGGTGTCATGTGGTTGCTGCCAACAAGCATCGAGGGTGGACATTAGGGTGTCCAAAACCGAGAAGACAGTGGCCTAAGAACGATATGAATGAATTGACTACATTCTGCACAATGCCCTCATTTCGTGCAAGGGAAAAGGCTGAGGATGATCGCCTCCCAAAGGATTATTGATGTCTGGTACTGGCGGACAACTGACGCCGGTAGACTCGGGTTGTGAATAGAAAAACGACGGCGATGATCAGACTCCCAAGGAGGATGAAGAGCAATCCTTGCCAGAAAGTATGATGGATCAATGATCGTGATCGCGTTTCTGCTTGTTCGATCGCCCGATCGATGATCAGGGTCAGCCGTCCGGTATTCTGAGGTGCGAGCAATGGTTCGATGGTCTGAATGAGCACGGTGAGACGTTCTGCCATTTTTTCGATCTTCGCGGCCGACTCTTCGTAATCTTTGATCCTGAAGGGGGGATCATCCTCGTGGCCATTCGGTGGGGTCTTCCGGATTTCTTGAAGAACCGATTCATAGGTTTTGAGCATGGCACTGGTCGCGTCTGCCATTTTGCTGCCTTCGCCAAAGGCTTCCCCAAAGTTTTGCGCCAGATGGCCCATTTCTCCTTGTTCCTTGGTGAGCGCCGCCAAGATTTTCTCACGCTCAGAGCTGATGACCGAGGGCAACATTTCAGCCGTCTTCCCAACTTTAGCGCTGGCTTTTGCGATTTCTTGGGCGCTCTCTACAAAATGCTTTACTTCAGGCACGCGTCCCGTGCGTGCGGTTAAAAGCTCCATCTGCCATTCCATCAATTGGGGGACACGCTTACCCATAAAGAGTGCTCGTTCGCCGAATAGCCGTGTCTCACTGAGTTCTCGAGTGGCAGGATCAAGGCTCGCGAGTGGGTCAAGATCGAGAAGGGAAAACACGCTCGAATGGGTGGTGTCTATCTGTTTAGATTGATCCCCCTTTTCAAGAATTTGATTCACCAGGGTGATGTTGGCTAATTCTGCGAATCCTCTCTCTTTCTGGGGGTTGAGTTTGTGCCAACTCTGGACGGCGTTGGAGAGTTCATTCATCTGGTCTTGCGCCAGGATGGTCACGCCCAATGCCCGGATATCCTGATTCGCGTCACTCACCACCTTTTCAAGCCGATCAACTGAATCGCCAAACTCCATCGGTCGCCAATATTCACGGATGCTGGTTTTAACCGATTCGGTGAAGACAATCATGCTCACGAGATTCGCCAGCGGGTTGGAGCCGGTGGCGAGGGTGATGATATCGGTTGCAATCTTGAGTTTCGCCATGACCAGAAACTCCCTGGAGACAGGCTCTCCGTTGCGCTTCAAGCTTTCTGTGGCCACACTCATGCTGATGATGAAGTTATCAGCAAATCTTAATATATTTTCCTGTAAGTCAACCGGATCGTAGGTCTTATCAGGCTCGAAACCGCGGGCAACGACTCTGATGGCGATCATGGGTAATTCCGCAGCCTTTTCAATCAGGGTGCAACCCGAAAGGGTGGTTGAGAGAAAAGACACCAGCCCAATGAGCATCCAAAAAAACGGACGCATCGCATGATGATTTGGTGTATCGGTCAAAGTTCGGTCAGAAGGCATGATTGAAGGATAGCGTTATTTCAACTTTATGCCGAGAGAAATTCGGTGTCTTTTGACTTAAACCGTTTAAGCTTGCTTTTTCTAAATCCTCTATATCAAGCAGAAGATCTATGCCATGTCCGATTTTTCATAGTGTGGTTGATCCACTCTATTCGGCTCTCTTTACAATTGATTCTACTGGAGCCATTCGCTCGGTGGGTGCCTCAGCTCTTTTGGTGGCCGCGGCTGAAATGGGTGACAAAAGCCAGTTAGTCGCTATGGCACTTGCTTCTCGACATCGCCATTGGCCCGTTTTTTTGGGGGCAACGCTCGCCTTTGCGTTATTGAATGCGATCGCCGTCCTCTTTGGATCCATCGCCAGCCATTGGTTGCCGGCACCCATCTCTTCGTTATTGGTCGCGGGTCTCTTTTTTCTGTTTGGGCTTCGTTATGTCTTTGATCCTGGCAAGACGGCCGATGAAATCCCGAAAGAGGAGCGAGGCCACGGGGTTTTGGTGACCACCTTCTTGATGATCTTTCTCGCAGAACTTGGTGACAAGACACAATTTGCCGTGGCAGGCCTTGGCGCTTCAGAGCCACCCTTTTGGGTTTGGGTAGGATCAACCATCGGGCTTTCGATCACCTCAGGGCTCGGAATCTGGGTCGGAAGAATCATCTATCGCCGTGTATCAACGCGCATGATCAATCGGTGTGCCGGTTTCCTATTTCTGATTTTCGCAGGCTATGCCCTTCATGCCGCTTTGAGGGGGGATGAGCTACACAACATCTGGTCTTCTTTTGATGTCCGTGGTTTCAATGTCATCAGACACGATGAAGAATGAGTTCGATAACAAGCTTACTGCCGAAATAGGCCAGCATCAGGAAGGCAAAGCCTAAAAGAGTCCAACGAATCGCGAACTGGCCCCGCCAACCATAACGAATGCGTCCTAAAAGTAGCCCTAGAAAGACCAACCAGGCCAGAATCGAGAGGATGGTTTTATGCGCAAGATGTTGGGCGAAAAGGTTATCAAGAAAGATAAACCCTGTCAGTAATGAGAGACCTAGGACAACCCAACCCGCCGCAATTAACTGAAACATGAGTGTTTCCATGCTCTCCAGCGAGGGGAGGGAGCGAATCAAAAGGCCGCTGGGGTTCCGCCGCCTTAAGCATGCCTCCTGCAGCGCCAGCAGAAGCGCTTGAATCGCTGCAATATTTAAGAGGCTGTAGGCCATGAGTGAGGCGAGAATATGGGTGGTCATCGCGGGGCCTTGATCGCTTAAGGTCCTCGCAGGCTCCTGGTAGAGTAGGGTCAGTGTAAGAATGATGAGGGCAATGGGATAGGTCACCAATCCTAGTTTATCAATGGGTCTTATGAGGGCTGCGAGCACCAAAATAGCATTGATGCCAAATGAAACCAGTGACAGGGCACTCATAAAACTGACGTTAAGCCCCTCTGGGCCTAGATTCGCTTCAAAGAGTAACCAACCATGCGTGCCGACCGCTAGGGCACCCAAAGAAAGGGAATGCCAATGAGTATCCCCGCGCAACGATGGACCTTTTTTTTTGGTTATTCTTATGGACTGGAGGAGTGCTCCAAGGGCCATGAGATAAGTGAGGATGGTGATGGATGTGTAGGCAGGAATAGGCATGGGATGGACTCTCTCACGAAGCGACTAGTCTGGCATAATGCGTGGCCTAGAAGAAGCACCCGCTTCACCTGATTTGATTCATGGATGTACGACGATGTTTGATAATCTTACCGACCGCTTAACCCAGTCCCTTAAGAAGATTCGTGGCCAGGGCCGTCTGACGGAAGCCAATATCCAGGATACCCTCCGGGAGGTCCGTATGGCGCTTCTTGAGGCGGACGTGGCGCTCCCTGTGGTGAAGGATTTCATTGAGCAGGTAAAGAATAGGGCCGTAGGTCAAGAAGTTCAGTCTAGTCTCTCACCAGGACAATCCTTCATCAAAATCGTCAATGATGAGCTGGTTTCGGTGATGGGGAATGCCCATGAAAAACTGAATTTAGCGACCCAGCCCCCTGCCGTCATCTTAATGGCAGGTCTTCAAGGAGCGGGGAAGACAACATCCGTCGCGAAGCTCGCCAAATGGCTCAAGGATAATGAAAGAAAGAGTGTGGTGGTCGTCAGTGCCGACGTCTATCGCCCAGCCGCCATCGACCAGCTCAAAACGCTAGCGGCCGAGGTCGGGGCTGATTTTTTCCCCAGTGACCCATCTGAAAAGCCACTCGATATCGCCCGTGCCGCCTTAGAACATACGCGCAAGCGGTACAAAGATGTGTTGATCATCGATACCGCGGGTCGTTTGGGGGTGGATGAGGCCATGATGGCTGAAATCAAGGAGCTCCACCGGGAGCTGAAGCCGATAGAAACGTTGTTTGTGGTGGATGCCATGACCGGTCAGGACGCGGCTAATACCGCTAAGGCCTTTGGTGATGCGCTCCCATTGACGGGTGTCATTCTCACCAAAACCGATGGTGAT
>Ga0304729_1000249_pt1 | contig 39180 bp, 44 predicted proteins | sample C_131016_MF_Meta_FD_190475 | JGI IMG/M metagenome (GOLD analysis project Ga0304729, IMG submission 190475) | Freshwater microbial communities from Lake Croche, Canada to study carbon cycling - C_131016_MF_MetaG (v2) (version 2) | ecosystem: Environmental > Aquatic > Freshwater > Lake | place... | reverse complement strand
AATACCAAGAACTGATTCTCAATCCACGGTAACACTCCAACAATCCGATCATTGCCACCTTGATTGATAATAAAGTTGTTAAGCGTAAAATCAAAGTTTTCACTTAAAATATCACCAACAACAATTTCAGTTTTTGATATATTGCAAACTAATCTGTTTTGAAAATAGAACCCAAAGTCAGATGGTGGAATTGATCCAAATTCTGGAGTGTATCCGGCTTGAGTTTGGATGTTGTTGTTAATTGATGTTTGTTTAGCAACAGTTAATGCACCTACGCCACCATCCCATATCAATGGAGGCTTAACTTTAACAACACACGCATAGTATGGTTGTCCTGCTGTTGATATAGTTGAGCCAGTGTTATTTGTGTATGAATACTGAAATGATGCAGCACCTGTAACTGAAGTTACACTAAACGTATTATTAAATGATACGTGTTGGCTATCCGTAATATTAAAAATGGTAATCTCATCACCAACAGAATATGTTGTTGAGTATCCATTTACCCATGTTGCAGTAACAGTAACGGTTGCCCCAGCCGCAACAGATGCATGAGTAAGGCTTAGCGCACAGGTTGTAGATGCGCCTCCAGTGCCGTATCTGGTATTGGTTTCCTTACCCCTAAAGATGTACAGTTTGTCCAGTGCTTGCACCACATCCACTTCTCCTCCGGCAGCTATTCCACGAGTGTAACTGCCTTCCACTGGAAAGCTGTGGAATATAGGAGTAACATTTGTTTCGGTATTATAGACGCTGATGCCATCCGTAAATACCAAAACAATGTTATCTTGCCCATTGGCATCAACGTAATATCCAGAACCAACCATCGTCTTGGCATTAAGCGTACTGTCGGTGAGTCGCTTGGTGCCCTTACGTGGTTGAGCCGTTCCTCGCTGTAGCCTCATGTTAAACGAGGCTTGAGCAAATCCAGGCTGAAGATTACTTGGGTCTAGTCGTGAGTTAAACCCAATGAAGTTGTTGTCAACCTCAGTTAATACCTGTGCCGGCATTAATCGCAGTTTTTAACAATCATGCGGTCAATTAATTTAAGCGCATTTTGAAGTGCATCACGAACGTCTAGCAGAGATTGGCTTTCCATCTGCTCATCTTCTTCGTCCATTGACTCTTCTCCGTAACCACATTCGGAACAACAACCATTGTTTTCTAGTGGCATGTTGCAGTCAGGACAGGATTTAGTCTTGGGCATCATACCCATGCCACCTAAGGCGATCATTAGTTTGCTCATAAATTGGGGTCGTTAACTCACTTTATCTAAAGTTGCCTTTAAGTCACTGCATCTAGCAAACCAGCCAGTTTGGTATCGTTTCATACTTGGCTTATTAAGGCACAAATTGTTGTAAAAAGCTCTACGTATGTCACAGATCTTTTCTGCTACTGCTTTTGCTCCAATAGCCTTACATGCATCATCTGTTGCTTGTTTGGTTTGTAATCCAAATATACCATCAGCATTAACCATTACGGCTGTTTGGAGGATCTTTGTGGCCCTGCTAATCCCAACATTAACACAACCATCAAAGTGCGCCAGCGAAATAGGCCAAGGCAACTCTGTGCATTTGCCTTTCTCCCAGTAGTCCTTGCGGTAAATCTCAGTAGCTTGCTCCAGTGTGAGCTTATCAATGTCTACGTTATGAGAACGTTGGTCGATCCCGTAGCGGGTAGTACCACCTGGATCATTAGGGTCTCGCTCAGTACGAACAAAGTTCATGTCACCATAATGGCCCTTTTCAAACTCAACTTCATGTTTAAGCACAAAGTCTAAAGCTTTTTGAAAGTCGTTGCTCATTTAGAAAACCTGTAATGTGGAGTTATAATACATTTACCATCAGATGCAAGAAATTTGAACTTACGAACCTCAGCATTGCGCTGCTTTAATATCCGGCGCATGCACTGATGATTTCGTCCTGTTAACTCGCAAATTTGCGTCATTGTAGCCCAGCCCTTGCCTTTTGGGGGAAACCCAACGGCAAGTTCATTTACCAGTTCTGATAACCAGCTTACGCCGGAAGCCGGAATGTCTGTGATCGTGTTTCTTTTGCTAGCCATATTTGTGTTTCATCTTGACAGTATTCTCCCCAGGCAAAGCCCCTTGACCACGATGTGGTTGCCCTGCGCTGGGCTGCGTATGTGGCTAATGACTGGTCTCCCAGCCACCCCACACAGTACCCTGTAGGATGCGCCCGATTGCGCCCCTCCGCCTGAGTAACTCGATGTAGGTGTGCAATCACCACTTTGTTGTGTGTGCCGCTACAAATGGCCTCAGCGTGATCGCGTACGGAAGCTTCGTTAATCATGTAGCCGTGTCCGGCTAAACAGTCGCCAAATGGATACCAGCCGCTCTGAAAATCATAATCAATCACCTTGCACTTAAGTTCCCTTGCTCGGTCTTGAATCTGTTGGTACACCCGTGAGGCTAATGCTGCCACAATAGCTTTAGGTGAACTCATAAGATGCACTAACCTAGCCTCGTGGTTGCCTAGTAGATAAACTTGAGGATGTAACTGAGAAAGAAACGATAAACCATCATTCAAATCACCCTCGGGGTCGCAAGCCTCGTCACTACTTCCCCCCGAACCCGACCTAAGGCACGCCAAGTCTATGGCATCACCTAAATGGATTGTAAGTTCAGGGTTAAACCTTTTCTTAAACTCAAGAACCTGCCGCAACAACGCTTGATCTGCAAGATGCCCATGAGAGCACCCTACAGCCATCCATCGTTTCCACTTGCGAGTAATATTCGCCATAACGATTTATTCGTCGTCCTCGTCTTGATGAGCGTCTTCTTCTTGCTCCTCAAGATCCTCTCCTCCACCCATTTCTAGCCAGTTCTCAACCTGTTTCTGGCGAGCCAAAACATTGCCTGTTCCTGCATTAAAGGTATCTGTAAATTCGCAGTTTTCAGACTGAGTAAATACCTGAACCACATCAAAGTGTTCTCCAAGTGAAATTACAATTCTCTCTAAAAAGTCCTCAGAAGATTCACCTGGATATGGTTCTATCATTTGGCTTTGATGGCTTTGTAAAACTTGTAAGCTGTGTATGCAGTTGCTAAAAGTATCGAAAAAATACGCACTCCCGCTTCAAACTCACTTACGGAAATAGCAACCGCAACTCCATTCACGTATCCCACGCTTAAAATGTCGTCAATATGATTGTTCATTTATTTTGAGCGTGTTTAAGGGCCGACACAGCATCTATCAACTGTAATTCAAGTGCTTGATACCGAGCTGCTGAGTGCCAAGTCTCAGAGCTTTGCGCTTGGTATGCCTGCCCCTGCTGAAGGTGCAGCACTCCCAATGGGGGGAACAACGATGCCTGAGGCACGTGTGAAACGCTGGAGCAGCCTGTCAGCAAGAGCGTCATTGCCGGCATTCCTAGCTTCCAATATGGCGTTTTCTGTGGCATCGCAGTATTGTTCAATTTCACGAGTTAACTCCCAGTGTGCTGAGACAACCCGCAACTGCAACCAAGAACTAAACGCTTGGAGGAGGAGTAGGAGCACTTGGTTTTTCTCCTAGAAACATTGCCACAGCACCAGCAATCGCGGCAATAGAGTGAACAATGGCTTGATATTTAGCGTCAGGAATCTGAACGCCAGCTAAGGCTAGTAGCGCAGATAGTCCGGCGTAGGTGGAAGGTTCCTGTAGTCGTGCGAGTAGTGTTTTCATAAAACTAGGGATTAGGAAATGCTGCTGATGGTGGTGTGAAGTTTGCAGTATACAGACCAGTGCCCTTTGTAACTCTTAAATCGTCCATTCTTCCTGTATATCCATATAAATTTGAATTTCCAGATCCATCAACTCCTATATTTAATTCATTGCAAACGTATGTTCTAAAACATGCCACTTGTTGCTGAAGAACACCTCCAACATACATTCGTATTGTTCCTGCCGATCTAGAAATTGCTATATGGTTCCATTGGCTGTTTGTGGCAGTTCCAACCAATAAATTTGCTGCTGCATCTTGTAGCCAGTTAACGGTTGCTCCACTAACGTATAGTGCATATGAGGTATATGGAGTAACATTAATTCTTCCCGTAATTAAAATTCCAATCGGAATTGATGGTGCAGTATATGCCCAGCATTCAATGGTGAAATCTTCAGTTGAATTAAAGGAAAATGCAGATAATTCAGATGTTTTTCTTAATCCACTTACAGCTGCTCCTAAATAACAAGCAGTTCCCCATTTTGGATTTACTGTTGTAGTTAATGGGGTTCCAATCGATGTAAATGAGTTGTTTAATAATGAACTATCAGCAAACGAACCGTCAAAGTGTGTCAGCAAAGACACGCCCTTAAATGGCCCTCTTAATCCACCTGTTAGTGACAACATAAATTAAATAGTAGCGTCTCCAGCGACAACCCAAGAGTTAGCAGCAATTTTGATTAACGAAATCACAGCATATTGGCCAGATGTCTTAAGTCCATTTTTGCCAGCTACAGTCGTAGTTCCTGGTGTGACCGCCGAAACCGTGACCTGACCAGCAAGAAGTTGCATAAGCAAAATCTGCGTACCAATAGGAAACGCCACGGAAGCGTCTGTTGGGATTGTCACCGATATTGCAGAGACATTACTTAGTGTTATTAAATAGCCTGCGTCTGCAAGCGCGAGCGTATAGGTTGTCACAGTCTGTGCGTTAAGCTGCACCTTGGACGTAGCCACAGGTAACCGCTCGGCGGCACTGTTTGTGACGTACATCTGTGAGTTGTCCCATTCAACGTAATGCGCCACTGGGGTTGTTACGAGTGCTGATGCTGTCTGGAACTGAAAAGGTGCATTAGTTGCAGAGTTTCCAAGAAAAGTTTGCCGTCCTGAATATTGGTTTGCTGAAGTGGTTGCAGTAGTAAATCTGTAGCTTACTCGAACAACAGAAATAAGGCTGGTTCCAATAATTATGTCTGCATTGGAAGCGGCATTAAAAAATCCCATTACATAACCAGATTGGGACGACCCAAATCGAGTCATCCACATTCCATTTCGCACTGTGCCCGTAAACCAAGCTGGCCTTGTAAAAACAGCAGAAACTCCAGTAGCCCCAAGAGTTGTTGCCTCCCAAAATCCATTTTGTTTTGTGTCACTTTGTAGTGTAAATGCAATTATGTCCCCTAACGCAATTGTGTAAGTATCCGCAGTAAACACTCCCGTTGAAGTCACAGTAAGCACATTGCCTACCATTGTTGCCCCAATAGCACCAGCCGTCTGCGCCTCAACCATCCGCATGCCCACCCCAAGGCTTGATATAGCCGATTGAGCTGTTGTTGCTCCAGTTCCACCATTAGCAATCGCAAGCGTTCCAGCAAGCGATACTGCGCCAGTTGTAGCCGTGTTTGGCGTTAAGCCAGTAGTTCCAGCAGAGAAAGATGAGACGCCAGAAGCACCCGTTGCCGCGATTGTAATCGTGCCATTTCCGTTGGTAACAGTTACATTTGAACCAGCAGTAATGGTTGCTTTGCTCAAGCCTCCCGTAGCTGTATTCCCAACAAGCAACTGTCCATCAGTATAAGCAGTCTGTCCCGTACCTCCAGATGCAACAACAAGCGTAGAGCTAAGCCCAGCAGCAGTGCCAGAAGTGTTCTGATTCAGTGTGGGAACGTCACCAGCCTGGATTGCTGCTAGTGCTGCATTAGTGCCATCTGAGCGTAAATAGCGACCAGATGTCTGAGTTCCGGTAAGAGCGGTGATTGCGGCAGCTTGAGTGCTTTGGCCAGATCCGCCATTAGCAATAGCAACCACACCAGTTACGTTTGAAGCAGTTCCCGTGATATTGCCACTTGGAACCACATAATCAGTTCCAGCAGTAGCAGCAACCATTGCAGTTGTGCCAGTGCCTTTAACAAGCCCAGTCAATGTGGCTGCTCCTGTGCCGCCGCTGGCCACTCCTAGAGTGCCTGCAAGCGTTACTGCACCAGTTGTGTTGGTGCTGGGCGTTAAGCCTGTGAGGGACGTGTTAAAGCTACTTACGCCAGCAGCAGCGGCAGCAAACTGGGTGAATGATATACTAGTAACTCCAAAGTTGATTGGAGCAGGGGTCTGTTGTACCCAAGCCGTATTAGCCAACGTGCTGCTAAGAATTAAAATAAAGTCACCTGCTTGAACTTCATTAGTGCCAGAGCCGCTAGTGTCGTAATCTGCTGCGCGTGTCAAAATGTATGGAACAGTAGATCCATCACCTTGCTGCGTGACGTTATATACACCGTTCTGAAATGCGCTTACTTGGTTCTTAACCAAAATACGCTTGCCAACAGCAACGGTAACTCCATCAACTTGAAGCGCAACATTAGTTTGACCAGTTAGCGTTGCATTAACACCAACACCAGCACCACCAGGTTGAGCATATGTTGCTGTAGGTGATAATGCGGCCAATGTGCCGTAGTCACAAGCATCATGGAAGTTAATGCCAGATCCAATGGAATCAGCATACGCCTTATTTACAAGGTCAGTAACTCCTGATGGCGTAGTTGATACAGTTCCCGTAGTCAATGCCACAGAAGTAAGATCCGTGTTGGCCCCAGATGCTGCCACTCCGCTTAGTTTTGCAATCGGTAATGTGGGAATGTCAGCAGAAGTCAACGCTCCAAGAACAACATTTGTGCCATCCCCCTTAAGAACTTGATTGGCCGCTACCGCTCCTGCAATAGCATTTAATGCCGCCTGTTGAGTTGTTTGGCCAGTTCCCCCTTGCCCAATCGTTACGGCTTGAGCGGTAGATAATGCGCCAAGCGAAGATGCAGTAATGGCAGCTAATTGGGTGGTTGTTGCTAACGAAGCTAAGGTGCTTGTCGGAATAGCTCCAATACTAGCAGGAGTAATAGCGGCCAACTGCGTTGTGGTAGCTAGGCTTGCAAGCTGAGTGGTGGGAATATAGTTTGCACGCTCGCTTGTTGCCATAGCAGCAAGAGACGCAAGAGCCGCAGCTTGGCTTGTAGCTCCAGTGCCGCCACGACTTATGGCAACTGCATTACCATTCCACGTTGCACTGGTAATTGAGCCTGGATAGTCAAAAGTATTAGTGCTCCAAGATACGTTTGCTGGAGCTTGATAATGCAAATCCCATGAACCCGCTGCTGTAGAATTACTTAACAATACAACAGTAACATATCCACCTGAAGGAACAGAGACAACCAACGTATTAGAGTTGTTGTTTACGCTAATTGCTCCACTTGACTGGTTGTTGTTAAACGAGAAAATAGTGCCATTTGTTAGCGTAGTAGCATCAGGAAGCTTGATGACTTGACCGCCGGAACCAGTAACTACACCAACAGGAGCAGAGGCAACAGTTAAAACAACCGGAGTTCCCGAAGCAGTGATGCTTAAAAAGTTGCTAAAAAAAGCGTTTGCCGAGATGTTATTGTTAGCATCTTTGATGCTGGCAAGGATTTGAGCGCGAGTTACAGTCTTTGTAACAAGACTCTGATCCATCACAAAGATGTCAGCGTCATTTACGCTCGTTGCCATTGGAAGTGCGGAGATTTTGATGTCGGCCATAAAATTAAATTTTAACTACAAGATGGATAAAATGGCAGCATTACTCAACAATTATACGCTGACCAAGTTCAGTATTAAGATAGCTAGATGCTTCAGTCAACAATAGACCTGTTGTTGGTGGCGCTGCGTTTTGTTTTTTAACAAACTTGAATGTTTGATCTCCATTTGCGTGAACTTGTATTCTTGAAAAGCTTTTTGAAAACGGAAGATCAACAGCAACATTTCGTTTGCGCAAGAATTTTGTGATCATGCTAGTAAGTGTACACCATGTTCATTTTTTGTACTTGGCCCTGTTGACGCACAAGCACATCAATTTGTTGTTGCAGTGCCATTTCAGCAGTGCCATCCAGAACTCCGGCCTCTTCTGCTCGTCCTTCAGAACGCAAGAAATCAGCAGCAATGCCATTGATTAGGTAATCCTTAAACCTATATGGAAGTGATATCATCTTCCAATAAGTGCTTACTTCTGCCGGCCTAACACCCAAGGTATGCGGGACATTCTGTACGGCTATCCAGAAGTTTCCACGCACCGCATTTGTCAGCACCGTTGGATTGTATGCGCCATTCCCCTGAGCAGTGTCATAGTAAACTTGAGATCCGGCAATATAATCTGAGTACTCAGAAAACTTTGACCCAAACAAACTGGGACACGTTTGGCGATACCTAATGAACTTTTGTTTGTCAGTAAGAAATCTTAAATAGGAAAACTCTTGCTGCCAAATTTCATTATAAGTCCCATCGTTTCTATCAGAAAAGTCTTCAACTAAAAATGATTCATTAGCAAAGCGAGTACTAGATTCAGGATTGCTGCTAGAAGCTTCAAGAACTTGAAGTGCATCTACTCCAATTTGAACAAGTAAATTCCTATTAGATGCAAATACCACCGTAGTAGTTAATGGCGCGTTTACGCCTGGATATGTGGCTGGATATTCTGCTGTGCCATCTGTAATTGCAACGTCAATATACTGAATATACGCTCCAAATGTATCAGTTAAAGTTGAGTAATTAAAAGTGTATTGCTTTTCTGATACAGCAACTCTAGTTCCATCAGATTTTAATATATAAAATGGATTTATAAAGCTGACGTTAGTTTGGGATATTGTATTTTTCTTGTAAGCATCACCTTCAAAGTCGGCAATGTATACACGAGGAAAGTTTACGTCTAAATAAACTCTCAAGTTCTTTCCACCAACGCTAATTGGAGAAATAGATTGAACGGGATTTCCTACCCACGTGGCAAGCCTGCGTTCGGTATCAGGCCATTCTTCGCGATCCCATATAGAGCCCAGTCTACGGGAACACATGTCTCGCACAGCCGCAAACGACTTGTCATTTAGCGTGTTGCGATCAAGGCCAACAAGTTGGCATACTTGACCTAATATATCACTAAATGGGACTGTTTTCATGCGTGATTACTTGCCTGAAGGAGTCCAGCCAACATGGATTTCCTTAGTGCCACCACTATTGACTTTACACTCAGGATTGTCACGCAAAAACTCGTTCATAAATGCTTTATCGTTCCAACAAGCATACCCTAGCTTTTGGCCCCAGAAGTGATAAGCATGCCCAGGAATAGTGGCAATCTTTTGACCAAGGCCTTCAATCGACTTATGCCGCTCTTGGTTGAATTTGGCAAGTTGCTTAACCTCTGCTGCCGCTTCAGTGCGGTTACGTTCCCAGCCGACTTGCAGTTCTTTTTCTAGCTGATGAGCAGATTTATCGTCTATTTGAATCATAAAAAATGGTTGCGGAGGCTGGAATCGAACCAGCGACATCTTGGTTATGAGCCAAGCGATCTACCACTGAGCTACTCCGCGATTAAAAAGTGTGCGTGTCTCTCCACGCTGTCACGCCACTAAGAGGTGCGTTCCCCACAACTCACATTTCAGTTGCCGAAAACCCCTGTCTCTCCAGAGTGTCACGCCCATTGACTCTTGGCGGCGTTCCCGATCTCGCGTCCGAGATTAAGCAGCGGCGTATGTGAACTTGCCGAGGCCAAGCGGATTACCAACCACGAGGCCAGCAACTGCTTCGATCAAACGAGCAGGGCCACCACCGTAATCAGGAAGCGCAGTAACCTGAGCAACATTGCCACCGTAGCGAACTTCAATCAAGTTCATATCAAGAACAAGACCATAAGCAGGCTTTGCAGTGTACGTGCTGCCGGAGATGGTGCCAAGGAACGTGGTAGGATGCAAGCGAACCGTGCCGAAATCGCCTTGGAACACGTCCATCGCTTGGATGTAAGTGTCTGCGGCAGCATCACGCTGGAACGTCTGAACCTTCGTTGCTCCTGCACCAGTAACGCCACCAGTGCTCGTGGTCGTAAGGGCGGTAGTTCCAAGCAAGCCAGTGAAGGCACGCTTGAGATCCGTTCCAACGATACAATCAAAGGACTTGTACTGACCAGTCTGGTCGAAGATCGACTTCAACAATCCCTGAACAACAACATCAGTCAATGCAGAAGCATTAGATCCGGTAATGATAGACGTTGCGGGAGTGATGAACGAAGGCGATTTAGAGCCAGCCCCAATGTTCAGGCCAGTGCCGATGTTATCGCCACCGATCCAAGACTGTGCGCCGGCCGTAAGGTAAGGAACGCCACCTGCACCAGTGTCCTGCTGCCCGAGCTGGTCAGAAGTAAAGGTAACTTCCATATCACGCTTGAGGCCGATGATGGCCTTGGCCACGTTATCGGAAAGCGAGTCACGGACGCCAGCAACATCTGCCAAGTCCTGAGCGAGCTTAGAAACACGCACAGTGCGGCGGAATACCTGAACGTAGTTGGCAAGCTCCTTGCGGTAGCCATCAACATAGTTGGCATAGGAGGAAACATCAGTACCGTCAATGGTTCCACCAACAACTGGCAACGGGTTCTGGTCGGCCTGCCAGCGGAAATAGGTATTCCCGGGCTTGCTGCCTTTACGTGCCATAGAGGTGAACGGCGTGTCACGAGCGTCCACTAGGGAGATCATGTCAGCCAAGTCTTCGCGCTTACCGCGACCGGATAGGTTAGGTTCTGTAAGAAGTGCCATAAAACAAAGAATTTACTAAGGGTGAAAGGGTTACACGAACCCCATTGCTTTAACCAAGTCTGTCAGCCCTTGTTTGTCAGAAGAGTTCTTAGCGAAGTTCTGACGTGCTTTTGAAATGTCCGATTGGCTAGTTTGGGGTGGTGCAGCTTTGACGCTCGGCTGTACAGGCGCACGCTTGATTGGTGTTGCAGTTTTCTTGGCCTTGCTTTCATTGTACGCCTTCGCGCCCAACGCCAACAAACCAACAACATGCTTCCAATCCGGCCTACGCTTGATTTCTGGAAACTCTCTAATCACGGATTGAGAGAATTGGTATTCCTCAGATGCGGGATTTAAGTACCAAGGAAAGTCTTTTGCAACTTGAGATTCAGCAGCAGTTTGTGACTGCAAATACTGCATCCTTTGCGGCAATTCAACTTCCTTGCGCTTCATGGCAGTGCGCTTCATGGCTCGAACTTCTGCTGAAGTAAGCTCATGCTCTTCGCCGTTAGGCAAAGGAATGACTCCTCCATCAGCATTATCTTCGCACCACAAGATCACTTCTACGGCTTTGTCGTATTCCTCTTTGACTTTTTCAAAGGTCTGTAAGGAAGCGGCATAATCGGAGTGCTCTGGCTGTCTTGCAGGAGCAGAAGTCTTTGCAGACTCCAATTCTGATTGCAATCTAGCTAGAGTTGCCTTTTGCGTGTCCAGTTCAGCTTGAGCGGCTTTCTTTGCAGCAACTAACTTGTTGATGCGCTTCTGCACGCCCCTGCTTAACGAACTTTCATCAGCTTCAGGCTGATCGGATTCTTCCTCGGATTGATCGTCCACCTCATTAGAGGCAACGATTTCCTCAGAATCATCCTGTTGCTTCTCTAGAGCGGAAGCAGGCTGCTCCTCCTCGTTAAGGAAGCTATCAATAAGGCCTTTTAAGCCTTGCTGATCTAAACCGAGTTTATTCGCAACGGAGTTATTTCCTTCCTCTTGAGCCGTAGACTCAAGCTGTGTGCTATCTTCATTCATGCAATTTAGGTTGCAAGTCCCTTCTTTTAATCATTCCAGTAACGCTGGAAAGCCCGTTATTAGCGTTATGCCAAATCTTCTTCAGATGTCAATCCATTTATTCTTTTAGCGTCTTGTCTTAAAGTTATAAGTAATGATAAAATCATGTTAACTCCATCAGCTTGTCCGCAGGCATGGACTCTATCTTCGCCTTTAACTTGTGAACTAATTGCTTGCATCCAAAGTGTTTCTTGAGATTGCTGAATCACATTCAACACTTCAGTCCAAACATTATTAGTACCAATAAATCCAAATGCTGTGCGTTGGTTTTCAGTAATCATTATCCAGGTTGTTGTTGAATTGGGCTAACACCAATACGGCCAACTTGAGCATTTTGTTGCTGCATGACCGACATCTGCAAGCTCTTAACGTAATTCTGGAACAACGCTTGGAAGTTTGGATCAGCTTGCAACGCTTTCTGGGCAATAACATTCTGTTGCATTACCTGTTGTGCGTACTGAAGCTTAGATTGAGCAGTAGGATCGTTTTCTTGATATAACGCCTCATTCCCCAGCATCATCATGCCAATGTCAGTTTGCACATCCTTGTACATCTTCTGAGATGCCTGCGCCTGATTCATAATCAACTCATTAGCCATCTCCGGCGCAATAGCTTGAATCATCATCTCTGTTAAACGATTGCGGTTAAGCACACCGCCTGCATCCATCTGCGCTATCTGGCTAAGGAACTGAATCTTCTGCGCGATGTATTCTTTATCCATGTTCATCACGTCAAACCTGATGCTAAGATCAAATTCATCGTGAATTGCGGATAGATTCTGCGGCAATGATCCTCCAGTAATGCGCTGTATTTCCTCAGGACTCATGTACTGGCAACAAAGAGAGAACATCTGCCGGAACACGTTTCTCCATGTCATTAGCCATGAATTGATCAACGCTTGCTGAAGCAACTGCGTCTTTTGGGGTGGGACTGCGGCATTTATTGTACCAAAGTACGCCGCATGACTAGCCTCAACGCGATTGATGAGGTTAAAAGCCACCGTGGGTTCCCGTGCCGGCGGATCCATGAACGTGTAATCGTTCTGGTTTGTCACGGGAAGAGCCACACCTGGGCCAATCTTGTTGATTGAGCCAATGCGCTTGACCACTTTGATCGGTGGAAGCGTCGAGAATGCAGTATGATCCCGAATAGAGTCATGTTGCGCCTTGATTTCATCCTGATCTGTGGATGCCAATTCTGGGATACCACGACAATCTACAACGGCTCTACGCAACTGTTCGCGGCGGAACTCCACAAATGGATACTCACCATGCGCGTAGTCAAGCCGCTCGTGAATAGCCCAAGAAGAGTCATCTTCAGTGCGATTAGATGCTGCTTGAGGACAGATTACAGTAAAGAAAATGGCCGGAGCATCGCCATCCATACTCTTGGTGTAGCAATACACAACTTCCACCATGTTGGTGTAGTTAATGCCGTTGTACACAAGCATGTTTGTGGTTGGTAGCAGGTTGATGTTGTAGAATGTGCTACTCTTGCCAATGCACTGCAATGCACGCTCAACCCAATCAGGATTCCAGTTGTCTGTGGTGATCTTTTCACGCAATTCAACTTCAGACATCCAGGTTCTGCGAAAGATAACGCGAGCACGTTGAAGATCAGCCGCCTCTGGGGGGAAGATGATCTCATCCCAAGGTTTTAACGCTACAATCTCTGGTAAATTCTTGGAAACATACTCTTCATCATACGATGTTTGACCTGTTTCAGCCAATTCCCGAACCATTCGCTTAGCGTCCGTCTGAGTAATGTCCGGCTTAACCGCTTGAATAATGTCAGCAGCTTGATCTGGAGCTTGCATGATTAGCTGCGGCAACTCCATTAACGTCTGGCTTCCAGACTGCTGGGCAAGCTGCATAATCTCATCCATAGAGATTGGCTGAGAGCGAACGCTAATGTGCTGCTGCCATCCTACAAAGAATGCGCTCCATCCGTACTGAAGAGCGTACTGAGCCCCTAGTTCAGCCTCCTTGCTCAACTGCTGCGGCATTTTAGAGTCTCTAATCCAATGCAATAGCGTTGTGGCAATGCTACTCATCGTCATATCAGTCAAATCGGTTCCAGTAGATCGAATGTCTGCTTTCTGGAACGCGCTAACTAAAAGGGCTGTAAGTTCGTTACAACTAGAATCAATTAAACGATTGCGAACATCGGAAGCTCCTTCAAAAGGCCATGCCGGATTGCCTTCTGGACGGGATTCACTGTGTTTTTTGCCATCATCAGTTTGGCCTGACCATCTAGAAAATCGAATGTTATCAAATTTAGTAACCAGGTTACCTTGGCTAGAATTAACCATTGACCGCTGATATTCATTCAACAGATCCCCAACATGAGGCTTAACTGAAGCGATTGCTAGTGGATCTGTTTTAGAATTGGGCATACGTAATCATTTAATAAGTTCCACACTTAGCGGCAGATTGCCAGTGCTTTTTCCACTTTTCGCTATTAGTGTGTTTAGGCTGCATTATCACAAGATAACCCAGCGCGTCAATCGGATCTTTAGAAGCACCCTTCTGTCCATCTGCTCCTGTCCATTCTCGCATGGAGTAAATCAAGTTCTGACAGTCCACATGCACCATTAACCTTGGATGATTTGCTTCACTGTCCAATGGCTTCTCTCTATCATAACACAACAAATCGTTAATAATAAGAACTCGTTCATCAACTGACACCGCTACAGCAGGAGTAAAATACAATGGATCAGTGGCATCCAATAGCAGATCAAGTAGAGTCAAACCACCTTCCTTGCTCACAGACTCTGTCCCAGCACTCCGAGGATCAATGTATCTTTCAGCAATATCCTCACGTTTGTCAGCATGAGTCTCCAAGTCCCAGATTAGCTCTGTGTACTCGTTCACTCCCTTGCCCGCTCCTTGACGCTGGGCTGGGCCAGGTTTGCCATCAGCCTTTTCACTGGGTACGGCCCACTCTCCGTAACTTTGGTCAGGAAACTCTCGATACACCCAGATAGTGCCATAATCATCTACCCTAGCCCAAAGCATAAACCAATTACGTGCTCCAGCTGGATCTGCAACCATGTAGTTTGTACCTTCTGGCGCAACATCCGTAACTTTATCATGGAAGATGTTTACGTCTCCAAACATGGGAAACTGACTGCCAGCCGTTTGTTCCGCCCAACCATAGGCACGAATTTTGATGTCATGCGTGCTTCTGGTTTTCAGCGTCTGCTTCATGCGCTCCCAGTTGTTGTAGGGATTGAGCTTTGAATGAAACCAGATACAACCATGTTTTCCATATACGCTCTCAGCGGTATATGGCATGTGTCCTTTTGGCACACCAATGACGTTGTTGTTTGGCAACAGCTCGGACTCTTTCCAAGTCTTAATCTTGCTGGTTGAGATAAACTCCTTAACTGTCTGCGTGTATCCCAAGATGGGCGTAAAAGTGACGATCAATTTCCCGTTTCTTGTTACCAAGCGATACCGCAACGTCTCTAGCCAATCGGACGGCACCAATTCATCGCACCACACAAAGTCTACCTCACCACCTTCCACAACCTTAATGTCTTGGCTGTAATTCAAGAACCAGATCTGGTTTCCCTGATAAACCGCAGTGTTATCCGAGAACCCGTTCTTCTGCGTCCAACTGAGCTGCGTATGCTTGCTCCTCTTGGCTTCCTTTAGCTCCTTGGGCAGATACTTTTGAAACACGTTCTGCTGCATACTCACGCTTGTCATGTGGGTTGTATGCAAACACCAGATGTTGATGCCGCGCTTCTTTGCCTTCTCCTGCACCCACGCCGGCATATTGCCGGACAAGTCTGTTCCCACAAACGCTTGCGCTATCCTCTTGGCAGCATACTCAGTCTTACCCGCTCGGTTCCCCCCAAGAATAAGTAGTTCGTTGTGCGTGTTCAGGATGTTGTCAGCGTCAGGCCACGCCTGCAACTCTGTCCCATATCGGTACGGATCATCCTGCTCAACCTTGATCCTGTTCTCCCTAAGCAAGAACAAGCGCATCGTTTCTTCTGGCCCAACATTGTGGATCATTGCCAACCTCTGCTCTGTCGTAGGAGCTTGCATTAGAGGATGTTCCTGCAAGGGAAATCTGAGCAGTTTTTCTATCAATTTTTCGTTCTGAACTGTTGACATGGTAGTTGTTTTTCTGTACTTTTCTCTCGCAGGCCAATTATAGGTCTGCCGTGTATGCACTGAGATAACACCTGAAAGACGGACTCACTGCTGAAGACAATAGTTCTGGGGATTCCTCTTACCCCAGATTAAAAATGGTTGGCGTTCAAGAGCTAACTAGTACTACACAGTCGTCCACGATAGAGACTAAAGCCTGGTTGAATGGGTAGCTATGGGCTAGAACTGTGATGCGAAACAACGGATGAAATCTTTATACGGATCGTTGCTTGAAGCTAGTACACTCCCAAGATAAGCAGTGATGCTGAGTCTTGGGGGTACTATGCTCACTTGGAATCCTCATTACCGGATTGTTGTTTTACTAGAGAGAGAGAATAGCTGCCGCCAGTGAGAGCAACAGCAGTTGCTCGAGAGCGGAGCGCAGCGCAGCGGCTAGTAGCTACTAAAGCAACTAAGCTAAGTATAACTAACTTAAACAAGTCATAATTAAAGTTAACGTCATGTTTGTTTAATAACGTCATATCTAATTAAAGCCTACTTACAATTCCAGCGTTTAAGTGAGGCGGCTTTCCGCGTTGGATTACCTTTATCATCCTTCATAGGCCCAGGCATACCGCTCATCCTAGCGCAGAAAGACTTCTTCCTAGCTGCATCTTTCTCCGTCTTAGGATGCGGCGCAGGCGGCTTAAGGTTGCTGCCAGTCTCGGCATTATACTTGGCACGACCTTTTGCAGTCAGTCCTGCCCCTTTTGATACAGGCAATTTCTCGCCTTTCTTCACCGACAAGTTTACTTGTTTCTTGGCCATAAATTAAACTCTCTTCAAATATAACTCACCATTCTTAATTCGTATGATCTGACCTAAGCGCAAGCTACTGCCCTTTAAGCCAGCCCAAATGCGTCCCTTATCCGTGTCTACCCACTTATAATTAGCGTAGATCTTCATAACTTTACACTCAACCACAGGGCAATGCTGGGGCAGCAACCCTTCATAAGCGTCACTAACAGGCTGCTTGGGCTCGGCATCAGGCTCTACGTCACCAAGAAAGCCCTTACGGAACACAACCTTAGTGCCATACCGGATCTTGCGCTGCACATAATCAGTGCCCTCCACATAGTTTGCTATGTCATATGACGCACCATCTCGCGCCTTAACCAGCTTGTCGCTTACTGTGAATACGTGTTTTTCACTCATGATTTGTTATAGTTGTTTGTCTGACGGCTATGTTTATAGCGCGAATTAAGTGGCCAGCCTAGCTGCGTTGGCCCATTTGGCAATAAAAAATCTGGGTGCTCTAATGCGTTGGCGATTCACCGCCAGGCTTTGTTGCGACCCCCCCGCCCCCTTTGCATATGTTCTAATGATACGAAACGCGCCGATGATATGAATGAACTTGGCTCACATTACAGAGAAAAGCGAGACACGCTTAATGGTAAGAAGTAGCGGTCTAATGATAAGAGGCGCGTTGAGTGTGATAGGTGGACGCTCGAACGCATTGCTTCCCTGGTATCATCTTCCCCTGCTTTGCTCCCTTTGCTCCCCTTGCTACTCGCCACCATTGCCGCTACATCCGAGCAGCAAAAAGGCCGCCCCTTGTGAGGACGGCCCTTGCTTTACTGTGCTAGTGCTTTGCTACTTCCAACCTAGTGCCTTGCCGATTAAGCCAGTGAACACGACGGGGAGGAATACCACACAAAGTAGGGTGATTGTCATTTGTTGATGTAGATTAAGAAAGCGATGATGATAGGCGTATAAATGAAGAGAAGAACGAGGTCAGTGATCATCAAAACAATTCCCGCCTTTCCATATCCTCAGCACAACCTGAGCACAAATACTCTCGCCCGTCGCTGTATTCGGGTAGTGCGCCGCAATAATCACAGACGAGCTTGTGTAGCGTGCTAGTTCGCCTAGTCGGCCAATAGGACGAAGATGAGATGGGAAGACCGCTCCCCCAACCATCTAAGCCAGAGTTTGATTCCCAAACTTCACTCTTTATACGCCAATCACCTTCAGCTTCGTTCGCTATAATCACTTCGCCTTGTACGCTAATTAAGCCAATCTTTCCGTAGCCTAACTGGCTTATCTCCTGCTCAATCTTAGCCTTTTTAGGCTTAGTCTTCAGGCTTAACAGGTACGACTCCGAGTCAGTCTTTCCTGGAATCAATGGTTGCCTGGTGAGCACTCCATTGTGCGCGCCAAGCCATTCTCCATTGATACAGCTATAAGGGTGACAATTTGATTCCGAGATCACTCCATGCGTGGCATAGCGCCAATGCAAGATGAGAGGCGCATCTGGAGGCACTGCAGCAATATAGCCTTTGCACTCTTCCAGCTTTAACGTTTTACCGATGTAGAGTTTGCCTTCATGGGAATAGCCTATCCCAAAACCATCTGAGTTCGCTTGCCAAGCATTTTCGATTTCCGATTCCGTTGGGAGCCATGCTCCCTTTTTTCTTACTACTAGTAAGCACATATGTTTTTAATTCTGTTAAGGTTAAGCTAAATTCTTGCGCCATTCTTTTTGGCGTTCTCAGTTAATGCATGAAGGTTGATTGCGATTTCGTGATGACGTTCCTTCAGCTCGTGAATACTATGGGTTAATGCGTAATCTTCTAGCAGTCGAACAACGTCCACATAAAGGGCGAGTCTCGCTTTGTTTAACGTTCCTCTAAACATTCTCCATTCGACCCGATCACATCCTACTCGCACGCATGTATATTTTTCGCAATAGCCTAGAGACCAGGAGCGAAGCGAAGGAAGATTGTTCCAGTTCGCATAGGTGCTTGCGTCTCTCCCCGCTATAGTTTGGAGGGTTGTTTTGAATTGTCTCACCAACCAAAGAAGCTTCATCACTTTTGAAGACGTCCACAAGCTACGAGGCTTATTGCTGTTAATGTGACAACCGCAACGTGTGTTTGTCCAACTAGTCGACTGGAACTTCTTAGCCACGTCCACAAGTTGAGAGAGGACAGCCTTTAGCTTTTCAGTGTCTTGCTGAAAACAAACAAGAAACTCAACTCCCTTACCATATTGCAAGCTGCCATCACTCTCCCAAACTGTACGTTCTATGGGATTTTCCGTTAAATACTTCAAAAGCGCATTCCTTTGCAAACTTTCAACCTCTAGTTCAACGGAATAGATTCTTTCTGTGTGTGAATTGAACGGCGAAGGGGGTCTCTTGGCATTGTGATACGCTGGAAGTAAGCTTGCATCCTCCTCTTGTTCAACCTCTTGTTCCTCCTCCTCTTCGACGTAGCAGTTTGAGCAAACTAACTCACCTGAGGATGTCTCGCGCGACTCATTATCTGAGAATGTATGGTTGCATTCATCGCAAAAAAATGAGTGAGAATCCTCGCAGTTTGAGCACCAAGTTTGCTCGAAGCGATGTCCTCTGGAGTTGAGCAAAAAAACCTCTCTCGTCTCATTAGCTAAAACATAGTCAGAGCAACGTTCACAAGCGCAAGCATCGTCCGAATGACAGTAAGCTGATTCTCTTTCGATGTAACAAAGGTCAGTAAGCGCGAACCAACCTCTGTGATCGCCTATTGTAGCTTCTCCCAACTCCCAACGTTCGATGAGATGAGAAACATTTTGAACGTTCACCTCGTTTGAATTAAGGACTCTGATGAGTATTTCGGATAATAACATGGTGTTTTTGTATTTAAGTATAAAGCGGGAGAGCGAAATGCGTTCCCAAGAACATAATCGGCGAAAACACAGGAAAAATATAGCCTTTTTTAAAGAATTTTTAGCTCATTACTAGAGTGATTACTTTTATTATTATAACCGGCACCACCAGGACAACCGACTTTAACAGATAAACGTATGGCTAATTATTATGATAGAGCTAACCATTTTAGCAATAAGAAAGCCCAGGCCGTTACCAGCCCAAGCATCCTATTTTTCCCCACAAAAATCAGAATTTCTACACAAAAATCAAAATCTAAAATGCAAAATCAAAATTGTAATCGCTATACGAAAATCAGAATTTGTGTAAATGGTTTAACTTTTGATTATGTTCCCCACTGTTGCGCCATTGCATTAGCAATTCCTTGATAGGTTTTTGATCGAATTTTCCAACGATCTGCGCTTGGGGGGAGATAATGTAGCTTTTGACGTTCTCTTGCTGGCAGCTTCAGCATTTCTTCTTTCACGTTTTTGGTTGCAGTTAAAATTGGCAATCCTTTAAGCCACAAACATGTAGCTTTTTGCTCTGTGTGCCCAAACATCCAAGGTTGAATGACTTGAGTTTGCTTGATGCCGCCAATCCGTTCTTTAGCGTACTTGTGCATAATTGGGTTTTCGATTACAATACGCGGGATCAACGCGTTTAGAAGGACAGAGAAAAACGCTGCCGCTTCATCTAGCTTTGCCCAACGAGTTTTGTCTTTGTGAAGCCACGCAACTCCACTGTTGGTCATGTAGGTGCAAGGTGGGTGCGCCACCATAAGATCCCATCCGCTGTTCAAAATGTCTTGCACATTTCCTTGATGGTGCGGACCAGGCACATCCGTAGGAAGCAGATCGCACGACATAGCCTCATGCCCACGCCTTAAAAAAGCATCCCGTACAGTGCCGCTATACTCACAGGCGATTAAAACTTTCATTGCTCAACTTCCTCCTCAACTTCTTCTTCTATCCTTGTTATAATCACCAAGTAACGAGCACCATCAAGTTCACCGCTATTTAGTCCTACATCTACCTTAAACTCACGAAGTCCTTTATCGTGCATCATTTTGCACAGGGCTCCCACTGCATTAACTGGGTTAACTTTTTTTTCTATTTTTATTAGTTTTCCATAACGAACGATAGATTCCATCATATAATCGTCTATATTTTCTAGACAACCGCTAGCAATTAAACCGCTTTGATAAAATGCAGCTTGTTCATCATTTGTTAAGTCATCGTATTTCATTATTCTTTTATCTGTTGTGCGTTAGCAAAGATGTTGTTGATCTCCATAGGCTGATGCAGATGCACATGTTGATGCAGTGTTTCCGGCCCAGCAGACTTGTCCATGACTGCCAGCTTGTCTATGGATATAGCCATAGCCAGCACGGCATCCTTATCACTCATCTCATGCAGCCGCTCAAGAACGCGCTCAGTAGCCCCGTCAGCTACCCTCTGTAGCTTTTCCTTGATGGAGAGCTTGAACATCTGATTACGAAACTGTGAATCATGATCGAGCAGTGATTGTTTTACACTGTTTACGGTGTCTTTGCTCACACCCATAGCGTCAGAGATAGCACGCAGGGACATACCTTTGCAGTACATGTCCACGATCTGCTTTTTCTGTTCATCGCTTACGGAGGCCAGCGCACCGCCGGCGTTGACCTTCTCGATATGCTCAAAATTTGGCACATGGTCAGCAATCCGAACATTGGCTAGTCCGGCTAGCTGCCTAGCTCTAGCCTCAGGATTCTTGTATGTCGGTGGTTTGCGTTTAGGTTTGGGTTTCATTCTATTTCCTGTATGCCTCCCATGTTTTCGGGTTCTCCGGCGGTCAAGCTACACAACTCACCAAACGCTGAATCTCGGATAGCCTGTAGTTGCAGGTGAAGTTTATCTGCTCGGAAGGCAATCTTGAGATGAAACTTGCGCTCAAGTTCAAGTACAGCCTTGGCTTCTGCTAACTCGGCCTTAAGTCGGTCAATCTCACGCTCGGCCTCAAGTAAGATGATCTCTGTTGCTACTGTTTCTTCTGCGTTCATTTATTCTCCTTTGCTGCTGCAATAAGTTTGTCTGCTGCTGCTAAAGCCCATCCTGTTAATTTAGCGTCTTGCTCCACAGACCGATCTGCCCAACCGTGAGCCATCAACATTGCCGCTATCTCAAGGCGTGAGGGTTCTGGGCGGCGCGTAAAGGTAAATTCATTGTGCGCTCTCTCTTCGTTGCGCTGTTTTACTAAGTCAGCAACGGTCTTGTTCCGTTCTCGGATAACCTCAGTTAGCTCCTGCTTCCACCCCTCGGCCTCGGCTCGGGCGGCGTCGCGTTCTAGCTGCAATTTTTGGTGCTGCTGTTGATACCATTCAGCCCGTTCTAATAATTCAGATTCTTTTGTTTTCATTGCGCCTCCTCCCATTTGCCCAGCGTGCGCAAAAACGCTTCTGCCCTATATGCTGCTGTTGCGCTATATGGCATCCATCTGCCATAAGTGTTGTCGATCTCGCACGCCATGTCGTACATGTAAGTTTGATATTCTCGCACCTGCTTTTTGGTTAAGACTTTCTCCGCCTCATGCATCGCGTTGAGATCTGCGCAGTAGTCAGGGACATAAAATCCAATATGAGTTGAACTATTTTCATATGGTTTTTTTCCGGTAAATTTTCCGTTGCGCTCTTGTTTAATTTGCGTCCACCCGCACGCCTCAGCGATGGCCGCGTTGATCTGTTCGTTGGTCATTTGTTTTTTTCCTCCTCGCGTTCAATCGCCCGGTAAATCTCGCCCGCTTTAAGCTCGTACACAACCGCTAGAAGCCGTAACACGCACAGCAATGTGGTGTCTTCTTCTGGTTTAGCAAAATCCTCTACATAAGAGGCAATTTGACTTAGCATTAAGCTGTGGTTTTCGTTGTTCATATTTTCGTTAAGCATCAAGAAATGATGCAGTCCTCCCGTTGAATTTCAATGTTGTCTGCACTCCACAAGGGCCGTTACGTTGGTATGGAATTCCGATTGTACGAGTCTCGCCAGCTTCCTCGTCCATCTTGATAGCCATAATACACGTTGCATCCTGTTGAATCGCTCGTGACTCACGGGCCTTACCCTGCTCGTTAAGCTGGGTGATACCGATCACCAAGCACTTAAGTTCAAGGCCAAGCAGCCGCAACCCACGGCTAACCTCGGCAACCTCACGCTCCCGAGTGCCTTCACGACCTAGCTCGCACCGCACTAGCTGTATGTAATCCACAAGGAGGATCTTGAGTCCCCCTTCGGACTTAGCCATAGCGCGAGCAGTGGCAATGATGCTTGCAATGTCGTGTAAGTCGTCACGGATGACGATGTTCGTGTTACTCAGGATGCTCAGAGCTTTTTGGACTCCTCGCATCTGAGGTTCCAACTTAATCCCCTCAGATAAACTACGGAGACAGATGTTGCCAATCTTGGCTACCATCCGGTCAATAATCTGACTGGCTGGCATTTCCAGCGATACCACAAGTATTCCTGGCTTCATTACTTTTTAGCAGCTAATTCCAGCTTCAATTTGATGATCTCTTGCTCTAAGTCGCAGATCTTCTGCTTCAATTCTTTAAGTACCTTTAGGCTTGCCATTGTTTTTTGTTGTTTCTTTTGAGTTATATGTTCTTTGTCCTGTGTATGGTACACACGTTAGGTCTACTCTAATTATGTCGGTAGATTGATTGATGGAAAGTCTGGATATTTCTTCCAGAAACTCCATACATGTTTCCTTGTCTCCAACAAGGGCTAAGTCTTGGGTGATCTTAGGGCGCGGAAGCTTAACGCTATCGTCAATCACTTCCGTGCGCCTAAGTACTGCATACGCTTTAGGAATTGCCATTACCAAGAGCGGGGCAAAATCAACTTCATCTCTGGCAACCCAGGCCAAACGTCCTCACTCTGGCACTTCTTGAAGTACGTCAAGTCTTCTTCAATTCTATCATTAGCCTGTTCCAGCAACTCAGTGCTACAGCGCATGAACTGCACCAAGTGCGGAGCCTCTGTATCGACCACAAGGAACCAGAACGCTGGCATCTCCTCAAGGTTCATGGCAATCTTTGCCCCACGCTGATACCAAGCGGCTTGAACGTCATATCGGAAGCGATAGAAACTACTATCAAAATTCCGAATGTCGTTTGTAGTTTTCAAATCGATGATTGCTAACTCACCGTTGATTTCACCGATAAGATCGGGTCTACCCTTGCAGTGAATGCCCTTACGCTGCCAGAACAAGGACATTTCAACATCCGCAGTAAAGTCAGCTTTTACCTTCCCAAGCAACGGAAGCGCAGACTCATAACAGCCCTTAATCACCGCAGCTTCATCGTCGTTGATGATTGTCATTCCGATGTTATCCTCGCAGAAGGCTTGCCACTCGGCCTTGCCGTCCTTGGTGCGGCGATCAACCTGCGGGCCAACTGCAAACTCCTTACGCCCCTCTAGCACGAGCGCATGGATGAGTGTGCCCATCTCCATTGAGCGAGACGGCTTCCACTCCTGCTGCTTTCGATGCAGGTAGTAGCTGGGAGCAACCGTAAAGTTGTCCAGCTCGTGCTTACTGAGTCCAAGCTGTCCTCGGTACTCGGCCATTGGCATGTTTCTATATATCATAATGTTATCTATTGTGTTGTTTGGTGATTTCTAGCACTTTGTCTCGCAACTCTTGGATCGTTCCAATGTTGTCTACAGTGTAATCGGCAACTATGTCGGATTGCTTTAGCTCTGATTCGTGTTTTTCTGCAATTATTTCTGGGCGGTTGATTCGGATAATGATTCCACCCCTGTTTCTGACATACTCAGCTTCGTTCTGGAACCTGACATCTGTCCAGACTCGTGGCCATAACTCGCGGTACTTCAACTGCATGCGCATGGTATTTTGCACGCGATCAATCCAGAAGTTCGGATTGTACTCTCTAGCTGCCATGCCCAGATTCTGTAGCAATTTCCTGCCTTTTGCGTCCTTAATCCCATTCCAGCCAAACTCAAGGGCCAGCAGTTTTAAGTGATCCGCAAACGCTTCTCTAAGCCAACCATTAGCGACTAGGCCAATAGCTGCCGTATCCTTGCCGCTTCCAGCAAGGCCAATCAAGCCAACATCTATTTTCATGTTTATTTTCCAATTTTTGTGTAACTCATGCGGGCTCATGCAAATGTAATTTGTAATTTGTCGCGTTGTTGCCTGCAAGTATATGGGGTTAACAAATCCGTGCGTGGTTGTGGATTTTTTCTTGCCCACAGTTCCAAGCCTATGGTTTGATCCCTACTTCCGCGATTCCAACCCGTGCCGTCACAGCTTTCAATCCCCAAAGATTCAAGGTAATCCAACTTTGAAGGACTGTTGACCCTGAGAACATGGACTCGCGGAAACTCTTTTGCCCACATTTCTACCGTTTCCCATTTCCATTCGGTAGTGCCACCAACGCAAATAACCTCTGGATTCAATTCACGAGCTGCCTCTGCCGTCATCCCGTTTTGCACTGCTAGTGCTAACGGAAATGGAATTTCAGCTTTGAATTGGTGATAACGCTCAATGGTTTTTTGACCATTACCAATCCAATCAGGCACAATCGCCCACAATGGTTTCTGCTCTTGTGTTTGCGCCCAAAAGATCATCCTATGCCATGCGTTGATATCCCATTTCGATTCGTTCCAGATGTTGTTACTCTGATCCCATGCACTAAATGCGCCATTATCTAACGCATAAGGCATCCAAGGCCACGGGCCACGTTCTGCGCCTGGACTAAACAAGTGCCCAATGCGTCCTGTTTCTCTAGCAAGGCAATGCCAGAACCAACCAGTCGCGTTTGCTGGCATTACATTCATGGATTACGTTCAAATGCTGCACAGCCAACTACAGAACCGTTGTTGTCGCGCAATAGCTTTGCGGGAGACAGCAAATCCTTCCGGTGTGGTGCTGACAAACGCACGATAGCGGCACAGATAAAGTACACTCCCTTTTCAGGTGGGGGCAAGTGTGTAGCTTCCGTAACGGTTGACACAAGGATTGGAATGCCGTCGATTAATTCAACCTGGCTCTGCACGCTGTTTATGCGAGAGACATATCCTGTTGGCTCAATGGTTTTTCCGTGGACGTTGATACGATGTGGGGTGAGGTTGATAAGTTGCATATTATGTTACAGATGATGTTGAGTGCCAGCATGGTTTTGCCGGACTTTGTTTCGCCGCCGATGACCAAGAAGTCACCGTAGCGGATTGGGGTTAGATTGTCTAATTTGTTGTAGCCTGTTCTGATTCGTTCTGTGTGATCGTCTCCTGTTTCGTACCGTGTAATGGCTTCCATCAGGAGTTTCTTCGTATCCATCGGAGACGGTGGAGCCAACTCATGGCTCAACGAATCTGCCTGCATGGATATGTCTGATAGCAACTGAGCGGTGCTAATCTGCGTGTCGCCAATGTCCATGTTAGCCTGTGCTAACACTGCCATCAATGTCCTACGCTTTGCAACAGACCGCACTGTTTGGATATACTCCGGCAGTGCGCCCTTAATCGGCATGAGCGTGTATATGTCCGACAGTTCGTGAAACTGTGTATCTGGCAAGCGTTCGCGTACCTTTTCAAATACGATGCGAATGTCACACTCGGAACTACGAGAAGCCTGGGACAACACCACTTCAACAACCGCCTTACTAAGTGGGTGAAAGATGTCGAGTGAGGAGAACCTTTTCTCAGCGGTCACCTTCACAAATTCATCGGGGTGGTTAACCGCAATGCTGGCTATGCCCTTCTCGGTCTCAGTTGCAAGTGGAACCTTGGACAAGTCAACATCCGCCTTACCAACCCTGCGAGTTTTCTGTTCCATTTGACAATAATGAGTCCGATTTTTGAACTTTCGATTCCTTAATTGGGGTGCGTTTCATGCCTGCTTCACGACATAACCAAGCATTAAGAAACCGCCCCATTCCACGTTGAGTTTTACGATTAGTTGGATTAGCAACTAACCATGAGCGAGCCTTCAAAAACTCTCTAGTTGTATGCTCTTCTCCAAATGCTAAAACAAAATCACGGGTTAGCTGCATGGGCGGTACATAAATACCATTCTCGCAAGGAAACTGAAATAAGTCCAAAGCGGTGTCGATACTATGATCAAGATCATAAATTCTCTCAGGTTTTTCTTCCTCCTTCCCCTCCACCTCCCCTTCTCCCCCCTTGCAACCCCTCTCTTCCCCTCCTACCTCCCCTTCCTCCATCTTTTCCCCGGTATCGCTCGCGAGGATTGCAGGATCAATTCCCTGTGCTAAGAGCATTTCTTGTACTGACTTATACCGTTTTCCTGACGGCAACAAGTCCGAAGGTAAGAACGCCTCACCAAAACAATCAACCCTCGAAACCTGATCATCGTTGCTACAGGATGGCTCGGCTTCTTGAGCCCTAGCTGCCGTTTCTACTGGGGTATCATAGCTATCCGGATAGACCACAGCAGACAGGGCTTTGTGGAGGCGATTTTCAAGCGTTACTTCGTCCACCTCTGGGATGTCTAAGCTGACTGTAGTTCCTGCCTTTGTTGTTATTGTAAGTTTTATCATATTAAGCTTTATTTTGTGGATTCGATCTTTCTTGTGAATATAAACTGATTTAGGCTGCAAGCGTTTAACTGCTAATTCTGGAGGAAAGCCAGCATATATTAAATGTGGAATAATACTCATCCACTCCGGTTGTTCTGGCCAAGGCAATTCTGGATCTGGCCAGATTAACCATTCATCAAATAGTTTAGTGCAGTTCCTAACTAAACGTGTTGCAAAGTAATCCCACCAGATGATGCGGGCAACTATCGCCTGATAGTCTCCAGGGATTTTGCGGATGCGCTCCACGGCTTGGGCGTCAGTAAGCTTGTATGCAAATGACAATTTTAGTTTCATAATTTAGGTTTAAGTTGCGCGTTAATCTCGATGACGCGCCCCACCGTTTATCCCCTGCGGCTTCGTCTCGCCACAAGATTTGTTAACGCAAGGGAAAAGTGTTACTTCAAGCCATCCATGCCATCACGGAGCAACTTAAAAAAGAGTTCAGGAGACATAGTGACTCTCCAAGGAAGACGATCTCGCTTGTGAGCGATCACCCAATCCTTATTGTCGCCGGCATCCCGTGATGCCTGGGCTATGGCAGTCTCCAAATTTAATGCCTGCACACACTTTACCTCAAAGTGAATGCCGCTTAGTTCTTCGCAGATTACGTCTGGGCTATCTGTTCCCCCCGCAAACTGCTGGCCGCGCCTTGCGGTGAAACCAGCGTTACGGAGTTCATCACGCCACATACGCTCTCCACGAGCACCTTTTTGGCGTTGGTTCATTGATTGAATGCGACTGTGTACAAAATAACGAGGCACACCAGTGCGATGCAGATGTCCTCAATCATATTACCAGCCGTGCTCAGATTCAAACTCGTCCTTAGCGGGAGTGACAAACGGGATCTCGTCAACCTCAAGCTCCAACGGCTTTGCCTGTGAAGCAGGAAAGGCATTCGCCAAGTTCTGCTTATCGGCACTGATGAACAGCGTAGACACAACAGCCTGGAAGTGGTCTTGGGTCAACTCGTGCTGTGAGCGAATCCAGTCTGCCGCTTTCACGCACTCAACATATAGTTGCGCCTTCTGAAACAATGTGCGCTTGGCGTCTGCAACAGATCCCGCAGACTTGGCAATCTGAGCGTTGGCCTTAACCGCACCAGAATACTCCTCAAAAGCGTTCTTAGCTTGATCGTAGATTGCTGCCTTTTCCGAGATGTCTAGCTCGTTCTTGCCGGAGTGAGTGGACAACTTAACCTTCAAGCCTTGCAGCCCTTTGGCTCCACCTTGGGACTTGATAGTGATTGTTTGACCACACATGGCTTTGATGTCTTCGTTCGTCCAGAAGCTTGCACGGATCTCACCCGTAGCATCTGTAAGAATTGCAGCCTGTACCCGCCAAGGGCCGTACTTACCTTGTCCTGTTTTTGCATCAAATGCCGCCTTAACTTTCACTACCATCTCGCCAATGATGGAACCATCTGCGAGGTTTTCAATGTCCTGAATTTTAGCAACTTTCATTTTCTGTATCGTATTGTAACTACTTTGCCAAGCCACCAGAGCATTCCGGCGAGCAACTTGGCGAGCACATTCGACCCAGTTTCCGATTGCTCGTCAACTACTTTTTTCTGCGTGCTGCTGTTTCTTTTGCAGCTGCTTCTTTTTGAACAGCATACGCAATGGCAACTGCCTGCTTCTGTGGCTTGCCAGCACCGATTTCTGCTTTTAAGTTCTGGGTAAAAGCCTTGTCTGAGGAAGATTTTTTAAGGGGCATATCAATCAATGGCTACAATCCGAGTTTTTGGTTTCTTGAGTCGTTCTTGTGATGCTTTCTTTTTTGCACGCATTAAAGCATCTTGATAGCTATCTGATACTGCATCAACTGCTTGCCTTCCAATAGACCACACTTTGAATTTGCCTGATTGGGTAAACTGAATAACGTGCGTTTTGGGAATTTGCGAATCATCCAGTGCTGTTGCAACTCCTTCAACCTTAGTATCAACTGGAGGAGCAGATTTTTGCTCTGGTGCTTTTTTGTTTGGAAGTGTGTACGTTGAAGGTTCCGATACACCTGCTTGCTTTAACGCGGCTTCATACATGCCAGCTTTGCTGCCAGCTAGTTCTTTTAGAAAGCCTTGAACCGCTTCAGTTTTGATTGCCACTGCTCGGAACGGCTTGGTCTTTTGTGAAATTAAATCTGTCACATTTGGTCTTGTTGTCGGAGAAGTCTGCGCGGTTACAACAACTTCAGCCTTGGGACTAGGTGCATATGTTTGTAAGCCAGTAAGATCTTGCAAGGACTTAAGCGTTGTGCCAGGTTTTACAACTTGACTTGGCCGAACTTCAGCCGACTTGCCAACTGGCGGCTTATATCCAGAAGCCTCGGTGACAGCTTCTAATTCTGCTTGAGACATTTGTGTGCGTTCAGACCTAGGTTTTTTCCCAGTTCTAGGAGCAAACGATTCAGGATCATACACTGGAGGTCTGTCTTCTGCTTGCCATGCAGCAGATTCTTCACGGATGGTTTGCGCCATCCTTCTACGTGCGCGCATTTTGCTTTGAGCCTTGCGATCAATGTCAGTGCGCAGCTCTTTGGCTTCAACCCATGTTGGAAGAGCCCCACCTGATTCCTCCTGCCTCCCACGCAACATGGCATCGTGCGCTGCCCGCAGTTCCTTAAATGCCGTGCCATTACGAATGTCGCTGTACAGGATGTGTTGCTGGAGTCGTTTCTTTTCTTCTGGCGTGTACCTTTGGTAGCCTTCTGTATCTGGAGAGAAGCGAACATTTTGACCTCCAGAAGATGGTCTGGTTGCGTCAACAAGAGCAATAAACTCGTTGTTTATTTTGTCTGCAGCCAGATCACGTTCTGTCTTAGAAAATACATTTGTGATTGAATCATAGACCTGAGTTGACTTTTTAAGAGCATCAGCATTTGAAATTTTGCCTTCAAACTTTTGGACAATTTTGTCAGTAAGTTCTGACATTTCTCGTCCAATTTTCATTGAAGAGGTCTCTCGTCCTTCTATTGTGGGAAATAAATCAAGAGATATTCCAAATGATTTTTTTCCTTGGACTTGATGTTCAAGTTCACCTAACTTAAATAGATCAGTAAGTTCAGGATATGCCTTACTTATAGACTGTTGCATTTCCCTATAGAGGGCAGGAGCGCGACCGTCCTCCCCGTAGAACGGAAATTTATTTTTGTCGATCTTGATGCCAGCGTTTTCTTGAATAACATCAACAGCATTATTAAGTGCCTCAACTCGCTTTGAGGATTTATCTGAAGTCAAAATCCTATTATAAGTGCGTTCAATCCTTTTTTGATTTTTGTCTCTGTCTTTAAGCATTGAGACAACTTCCCAATCAGCAGCACTGCCAATTCTTTGCTGGGCTTGTTCTTTTGTAAAAACTGGGCCTTCAGGCATATCCTCTCTGGACGATGGAGAGAACCTTGCGCGAGACTTAGCCAACCCCTTGTTACTGTAATCGATTGCTTCTTGCTCAGATGCAAATACAACCTTCCTGTCACCTTCCAAGAACAAAGTGGCTTTGCCATTTGGATTAACAATGATCCGCTCTTTTGCAATAGGATCAGTAATCACTTTTCTGTCTCCTAGATTCTCTACAGGAGATGTATCAGGGCTAAAGTTGGCCCTGTAACGGCTTACCATGTTGCCTTTATTTACAGCAATGGAGATAGGAGTGCCATCTGGCTGATATAATGAAGCTCCATTTAAGTCGTCTAGTCGATGCCAGTTAAACACGCTTTGATCGCGTGCAAGCGTCTTTGTAACTCCGCCAACATCTACTGAATATGGAGGAAGCTTAGTAATAGAAGGTTGAAAAGGCTCATTCGTAAGCCTTTCGTCTGTGCCCTTACGTTGACTTAAGCCACCAGAAAGATGAAATACATCACGAAGAATTGCAGCACTTTCTGGCTTTGCGCCTTCTGGGGCCATCAATGCCAGCCGTTCAGCGGATGGAAGCGACTTGCTGTTAGAAAGGTTTTCAAGATACCCCTTAATATAAGGCACCGCATCCTGCAGATTTGTGATGCCAAAGTCTTTAAGCGCAGCGTCAACCCTTGGGGTTAATTGGCGTTCATGATTTAGGATGTTGTCCAGCAGGGACAAGTCGTAAGTCACTAGCAATGGGCCACTATTGGGGTGCATTTGAAGCCCAAGCGCAAGAACCGTTTTACCTACACGGGCGGCATATTCACGATTTGATTCTTTGCTCTTATTGAGGTTTACATTTACATCCATGTTTAGGATGTTCCCTGTTCCTATAGAAGCATTTGCTAATTCAACCGCTTGTCGCTTGCTTGGATCAATTACGAGATTTCCACGATGATCTGTGACCGAATAAAGTTTTAACAAGTCTGCTTGAGAAAGAGGAGAGTCAATGTAAACAATTGGCTTTGATGGCTTTCCATCCTTAGCTGGTTTAATTGGCCCAGCATAAACGCCATCCTCATAGTTTCCTTGTTCTACAATCTGGTTGCCTTTGATTTTAGAAACTTGATCAAAGACAAATTTGTGCAGTGTATCCTTTTCTGCTCCAGTCGTTGGCCTTGATACCCCAGTCTTTGAATCAACCAGAACATCTTCGTAACGCGGGCCAACACTGAACCCTGTAATCTTAGAGCCATCTAGCGCAATGTCGCCAGCCTGATAGCCTGTCGGATGTACAGGAACGGCCACTGGAGCAACTCCAGCCTGTGGTTTTGCCTTGGCTTCAATAGGCTTTCCAGTGTTAATTACCTTTTGAACATTTTTGGCAATGTTTTGCGTAACAGGATCGTTAATGATTTTGCCATCCTTCCAAAAGAATCCAGTAATTGGATCAATCGAAGCTCCAGATGGAGTCATGCCGATTCCTGACAGCACTGTTTCCGATGCCTTTTGCCAAATGTTACCAGATAATCCCGTCTCTAGTTCTGTGGGAGCCTTGCCTTTAAGAACTTCTCCTGCTCCCATTGCAAGGTATTCGTGCATTAACGGCAGTGCCGCTTGAATGCGAATGTTTTCAGGAATATTAGGATTCTTTGCTATTTCAAGACTATCCCTAAAAGCCTTTCCAGCAGCAGGGTTTGTTTGCGACTGAATAGCCGCATAAGTTTCTCCAAATGGCGCAAGGCTATCAAGAGCTTGTTTTAAGCCGCCTTTTTCTTTGGAGATTTGCTCAAGAACACTGCGTGCCATCTGATCCCCAATAAGTGCATGGGACACCTCTTCAATCGCAGAAGGGGCGGTAATCTTATCTGAGTTGATGACTATGGTTGAGCGTCCATCTTCGCCAATTCGAACCGACACACCCTTGCCCATTGCTGCGCCATTACCACCTAAAGCATCAGGAAGCTCTGTGGAATCATTGACAAAAATAACATTGTGACCAGCGGCTTCTGCACTACGCAGCACTGAGCTAATCCTGGCCTTATCTCCAGTAGAAATGTCGCTGTTAACTAAAAGGTTAATGCGATTTTCTCGGTCGTTTGTGGTGATCTCCTTGCCATCTATAATAACGCTTCGCTCCTCTGGGCGAGACATGATGTCGTGAGCAATATTGCGAGTATAATTGGCATCTCGCGTTTCTTTTGAAAACTCACTCATCCCTCCGCCGTGCATGGCATGGAAGGTTAATCCCGTCAATCCACCTCCATAAGCCCCAAGAGCAGTAGCTTGAGCGACATCAGCTCCACTGTTAAATGGATCTGCCATTGCCTCTAAGTAAGATCCTCCAGCACCAATCGCCGCTCCATTAAGCGAAGAATCAATAGCACTGCCAACAAACCTTGCCACAGAATCCGGCGGTTTAATTGCCATTGCAAGTCTGATGGCAGCATCTTCTGTGGCAGCTTTTCCGCTTTGAGCAAGAATCTCTCTTCCAGCTAAAGACGCAGAATCCATTGCAAGCGTTTTACCTGCGCCTTGTGCCATTGCGCCAACAGCGCGAAGTGCAAATGGGCCACCAGCAAGCAACCCAAGTCCAGCAGCTAATCCAAAATTACCCTGATCCAGTTCGTATGCAGCCGCCGCACCACCCCCATAACGCAATCCAACTTTAACGCCTTCACTTAAAGGGCTTGCCATAGATCCCACCGCAGATGTGATCTTGCCAACATTTTCAATTCCGGCCCCAGCCATCTGCCGCAAATAACTGGCACTAGATTCCTGTACCATCTGCTTGATTGCGTCAGCAGCAGCAAGCTCCCCAGCCTTACTTAAACCACCAACAGCCTTTCCAACAAGCGGAAGTACAATACTTGGATCAAGCACGTTGCTGATCTTATTAGCACTATCTGCCATTTCTTTATCTTTTCCAAACAAGATAGTTTGACCGGAAGCTCGCGCAGTATCATTAGCTTCATTTTGTTTAAGCTGCAAATAGGTGTCATACCCATTAGCTAAAGCTTCATCACCAGTATATAGGAATGACGTAGCCAACTTAGCTAGATCTGCCATCCTCTCTCCACCACGCACAGTTCCTTCAAGAATCTTTGCAAGGCCATAGGCAGACTGTTTTAAGCCTTCTTCGTAGCGGCCTTGAGCAAATAAGTGAGTGCCAGCCATTGACTGAGTAGCAACTTCTGCTGCGCCATCTACAACGTCTTTAATGGCATGCTTTCCAACATCGCCCAATCTAGCAAGAAATGGCATGACTCCGCCTGTGCCTTTTCTATCCTTTGCAATGGTAGCCTGAGCATCAGCCATATCCTTAACCTCCTTAAACTCATCAGGAGTAACAGGATTTGAGCCAGGCGTTGCCATTTGCCTAGCAACAGCCGCTGCATCACGAGGGAATTGCTGGTTAAGAAAAGATTGCAATTCTCCCGAAGTGGTGTCTTGAGAGATTTGAACTTTAATTGGCTCACCATTTTCGTTAAAATGATAAGGCAATTCTACAGTTGTCCCTGCTGGAATAATGTCAGGCATATTAGGGATTTACTATCTTAAACAACGTGTTGGAAAACACCTTGTTTTTAATTGGCATCTGTTGCGGTTGAGTCATCGAAACAGGAGTAGCTTGCGGCATGGATTGCGGCGCAGCAGGAGGTGCTTGAGATGTTCCTAGCTGAATAGGTGCTCCACTTGGATAAGAGATACTTGATGGAGCTGGAGTAGGCTGCGCTTGCACAGGCACTGGTTCTTCTCCAAGAATACGAACCTTTCTTGCTCCAAGATCAAAAGCGTGTCGCTCACTGGTGCGTTGCTCAATTTCTCCAATAGCTTGATTATATGGTTCAGCTACAGAATTATAAATATGATAAGCAATTTTAACAAATTGACTTGGATCTGTATTAAACGAATCTGATATAACACCTTGTACGGCATCTGTAACATTATCTATTTCTTTTTTTGTTAAAGAATCAAGAGATTTAAGCAAAACACCTTTTGGTGAAAATATGCCACTATTTGTAAGTACGTTAATTTGCGCAGCATTTAATAGCTGAGGATAACGAAGCATTGCTTCACCAATAGAAACTGCATCTGGAGATACCAATGAGTTTATTGCTTTCATTGTCCCCATTTTTGCAATTTGAGACGCAGCTTCTGGATCTCCAGAATCAATAAGCTTTTGGATTTTAAGCAACTGAGATCCAACTTGAAGCATCGGCTTATTCTTTTCACGCAACTGCTTGGCTTCATCAGCCGCATTTTGATAAGTGCGAGTTTCCTCAAATGGCTTTAAGTCCTCTTTGTTAACTCTAGATTCAAGAAGTTTTTCAACAGTCTTTGCATGAGAGTTTCTTTCCTCAGGAACCATTCCTTGAGTACTTCTTGCAAAGTTATTCCACGTTTTATTTGCGTACTCTTGCGCGGCCAATCGACGTTGCTCGTGTGCAGCAAATCCATATTCAGGTTTAGTTTGAGCAACAGGAGCCTGTTGTGCAGTTTCAGTAATAACGGGAGCAGCAGAAGGCTCTATGGTTTGTTCCTGTGGCAATCCCATGTCAAGCTGTTGACTAGAAAAAGCATCAGAAACAGACCTTGGAGTCCGAATGGCATTTTGCTGTTGAAGCAAAAAGGAGTTTAATGTTGCTTGATCCATATTTACATCTATTAACGACCAAGCTTTAATTTTTTTGAAGAAAACGGAGATGGCGCATATATGTCTTCACTTGAATCTCCAGTCATATCAACAGATGCGCCTTTATCAGTTGGAGTAATAAGACCAAAATTAACATTGCCTGCATTTTCAGGAAGATTCATTTCTGGATTATACGGGGCATTTTTTCTTCCTAAAGCCTCAGCTTGTGCTTGATAGTAGTTAGCTTGCGCAGGAGCAGTGGTAAACCCAGGATTTAGTTTAGCTAATTCTTGTGCCTGAGCATACTGTCTTCCTATGTTTGCATACTCATGAATTGGAGTAAGCAACTGACTAGAAAACTGCGCCCCGCCCATTTGTCCATGTTGCGCTATGGTGTTTCTAAAGCTGCTCAGCATGTCCACACGCTGTTGACCGCTTACGCCAAGAATAGTTTTAGATAACTCTTCGTTACCAAGAAGCGATTCGGTAACCTTATTGGCAGCTTTCATTGTGTTTAACTGCCCCATTGCCCCTGCAATTGATCCAGCCGCACTGGTAATGCCACTAGCTAACCCTTGCCCTAAAGCTTGGTATCCAGACTGAATACTGCGTCCAATGTTAGCTCCGGCCTCTAGGACGCCAGCACCCATTTGAGCCTGTGCCGCTGGAGCAGGGCCACTATAAAGTTCACGAGGTTTCATATATTAAACAGCAATTTTAGAATCCATCCAGCGGCGAATCATGTTTTTAAGCAATGGCTTATTTTTAATAAAACCAGCAAATTGTTCACCAAATGCTATGTATGTAGCTAGTAACCATTTTGGGGCTGATGTTAACATCCAATCTCTAAACATCAACCATGCTGGGTTTTCTTTGCCATAAACTTCTCTGGCAACCCAGCAAAGAATTGCAGCACCGCCCAACATGCCACCAGCAGACAATAATCCACCGCCAAGTGAACCAAACATGCCACTCTTGCCAGCATTTGAAGCAGCATTAGCCTGTGCTTGTGCCCCAGCAAGGTTCATCTGCGAGTTATACGCACCGTAGATACTTCCCATACCAGTCTGGGACTCTGGGTTAAACAAGGATGGCCCAGCTTGCTGCTGGCTTTGTAGCGCATTGCCAACTGCTTGACCAGCAAATGCGCCAGCATACATAGGTTGCTGATAGAACGACTGCAAGGCGGGAGCAGCGGCTTGAGCCTGGTACTGCCCAAGTTGCATTCCAGTGCCCAACAACTGCTGCTCGCGGCCTTGACGGTACTGGTAACGATTAAGCACCTCACTAAGGTTTGCTTGCTGACCTAGTGCTGTGCCTCTAGCGGCATATCCGGCACGAGACTGCTGATCAATTTGACGCTGTTCCTCTGGAGACAAGTTAGTTCCGTTAGCGTTAAGTTGAGCTAGTTTATTTTGACCATATTGCTGCAATGCCTGATTGGTATCGTAAGTGCCAGAAGCCTGTTGAAAAGCTTTAAGGTAATCAGGAGCTTGTTCTTGTAGTGCCTTTTGCTGCGCTGCCTGCTGTGAGCGCATGTAGTTAGCCTCAAGCGCGGAATACTCCGGCTGCAACTGACCATATAGCTTTAGCTGATCTTGAGCAGACTGAGCTTGAATCTGGGCTTGTAGCCGCTGGTACTGTGGCTGATATTTAGCTTCGCTCTCATATACTTGAGGAGCTAAATCAATCTGCGATTGCAAGATTGACCGCATCGACTCTTGATAATTAGGTGCTGCCGGAGCTTGAATTGTTGTGCTTTTTGAGCCTCCCATAAGATAGTATTCTTTCTAGTTTGCTTGAAGTTAATTCAGTTGAGTTGCCTTTTCTCCAAGCATAAAACTTATACACGGGATTTGAGCGTGATTGTAGGAAGTCTGATATGAGTTCTGCAAGTGCGTATTTGTTGCTAGCCCATACCATATGCGCAGTCCATGTTCCTTCTGGTTCATGCCAGTGCCAGTCAAAGTCTTTGCAGCGTGGATGTGCTGTGGCAACGCCGGCAATACTACCATCCTGCTCTGAAAAGAACAATCCATGATGAGCAGCATAGAAAGCAATGTAGTTGGCACACTCATCGCGAGTAACGTGCCCAAGTAAATTGAGATGTTCTTTAGATTGTTCATAGGTGGCATCAATAATACGCTCGTATAAATCAAGCGTTAGTTTTTTCACGTTATTAAATTCCAAAAATTGCAACATTTATGTAAGTAACATCTTGAGCATTGCCCCCCGAACTTCCGTTGTAAAATGACGAAAAAAAGCGGACTGATGTTGTCGTATATGCAATAGCTGAAAGCGTTGCTACTGGATTCGGAAGTTGACCAAAAAAAGCAATAGCCGCATAATTTACATTATTCATTGCTGTTGCAAAATTTACTGTATAATCACCCGTTCCATTTTTTGTAACACTTGAAACATTGTAAGCAGAACGAATTGTGCATGCTTGAAATGTAATAGTTACAGAAGATAAAGTTGTTGTAGCAACAGTTTGAATTGTAAAAGTTGTCGCAGTAAGGACTGTTACAGTGTATATTCCTACAACAACTCCTGTAAGCGCATAAACACTGTTTCCAGTAATTAAATTATGGCTTGTTGCAGTTGTAATTGTTGCAGTTGTGCTTCCAGACGTTCTGCTGACGGTTGATGCGCCACCTGCCCATGTTCCAGCAGTTGCACCATCAAAATTAACCCATGCTCTTGCAAGTCCTGCCCTATTATCAACATACTGCTTAGTTGTAGCTTCAAGCGCATTAACAGGGTCTTTTGATAATGTTACAACTCCCGATGTGGTTAATGTAAGATTTCCAGTTAGCGTTCCGCCAGTTAATTTTAGGAAAGAAGCGTCCACATATCCTTTGGAGGCCGCATTAAGCGCAGCAATCTGATTGGTCGTGCCTAGCGTTAGTTGCTGACCAGTTGTCATAGCGGCACTGCCATCAATGCGCAGAAAAATACCACCAGAGTCAGCAAGGCTTGATATTGATGCAGCAGTAACCTTGTTCAGCACTCCGGCCTTGGATACTAGTACTAGATCAGAACTATCGGCTGTTCCTGTTGTTTGATCAGTAATTGCACCAGGCAGCAAGATAGCACTATCAACGTGTGCGTTTAGATTGTCACCCGTAACTTGCGTTCCGGTTGCGTAAGTTGTTCCTTTTTGTATTTGGGCCATAATTATTCCTCAGAAACCATGTTGCGATTAGCTGCTATAGCATATAGCACTGCCGTTTTCAATGCTGGTCTGCCAGTTATAAACTGCGTTTCCATATCTATACACGCACCTCTAAGGGCTATCCTTGGGCGTAACGTGGAGTCTGTAGTGTCAGAGCCATTGAAGCGATATTCCATGAATGTTTCCGCAATATCTGGATCATGTGTCCTAGCGTACAAACGAATCAAATCGCCAGCAGAGTTATTAAACTGCACCTCTGCACGCAAAAACCTTTTTTCGCTTACATTATTAAACGTATACTGCCTAGAACGCAGTCTAGCGTCAACAGGCTCAGTGCGAGGCTGACCACTGGTTATTGTAGCTGGCAACGTAAATGGGATAATTGGAGTTCCGGTCTGAGAAGAAAACTCATCTCCAACCTCACTTTCATCCGTTAAAAAGATGCCACCAAACTGCAATGATCCAGAAAAGTTTGTTAATATAAATAACCTGCGTCTTTGGCTATATTGACAAACTACTAAACCATCTGAATATAATCCAGTTGGATATGTATCAATAGTTTCCCAGGCTTGATTAAGCGTATTGTACACCAGTGTTTTATCTGGTCGCGTAGATGATCCAGTTGGAATGGCAATATAAAACCTGTTGTCATAATAAGACGATACAGACTTGCCTATTGCGCTAAAATTAACGCTATCAAAAAAATTATCAATAGGCTCACTTAGTGGAAGCGTGTTGCCAATAAGTTTCAAGTCAAGGGCCGGAGTGATCATGTGAACTCCTTTACCTGACAGGAAGTAGACAAACTGACCAGCAGACACAATGCTGCGGCGAGCCAGGCATCCCACTTGCGTAGTAACCACTGTAATCTGGCTTTGATCAGGAGCAGCAGGGTCAAACCTTGGATCTACGTAAGCAATGTAGATCGACTTAGACATAAATACCAAGAACTGATTCTCAATCCACGGTAACACTCCAACAATCCGATCATTGCCACCTTGATTGATAATAAAGTTGTTAAGCGTAAAATCAAAGTTTTCACTTAAAATATCACCAACAACAATTT
>Ga0304729_1000248_pt1 | contig 39195 bp, 36 predicted proteins | sample C_131016_MF_Meta_FD_190475 | JGI IMG/M metagenome (GOLD analysis project Ga0304729, IMG submission 190475) | Freshwater microbial communities from Lake Croche, Canada to study carbon cycling - C_131016_MF_MetaG (v2) (version 2) | ecosystem: Environmental > Aquatic > Freshwater > Lake | place... | reverse complement strand
TCGGAGTATCAAAATAATTTAACTGCATTAGTTGCAGGTTCTGAAATTGCTAGCAAAATCATTTCTGGCAGAAGTCCTGAACTTGTCGCCGCGAAATGGATTGATTTTCTAACCAAAACTGCAGGTTAAGAATTATTTCAAAGTAACTGAACGCCCGTTAGATCACCATAATTATTAGTGCAGTCCAGCACCGTTACGCCTCGGTCAATAATTGACTTAACATCCATGCCCGGTTGGTTTGTCGCAACAATCGCCACATCGCATTCCCAAGCTTCGGTGACTGGCTCTGTGCCTTCCCAAGCTGGCACCAACGGATCAACCCAAGCCACCTCAGCGCCACGAGCAATTAGCGCTGTTCTCAAAGCACTGGCTGGTGTCTCGCGAACGTCGCCAACCCCAGGCTTGTAGGCAACTCCGAGAATCAATATGCGGGGGGTTCTATATAGGGTTTGCGAATTATCTAGGGTTTTCCCTAGGGCAAGCCCTAGTGCCCTTTCGGCCACATAAACAGGCATTTGACTGGCGATTTCATCGGATCTCTCTACCAAACTTGCCACCTGCCCGCCTTTACGTGCCCACCAAGTTAAATAAAGCGGATCTACCGGAATGCAGTGCCCGCCAATTCCGACTCCTGGCCTAAATGGCATGAAGCCGTAAGGCTTAGTTGCAGCGGCATCTATAACTTCGTGCACGTTGATTCCTTGCGCGCTACATAACTGAGTAAATTCATTAATAAGGGAAATATTTACTAATCGGAAAGTATTTTCGAGAATCTTTGCGGCTTCAGCTATCTCAGGCGTTGAGGTGGCCACGACAGAATCACAAATTGAATTATAAAAAGCCAGCGCACGGCTTTGAGATTCGGCATCAATGCCACCCACAAGACGTGGGGTGTTCTTCTGATCCCAGACCAGATCTCCAGGGTTAACGCGCTCTGGCGCTGATGCAAAGTAGAGGTCTTTGACGCTGGAAGTTTTTAGATTATTTACAATAGGAATAATTACATCACGCAACGTGCCCGGGTAAGACGTAGATTCACTTATTAATAAGGTTCCATTTGCTAGATGAGGCGCAATATCTTTAGTGGCACTTTCTAGTAACTCGAGATCAGGATTTCTCGCACCATCTAGAGGTGTTGGAACGCAAATTGTTACGACAAGTGCGGCAGAAACATCAGCTGGATTAGTTGAAGCTAAATATTTCTTAGCAGCTATCGCTTTAGCAAGTCTCTCGTCAGAGATATCTTCTACCGGGCTTGACCCAGAATTTAATTGGGCAACACGTACGGCAGACTTTTCTACACCGATTACTGTCCAGCCAGCGTCGATAGCCGCCATCGCAAGCGGCAACCCAACATAACCCTGCCCAACAATTGCGAGGGTCTTATCTGGCGTAGCAGTTTGGGAAATGGTCACTTCTTTGGCAAGGTTTTAAGTAGCTCTTGAGCCTTTTTGGTATCTTCATTTTGAGGGTAAAGATTTTCCATTTTGGCTGCCATTTGGCGAACTTTATCGAACTCTTTATTTTCATAATAAGTTCTAACAAGCTGAAGCATATTATTTGTGTTCCACCTATCAATTTTAAGAAGCTCTAATCGATACGGAACTGCTTGATTTCTCTTATTCATAGCATCGTAAACGGCCGCCGGAAAATAAGACCCTATATAGGCGCGATGATCAACTTTTCTGATCAATTTGCTTATGTACAACATGGTTTCGCCGTCTTGTTTTTGAATTGCAAAGCGACCAAGAACTGTCAGAGTCTGTGGATCACTAGCGTGCTCATCTGCATATTTAATGAGCTTCTTTGCTAGTGCGTCTTTGCCAAGTGTATTTGCATAGTAACTCAACTCGTTCAATCGCAAGGAATTAGTTGTAAGCGGAACGCAAATTGCTAGCGCTACAGTTACTAAAATCAGAGAATTAAGATTCGCGGCAATCGAAATATCTGATGAAGCTTTACTGCTTTTCTTAGCCATTCTTGAATTTGGAGATGCGAACTCTTGATCTTTCTCACGCGCAGATCTAGCAATAATAATTCCAGCAAAAATCCATAACCAGATTCCGACACCAAGGTTGTCAATTGTCACAGCATTTAAAATTAGGAAAGCAAGCCAAGTGGCAAGATAAGTTGCCGCTATGACTCGAAGTTGTTTAGTTGCATTTATTACACTTTTAAGTGCAAGCCAAGTGATAAATGCAAGCAACAATACGTATGGGATGAAAAGTACAAGTCCGCCAGTACCTAAAATATGTAGGTAAACATTGTGTGCATTGGTCGAGAACATTCCTTGCACGAACTGGTTTTGAACAGCAAACTCACGGTAATTCTCACCATATCTATCTATGCCAACACCGAGAAGTGGGTTTGATTTGAACATGTTTATTGCTGCATGCCAATAATCCAAGCGGTTATTTAGCGTGCCCTGGTATAGACGGCTGGCCAAAGGACCGATATTAATAACCGCCAACGCAATAGGTGTTCCGATAGCAGTAAGAACAACGCCTGCGGCAACACCAATTATTGGCTTGAGTGTCCAAGCTTTAACTAAAAGCAAGATCGCCGTTCCGACTGCGAACGCGAAAAGACCCTGTACCGAATCAGATTTAAATACTACAAATAGCCCAAAAATCAGCACAAAAGCGGCAGATAACCGCTCAAAGATTTTCTTGGACTCGAGTACTAAATACAGCGAGGCAATGCTAGAAATTCCAATTATGCCGGAAGTGAAGTTGGGGTTACCCACCGTTGTAACGATTGGGTTATAGGGGTTGTTCCAGGCGACCGGATCTTTCCCTAGGAATTGAAAGATTCCGTAAATTGAAAGAAATAAACCAAGTAAAGAAACCCAGCGCAACGGGTTCAAGCTTTGCGCTTTAGTAAAAGCAACGCCGCCAGCAAAAGCAATGACTGCCGTTGAGAACATGCTGAGTGCACCGTTATTACGGTGATATTCACCAAAGATAGCTGTGTACTTTACATCGGTTGTAAGGGTTGTAACTAAAAGCGCTACCAGAAACAGAGCGATTAGAAGTAGTGCGATTCTTTGACTGCCCGACGTAAACTTCATCATGCCAAAGAAAGCCGGCAACGAGTGCCCCAAAACGACAGCAGTGAACATAACTAGCACAAACAACTTAGGCAAGTTAATTGGATCCTCAAGTGGGACCCACATAGCTAAGGTGGTGCAGACTCCGCCCAGAAGAATAAAGATCTGGACTCTCTTTGCTTCGGCTTTACTTAGTGCTCTGGCTAGTTTCATGCGCTAAGGGTACAGAAGATCCCTATAAAAAGGCCGAAGCCCGGCACCTTTGCAGGTACCGGGCTTCGGTTTGGAGACTTTTAACGGACTCCCATGAAGCTTGGGCTAATTAAGCCTTTACCTTCGCTGCAATCTTGGCAACTAGGTTGCTCAAGGTTGTGATCTTTGCATTCAAAGCAGCCATAAGTGCAGCAACCTTGGTTGAAAGTTCAGCAACTGCTGCAGTAGCAGCATCTGCAGATGCCTTAGCATCGTTTGCAGCAGCTGTTGCAGCATCTGCAGCTTCAGCTGCTGATAGAGCAGCATCTGTTGCAGCGTTAGCAGCATCTAGAGCGTCTTGTGCGATTGCACCAGCAGCGTCAGCAGCAGCAGCAGCCATTTCGCCTGCAGCTGTAGCAGCATCTGCAGCATCCTGTGCAGCAAGTGTTGCAGCGTCAGCTGCTTCAATTGCCTGATCAGCAGAATCCTTTGCATTGTTGCCTGCATCGGTTGCTTCGTTAGCAGCATCTGTTGCTTCTTGTGCAGCTGTTAGAGCAGCGTTTACAACTTCAGCTTGACCGAATGTTGCAGTGATGCCAGTTGCAGCTGTACCGCTTAGCTTAAGTGTGCCTGAGATTCCAACAGGAATTGTTGTGCTGTACTTCAAAGTACCTGATGCATCGGTTGTAACAGGGGCAGCTGAGCCAGTTAGGCCAGCAAGTGTGTAGTTACCTGCAGCGTCACCTGTTAGAACTGTCCAAGTACCTGCTGGCATTACGCCTGCAGCATTTGAAACAGTTGCAGTAATTACTGCTGCTTCACCTGGATAGTAAGTTGCCTTATCGAATGCGTAGTCAACCTTAGTTGCAACGCCATCGCTAACGCGAACAGATACTGGAGCAGCTGAAACAGCTGAAGTTCCAGCAGATGATGCGTTTAGTGTAAGAGTTACCTTAGCTGTACCGGCAGCAACACCTGTTAGTGAACAAGAAACTTTACCAGTTGCATCAGAAGCGCCACATGATGTGTAGCTATTGCTGATTGTTGCAACAGTGTCAGAAACTGCGTAAACAGTTGAGTTTGGTACTACGTTGCCTGATTCATCCTTAACGATTGCTGTAATTGTACCGACAGTAGCAGTTTTGCCAATTACGGCCTTAGCAACTGTTGGAGTGATTGATGCAGCTTGACCGTAGAATTGAATCTTTCTTGAGCCTAGGTCAACTGAACCAGCCTTGATGTTTACAGTTACAAGCCCTGGAGCACCAGTTGAATAAACATATACGTACTGAGTTAGACCAAGTGCTGCAAGTTGTCCTGCAGTTGAAATTGCAAAGATACCACGAGCGCCTAGGTTTGGTGAGTATCCAGCGCCTTCACCTGAGATTGCAACAACCGCTGGACCAGTAACGGAAACAGTTAATGCAGATGCTTCGCCAGCAGTTAGTGCAGCAGCACCGGTAAGACCGTTGCTCTGAACTACCTTGATTGCTGCAGATGCAGCATCGCTTGGGTTGGCATATGCGTTAAGTGTTAGCGCATTTGTAGTGTCAGACCATGGCTGCCATGCGCCACGAATTCCAACGTTAACGCCATCTTCGTAGTAAGCATAGTTATTTAAAACAGATGAAGCAGCAGCAGTTACACCTGTACGAGCTGCAACAGTTACGGTCCATGTTTGAGCTGTTGTGTTTAGGGCAGCACCTGAAGGTGTTATGCGATAAACATAGATACCAGCTACGTCTGCAGTCACAGAGATTGTTCCTGAGCCTGTATAGCGACCAGCAGCTTTTGCTCTTACGTTTACAACGCCAGTTGATGTACTTGAGTCTGCGTTTGTTCCAGTGCTGGCATCAAGTGACATTGATGGTAGAACTGTTGAAGCTGTTGAAGTAGATGGAGCAGAAATTAGAACTACAGTTGCTGTGAGAGTTTCGCCAGCACCTGCTGCAATTGCTGAAAGTGTTACTGTATTTGTAACAGCTACACCAATTGTTGCTGAAGATGTTGCGGCACCTAGTGTCATTGAGTCAGCGGCTGCGTTTGAAGGCGCAACTGACATAACACCAAAGCCCAACGCAGCAACAGTTACAAGCGCGATGCGCTTGAAAGTTGTCTTTGTAGACATTTGTTTCCTTTCGATAGTCGATTCGAGGACGATCCTCAATTCGGCTTGGATAGTTTTTACGCCATCCTCTCGATGAATCGCACGTGCTGATTCATCAAATTCCCCGCCGTGTATCCGGACGCGACGAGGAAACTTAGTTGCGTAGCGGCTCATTATTTTGCCGCCTTCGCTGTAATTGGCTCAGAGAGATAAATAGCTTGAGCCAAAATTTGAGTTTTACCTGGGTTTAATACCAAGCGTGTTGTAATTGTCTTTGGTGCTGCGGTTAAGTCATAACCGCGAACGCCGGTTGCAATTACAAAATCGATATCGATGATTGAGTCAACAGTCATGGTGGAAGTCACTAAGTAATTGCCATCGCTCATGCGATCGATAACAGTATTAGTTGCGCTTAGAGTTAGTGGGGTCCAGCTGCCTGCGATGCCCACTGATGGGGCGCCTTCGTAGGTGGTGCCAGTGCCATCGACCTTGATTGTTTGTGATAACAAGATATTTGGACCAGTTGAACCGTTAGCTGTAATTGCTGGAACGCTAAGGAGCATTCCGCCAGCAGTCATGGTTGGGGTTGCGTTCTTATTAAGGAACAACTTGCCAACTACCTTGCTGGCATCTGTAACTGTGAAACCAGTTGGGATGCCATCTTTATCAAGACCAGCAAAACTTAACTTGCCGGTCTTAATGTCAACGCCGGCAACCATTCCGAATGACTTCTTGGCTTGAGATTCAAGAGCTGGTGTTGCCGAAGTGCTAGCAACAGCTGAAGGAAGTGTTGCTGGAGCTAAAACTTGAGGAGCTGCAGATGCAACAACATCTTGTTGTGTTGCAACGGGAGTTAGTGCGCCTTCGCGACCAGTCATTGAGTTAAAGCCAAGGAATGCAGTAACGACCAAAATTAGTGAAAGTGCGACCTTAGAAGATTTTTGCGCAAGTTCGGCAGCCTTCTTATAGGTATTTGAAAGTGAATCAAGCGCAGTTGCACCAGTTGTTTCGTCAACGATCCACTCAGAGAGAACTCGAACCATTGATTGGCGTGCGCGAGCAACAACGTGGCGAACATTTGCAGGGGTGGTGTTCAGGGCGGCTGCGATTTCTTCGGTCGAGCGGCCTTCCATTTCCCACATGACAAGAGCTGTGCGCTGATCTGAAGTTAAACGTGAAAGAGCTTCGCGGATAATCGCGGCATCTTCGGCTGCAGTAATAGTGGTATCGATATCAACGTGGTTTTCATTCGCGATCTCATTTAGGCGCTCTTGGGTGGTGTCAGAATCAAGGGCCACCAAATTAGGACGATCGCCGCGAGCACGGATTACGTTAAGAGCTAAGTTGTTAACAGAGGCGCGAAGGTAGGCAACAGCGCGCTCGGTGGTATCTAGATCTGGGGCAGCCAACATGAACTTTAGGAAGGCTTCCTGGACGACCTCGTTGGCATCGGTCTCATCGCGCAACATACGGCGAGCTTGAGAAACAAGTGAGGTTCGGTATTCGGTGTAAATCGCGCTTAGATCAGCAATTGACCAGTCAGATGTAGCTGTGCGGGGAACGACTGGAAGGGCTGGGGTCGCGATATTTGATTGTGCGGCGTCGGCAAGGGTCGTTGCAGCTGCTTTCGCTGCCTTCGACTTGAGAATTGCCATTTTAAATCCCGCTTATCTAGAGACAACGTCTTGCCTCTACTAGTTAAGACACCTGAGGGGGCCAAATGTTGTGCCCAATCGGAAACTTTTTTTACTAAATTTCGCCGGTCACGCTCATTCGCCACTCTAAATGGGCAGCCTGAGAATTTCCTTTGGAAGATTGGTTGATTTTAGTGGGGGAAGGGCTTTCGCCGATGGCCTAGATCGCTAATTTGAGCGTAAAGTTAGGCAAGTCAGTGCAGGGTGGAGCGTGAAGCCTCGAAAGACTCAAGTAAAGGATAGGGGTTTGGGGGTCGAATCTTGGGATTTCCGGGGGTTGGGTCGCGATGGTGGGCGTAAAAGAAGTAAAGGGTGGCTCGCCAGAAAAGGGATCTGACAAAACAGTGGACCCAGATCAGCGCGATTCGTTGAATTTTCAAGACTGGGTTCTGCTTTCGATCTAGGGATACCCTGCGCCAGTGAAAACTGCCCTAATCACCGGAATTCTTGGTCAGGACGGACATCATTTGACCCCCTTGCTCCATGAAAAGGGGTATCGAGTTTGGGGCATGGTTGATGGCTCAAAGCCTGATCGGACCAAAGCTTTCCAAGAGAGATTCCCTTTCGTTGAATTAGTTTCAGGCGACCTTTCAAGTACCGATCAAATATATGAATTAACAAAGAAACTATCTCCTGATGAAATTTACAATTTAGCCGCACAAAGTTTTGTAGCCAAAAGTTTTAATGAAGCAGAATTGACTGGAAATATAACTGGGTTGGGTCCCCTTCGAATACTTGAGGCTATTAATAGAATTTCTGATGTCAAGCAGATACGAATGTATCAAGCTTCAAGTTCTGAAATGTTTGGCGCCGCTCAGCAATCACCACAAAATGAAAATACCCAATTCTTTCCTAGATCTCCTTATGCGAATGCAAAGGTATTTGCACATCACTCGTGTGTGAATTACCGACAAGCTTATGACACTCACGTTAGTTGTGGCATTTTGTTCAACCATGAAGGCGAGTTCAGAAGAGAAGATTTTGTAACTCGCAAAATAACTAAATCAGTCGCTCAGATAAAACTAGGTAAGATAAAAAGATTCTCCCTCGGTTCACTTGATCAACAAAGAGATTGGGGTTATGCCGGGGATTATGTAAAAGCAATGTGGGTGATGCTTCAGCAAGACACACCTGATGATTATGTGATTGCAACTGGTGAAAGTCACTCCGTGAGAGACTTCTTACGTCTAGCGCTTAACTTAGCGAAACTCGATGGCGAGATTGAAGAGTATGTCGATTTCGATGCAGCATTTGTACGACCAACTGAACCGGCTCATCTGCAAGGCGATGCAACAAAAGCTAAGAGGGTTTTAGGTTGGGAACCCACCGTTTGCTTTGAGAACCTCGTTGAATTGATGCTGAAAAATGATTTAACTATCGAGAGCCAGACAATTGACTAGACAAAGTTCTCTAAACGGGACTCCTAAGCTCAAAAAATATACTTTTACTTTTTTGATTCACCTGGTTGCGAAACGCTTATTTGATATTAGTCCATCTCTATTCAATATTGCTTCCAAAATCTACAAAAAAATCTTCTCGATCCTTCGAGTACTAGAGAGATTGATGACTGATTACCGCAAAGTTGTCCCATCAGAAAAAAGAACCATTTATCTTGTAAAAAGTCGTAATACTAGGGCAATATTTAAGGGTGGAATAACTAGAGTTGAGAATTACTTTCACTATCAACTTACAAATAAAGAGCAAAGATCGTTCCGCGTCATTCCAGTTATGTGGGATGGAAAAATATTTGTAGTTATTGACAATAACTTTCCAACTATTTCAAGCAAAAGATTTTCTAAAAAGCAGGTACTGGTTTGGAATCCATCTAAGAACGACATTCTGTTTTTTCAAACCTCCGAACTTCTTCAAAATCTGGATGAAGGTAAACTTCAGAAATTTAAAGATAAATGTAAAATTGTAGTAAGCATTTATGACATCCTGCCGATTACACATTCTGAGTGGTTTACCGAATACTTAAACGAAGCATTTCTAAAATTTTTTACTTCGGCGTGGAACTTCGCAGACCTTTTGATAGTTAATTGCGATAAAACTAAAGTTGACATGGAAACTTACTCATCAAGTAAAGAAAATAGTTTCAGAGATAACATTCCTAAAATTAAAAAAGTGAACTTGTGGAGCATAGCGACCCCAAATTTAGAGGTTAGAAAAAAGTTGGGCGACGACTCCCCTAAAACGAGAAAACTTTTCAAGAATAATGACCCGGTTCTGCTTCTTCTCTCCACCGTGGAACCAAGAAAGGGTCACGAAGACTTGATTAATGCGGCAAGACTTGCATGGTCCCAAGGAGCACGATTTAACTTGTTATTTATTGGTCAACTTGGATGGATCTCAAAATCATTTAAGGCAGAGTTTCAAGAATTTTTACAAGTCGAAAGCGATAGAGCAATTTGGTTTGACTCTGTCGAGGATCATGAACTAGAAGAATTCATGGTAGCGGCAGACCTATTGGTATCGCCTTCGCTTGATGAAGGTTATGGGTTGCCTGTGGCGGAAGCTCTACAGCGTGGAATTCCTGTTCTCGCTAATGGGATACCCACTTATCAGGAGTTATTCGGTACCTATGCGGTTCTTTACGGCCCAGGGGAAAGCTTTCCATCATTACAAAACGCTCTAATAGATATCGAAAGTGTGATGTCAATTGGAAGTACTTTGCTAGATTCAGCGAAGATTCCTTACCTTGATTCAGTTACCGAGCTGTTGGAGACTATTAGGGAGATTTAAATGACAACTAACCAGGTTGAGATTTTGATTACAGCACCTAACGGATGTGACTCTGCACATGAACTACTCAAGTGCCTAGACAAACAGATTGGCTCAGATTTTAAAGTTAGCATTTTGGAAACTGCTCAGAATTGCCAGATAGATTCTTTTTCTACTAAAAATTTTCAAATTGACCACATTTACTTCTCTCATCAAGAAGAGGCAGAAATGCGTCGTGATGGGTTTATAAAAAGTACCGCTGATTGGGTTTTAGTTCTTGAAGATCATATTTTGATATCGGAAAACTTTATTTCGGAGTTTAAACGTTTCATTGAGAGCAATGCCGCGGCTGATGCAACCACTTTCTATGCGATAAATGGAACCTCTGAGACTTTTGGTTCTAGAGCTTTGTTTTCTTGGGTTTGGGGTTTGGCAGAAACGAAGATGTATCCAGAGAAGCCAGAACCCGTCTGTTCAGCTTTTGCAGTAAAAAGACTGAGCGTTATAAATTTGCTTACGAAACTCAATAAAGTCCTAGAAGTTGGCGAACTTGAAACTCAAATAATTCCGAAATTAATTAGAGATTCCGATTCGAAATTTATGACACACATGGAAATCTCTCACTTTGAATATGTTGGAATTCGAGTTGGTGCGAAAGCAATTTATAACAATTCGCGGATTATGGGACATCTAGAAGATTCTCTACTCGATCGGCGTGATTGGGTAAAACATTTGACACACCGTTTCACTTCGCGACCTGGGCAAATTCATAGAATTTCTGCAAGAGGGTTTGTAGAACTCGCATACCTTTACTATCTAGCTTTTGTAAGTTTTAGTGGGTTTCTAATTGGTGGATTAATGGGTATAGGAAAAGCAGACTTACATCTGGCTTCAGCTCATCCGAAAATTGAGAAGCGCTGATTACCAAGAATTAGACAACTGCTGGAAGTCCTATTAAGACATTCCTTTGGAAATTCAATACAAAAAATGAATCTTTTGACATGTCCCTGGGTGACTCATGGCGGGAAGTAATCTTGTTTGTATCAATGTTTATCTTTGAAAAAGCGAATTAGCTTATGCTCCAACTTCGCCAAAAATATTTTAACCAAATCAAGAAGATTTCTTCGAAAGAAGTCTCCACCTGTGCGATTTCGCATCGCCCAAATTGGAAAATTTAAACCATTCTCCCAATTTGGAGAAAACCACGTTTCATCTTTAATTGGAACTATCCCCTCTGATTTGACGATTAGTGAAAGAATTGACTGATCATGTCTGTGGTCTTTGAATCCAGTATTTTGAAAGTCGTCATCTGAGGGGTCAAGCACTAGAGAGTAATTTGAATCAACGCAGTTGGTCAACCACTTTTCCACTACCCGTTGGCTCTTCTCAGACTTGATAGCAAATACAAGAGTGGATTGAATTTGACCAGTATTTCTGAAAGCTTTTTCAGGATCGAGAGCATCTAACGTGGAGCGCTTTGTCCATGCGGCATCAGGTAAATCATCAGGCAACTGCACAACCAGTAGATCTCTAGCTCGACATATTTCAATATATTGCTGAAATCGAAGTTTCGATTCTTCATTTGAATTTAGTTGGCATCCAGCATCCAAATATAAAACAATTTCATCATCTTCAAGATGATCAAATAGGTAGGACAAGATTGCGGGTTTCCAAATCCAATACCCAAATCCTTTTCGGTGATCTCTCATAAATTTATGGTGCTTAAAGTAGAAATCTGGCACCTTGGTGCGCAGAGTTTCAAGCGTCCAATGCTCTGAAGGGTGGTCAAACCATCCAGTGGAGTCTGCCTCCCTAACAAGCCTTCTCCCTGCGGCACGCAATGCATGCGATCCATCAGAGAAAGTAACTAGTCTAATTCTCATGATTAGTTTCTTCTCGTCCCTAAATTCTTGCGCATCTATTACCTGACTATTTCATAGAGTTATAGGCATCTTCAACCATTTGCTCTAAACTCCGCACCGGTTCCCAGCCAAGCTCTTTTTTAGCCTTGGTTATGTCTGCAACCAAAATGGCTGGATCTCCGGATCGCCTTTCCGCGTCAACAAATGGAATCGTCTTACTAGTGGCTTTATTTGCCGCCTCAATTACTTCTCGAATTGAGTACCCAGTGCCACTACCCAAGTTAAAGGTTTTATATTCAGGGCTTTTTAGTGACAACAATGCCAATAGATGAGCTTCTACCAAATCAATTACATGGACATAATCACGGATGCAAGTTCCGTCATAAGTTGGCCAGTCGGTACCATATATTTTTACTGGATTTTCATGACTACTTTTTAAGATATTGGGTATCAAATGTGTTTCTGGGTCATGCCTCTCAGACAACCAACCGGCATTAGCTTTCAAGGCTCCCGCAACATTAAAATAGCGAAATGAGACGGCTGACAATCCATGCTCATTACACTCTTTGCTGATCAATTTCTCTGCTTGCAATTTTGAAGAACCGTATGGGTTTATTGGATTATTTTCAGTAAACTCCGTGATCGGCATGGAAACATGTTCACCGTAGGTCGCAGCTGATGATGAGAATACAAGTTTTTTAATATTCCTATTACGCATCTGAACTAATAAATTATTTGTACCTTCTACATTTACCTTTTCGTAGAGTTCTGGTTTTCTTACGGACTCTTCAACCAAAGCTTTACCTGCGAAATGTAGAACTGACTCACAATCAGAGAGAGCGTCCACCACTTTGTCTGTATCTAGTAAAGAGCCTTTTACAAAGTGAGCGCCCACCGGAAGGTTTTCCTCATGCCCTGAACTTAAATCGTCAAGGATCGTTACTTTAAGACCCTTTTCAATTAACAATGTCGCCGCAACGGACCCGATGTATCCCGCTCCACCAGTGACTAAAACTCGCAAATTAATACCTAACTTTCATTTTCCCAAGCATAAAGTGAAAGCGTATCTTTCTCTACCTTGTTAATTATGATCCTCACACAGAAGTGGGCCCAGACGGGCTCGAACCGTCGACCCACGGATTAAAAGTCCGTTGCTCTACCGACTGAGCTATAGGCCCCACTGCTGAAATCCTTATCAGCGTGAACGGACTTTAGCACTCTTCGTGTCTAGAGTGAAAATCCTTTTACGAAATGTGTTGCGAGCTAAGAGCTCACCGCTGTTCAATACCGCCACGGATTTCTAACAAATTAACGACTTTTCAGGACTTCTTTGCAATTTAGTATAAAACGTTGTTTCGAGTCTATGGGTTAATTTTAAATACAATACATAAGCTTGAGCTTTTTTGAGGGTTAGTGGTGAAGCAGAATAAAAGATTTTAAATTTTTATGTACCAATCATCAAAATTAGAGATATCTTCGTTTACTCTCTTAAAACTATTGCTAGTAAGAAGTTTGAAAATTAATTCACGTTGTTGAGAAAAATTGTGTTCAACTGTAATGATCTGGATATTATAATAATTAAAATCGAATTCTTTAAGGATTTCAAATTCAGAGCCTTCGGTATCAATCGATAAATAATCAATATACCTGGGTGATTTATGCTTTTTTAAAAGATCGTTCAAAGAAATAGTTTGTACTTCATATTTCTTACCGTCTTGCCTGGTGTCTCTATGTGCGTCTTTATCGCTGAAAATGTCAACTGTAGACAACTTAGGATCATCAGTTTCATTAAAAGTTAAAGTAGAAGTTGAATCCTTCCAAACGCAAAGAGTCTCAATTGCGGCGTTAGGCCTATTCTCGTACAGGCTCTCCCTCCACACTATGGCTGGTTCTGCGAGGATGCCTTTCCATGAGAATTCTGTCTCCAGCAAGTAGGTATTGCTCAAGTCAATTCCGTTGGTAGCTCCAAATTCGACAAAATATCCTTCTTTTTTAAAATTTGTCTCCCAGAGCACGAAGAGATCCTGTTTCAACTGTGATTTTGAAAGCTCCATGAGACTGGAGATTTTTTCGAAGTTTTTTCGGTTAAGGGCCTGCGTAAATCTCTGATCTTGCCTCAAGCTATCGTTTGAAAAAGATCTAAGTTCAACAAGATTATTATATGAAGTAACACCTAATCCAAACATTTTGAAAACATATTTCAAAAACAATGCCGAAGAACTTTTGATTTTGTTTAACTCAATGTCATATCTCACAAGACTAGAATACAACAAAGCAGTGTAAGTAAACGAAACTGAACAACATATAAAAATATGTGTACTCGCTTCTCACAAGATCTAATTACTCTGATTTTGGATTATCCGGTCTTTTTGCGTGATCAATACTGTCGCAGAATAAAGAACAGCCCTATCTGTCTGAGCTATTGCCAATATAAACCTTTTTCCGATGCGAAATTACTCCCATTCTTAAGTTTCAAATATTCCTTATGAGCAAAGAAGCCTTCCGTCGTGTAGTGACCAATACACAGATTTAATTCTTTAGAATCAGAGAAACTCAAGCACAAATTCATGTATTTGAGAGAACTACCGCAATTCTATGTTTTACGATCGCAAAAAATCGATCTATGTTATGCCCCACGCGAAAAAGAAATAACCTGAAGTACATGCTTCCGCTTAATATCATTTTCCAATCCTCATCTGATTTGACCGCAAATTTAGCGCGCGATGAATATCGACGCTCAGCTGGGTACTTAACATACAAATCCAGTTTCTTGTCATATTGTCCTTGAGACCAACGTGTAGATGTTTCGTTGTGGCGGACGCAAAATCCCAGATAAGGGAGGAATCTGAATCGATTAGCTAGCCCATTGATTTTCAACATTAGAAGTAAGTATCGCTCGCAATTGAGATCATCAATACCATTAATTTTAAAATACTCTAATAAATTTTTTGAATCTTGAAAAATCGGGGATGCGATTCCTAAAATCTGTTCAGCAAAGTTTCTGTGAAAAATCATATGACGGTCAGAAATACCACCATATTTTTCTCCATCAAGTAGATATATCTCATCTTTGTTTAATAAATCAACATTTGGGTGTGGCACAACCCATTGAAAATCGGATCGAGTAATAACAAACCACTCGTATTGGTTCAAAATCTCTAGGGTTAAATTCTGTCTCAAAACTTCACGCCAGTACATCACAATAAAACCAGATGCGATTGAGGAATCTCTGAACCATGAAACATCTAGAAAACCATCACCCGGGGCGCATAGGTCGCGCCAATTGGACCCATTTTGGGAAATTTCGTCACAGGCTAAATCCCAATCTTTGGGCTCTGGGAAATTCCAAATGTATTTTGATTCTTGAAGAATACTATTTGTCATCTCATCTTGAGCGCTTCCACAAAAAGCAAGATCACTATTAAGTGGCTTTAATAAATTATTTAGCAGCGAAGGGAAATTGAAATTGCCTTCCCGAGTTTGACAAGTAATGATCGTGAGAGTTTTGCTATGCACGTCCCAATACTCTCTGATCATGGACTTTTCTCAGATCTAAATTGCCGGAATTCTTCCAGTTATTTAAATAATTCATTACTAGGAAACTCCAAATCTATCTCTTGATAATGAGTCGGCAAGAGTAATCAACATAATGCATCCACGGCTTATCGTCATTAAAATACTCATCTACCGCTCTTTGTGCACCTTCGAAGTGTCCATAATCATCAATAATCAAAACTCCACCTGGCTCCAGAAGTGGATAAAGTCTTTCCAATTCAATTCTTGTACTTTCATACCAATCCGTGTCTAGTCTTAGAATAGCTATTCTTTCTGGCAGATTTTCAATTTTTTGTAGAGTTTCAGCAACATCTCCTTGAATTAATTTCACATTTTTGGAGTTGTTTTCTAACAAATTCTTATTGACTAAGTCTAACGAAGCGAAGGCATGAATAGAGTGATCCCCGTCAATTTTTTGAGTGTTGAACATCATTTCAGAGGCACTCACCCCGCGAAAATCTAAATCTAGAACTTGAGGCTCTACCATCCCAGTAAAAGTATCATAACCGTAAATTGTTCTATTCATTCCCAATTTTTCTTGTACGGCAGAAAATAGAATTAAATTACCGCCTTTCCAAACTCCACATTCAACAAAATCTCCAAAAATTTTGTTTTGATTTATGTATTCAATTGATTGAATAAGAGACCACATTCTTGATGTGCTGGTCATCGAATAATGTTTTGCATTTGATATCAATTCTTTATGAAACAAACTTGCTTCAATTGGGAACTCAGGAAATTGATTTCCGATTCTATGCAATTCTAATCCATAGAAATTCAAAATTTTTTTAATACTTGCCTTAATTTTAGCAATCATAGTACCTCTCGATATAATACAGGACTGACATAATTTTTTCGACTTAGATTTATAGCCATTCAAAACTGTACTGCTAATCACTAATTACTTAAAGATAACACCCGTGAACTTACCGCCATCGGATAGCAAAAACGGGACACGATTTACCATTTTTGAAAAATCTAGAAAAGCATTGCTCCAATTAGCATCATCACTAACAATGATGCCATTTTCAGGATTTAACATCTCCCAAGCAGTCAAGTATTCAAGCATTTGGTTATCGTAGGAATGGTCAGAGTCATGATAAAAAAGATCTACTCTTTTGATTTCATTCATCGAATTCACAAAACTATCAGGCGAAGAGACAAGTACAAAATTAAACTGAGGTGATCTTATAAGATCAGTAGAAGCTACCCGAGGATCAATATCAAAAGAATATAGCTCAGAATCAACCAAATTGAACTCTTTGAATGAGGTGAGGATTTTTCTGGTTGAAGCCCCATTGGCTACGCCTGTTTCAATTACTATTTTCGGGCGAGTTTCACGAATTAACAATCTTAGAAGTTCTAGCGTTTCAGGATTAGAGTTGAAAAACAACGGGTAAAAATCTCCTACATCGAGCAAATTGCTACTAGTTTTTTTTCCAATCGATTCGATTAGCATGCTTGCATTACTGAAAAATGAACTGCCTAACATTACAAAATCGTGTAATTGCACCGGTGCCTGCCGTCGCTTTTTTTCATCCAGATAATTTCGTATCAAACTTAAAAATGGGAAAATACGTGAGATGAATGTCTTAATTCTCATATTTTTAACCTTCTTAGAAATGAATTAGTCGTCTTGCTTGATTTCTTGTTTTCGAATAACGATTAAGTTGTTATCATTCGTTTTGTGCTCTGCGACCATTATGTGATATTCAACAATATAACCCCTGTCATCAAAAAAATCTGAATAAAGTTGTAGATCAGAATTAGAGACATCTTCAATTACATAGACCCCGTTTTCGGCGAGCGCGTGTATCGAATTTGCAAAAAGCATTGAGCCAGCTTTGAATGTATGAAGTCCGTCGTCAAGCATAAAGTCAAAATTCTTTTCTCCTATTGATTCCCAAAGTGAATTAATCGAATTGGGAGAAAGTTGATCAACCAAAAAAGTCCTTATTCGATCCTCCTGCATCAAAACACCTGGATCGATATCAGCACCGAAGATAACGGCATTGACAAAGTAATCACGCCATGCATAAAGCGAAGCTCCAGGAACACCAGACGGTCCCATATTCGATGGAAAATCTTGCGAATTAGTACCGATTCCACATTCAAATACTTTCAGAACTTTACTTCGGTTTTGGTTCCACAATGTGTCATAAAAATCAGAATATGTGTGAGGAGGCCAAGGGTAAGGATTATCATCCAAATTAAATGAGCCTTTGTCTGAACCATATTTTTGAAACAGCTGAGTTAGAACATTGCTTGGATTAGGTGAATAATAAATTATTCTTCTTCGTTGAGAAAGTTGAATTAAAGTCCTTGAATTTTCATATCGATTGAGCAAATTTCTAAAGTTCACTTTGCTACACTCTCATTCATGTTTAACTTAATACTATTCTAAATCATCTTCAGTGATAACGACTCTCTTAAAATCACTACCCAGTATCGTAAGTGTAGGCTCAATACGGTGTCTAACTCTTAACCACCCGAGGGAGATCATGGAAACTAAGAGCCCGTTTACAATTGTCACTGGAATTGACGACAACTATGTACTGCCTTTTTTGGTAATGATTTATTCAGCGAAAATTAATGCGCAAGAGAAATTCCATGTCACTTTAGGATTTGATCCAAAAGTCTTGAGTGAAAATTCGCAAGACTTGGTTGCTCAAGTTTTGCGAATAATTGAAGTGCCTTTTGATTTCGTGGAATTGACTCTGTCATCCGAAATGGAGGCGAGAGGACACATTTCTTCGACATCCTATTCACGCCTTTTACTTGCAGATCGGATTTCAGGCCTAATGCTTTGGCTAGATAGTGATTTGATTTGTTTACCAGGTTGGGATTCTATTTTCTTAGACAGTAAAAATCTACCAAATGGGATGGTCATGTCGGTAGTTCGCAATGCAATTTTAACTTCCGAAGAAGTCGAGGTTGCGAGTCAATCGAGTAATGAAAGTGTAAGAATAATGGGTTCTGATTATTTTAATGCTGGAGTAGCTCTAATTGATTGTGATCTATGGAAATCACTTAATTATCCGAATTTGTGGCCTACGTTGCTCAAGGAATCTAATTCGCGGGGGTTCGAATATGCTGATCAATGTGTACTGAATTTTTTGTGCCAACGCGAAGTTAACTTCTTGCCCTGGAAATATAATGCACTCGCTCGAGCTAAATGGCATAGTCGAAAAACTAGACCGTTTATTTTACATTTTGCTGCCGGGCCAAAGCCATGGTTTTACGCGAATACGGATCCACGCATTTTTACCACGGGCCTTCTTTTCCCGAGAGATGTCTTTCTGTACTTAAGTTACCAATCTCAACTTATCAAAACTGTTAATCTAAAAAACAGTATTCTCAGCTCAGTTCTAAAGACAGAAAGAAGAAGGATTCGAAACAAATGGAATCTTAGGAACTCAAGAATTCTATCTTTACCGAAAAAGATAATTAACCTAATTAAAACTCGCCGCCCTTAATAGGCGATCTCTGATCGCAATTGCAAGACCGTCACCAACTGGTTGACGGACATAAATCACTTCTAGATCATGATTGTCTCCAGCACGCAGAGCTTCGTAGAGAACTTGGGCAAACTCATCAATTGACTTCGGGGAGGCAAGCCGAATAACACCTGTTGGAGTGTCAATCTCAGCTAGCGCTATGAAACCACTGCCAGCAATAGGCTGATGATCAAGAATTACTTTTGCTCTTGGTGAGTAATGATTCTCAAGCGAACCACTAACACGGATGTTTACTTCATTCGCATCAATTGAATCTTGATCAAATAATTTTGAAACTTTAAGGCTAGTGGCTTGCTCTATCATCGTGATTGTTATTGCCCCTGGTCGAAGAATTCTTGGTGAGGTACCTGTACAGTCAATAATTGTAGATTCAAGACCAACTGCAGATGGTCCACCATCTAGAACTAAATCTTTTTCGGCCAAGTAATCATCTAGCTCTTCCATTACTGCAGAAGCTGTTGTTGGTGAAACTTGCCCAAATCTGTTTGCGCTGGGGGCCGCAATTCCTGCTCCACCTAACTTATGAAATACTTCTAGCAAGCCAAGAGCAATGGAATTATTTGGTACACGAACCCCTACCGTATTTTGATTTCCAGTAATAAAATCTTTTGCCAATTTACTTCGTTTTAGAATTAGCGTCATTGGTCCTGGCCAATATTCACGTGCAAGCGAAATTGCAAAATCAGGAATTTCTGCAATCCATTGATCTAGATATTTAAGATCTGCAATATGAATAATTAGCGGATGATCTGGTGGGCGACCCTTTGCCTCGTAAATTCGAGCAACTGCAATTGGGTTAGTTGCGTCCGCGCCTAAGCCATAGACAGTTTCGGTTGGGAAAGCGACAAGTGCGCCATCTTTAAGAGATTGTGCAGCAACTGCCAAAGTATCAGAACTGCAATTTGAGAGAAACTGGCTCATGGGCACAATTATCTATTGTTTCTGCGAGAAGATATCCACATGGAAAAAGAGGTAGCGAGCCAACAAGGCCTTGGCCCAAAAGTAAGGGTTTTGCGCATTATTGCTCGCATGAACGTGGGTGGGCCAGCGGTTCAGGTTTCCGGGCTGATGCGTGGGTTTGACCAAGATCTATTTGATCATGAATTGCTTACCGGGTACTGCGCGTCCGATGAAGCTGATTACCTTGAAAAGGTTGCAACTGATGTCAAAGCAATTCGGATTGATGGTTTAGGTAGATCAATAAAGCCGCGAGCAGACTTAACAGCTCTCTTTAAGATCATCAAGGAAATACGTCGATTCAAGCCTGATGTTATTCACACTCACACTGCTAAGGCTGGCGTTGTAGGACGTGTTGCATCTTTGCTTAGTGGCAAGAAATCGGTCCGGGTCCATACTTATCACGGCCACCTCTTACATGGATACTTTGGACCTGGAAAAACGAAGCTTGTAATTGTCGTGGAAAAATTTTTAGCTCGCTTTACTGATCAGCTCTTAGCAGTTGGGGTTAAAGTTAAAGATGACTTAATTGCAGTAGGAATCGGAAATGCAAGGAAATTTGAAGTGATGCCGCCAGGTTTGCAGTTAGCGAGTGTGCCAAGTAAGTCTGGTGCAAGAAACGATCTAGGTTTAGAGCAAAATCAAATCTACTGTGCATTCATTGGTCGCATCACCCAAATAAAAAGGCCAGATCGATTCTTAGATGTTGTAGCCGAGGTTAAATCTCGTGGCTTAAATTTAGAATTCGTAGTTGCAGGTGCCGGAGAACGATTGCAATATTGCCAAGATCGTGTTGTTGCTGAAGATTTACCAGTTACCTTTCTTGGTTGGCGTGAAGATATCGAGGTAGTGCTTGCGGCTGCAGATTTAGTAATTCTGACCAGTGATAACGAAGGTACTCCACTTAGCTTGATACAGGCAGGTATGGTTGGTATTCCAGTTGTGGCAACAAACGTTGGTTCAACAAATGAGATCGTGGTTAACGGAAAAACCGGTTTCTTGACTGATTTATCAGTTGATCAGTTGGCTAATGCAGTTGCAAAACTGGCTTCAGATAGTGGTTTACGAGCTGAAATGGGCGCTGCTGGCCAGGAATACACGATGTCTCGCTACGGAATTGATCGCTTAGTTAAAGACCACCAAGATCTATATCTGCGCTTATTAAAGCGTTAGAGCCAGTTGCGGGCCCAGAGTTCTAAGCAAAGTGCGGGCCAAATAATTGAATCTCGGTCGTGGCCCGCTTTATGCTCGGCCAAAATTCGGTGGATCTCATGCTGATCAAACCAGCCACGTGATCGTGCAATTTCATCAGTTAACAAATCGTGGGTAATTTCTCGTAGTTCGTTTCGTAACCAATCAGCGCGAGGGATTGCAAAACCCATTTTTGGGCGATCAATTAGTTCCGCCGGTACGAAGGATCGAGCAATATCTTTAAGAATATGTTTACTCTCACGACCCGCAACTTTAAATTTAGTCGGTAGCGAGTTTGCCCACTCAATTACATCATGATCAAGAAGTGGTGATCTTAATTCCAGGCTATTAGCCATTGATGCTAGATCAGCTTTTACTAATAAATCTCCAGGTAAGTAGCGTTCAAAATCAGATCGAATCATTGCGTGCAATGAATCTCGGGTGCCTGCCCGTTTAAAATCTGCTAAGAAAATTTCGTTTGCGCCAGCAAGATTAAAGTCTGGTTTCAGTAATGTTGCAATCTCACTTGGTTGAGCAAGCGACATGATCGAGGCATATCGTGCTGCTAATGAGGGCTGTGACTGCAGTTGTGAATCGATTCGCTTTAGTTTGCGATTATCAACAGCCCCACTCTTGCTAAGTATCGCTGCAATGGGTCGTGCCATCGCCAACAAATGATTAGCGCGTTGCATGGTAGGTGCGGCCACATATCGGTCGTAACCACCAAATACTTCGTCGCCGCCGTCTCCGCCTAGGGCAACAATTACCTCTTGGCGAGCGTATTTAGCCAATAAAAAGGTTGGAATATATGAAGAATCGGCAAATGGCTGATCTAGAGAAGAAGTAATTTCCTGCAGGATTAAGGCAGGGTCTGGCTTCACGATTTCTTGATGGTGTTCGGTGCCTAGATGCTTAGCAACTGCGCCAGCATATTCAGCCTCGTTATATTGCGGGTGCTCAAAACCGATTGAGAAAGTTTTTACAGTTGATTTAGAAAGTTGTGTCATTAGCGCAGTAACGACAGTTGAGTCATAACCACCACTTAAGAAAGCGCCAATTGGGCGCTCAGAGATTAGCCGGTGTTCAACTGCAGCTGAGATTTTCTGCTTGGTTTCGACAAGTGCGTCTTCATATGAAATAAGAATTTCGGTTTCATAATCTGCTTGCCAATATGTTCGCATCGACCAGTCACCGTCATGCCAGATTGCCATAGTTGCAGGTGGTATTTGGCGAATTTCGGTAAAAGCAGAATTAGGAGCACTTAAATACCCAAATTGCATTATTTCAGCAACCACACCTGTTCGTAGCGTGCGAGAAGGTAACGCTGTAAGAAGCGCTTTTACTTCAGAGGCAAAAAGCACTGAGCCATCTGCACGTTTGGCAAACCAAAGAGGTTTTTTGCCGACTCGATCGCGAACTAAGACAAGGGCATCATTTGCCTGGTCGAAAAGTGCAATTGCAAACATTCCTCTTAAATGATTTGGGAAATCTGGGCCGTACTGACGATATGCCGCAATAATTACTTCAGATTCACTGGCTCCGGTAAATACGTGGCCAAGTGAAACAAGGATTTCGCGCAGTTCGCGATAATTATAAATTTCACCATTGAAAACAATCTTAATTTTGCCATCAGAACTTTCGAATGGTTGCTTACCAGCTGCAATTTCGACAATGGCAAGACGACACATTCCTAGTGCGATACCCCCATTTACATAGGTTCCACGATCATCTGGGCCGCGATGCTCAAGCTTTGTTAATTGAGCCTCGAGTGATTGAAGAGTTGGTGCACTTGGGCCGATACCACCGGCGATGCCACACATTTAATTGGTCACTAGTTCTACTTGTTTTCTAACTTTTAGTCCGCGGAAAATCAATCAACGGTGGCAGGCCCATTGGCCACACTTTGACCGAATTCTTTTAACCAATTAACGGTTTCACTTAGCGCAGTTGGGAAATCAGTTGGATTAACACTTGGGAAAAGTTTCTTTAAAAGCACTGGGTCGTTTTGCGAATCTTTAACATCACCAGGGCGAATATCAATAAAGTTAACTTTAAGATTTGGGAAGTGACCTTTTAACAACTCAATAGTTTCTAATAATGAAATTCGATTTCCGTAAGCTAAGTTAACAGCGCCCTCGGTGCGAACTTCACGATTAAGCGAATCATCTACAACATCTAGAACTGTGCGCACATATGTAAAGTCGCGAGTTTGGCTGCCATCGCCGTAAACATCGATGGCTTCGTTGTTCATTGCCTTCCAGATCCATTTTGGTAAAACAGCCGCGTACTCATGGTCAGGGCGTTGCTTAGGGCCAAATACATTGAAGAAGCGAAGCAATGTAACTGGCACGTCGTAGGCGGCGCCGTATGCCTGCACGTAACCTTCGGCAGCTAACTTGCTTGCCGCGTAAGGAGTAAGCGGGCTCAGCCACATGCTTTCATCTTTTGGTAACTGGCCGTTGCGGCCATATACCGAAGATGAGGAACTAAAGATCACATGAGCACCATTGCTTCGTGCAGCTTCGAGCACATTCAAAGTGCCGGTTGCATTTACATCGTGAGTGGCTATTGGGTTTTTAAGTGATCTCGGGACTGAACCGCGGGCACCTAAGTGCACAATTGCATCTGCGCCTTTAACTGCTTTGGCTAGGCTATCGCGATCAGTGAGTGAAAGTTCGTGAAAAGTTATTCTGGCTAAATCAAGATTACTTTTAAGGCCAGTAGAAAGATCATCGACCACTATTATTTCGTGGCCGTGCGATAAAAGCCGCTCTACGAGATTAGAGCCAATAAAGCCGGCCCCACCTGTAACTGCGATTTTTTTCATGTCTTGATCCTACCGAAGTGATCTCTTTTTCACACCGAATTCGCAGTTCTGGTTAACGTCAAACTAAGAAAATCGGATAAAATCAGAATATGAAACTTACCTCAAAACGAAATATCACAGTTCTGACCATTGCATTGGCTTTGATTGGTGGCATGGCAACAATGCCAGCAGCTTCGGCGGCAAGCAGCGTGAGCCGTTATGTAACTATCACTGCCGATGGTTCGGTAAAGGTAGTACCTGATGCAGTGCGAATGAATGCAACTGTCAGCATTATTGCCGGCTCTAGCAAAGAGGCACAGGGACAAGTTGCGGCAACATCGGCTACGGTTCGTGCGGCTCTAACTGCGGCCAATATTGATAAAAAAGATATTGCTACACAATCTATTACGGTTTATCCAGAATATAATTACACCCAAGAACTAGGGTCTAAATTAATTGGGTACCGCTCATCTCAATCATTTGCAATCGTTATTCGCAATGCGGCAAATGCTGGCGATATCGTTGATTCAGTAATTGCTGCCGGTGGCGATAATTTGCAAATAAATGGCGTTACCCCCTTTGTTTTGGATTCAACTAAAGCAGCAGAATCTGCTCGGGCAGTTGCAGTAAATAACGCCAAAGCAAAAGCTGCCTCTTATGCCAAATTACTTGGTGTGAAGTTGGGTAAAGTGAGTTTTATTGTTGAGAACAATGCGCCAACTTCCTACCCAGTTCAAACCATGCTAGGTAAGACACAGGATGCGATGTCAACTGTTGTTGATTTAGGTCAGCAAGATGTGACAGTTAGCGTCACGGTTCGATGGGCACTTCTCTAAATAATAATTAGGCAAAAAGCCGAGGCAAGTTCGTAGATATCGCGATCTTTTCTCGGCTTTTTACTGTTGAGATTGTTTTATCCGAGGGGCTTTGAAGGCAAATTAACTGAGTTTTGATCGTGACCCGTTAAAGGGTACGATTTGCGAGCCTCAAACGTCCCCATCGTCTAGGGGCCTAGGACATCGCCCTTTCACGGCGGTAACACGGGTTCGAATCCCGTTGGGGGCACGCAACACAAGTAACAAAGGCTTTGAAGGTGACATGAGAGCCACTTATGTGACATCTGAATATTTAACAATATTCATCAAGGCCCGGTAGCGCAGTTGGTTAGCGCGCCGCCCTGTCACGGCGGAGGTCGCGGGTTCAAGTCCCGTCCGGGTCGCAAGGACTTACATTTCGATCGCAGCGATGCGTGCGAAGTTATAGACCGCCCAAGGCTGGGTAGCTCAGTTGGTACGAGCGCGCGACTGAAAATCGTGAGGTCGCCGGTTCGATCCCGGCCCTAGCCACTCTATGTACTGGCCACTTTAGGTTTACCCATATTTATTTAAGCAAAATTAACCTAAATTTTTTATCTAAATAGCTAAAAAAGTTTTGGGTCGCCCAATAATTCTGTAAGACGTTTAATCAATTCATCTTCATTTCCATTGATAATCAATCGTTTATCTCGTGCTAATTCACCATGCACGATTGTGAAATCCCTTGCTCGCAAATTAAATGCAACCGCTAATTCTTTAATGACTGCAGCATTCGCTTTGCCATCGACAGCCGGTGCTTGAACTGCGACAACTAAACGTGGTGGATCTCCCGCGGTTCCGCCAACTTTATTTCGTGAAGCGTTTGGGCGAACTCGAATTTCAAGAAGAAAGCTCACTTTTTAATTAGACTCAATCTGAATAAAATCTTCTGCGGCTTTATCAAAAACTTTGGTGAGATTTATTCGCAGTTGCGTAAGTGAAAAATCAATCGCAACAAAAAATATTATCCGGCCGAACCTGACGGGCCAGATTTGCGCTGGAAACGAGCAGCAGGTCCGCCTGTTTGTGAACCAGAAACTTTTGAACCAGAAGTTGTGCCACCGCCAGGTAATGAAGTGTTCTTATTCTTTTTCTTCTCGAGTGCAGCTAGAAACTTTGCACGAGCATCATCAGCTGGAGAATTATCTTTTTCACTCATGTGCGAAGGTTACTACCGATCTGTAGCGGGGATTCGCAGGAAGATAAATAATAAACCGAGCCAAATTACGCCACTTGCCCATATGGCCGGAATCGCTAGAGCTGAAGTGACGCAACAAGCGAGATAGGCAACTGAGCTAAATATGGCGGCCAAGCCCCAAAGAACATAGGCAGTGGTTTTACGTCCTAATCCTTTGCGCATAAGCCGGTGTGAAAGGTGGTCGCGGCCACCAGTAAATGGAGAAATACCACGTGAAAGGCGCGAGATTACGACTGTGGTTGTATCAAGAATAGGTACCGCCATAAGAAGTAGCGCCACAGAAAGCGCCCTAGCTTGAGGGCCAACTGCAGGGTCAAGTCGAATTGTTAGAACCGCAATTATGATGCCTAGGAACAAAGCGCCAGCATCTCCCATGTAGATTTTGGCTGGAGATTTATTCCAGATTAAAAAGCCCAGCGTCGCGCCCGCTGTCACTATTGCAAGAGCTGCAATTAGCAATTGGCCTTGATTAAATGCGATTGCGAATAGGAATATTGAGATAACTGCAACAGTCCCCGAGGCTCCACCATCTAGATTGTCAAAGAAATTAATTGAGTTACATATTCCAACAACCCAAAATATCGTTAACGCATAATTTAATATCTGATTATTAAAAGCTTGGCCAAGCGTTCCACTTTGGATTAAGTAAATCGCAACCGCAGTTGCAGCGATTGCTTGGGCGACTAGCCGTGGCCATGGCTGCAATCCTTTTAAGTCGTCATATAAACCCATAGTTGAGATCAGAATTGCTGGTAACAAAACCGAGAGCGCTTTGCTGAATGTATCTGTTGAAAAATCTGAGTATAAAAGAGCTGCGAAAGAAGCAACGGTGATTCCGATTGCAATGCCAACGCCACCCAGATAAGGGACGGGCTCTTTTTGAGTTTTGCGTTCTAAGTTAGGGCGATCAACCGCGCCTATTTTTAAAGCGATCACGCGCATTAGTGGGGTTAGCCCACCTACTAAGAGAAAAGTCATCGCACCCAAGATGAAATATTGAGTCAGCGAAAAGTTCATAGGCAATAATCCTATGCTTTTATTTTGAAGTTACTGAGTTACTGATCGAAAGAGTCAGCGAAAATTTTAGTATTAGCTCCGAATTTTAGCCTTGGGTATTTAAGTGGCTCTTTAACAACTCGCGAACTTCAGATTCGCGGTAGCGACGATGCCCACCTAGGGTTCTAATTGAGGTTAGTTTGCCGGCTTTTGCCCATCGAGTAACTGTCTTTGGGTCAACCCGAAAGAGTGCGGCGACCTCAGATGGAGTGAGCAAAACCTCAGCATCGGTAAGTCGAGTCATTCTTATTTCTCCCCGCACAATGGGCAAAACGATGTCCGTTTCGCACCTTTAAGGGTGAAGTATCCGTCTATCTGAGCGCTAAAAGCAATACTTATTCGAAGAAATCTCAACCGATGGGTAAGGCAATAAGCGTGAAAACCTGACTTTTCATCAGAATCCCTTGTGCTCCCTTAAAAACCTATAGGGCAAGCACCCTTGGTTTAAAGTCCGCAATGGTTTTTAGGAGACCAGCTTCTAAATCGGTCTTGGCCGCCCAACCTAAAATCTTAGCTGCCTTGGTGGTGTCGGGTTTGCGTTGTTGGGGATCATCCGAAGGCAGTGGTTCGTAAACTAAGTCAGATTTACTGCTCGTTAGCTCAATGACTTTTGCGGCCAATTCTTTCATCGTGAACTCAACTGGATTGCCTAAGTTAATTGGTCCAACGATGTGGCCTGGTGTGTTCATCAATTTAACTAGACCATCAATTAAGTCCTCGACATAACAAAATGATCTGGTTTGCTCGCCAGTTCCGTATAGCGTGATTGATTCACCGCTGATGGCTTGTCTGATGAAATTACTTACAACTCGACCATCATGCAAATTCATGCGAGGTCCATAGGTATTAAATATTCGTGCTACGCGGATCGGGACTTTATATTCGCGATGGTAATCAAAAAACAATGATTCGGCGGCGCGCTTTCCTTCGTCGTAGCAAGAGCGGAGTCCAATTGGATTTACGTTTCCCCAATAGCTTTCTGGCTGCGGCGAAATGGTTGGGTCACCATAAACTTCTGAAGTTGAGGCTTGCAGAATTGGAATTCCGAGTCGCTTCGCTAAGCCGAGCATATTGATCGCACCAATTACGCTGGTCTTAATTGTTTGAGTTGGAAACTTTTGATAGTGAACCGGGCTGGCCGGGCAAGCTAAATTATAAATTGCATCAACTTCTACAAAAAGTGGGAATGTCACATCGTGACGCATGAATTCGAAATTTGGATTTTGCAAGTTGTGTGCGATATTTGACTTTGCACCTGTATAAAGATTATCAACAGCCAATACTTCGTGGCCGTCAGCCAATAACCGGTCGCAAAGATGTGAACCTAGAAAGCCAGCTCCACCAGTTACAAGAATTCGCATTATTATCCTTTGTTTTGGCCGAGTCTACCTACGACGCCTGCTCGAAAGCGGCAACCTTGCGCCAGCGAGTTATCAGTCGTTCGTAACCAATACCTGCGGTTGCGCCATCGTTGGCAGCTAGGCCGGCCAAAGATTCGTGAATATCCTCGATTGAGGAGTCAGCTTCGATGCCACCAACTTCGGCGAGTGCGATATTTAAGTAATCGGCTAGGCCGCCGTAATCGAGTTCGACTAATGATTTCGGGTGGAACATATCCATCCAGTCGTGCAGATCTTGAATTTCTTCTTCGATGCCTCCTTCGCCAAATGCATTAACAACTGCGTCGTGGGTGAAGTTGCAACGAGTTTTTGCATTTGAAATCTTGGCTCGAGCAATTGAAAAAGCACCGTTGCTATCACTGCCACGCATGCGTTCTTCTGGTGCGAATAGTGAGAACCAGCGAGGTGGAATCGTCCAAGTTTCAGTCAAGATATGTGGAACTTTGTTTTCAATATAGTCAGCACCGCTAATGATTAATTCCTCGATTGCTGGAGTGAAAAAATATTTTGTGACTGTACTAGGCATTGAGTCAGAGAAATTATCGTATGCCGCCCAACTACGAGTGGCCGTTGACCAAGGTGACACATAGCGAACATCTTCGAAATCAAGAATGTGTGCACCGTCTGCAACGTTTGCAAAAAATGTTGGCGCGATTAAACGCTGCATTGCGCGAGTTTGTTCATCTTCAACAGTTGAATAAATTGGAAACGCTTCTTCCCAAAGCAAGCGATCTGCTGGTTCAAATGCCGAAAGCGGTTCGTAAATACGTAACGCCGCAACGTAAGGAGTTCGGCGCGTCATGAGTTACAGGCTAACTAACTTAGTAATTAAGCGCGAGGAATGTAATTGCCCTCGGCGAATGGGTCATCGTTATCAACTTCATCCGATGTTGGAGCTTCGCCATGTAATTCTTTGGCGAGACGATCAAGATCCATGTCTTGCGAGTTATATTTCAAATCTCGAGCAACTTTAGTTTGCTTTGCTTTTGCGCGGCCGCGACCCATGGGCGACCTCCTTTTTCATTTTGTATCCGTCAAGGCGCGTAGGCTATCGCGCTTGGTAGTTACCTTCCAAAGTCGAGCGCAATTGTGCTTGGTCTAAGCTGAAATTAGCCGAAATTGAGCGTACTTCGCCAGCGATCCAGGCCTTCATACCGCGGGCTGCTAACGATCTCAGGGTCAGGTCAGCAACATCTGGGGCAACGACTGCGACCATGCCCACGCCAGCGTTCCAAGTGCGCTCGAGGGCAGACTCGGCAACATCGCCGGCTGCAGCCATGAAGTGCATTTCTGCGGGCAAAGCCCAAGTACTTCGGTCATAGGTAGCGCACAGGCCAGTCGGAATAACACGGGCGGTGTTCTCGGCCAAGCCGCCGCCAGTTACGTGCACAAAAGTGCGCAATTTAGCACCGAGTGATTTGATCAAAGCTAAACAATCGAGTGCGTAAATCTCAGTTGGAGTTAATAAAACTTCGCCCAGGGTTTTATCGGTATTTGGGAATTTAGAATCGAGCGATAAGTTTTTTGTTTTGATGATGTGGCGAATCAATGAATAACCATTGGCATGAAAACCTGAGGCTGGCATACCGATTAAAACATCGCCGACTTTAACGCGCTCGGCCGAAAGTAAATTGTCGGCATCAACTGCCCCAGTTGCAGCCCCAGCAATATCGAATTCATCATCGGCAAGTAGTCCTGGGTGTTCGGCAGTTTCGCCACCGATAAGTGCCGTGTTAGCTTTTTGGCAACCGCGTGCGATGCCAGCGACAATTTCGGCAATGCGTTCTGGAATTACTTTGCCAACTGCAATGTAGTCAGTCATAAATAATGGTTCGGCGCCACAGACCACTAAATCATCGACAACCATGGCAACTAAATCTTCACCGATGGTGTCGTATTTGCCAAGAGCGCGAGCAATTTCAGTTTTAGTGCCGACGCCATCAGTTGAGGTCGCAAGAAATGGTTTTTTGTATTTGGTAAGTGCGGTTGCATCAAATAGTCCGGCAAACCCACCGATGCCGCCCATAACTTCTTTGCGCGAAGCTTTGGCAATACTGGCTTTCATCAATTCAACTGCGCGTTCTCCTGCATCAATATCAACGCCGGCGTCTTTATAATCAGCCACTGATTTTTCCTAACGCTGGCTCTGATGCAAGTGATGAATCTTTGGCTTTAGTTGCTGAATTGTTGACTTCGGTTATCTCAAGGCGCATCTTGCCTTCAGATAAATCGGTCGGAATCGCAATTGGATATTGGCCGGTAAAACATGCGGTGCAAAGTTTTGATTCGGCGACCGATGTTGCTTGCACTAAGCCATCGATTGAAACGTAGCCAAGCGAATCAGCCCCAATAGAACGGCGAATCTCTTCAACACCTAAACCGCTAGCAATTAGCTCGGCGCGGGTAGCGAAGTCGATGCCGTAGAAACAAGGCCATTTAACGGGGGGAGAGCTGATTCGAACGTGAATTTCAGCAGCGCCGGCCTCGCGCAACATGCGCACGATTGCTCGTTGGGTATTGCCGCGCACAATTGAGTCATCGACAACGACAATGCGTTTACCTTCAATAATTTCGCGCAGTGGGTTTAACTTTAAGCGAATACCTAATTGGCGAATTGTTTGTGAAGGTTGAATAAAGGTACGACCAACGTAAGAGTTCTTAACTAAACCGAGACCGTATGGAATACCAGATTCTTTGGCATAACCAATTGCAGCTGGTGTGCCAGATTCAGGTACCGGAATGACTAAGTCAGCATCCACGGGAAATTCTTTAGCTAGCTGCTGCCCGATCTTTACGCGAGTTGCATGAATTCCTTGGCCAGCAATTGTGGTGTCGGGTCGAGCTAAGTAAACATATTCAAAGATGCAACCTTTTGGTTCGGCCGGCGCCCACGGGTGTGCGCGCAAGCCATCTTGATCAATGGCAATAAATTCGCCCGGTTCAACTTCGCGCACAAAGGCGGCACCGACAATGTCAAGGGCTGCAGTTTCAGATGCAACAACCCAACCAGTTTCTAATTTGCCGATAACAAGTGGGCGAACTCCGTGACGATCGCGTGCTGCGTATAACGTGTGTTCGTCCATAAAGATCAGCGAGAAAGCACCTTCAAGAAGAGGAAGGACTGCGAGTGCGCTGGCTTCGACATTTTTCTCATTTTGTAACGCGATTAACGCAGTCATGATTTCGGTATCAGTTGTTGCACCGCGACCATTGCGGGCAGGAGTTGGGTCTAACTTAGAAACAAGTTCAGCTAAATCGCCCGTGTTGGTTAAATTTCCATTGTGAGCTAATGCGATGGTGCCGTACTTAGTTGGGCGCAGAGTAGGTTGGGCGTTAACCCAAGTACTCGAACCAGTGGTGCTGTATCGACAGTGGCCAATTGCAAGGTTGCCCTTAAGAACTGCTAAATCAGATTCGGTAAATACTTGCGAAACTAAACCCATGTCTTTGTAAATCAGAATACGTTCGCCGTCAGAAGTCGCAATGCCAGCTGATTCTTGGCCACGATGTTGCAGCGCATAAAGCCCGTAAAACGCTAGTTTTGCGACTTCTTCGCCCGGTGCCCAGACCCCAAAAACTCCACAGGCATCTTGTGGGCCTTTGTCATCTTCGAGAACATTGTGATTAAGCATTCCATCGGGGCGGCGGCTCATGACTCAATCCTATTTGTAGTTTGGCCATTTGAGTTTTGGCTCTCTTGAATTCGCAACGGCAGATACTCCGATAGGTCAGCACGAGCACCTGAAGCGTTAATTTTGCCAGTCTGCATGGCAGCTATCCAATTGGTTTCACCGTTTGCGAGCGCTAACCAGGTGTCGGCTTCCATTTCAATGACATTCGGCGGCGTGCCACGAGTATGCGTTGGGCCGTCACCACATTGAACAGCAGCATAAGGCGGAATGCGCACTTCGATTGCCCGGCCCGGATTTCGCTCAACTAATAAAGCAAGAGTTGCTTTAACTGAATCGAGAATCTGTGGGTCGCGCATCGATTAACCAAATAACTTTGGGAAAGTTTCGGTGTGAGCGGTGCGCAGTTCGGCTAATGAAATTTCGGCGCTATTGATGGTTAGCGACGTTCCGCCAGTGGTTCCGATTTTCGTGGCTGGGTAAGTTATTTTTGCGGCATCTACTGGATCTATCGCGATTAGAACTCGTGATGGTGTTTCCGAAAGCAATTCAATGCCAGCATCGCCAAGTGTGACGGTTGCGCCAATATTGTTCTTAAGTGTTGTCTCGATCAAAGTTGCCGCAAGGCCACCTTGCGAAAGATCGTGGGCGCATTTGAAAATTGAATTGTTAGCAAGTAAGAAATCAATCAACTTCATTTCGCGTTGCAGATCAGCAATTGGTGAATTACCACCGCGCTGGTTATGCAAGAAAGCCCATTCGCTGCCGGCTAGATCATTCTTGGTTTCACCTAAGAGGTAAAGATCAAGACCAGCAGCTGGAATTCCGATTGGGGTGCGGGTGCGAACATCTTGAATGACACCGAGCACACCAATTACTGGCGTCGGCAAAATTGCAACGTCACCAGTTTGGTTATAGAACGAAACGTTTCCACCAGTTACAGGCAAGCCCATCTCTAGACAACCATCGGCTAGGCCACGCACAGATTCGGCAAATTGCCACATGACGCCAGGGTCCTCAGGAGAGCCAAAATTAAGGCAATTCGTCACTGCCAGCGGCTTCGCGCCAGCGACGGCAATATTACGAGCGGCTTCGGCCAGCGCCAACTTGGCACCTTCATAAGGATTTAAATACGACCAGTTGGCATTGGCATCGGTACTAATTGCAACACCTAATTGAGTTGATTCATCAACGCGCACCATACCGGCATCTTCTGGTTGCGCCAGAATTGTGTTGCCTTGTACGTACTTGTCATATTGCGAAGTAACCCAAGATTTATCTGCCAAGTTTGGAGTACTGGCAATGGTTAACATTGCAGCTTTAATTTCATCCGCTGTGCTTGGTAGTGGCACATTAATAGTTTCTGCGTTAACGATGTCAATGTATGCAGGTTGAGCAAGTGGTCGGTTATAAACTGGGCCTTCGTGTGCCACAGTGCGTGGAGGCACATCAACAATTACTTCGCCATGCCAAGTAATGATTAAGCGATCACCATCAGTTACTTGACCGATCACATCAACAGTGACATCCCACTTGGCGCAAATTTCTAAGAAACGCGCAATGTGTTTTGGTTCAACGATTGCGCACATGCGCTCTTGTGATTCGGACATCAAAATTTCTTCTGGCGAAAGCGATGGATCACGCAATGGAACTTTGTCGAGTTCTACTTGCATGCCGCCGCTGCCGCCGGAAGCAAGTTCGCTAGTTGCGCAGGAAAGTCCGGCCCCGCCCAGATCTTGAATACCGACAACTAAATCTTCTGTGAAAATTTCTAAACTACATTCGATTAAAACTTTCTCAACAAATGGGTCGCCAACTTGCACACTTGGTCGCTTAGCTGGACCACTTGCGCCGAAAGTTTCCGAAGCCAGAACTGATACGCCACCGATTCCATCGCCGCCAGTTTTGGCACCAAAGAGCACAACTAAATTGCCAGTGCCTGCAGCTTTAGCTAACTTGATTTGATCATGCTTCATCACGCCAACGCAGAGTGCGTTAACGAGTGGATTACCTAAATAAGTTTGATCGAAAGTTATTTCACCACCGATATTTGGTAAGCCGAGGCAGTTTCCGTAACCACCGATTCCGGCCACAATTCCAGGTAAAACCCGCTTGGTGTCAGGGGCATCGGCGGGGCCAAAGCGAAGTGGGTCCATCACCGCAATTGGGCGAGCGCCCATCGTCAAAATATCGCGCACGATTCCGCCAACGCCAGTTGCTGCGCCTTGGTAAGGCTCGATAAATGATGGGTGGTTATGTGATTCGATTTTAAAAGTAACGGCATAACCCTGACCAACATCGACGACACCAGCGTTTTCACCGATACCGACTAATAGTGCATCGCTATGTGGAGCTTTCTCACCAAATTGTTTTAAGTGAACTTTCGATGATTTATATGAGCAATGTTCAGACCACATAACTGAATACATGGCGAGTTCTGATGAAGTAGGGCGACGACCAAGAATTTCTTTAATGCGAGCATACTCATCTGGTTTTAGACCAAGTTCAGCGAAAGGTTGCTTGGTTTCTGGTGAAGTTTGCGCGATTGCAACAGTATCTAGACTCATCACTTACCTACCAGCGCTGTTAGAACTGATGTGAAGAATGGCAAACCATCGGTGCTTGGGCCAGTTAGTGAATCAATTGCATGTTCAGGGTGCGGCATGAGGCCAACCACATTTCCGAGTTCGTTAGTAATACCTGCAATTAAATTACGAGAGCCATTTGGATTCTCGCCAACGTAACGAGCAATAATTTGATTGTTATCTTCGAGCGACTTCAGTGTTTCATCGTCGCACTGGAAAGATCCTTCGCCATTTTTTAACGGAATCACAATCTCTTGACCTTTAATGAAATTGGTGGTCCAAGCACTATTTGTATTTTCAATCTTTAGTGTTTGATCGCGGCAGAGAAAATGTAATTCGTGGTTACGCGTTAGGGCGCCTGGCAACAAATGCGCTTCGCAAAGAACTTGAAAACCATTGCAGATGCCAAGCACGGGCATACCTTTATTTGCTTGGGCAATAATTTCAGTCATTACGGGCGCAAAACGTGAAATAGCACCACATCGTAAGTAATCGCCATAAGAAAACCCACCAGGCAAAATGACGGCATCGACGCCCTTTAAGTGGGCGTCTCCGTGCCAGAGCGAGATGGCCTCGGCGCCCGCGTATTTAACTGCTCGCGCAGCATCTCGGTCATCGAGGGTGCCGGGAAAAGTTACGACTCCAATGCGCATATTTACTCAGCCTTAACCGTGAAAGTTTCGATAACTGGGTTCGCAAGTAAAACCTCGGCAGCTTTTTCGACTTCAGCAATTTGGGCAGCAGTGACTTCACCATCGACGGTGATTTCAAAGCGCTTGCCTTGGCGCACATCAGTAGCAAAAGAGAAACCTAAACGAGGTAGCGCAGCAGCAACTGCTTTACCTTGTGGATCAAGAATTTCGGGTTTCAACATTACATCGACCACGATTTTTCCCATTTGTTTTTCTCCCTTGTTAGTTCTTAACGCTTGGTGCTTTAAATTCGGTTCCGGTGATTTTAAGAAACGCGGCTTCGTAACGTTGCCCAGTCTTTTCGATTATTTCCGCTGGAAGTGCTGGCGGATTACTTTCGCGATCCCAACCGCTATTAACTAAATAGTCGCGCAGGTATTGTTTATCAAATGAAGGTTGCGAGGCACCTGGTTGCCAAACCTCGGCATCCCAAAAGCGTGAGGAATCTGGAGTTAAAACTTCATCACCTAATGTCAGCTCGCCACGAGCATCGGTACCGAACTCAAATTTAGTATCAGCCAAAATAACTCCGCGCTCTTGTGCAACAGTTGCAGCAAAGTCATAGATTTCAATTGTTAAGTCGCGAAGTTCAGTAGCAGTTTCTGTACCAACGATTTTGGTAGCGACAAGAAAATCAATATTTATATCATGATCGCCAATTTCAGCTTTGGTAGCTGGCGTGAAAATACTGTTAGGCAACTTTGAGCCATCGAGCAAGCCAGCTGGCAAATCATTGCCACAAACTTTTTGCTCATTTTTATACTCTGCCCAACCGCTGCCAGTTAAATAACCACGTGCTACGCATTCAATCGGATACATCGTTAGTGGTTTAGCAATTACTGCTCGGCCAAGAACTTCAGCTGGTACATCGGTAGAAATAATGTGGTTCGGTACTAAGTGTTTGAGTTGCTCAAACCACCAAAGCGATAATTGCGTTAAAACCGCACCTTTATAAGGGATTTCGGTGGGTAAAACCCAATCAAAGGCCGAGATGCGATCGCTGGCCACAATTAAAAGTTCGCCACTTTCGTTGGTGTAAAGATCGCGCACTTTTCCGGTGCGCAGATGACTCCACCCAGTTATCGCAGGCGCTGGCGGTGGGCCAGCTAGGCCGAAACCGCTCACCGAATAGCGCCGGGTTTGTACTGCGCAGCGGCAGGATGCGCGGATGTAATCGCTTCGATGCGATTAACAACTCGAGCAACTTGTTGGCGAGCATCGCCAGTAAATTCAATTGGGTCGCTGATTAGTGCAGCTAGAGCAGCTTCATCAAGAGGCATTCGCGAATCAGCTGCGATCGCTGCAAACATGGTGTTTGGTTTTCCTTCACGCATAGCAAGGGCTGCAGCAACTGCATGTTCTTTAATAACTTCGTGCGCAACTTCGCGACCAACGCCAGCTTTAACTGCGGCCATTAAAATTTTGGTGGTTGCTAAGAAAGGTAAGTAACGTTCTAGTTCGGCAGCGATTACAGCAGGGAACGCACCAAACTCGGCGATCACGGTTAAGAAAGTTTCGAGCAAGCCATCGATGGCGTAGAAAGAATCAGGTAACGCAACGCGACGTACAACGCTGCAACTTACATCGCCTTCATTCCATTGGTCGCCTGCTAGTTCGCTAACCATCGAAGCGAAACCACGCAAAATTACTGACAAGCCATTAACGCGTTCGCACGAACGAGTATTCATTTTGTGTGGCATTGCGCTGCTACCAACTTGCCCAACTTTAAAGCCTTCGCTTACTAATTCAGCGCCAGCCATTAATCGAATCGAAGTTGCAAGTGACGAAGGCCCGGCAGCTAACTGCACCAAAGTTGTAACTACGTCGTAATCAAGAGAACGTGGATAAACCTGACCAGTTGAATCTAGAACATGAGCAAAACCTAGTTCGGCAGCAATGGCACTTTCGAGTTTGAAGTGCGCATCGCTACTACCTAACAAATCAATCGAATCTTGCGCAGTACCCACTGGGCCCTTGATGCCACGCATCGGGAAACGCTCTTGTAGAGCAGTTAAACGGGCATACGCGAAGAGCAGTTCTTCGGCAGCTGAAGCGAAGCGCTTGCCAAGGGTTGTAATTTGCGCTGGCACATTATGCGAGCGACCCGCAATTGGTTGCACGGCGTATTGCGCTGCCCGATCACCGAGTGCTGCTAAAACTGCTATAACTTTGTCGTGCACAATATTTAAACCGTCGCGCACTTGTAGCGCTTCAATATTTTCAGTTAAGTCGCGACTAGTCATGCCTGCATGAATTGCTTCGTGACCAGCAAGTGCATTGAACTCTTCAATGCGAGCTTTTACATCGTGACGCGTTGCTTTTTCACGAGCATCTATTGAAGCTAAATCAACTTTAGTAATTACTTTTTCGTAATCAGCAATAACTTGGGCATCTATGGCATGACCTAGAGTTGATTGCGCTCGCATAACCGCGATCCAGAGTTTACGTTCTTGAATAATTTTGGCAGACGGCGCGAAAATTGCACGCATCTCGGCTGATGCGTAACGGCTACCTAACAAGCTAGCTGACTCACTCATTGGCTCATTCTCTCGCATTTAATTGCCCTTCTCTGCCACCGACGCATTTAACGCGATGTCCGAACGATAAAAAGAGTTGGTTAATTTAATTTGCGAGATGGCGCGGTATGCCTGGTTACGCGCTTCGGTCAGATCGCTGCCAATTCCGGTCACGGTCAACACTCGCCCACCGTTAGCTAATAATTTTTCGCCGTCGCTCTTAGTGCCAGCGTGGAAAATTTGAGTGTCTTCGACGTTAGGCAAATGAGTAATTTCGCCACCAGTAATTGGTTCAGCCGGATACCCAGGTGCGGCCAACACAACTGTGACGGCTGAATCATCGTGCCATTGAAGTGCCACATCATCGAGATCATTGGTCGCAGCCTTATAAAGCAGAGTTGCCAACGGTGTTTGTAAACGCGGAATTAAAACTTGGGTCTCAGGGTCACCAAAGCGCGCATTAAATTCAATGACTCGTAGCCCTTGATTGGTAAGGGCCAAACCAGCGTAAAGCAAGCCTACGAAAGGGGTTCCACGCGCTGCCATCTCGGCGATCATTGGTGCTAAAACTTGAGTGTAAGCATCATCTTCGAGATTAGTTGGCGCCCAAGGTAATGGTGAATAAGCACCCATGCCGCCCGTGTTTGGGCCTTCGTCGCCATCGAGTGCGCGTTTGAAATCTTGCGCAGGTTGCATCGGAATAATGTTGCGGCCATCGCTAATGCCGAAAAGTGAAATCTCGGGGCCAGCTAAATATTCTTCAATCACAACTCGTTGACATTGCATTCCATGATCAATTGCTACTTGGCGATCTGAAGTAACTACAACACCTTTGCCAGCAGCTAGTCCGTCATCTTTGACAACATAAGGTGCACCGAAAGTATCGAGTGCGCGTTCGATCTCAAGTTGCACTGGACCAACCGTAAAACTTTTAGCAGTTGGCACTCCGGCATCATGCATTACTTCTTTCGCAAAGTTTTTACTTCCTTCAAGTTGGGCAGCCGCCTTCGAGGGACCAAAAACTTTTATTCCTGCGGCGCGTAAACGATCGGCGGCACCATTTACCAGTGGAACTTCGGGACCAATGACCACAAATTCAATTGCAAGTGATTTTGCTAAATCAGTAATCGCTTGATTGTCTTTGATATCTAACTCGTGGCAAGTAGCAAATTGCGCGATGCCCGGATTGCCTGGTGCTACATGTAATTCGGTGCAGAGCGCGTCTGCGTGTAGTCCTAGTGCCAGGGCGTGTTCGCGACCGCCGCTTCCGACTAGGAGGATTTTCATCTTTAGATGAACTCCTTCACGACGATAGTCTCGTCGCGACCCGGCCCTACGCCGATTGCACTCATCGGCGCACCAGAGATCTTCTCGAGGAACGCGACGTAATCTTGCGCGTTCTTCGGTAGATCAGAAACTTTACGGGCGCTACGAATATCTTCAGTCCAGCCCGGCAGATATTCATAAATTGGCTTAGCGTGATGGAAATCTGATTGCGAAGCAGGCAGTTCTTCTACGCGCTTGCCATCGATTTCATAAGCCACACATACTGGAATTTGCTCCCAGCCAGTAAGCACATCGAGCTTGGTCAAGAAGAAATCAGTTAACCCGTT
>Ga0304729_1000245_pt1 | contig 39286 bp, 39 predicted proteins | sample C_131016_MF_Meta_FD_190475 | JGI IMG/M metagenome (GOLD analysis project Ga0304729, IMG submission 190475) | Freshwater microbial communities from Lake Croche, Canada to study carbon cycling - C_131016_MF_MetaG (v2) (version 2) | ecosystem: Environmental > Aquatic > Freshwater > Lake | place... | reverse complement strand
TACTTTCGCAGTTGTTTTGCGAGACAAGAATGCCGCCGGTGCTGCCGGTGTTGCTGCGCTTTTTCTTTGCATGTTAATACCCTCAATTTTTCTTTCGCCTTGGGCAGGTTTATTGGCAGATCGTTTCAGCACAAAAAAACTCATGCCTCCACTTTTAGGGGTCATGAGTTTAGCTAGCCTGAGCCTTGCCTTCGGGTTTCCTATCTGGTGGTCATACACGGCATTACTCATCTCAGCCAGTGCTAACACGGCTGTTAATGCCTCGTTCAATGCACTACTACCAAGCCTGAGCGCTAAAGAAGATCTGACCAGAGCTAACGGCCTGCAAACCACCTTCTCGGCTATGGGTTCTCTAATCGCTCCTGCTGTTGGTGGAATCTTGGTTAGCACCACCGGATATTTCTGGCCGTTCATCATAGACAGCGTCTCGTTCTTGGGGCTAATAGCTGTGATTCTGTTGCTAAACGTCAATAGAACTGTTGGGGTTGCAACCGATGAAGGATTGAAGGTATTAGCCGGAGTTAAATTCATTTTCCAAGACAAACTGGTTCGGTCAATTGTGATCTTGGTGACGGTCTTGATTGTGTCCCTCGGGGTTATTCAGGTCGGTGAAGTGTTCTTGATTATTGATGAGTTGCAGGGAACCCCTCTGATCTATGGACTGGTTGGGGCAATCTTTGCCCTGGGTGCTGTCATCGGTGGAGTTTTTGCGACCTTTGCCAAAATCCCAGGCAAATTCCATCTGCTGATCGTCTCAGTTGCCATTTTGTATGTTGCCACCGCTGTGATCATTATTGGTAATGCCCATCACTGGTGGGTCGTAATGGTCTTTGGTTTCCTGGGTGGAATATCAATGTCGCTGCTTAATACTTTTGGAACAGGTTTAATTCAACTGCGAACACCTGATGAAGTTAGAGGCAGGGTTATGGCAACTGTCTCTGCATTAATCACTGTTGGAACTGTTACCAGCACTGCTTTGGCTGGCGGACTGATTCAAGGCTTTGGGGTTAGAAATGTTTTTGTTGGTTCAGGTATTTTAGGGCTGCTAATAATCATTTCCCTAGGTCCTTCGGTTCTAAAGAACCGTCCAAAAAGCTTCTAGTTTCCGTAATGGTGCTCTGCCCAACTCTGATGAAGTTTTTGTCCCCAAGAAACCAATACGTTTTGCAACTTTTTTATAGGTATTTGTTGAACCGGAACTTGGTCATTTATCGCCAGTGCCGCTGCGATACCGGTGGCTTGACCTAAACTCATGTAGTGCGGTTCCATCCGCATTGATCCATAGGCCAGCGGAGAAGTGGAGACCGCTATTGGAACCAAAAGATTACTTAATCCATTCTTAGGAACAGTAATCGAGAATGGCACCTCATAGACTCTTGAGTTCACAAAATTTGTGAAGTCGCGAAACAGTCGAGTGCCAAATTGAATACTTATAGACATCTTGTTATCCAGTGGATATTTAGCAAGTCCGATGGAGTCCGGCTGCGTTGACCCGGTTAGTTCATCTGATGCTAAGAGTGTGCTCTGACCAACAATTCTTCTGCCCTCACGAATGTATGGTTCGTAAGGGATGTTGTCATTGTCAACAAACTCATCGCTACAAACACCAAAACCTGCTGCGGCCATCTTTTCTGTCTTTATAGGACCATTTGGCCCTTGAAGGTATGCCATCAAAGATTCAATGTAGTGAGCTGCTTGAAGGTTATATCCGGCTTGAGTGCTCGGGTCAGTGAAGTAATCTTCTGGCATAGGAAAGTTTGTGAAAGAGTTCAAAGAATTCAAATCCCATTTATTACCGGCGACTTTGACGATACGCCAGAACCTAGTTATCTTTCGATCAGAGGTGTTCTCACAATCGGGACAGCCTTTCTTATAAAAAGCTTTCGCGATGACCTTCCAGGCTGGAATGTATTTCAGATCTTCGTCGTAAATCCTAAACGGCCTCTGCTTCTTGCCTGTTGTGATACAGAAACGGTAGGTGAATGATGGCATACCGCTGGTGAATTTAACACTTCCCGGTTCGAGGCTGGTTGGGTGTTGCATGAAAGGTAACGACCCGAGACTCTCTTTCTCAATCTGAGTCAGATTAGGCGGCAGAGTTAGTCTGACTCGAAATGCATAGTTCAGATCTTTGTCATCGCCGTAGGAGTAAAAATCTTCACGACCTAGATGGAAAGCTGTGTTGGTTAGTGGAAGGAGATCACCCATGTAGCTGGCATCAATGAATTCTTTAGCGCACCAATTATCTTGACTAGCTCCAATTAGGCAAGTAATTGAATTATTTGTTACGGTGGCTTCGATAATAGGAACATTGAGATAAAAATCGACTTTTTCATTTCTCAACATTTTGCGAAAAATGTATTCAGCGCGCTTAGGTGTCACCCGCAAAGTATCAGAGTTGTGATATGAAGCTTGAACTGCCTTAAAGAACTCTAAAGGCAGAGCCGTAAGGATATCCGTTTGAGTCAGGTCGGTAGCTCCAAGCCCATTAGAGATGGAACCACCAACAGTCCTACCCTGCGCGATAAGGACAACATTCAGGCCTTCACGCTTGGCTGCAATGGCAGCCATAACACCAGCCGGTGAACCGCCATAAACAACTAGGTCATAGTTTTGAACTTTAGGTAGATCACTGCCAGAAGAAGCCTGAGCTGTTGTAATAAATGAAAGTAAAAAAATGACTAAAACGACATCAACGAAGCTCTTTTTGGTAAGCGAGAATTTACTTTTATCTTTCATACTCGCCCCTATACCCGCTAATTAACTCCTCCTATCCTATTAGGAGTTGGCTAGCCTGCTCGATATCTGGAGACATGAAACGGTCTGGTCCGTGGCCTGGAACAACAGTTCTTAACCTCTGCACCATGGCACCTGTTTTTGGAGCCGGTTTCAGTGGTGCTCTTAGTTCAATACTTCTGGCTGCTGCAATGAGTTCAATAGCTAGAACATTTCTAAGATTTTCAACCACTCTTCTTAGTTTTCTTCCAGCATGCCAACCCATAGAGACATGATCTTCTTGCATAGCCGAAGATGGAATAGAGTCAACGCTGGCAGGAACAGCTAACCGCTTTGAATCAGAAACTAAACCGGCTGCTGTGTATTGAGCAATCATCAGACCACTATCAACACCAGCATCACCAGCTAAAAATGGCGGTAGTGAATTATTTCGGTTCTTATCCATCATGCGGTCGATTCTGCGCTCAGATATTGAAGACAGGTCTGTAGCCGCAATAGCTAGGAAATCAAGAACATAGCCAACCGGTGCACCGTGGAAGTTACCGTTAGAAGTTACCTCACCGTTTTCTAAAACAATCGGGTTATCAATAGTGGCGGCCAATTCTCTAGTAGCCACCAATTTGGCATAGCTAACCGTATCTCTAACCGCACCAGAAACCTGTGGAGCACATCTCAACGAATAGGCATCCTGAACCTGACCATCACCATGCAGATGTGAAGCGGTTATCTCAGAACCAACCAGAGCATCAAACATATTCTTGGCTGCTTTTGCCTGACCTGGATGAGGTCTTAGCGGTTCGTGTAATTCGGCCCGGAGAACCTGATCGGTTCCCAATAATCCCTCAATGGTCATTGCCGCAATCAAATCTGAATGGTCCAACAACTTTTCTAGATCCGTAATAGCCATAATCAACATTCCCAACATGCCATCGGTTCCATTGATTAAAGCCAAACCTTCTTTTTCAACCAGTTCAACCGGAGTAATACCAGCATCGGCCAAAAGCTTGGCTACCGGTGTTTCTATCCCGTCAGGTCCAAACGCTCTCCCCTCACCCATCAGCACCATTGCGCAGTGAGCAAGTGGCGCTAAATCACCAGAGCAGCCGAGCGATCCGAATTCATGAACTATCGGTGTAATGCCAGCATTCAAAATAGCTGCCATGGTTTCAGCAACCACCGGACGAGCGCCTGTTCTTCCAGAAGCTAAAGTCTTGAGTCTCAGGGTCATCAATGCCCTGGTGACTTCTTTTTCAACCACAGCGCCGATACCGGCAGCATGAGATCGAATAAGAGCTTTCTGTAATTGAACACGATCTTTGAGTTGAATCTTGGTTGAAGCCAAAGAACCAAAACCGGTTGAAATACCATAAACTGCTTCATCTGATGCAGCGATAGCCTCCACCCTGGCTCTGGTAACACTCATGGCATCGATGCTCTCTTGAGAGAGCTCAACTTTCGCATTGTTTCTAGCTATTGCAATGACCTCTTCAAAAGTAATGCCTTTAGGTTTTAGAACTACGCTGTTCACTTATTACTCCTATAAATAGATGTTCCTGCAATAACAGTTTCTGAAATCAAATCAACGCCCGGTCGATATGCAAGATGCAGATAGCTAGGTGCATCTAAAACAACAAAGTCAGCAACCTTACCAACACTTAGTGAACCAATATCCTCTCTTTGCAAAGCCTTGGCCCCACCCATGGTCGCCGACCAGATTGCCTGTTCAATGGTGAACTGCATATCCCTTACTGCAATCGCAATACAGAACGGCATTGAGGTTGTGTAGCTGGAACCCGGGTTGCAGTCGGTTGCAATAGCAACTTTGGCCCCCGCAGCAAAAAGTCTTCTGGCATCTGGATATGCGCTTCTGGTTGAAAACTCTGCACCAGGCAGTAATGTTGCAACAGTCTTGCTGTTAGCCAATAGGTCTATCTCTTTATCAGTCAAATGAGTTAGATGATCAGCACTAGCGCAATCAAGTTCAACAGCTAGTTCAACTGCTCTTGAAGAAGTGAATTGGTTCGCGTGAATGCGAGGAAGCAACCCTGCATCAATCCCGGAATTCAGGATTGCTTTAGCCTGATCGTAATCAAAAGCACCTTCATCGCAGAACACATCTATCCACTTGCTGTAAGGAGCACAAGCTTCTAACATTTCGCCAATAACCAAAGAAACATATTCATCAGGACGACTTTTGTATTCGTCAGGAATAACATGCGCTCCAAGGAAAGTAACGTCTTCGGTGTGCTGAACCGCTAGCTTCACTGAACGAAGCTCATCAGCAACGTTCAAGCCATAGCCGCTCTTAGTTTCAAAAGTAGTTATTCCCGACCGATACATCTCCAGGGCACGGGTAGCAATACCTTCATCAAGTTCTTCATCTGAAGCAGCTCTAGTTGCTTTAACCGTGTTCATAATGCCACCGGCACTATAACTCTCACCACTCATTCGAGCAGCGAACTCAACTGATCTGTCTCCTGCAAAAACCAGGTGCGCATGAGAATCAACAAAGCCAGGTAGAACTGTCTTCCCAGCTAAAGAAATCCTATGGTCAGCATCAGGTGCCTGACTCTTTTCTCCAAGCCAAGAAATATGCCCATCCTCTTCAACAAAGGCTGCACCCTCAAGTTCCCCTAGCAGACCTTTATCTAAAGTTTCATCGTTGGTAACCAGTAAGGAGATGTCGGTATAGAGAGTTGACGGCATTTAACTATTCGGTATCTAACATCGGAACGTGAACATGCTTTGCTCTAGCCACTTCAACAGCTTCTGGGTAACCGGCGTCAACGTGTCTGATGACTCCCATACCAGGGTCATTGGTCAGCACTCTTGCAAGTTTTTGAGCTGCTAGCTCTGTTCCATCAGCAACCGAGACTTGGCCTGCGTGGATAGATCTACCAATACCAACACCACCACCGTGGTGAATGGAAACCCATGAAGCACCAGAAGCGATATTGACCATGGCATTTAGTAGTGGCCAGTCAGCAATGGCATCTGAGCCATCAATCATGGCTTCGGTTTCTCTATAAGGAGATGCAACCGAACCACAATCTAAATGATCTCTACCGATAACAATTGGAGCACTAACTTCACCTTTTTTGACTAGGTCGTTAAATACCGCTCCGGCTTTATCTCTTTCGCCGTAACCTAACCAGCAAATGCGTGCAGGTAATCCTTGGAACTGAACTCTGTCCTGAGCTAAGGTAATCCAACGCCGTAGGTGATCATTCTCTGGGAATAGTTCCAGAATGGCTTTATCTGTTCTATAAATGTCTTTCTTATCTCCAGAAAGAGCAACCCACCTAAATGGTCCTTTACCTTCACAGAACAGTGGGCGGATATATGCAGGAATAAAACCAGGGAACTTAAAGGCATCTTTAAAACCACCCTTACGGGCTTCATCTCTGATTGAGTTGCCGTAGTCGAAAACTTCAGCACCTTTCTTCATAAAACCAACCATGGCTTCAACATGCTTAGCCATCGACTCTTCAGCATGCTTGGTGTAATCCAACGGGTCTTTAGCAGCCAATGAAGCTGCGTCATTTAGATCAACACCCTCAGGAAGATAGGCAAGTGGATCGTGGGCTGAAGTTTGGTCGGTAACAATGTCTACCGGAACATCTCTTTTTAGTAGTTCAGGAAGAATTGTTGCCATGTTGCCAACTAAACCAATAGAAATGGCTTTAGAGGCATTCTTGTATTTCACAGCTTTTTCAATAGCGTCATCTAAGTTATCGGCAATCTCATCGAGATAGCGATCTTCTAGTCTTCTACGGAGTCTTGACTCATCAACATCAATGATTAAACAAGTTCCCTCGTTCATAGTCACAGCCAACGGTTGAGCCCCACCCATGCCGCCGCAACCAGCAGTAACAGTTAGTGTTCCAGCTAGTGTTCCACCGAAACGCTTAACAGCGATAGCTGCAAAGGTTTCATAGGTTCCCTGCAAAATTCCTTGAGTTCCGATATATATCCATGAACCTGCGGTCATCTGCCCATACATGGTCAGACCCATTTGTTCTAATCTTCTAAACTCAGGCCAGTTAGCCCAGTCACCCACCAAGTTTGAATTAGCAATAAGAACTCTCGGTGCCCACTCGTGGGTTTGAAAAACACCAACCGGTTTACCGGACTGAACCAACAGGGTTTCATCACCTTTTAGTTGGTTCAAAGTTTTAACGATGGCATCAAATGATTGCCAGTTACGAGCTGCTTTACCGGTGCCACCATAAACCACAAGGTTTTCGGGATGTTCGGCAACAGCCGGATCGAGATTATTATGCAGCATACGAACTGCTGCTTCTTGGGCCCAGCCTTTAGCTGTGATGGTGGATCCGGTGGCCGCGTGAAGCGGGAAGTGACCTTCGTTGCTCATAGGTCAATATCACCCCATAACTGGCATTGGCGCAAACTGGAACGCTCTGCCAAACTGGGCATATGAACACCGTAGATGCCCTTTGGCCAAGAGCCAGTGCCTGGCTAGCCCAAGCAACAGGGGAACCCTGTGATATTGGTGTTTTTGGAGTTCCTGCACATCTAACCGCAATCACTCCAACCGGAGCAGATCAAACACCAGCTTTCATTAGATCGGCTCTTTCAAGGTATTCGTTGAACTCATCTGCAGGCGATATCGGAACACTAAAAGCCTTTGACTTTGGTGATGTCTCAGATCCAGATAGCCCTGAGGGTGAAAAAAGAACCCAAGCATTAACCAGTCAAGTGCTGGCTCAATCCAAGTTGGCCATTGCGTTAGGTGGCGATAATTCAATTACCTATGCCGTTGCCAAAGAAGTCCTGAAAGCAGGCGGCGGTTTGATCACCTTTGATGCTCACCACGACATTCGTGAAGGGGTTAGTAATGGATCCCCGATTAGGAGACTTATTGAAGAGGGTCTTGCTGGTAACCAGGTAGTTCAAATCGGTATTAATGATTTCTCTAATTCACCTGAATATTCCAAACAAGCTAAAGCTTTTGGTATTCATGTAATTACAAGAACTGAATTGGAAAATAGAACAGCAGAAGATGTTCTAGCTGAAGCTTTTAGTGTGATCGGAACAGGCCCTATCCACATTGACTTCGATGTTGATGTTTGTGATCGTGCCTTTGTTCCGGCTTGTCCTGCGAGTGCTCCGGGAGGAATCACAGCTTACCAACTTCGAGAGTTCACCAGACTGGCTACCAGTAACAGCCAAGTCAAATCAATAGACATCACAGAGATAGATGCGACCCAAGATTCAGAAGATCAGAGAACGATAAGACTCGGAGCACTTCTTATTCTCGAAGCAGCAGCCGGCTTGCTGCTGCGCTAAATTCCCGCAGCCTGACCATCAACACGAACATCGCTACCCCAGGCTTGAGTGCCATTAGGTAGTAGTTGTAATAGTTGAACTGCTGAACCGTGGCCATAAGGATGCAGGACCACAACATCGTGACCTAAGGCTCTTAGTTCTGCAATCACCTCTTCACCAAAACGAGATTCAATTTGCAGAGTTCCTTGACCGGTTTCTAGATCTGAAGAATCACCGATAAGGTGTTGCCACCTTGGTGCTTCAGAGGAAAGCTGAACGTCATAACCCAAATCAATTAATTGAACAATTAATTGGAAGTTCGATTGAACTTGAATATTAGCTCCAGGTGTTCCACCAACAAAGGCTAGTGAGCCATCAGTATTGGTGACGGTCCAGGCGTTGAGAGTGTGTGCCGGTCGTTTACCAGGCTCAATCAGGTTTGGATGGGTTTGATCTAAGTTGAAACCTGTTGCTCGATTGTTTAGTAAAACTCCAGTTCCCTTAGGCACAAATGCAGAGCCAAAACCATGGAACACACTTTGAATCCAAGACACTGCGTTACCTTCGCCATCAGCCACGATGAAGTATGTAGTGTCACTACCTTCTTGGGAATCCCCTTGAGGTCCATTCCAAGCTTTAGTCATATCTATTCGCTTACGTCTTAAAGCAATGTGTTCTTTAGACAAAATCCGATCAACATCAACCGGAGTGAATTCAGGGTCAGCCAGGATCTCGTTTCTGTCTAAGAAACCAATCTTCTTAGCTTCAACCATTAGGTGAATTCGCTGTGCTTCAGAGAGGTCTTTGAGGTTCTTATCTTCAACCAGTAGCAGCTCTTCCATCAAGATCATGCCCTGGGTTGGTGGTGGTTGACCATGAACCTTGTAGCCACGGTAATCAACAGTTAGAGGTTTTTCGACTCTGGTGTGATGCTTAGCTAAGTCTTCATGGTTGAACCAGCCATTGGTGCCACTAACAATCAAGTCCGCGATTGCACCCTTATAGAAGGCATCTCTACCTTCACTAGCAATCAGTTTCAGCGTTTTAGCTAAATCTTTTTGGATGACGATATCTCCAACAGATAGTGAGGTATCGATACCCATATCCTGAAAAAAGGTCGCATCCGGGAATTGCTTCAAAAAGAACTCGATACGCATAACGAAATCTCTGGAAGCTGGAAAGCCTTGCTCGGCATATCTAATAGCCGGAGCAAGGATCTCTGCCATAGATAATTTGCCGTAACGAGAGTGAGCTGCGAACCAGGTTGAAACAGTGCCTGGCACTGTTGAAGATCTTGGACCATGATGATCTATCGAGTCGTTGAAAGCACTGGCCACTGCACTGTGACCTGCTTCACCACTGCCATTGAAAGCTAAGTTCTCTTTAGTTTTAGCGTGGTGGGTAATCAAGAAAGCATCGCCACCTAATTGTGAAGCACCTGGCTCAACAACAGAGATAACAGCACTCAAAGCAATACCGGCATCAATAAAAGATCCGCCTGCTCTGAGTATCTCTAAAGCTGCTGAAACAGCTAACGGCTGGCTAGCTGCAGCTCCTCCGTTACGGGAATAGACAATACCGCGATGAGTTTCCAATTATTTTCCTTACTTAAAGTTCACACCAAAAGCTTCATCTAAAGTCACAGACTTTAAACCACGAGCCTGAATGATTCCCAAGATTTGATTTAGTGCGTGCTGTGATTTCATTCGATTAGCATGATCAATCACAATTCTCCCATTGGCAATCCACTTACTCGCCAGTTGAACAATTCTGCCTTCAGGTGTGTTACCAGAATCACCAAAACTTCCGTACCACATCACTGGCACGGTATAGCCAAGTGAAGCAGCGAGTTCGATTAGGTGTTGGTTCCAATAACCATAGGTTGGTCTGAAATAAGGTTTGGCCAGGTAATCAAAATGCTTGAAGATAAAGTCATTGCAGCGATTCAGCTCATCTTTGACAACTTTATCTGAGGAGCTAACTAGGTCTTTATGGCTGAAGGTGTGGTTGGCTATTTGAATCTTGCCTTGACCTAAAAGTTCTTTTATTTGAGTTGCATTGTTGCTCCAAGATGAGTAACAACTTGTAACAAAGAAGGTTAGATGCTGATCATGCTTCTGAGCTAAATCAAGATAATTCTTGATAGCAGAACTACTAGCGCCATCATCTATAGTCCAAGCAAATCTTCGGGTCGAAGATGTTGGCAACATGTATATGGGTTTGGTTCTAGCCAACGCGGTCTGCGCAGGAAGCATTACTGTGGCTGCACTAGCCAACAGAAAGCTCTTGCGGTTTATCAACACAAACCAAGCCTAGTTGCGACCATACTTAACCCATGAACAATTCAGAAAAGACAGTCCTGGTCGTTGGGGCTTCCGGAGCATTCGGCTCAGCCATAACCAAACGCCTACTTACCGACGGATACACCGTCCTAGCCACAGCCAGAAACACCGATGCCATCGACGAGTCAACCCTGAAACTCAAGCTTGATCTTGAAGACCAAAACAGCATTGATTTACTGGTCAAATACTTACTAGACCACAACATCCAACTGCACGGTATCATCCAAGCCGCCGGTGTGGTTGGTTTTGGCAAGGTCATTGAGACTTCAGCCCAAGAATCTCAAAGACTTATGCAGATAAATAATCTTGGTCCGGCCAATTTGATTTCAAGATTGAAGCCATTGCTTCAAGAAGGAAGCTACGTGCTAAGTATCACCGGTGTTGTTGCCGAACGAGTATTCCCAGGCATGGTCGCATACTGCTCAAGCAAAATGGCTTTCGCATCATTTCTTGCTGGCATAAACACCGAATGGCGTAGAGATAAAATTCAGATTCTTGATGCCAGACCGGGCCATACTGAAACTGGACTTTCTTCAAGGGCTATCTTTGGAACTGCCCCAGCCTTCCCTGAGGGCATGACTAAGGAGCATGTGATTGAAGTCATCTTCAAAGCTTTAGCCGAAGGTAAAGGAATTCTTGCTAGTTCTGAGTTCTAAAAAACACAGGTAAATCACAGGTTTTAACCAAGTTAAACACAGCCAAAATACCTACTCTTAGAACAAGGAAAGAAGGTCAAAGTGTCCATCTCACGTTCAACACTTGCAACACTACTTATCGCAGGAACTGCAATTGGCGGTTCAGCTCTAGCTGTTACCATTTCAAATACACCGGTCTCAGCTAACCAGCAAAACCAACTTCAAGTAGTTCAGCCAAATGCAAATACTCCTGCCACAAAGCAGAAGCTTGCAACCGGCGGCAAAATCAAAACCATTGAACCTGGTGCAGTGAGGGCTTCAGTCCAAACTCCTAGCCCATCAACTTCCCCGACTCCAACCACTCCACCAGTAACCCCACCACCAGCATTTGGTGGCGGTGGATCTAACGGCAGCGATGATGGCCAAGGCGAAGACGATAACAACTCCGGTTACGGCCAACACCCTAATCATGGTGAGGACAATGAAGGTTCAGACGACTAAAGAACTCAAAGCTAAAAGGGTGAGGATTTTATCCTCACCCTTTTTCTTTATTCAAAACCTATTGGAGCTTCGCCAGCAAGTTCTTCATCTCAGCAACCTCTAACGTTTGAGTTTTCACAATAGAGTCACCAAGCGCTTTCACATCTGCATTTTTTGAGTTCTCAATCATGCTGACCATAGAGATAGCGCCTTCGTGGTGCTGGATCATTTTTTGCAAGTAAAGGACATCAAGCTTCCAAGACCCAAGTGGTCACACTTGGGAATTAGCTAATCACTTAACGTTGAATCTAAACTCAACCACGTCACCATCACGCATGACGTATTCTTTGCCTTCCATGCGGACTTTACCCTGAGCTTTAGCTTCATTCATTGATCCTGCAGAGATGAGATCATCGAATGAAACGATTTCCGCTTTGATGAAACCTTTTTGGAAATCAGTGTGAATAACACCTGCTGCTTGAGGTGCGCTCCAACCCTGTCTAATGGTCCAGGCTCGTGCCTCTTTAGGGCCAGCAGTTAGATATGTTTGAAGCCCTAGGGTTTTGAAACCAATCCGGGCTAACTGATCTAAACCTGATTCATCTTGACCTAGAGAAGCTAGAAGCTCATTTGCTTCTTCAGGAGAAAGGTCTATAAGTTCGCTTTCAACTTTTGCGTCAAGGAAGACTGCTTCTGCTGGAGCAACTAAGTCAGCCAGAGTCTTTAGTTTTGCTTTATCCCCTAGAACTCCTTCATCAACATTGAAAACATAAAGGATCGGTTTCGCGGTTAGTAGTCCAAGTTCTTTGATCGGTAGTAAATCAATCTTTGAAATAGACAAAGGCTTGCCGGCATCTAACCAAGCTATTGCTTCATCAACTGTTTCAAGAACGGCTGGTTCAACTTTCTTGCCTTTAATCTCTTTTTCGATACGATATCTGGCTTTATCTAAAGTTTCCATATCGGCCAGAATCAACTCTGTGTTTATGGTCTCAATATCACTGGCCGCATCGACTTTGCCATCAACGTGAATAACATCAGGATCAGCAAAACCTCTAACTACCTGAGCAATTGCATCGGCCTCACGAATGTTGGCAAGGAACTTATTGCCCAGCCCTTCACCTAATGAAGCACCTTTAACTATTCCAGCGATGTCAACGAAAGATACTGGAGCTGGGAGGAGCTTCTCTGAGCCAAAAATCTCAGCAAGTTTGTTTAGTCTCTGATCAGGGAGGTTTACAACACCAATGTTTGGCTCAATGGTCGCAAACGGGTAGTTAGCCGCCAAGACATTGTTCTTAGTAAGTGCGTTGAAAAGAGTTGATTTGCCGACATTAGGAAGTCCGACGATACCGATAGTTAAAGCCATTAGGCAAGTCTAGTTGCCATACCTGAAGGAGCGGGAGATGTGACTTATCTCTAATCTTTGTTATCTGATTTCCTGGGTGCATCCCGAATTATGTTACCGAATGCCATTCCGACTGCTCCTGCAGCGGTATTTGCTCCGCCGGTATACCCACCGCCACCTCCAGTGCCTCCACCCGTGGCTTCACCATTTTTGAGTCTTTCCGCTTCCGCATTACTGTACTCAAAATCCAAACTAACCTGAGTTCCGCGGAGCTCTTTGTTAGCTTCAATAGAAGCATGCGTTATTCTCGAACGTTCCTCTTCTGATAGTTCTGACCAAGACTTTTTTCCAGTAAAGACAGACTTTAACCAACGCCAAAACATCTTGAGCCTAAAACAGAATTGAAAGCATCATTGGTGGTCTAGCAGAACCTCCGCTTATAGGACCCACCGCGTTTATATTGCAGTCAACTCGACCGGTTTTAGTTAAATCGATACATTGTTCGAATGACGCTAACTGCTTGTCATTGGTCGCAACATCTGCGGCCACCAAACTCAAACCCAGACCTATTCCAAGTATTATTACGATTGACTTCATTGATTCCCCTTTTCCCAAAATTATGTGTTGCCAAATACATTTACGCAGTCAACTCATTTAGTTGTTGCTCATGTTAGCAAAATATTTCACTATCAGGTAGAACATCGACACATAAAAAATAAAAGTAAGATAACAAATCAATTCCCCTTAACATGCAGCTGAATGAGGCAAGATTGCCGAGAATTACTTGATAGGTCGCGGATGACTCAACCTTGGCTAGTCTTTTAGTTATGCCTCTTAACTTCACAGCTATCGACTTCGAGACCGCCAATGGTTCTCCTGCTAGTCCTTGTGCTGTTGGTTTAGTGAAGGTAGCTGAAGGAAAGATTGTTGATACGTTCTCCACTTTGATTCAGCCTCCCTACCCCAACGACTGGTTTGATACTTTCAACATCAAAGTTCATGGGATTAAACCACAAGATGTTCTTTCTGCTCCTAGTTGGGATCAGGCTTTGGTTCAAATGTTGGACTTTATTGATGGTGATGACCTGATTGCCCATAATGCTGGTTTTGACATGGGGGTGCTTAAATCCAGCATTGAGCTGATTGAAGCCCAAATCCCTGATTTGAGGTATGGATGCAGCCTAATCATGGCTAGAAAGACCTATAACTTGGAAAGTTATAGGTTGAATCAGGTTGCCTTTGCTATCGGGCATGAGGAATTTGACCATCATGATGCTCTTGCCGATAGCGATGCTTGTGCTCGGATAGTTATCCATATGGCTAATCGGCATGGGGTCTCAAGCCTTGATGAACTGGCTAAATTGACCAATCACACCATCAAAAGGCTGGTTCCAGGTGGGGACGACCCTAAATAAACAGGGTATTTTGGCTATACTTTTTTAGGACTAGCCGACAATGTCGTTCGCTTACCTAAACATCTAAAAATGAGTTAAGTAACAGGAGAAGACAATGTCGCAGGGCCATTTCGGTGCTTCAGTAGTGAGTTTAACTCCTGCGCCGACCCTAGATAGAACGTATTACGTAAATCACCTGCACCCAGGTGGAGTTAACCGTGCTGATGATGTTCGTGAAGAGCTAGCCGGTAAAGGTATAAACGTTTCTCGTGGCCTGACCCTAGCTGGAATACATGCTCCTGGGGTTGTTCCAATCGGTAATGCTGATCTTTCAGTTTTAGACAGAACCGGATCTTCTTTCCTTGTTCCACTTTGGGTGGACGGTAATCTTCGTGTTTCAACCACTGTGGTTGATACGCACGGAACAACAACTAAAGTCAATGAATCTCCTCGTTCGCTATCTGAACAAGACTGGCAAAAAGTTATTGAACTAACCGAGCAAACAGTTGTTAACACAGGTGCTAAGTGGTTAGTCATCGCTGGTGCTCTCCCGACATACACCTCAACCGGTGTTTATGTTGATCTGCAACCAATCTTTGATGCCATGAAGTTACTTGGTGTGAAGGTTGCCCTAGACACCTCTGGTGAACCTCTTTCTTATTGGGCTCGTAAGGGTTGCGCCAATGTGATCAAACCGAACGCTGAAGAATTAGCTTCGGCTGTTGGTAGAGAACTAAGTACTGTTGGCGATGTTGTTCTAGCCGCTCAAGAACTTTGTGAGCACGGAATTGAAGTTGTTTTAGCATCGCTTGGTGCCGACGGCATGATTGCGGTAACTAAAAATGGCCACTGGTCCGCTAGAACTCCTCCAGTGAAAGTCATCAACACGGTTGGTGCCGGTGACGCAACGCTTGCTGGTTTCTTAGCTGCAGTTGTTTCTAACCCGGTTCAAGAAGGCGAAGATGACTTCGGAGTTGGATTTAATGTTCCACTGGGAGTTCAACAGGCCGTTCGTTGGGGTGCCATTGCAGTTACCCAACCAACTTCTGGTCTATCAAACCTAGATAACATGCCTGAAGCATCAATAGATTTCAACCCCAACCTAAATGTTCCTTTAGAAGAAGTAGCGAAGCCTTAGGAGGCTAACTAAATGCCTGTTGCAAGTAATGATCAGTTTGCAGAGATGATTGACCGCGCTAAAAAAGGCGGCTTTGCATATCCTGCTATCAACGTTTCATCTTCACAAACAGTCAACGCTGTTCTGCAGGGGCTAACCGAAGCTGGTTCAGACGGAATCATTCAGGTCACCACCGGCGGTGGTGACTACTGGTCAGGTTCATCAGTTAAACACATGGCAACCGGGGCTGCCGCGATGGCTAACTTTGTTCGTGAAGTTGCCAAGAACTATCCGATCACTGTTGGTGTTCACACTGACCACTGCTCTAAAGACCATTTAGATACCTTTCTTTTGCCAACCCTAGAGATGAGCAAAGAACTAGTCCGTAAAGGCCAAGAGCCTTTGTTTAACTCACAGATGTGGGACGGATCAGCGGTTAGCCTGACCGAGAATCTTGAGATTGCTAAGAAGCTTTTGGTTGAAACTAATAACCTAGGCATCATCTTGGAAGTTGAGATAGGTGTTGTTGGCGGCGAAGAGGACGGCGTTGAAGGTGGTGAAGGTGAACACCTTTACTCAACCATCGAAGATGGTTTGCTAACTGCTGAGGCTCTAGGTCTTGGTGAAAACGGTCGTTACCTAACAGCACTAACTTTCGGTAACGTCCACGGTGTTTATAAAGCTGGAAACGTTGTTCTAAGACCAGAACTGCTAAATGACATTCAGCGTGCGGTTGGCGATAAGTATGGCAAGAACATGCCGTTCGATCTTGTCTTCCACGGTGGTTCAGGTTCAACTGAACAAGAGATTGCTGATGCTGTTCGTTACGGTGTTGTGAAGATGAATATTGACACAGACACCCAATACGCTTTCACCAGAGCTATCGCCGGTCACATGTTCGCTAACTACGACGGTGTTCTAAAAATCGACGGTGAAGTTGGTAACAAGAAGTTCTATGACCCTAGAGGCTGGGGTAAGACTGCTGAAGCAGCTATGGCTAAACGTGTATTACTTGCAACTCAAGAACTTGGTTCTTTTGCAAAGTCAATGTCTATCTAGTTAGTGACGTTTAATTTTGTTGCTGGTTTCTTCACCAGCTGCTTTTAAATCTTTTCTCAGTTCCTTAGGTAAAGAGAACTGAACATCTTCCTCAGCGGTTTGAACTATTGCAACATCACCGTAACCACGAGTCGCAAGGTCCAATAAAACTTCATCAACTAGAACTTCAGGAACGCTAGCACCAGATGAAACTCCAACTGTGCTAACACCTTCAAACCATTCAGGATTAATCTCACTAGCAAAATCAACCCGGTAAGCAGCCTTAGCTCCTGCTTCCAGCGCAACCTCAACCAAACGAACGGTGTTAGAAGAATTTGCTGAACCAACCACGATAACTAGTTCAGCTTCAACAGCAACTTTCTTGATAGCCACCTGACGATTCTGGGTGGCATAGCAAATGTCATCGCTTGGCGGGTTCTGTAATGTTGGGAAGCGCTCTTTAAGTTTTTCAACAGTTTCATAGGTTTCATCAACCGAGAGTGTGGTTTGGCTTAGCCAAACAACTTTACTTGGATCTTTGATGGTGACATTTAGAATGCCTTTTGCACCATCAACAATCTGAACCTTATCTGGGGCTTCCCCGGCGGTTCCTTCAACTTCTTCGTGGCCTTCGTGACCGATAAGCAAAATGTCATAGTCATCATTGGCAAAACGAACTACTTCTCTATGCACCTTGGTTACCAATGGGCAGGTCGCATCGATGGTGTTTAGGTTTCGCTCTTCTGCAGCTTTGACAACTGCGGGGCTTACGCCATGAGCCGAGAAGACCAGAATGGCACCTTCAGGCACCTCATCAACCTCGTCAACGAAGATTGCTCCACGCGTTTCGAGAGATCGGACTACATGCTTGTTATGGACGATTTCCTTACGAACATAGACCGGTGACCCATGCAAATCAAGGGCTTTTTCAACGGCTATCACGGCACGGTCAACACCAGCACAATATCCCCTAGGGGCAGCCAAAAGGACTCTTTTATGTCCTTGGTCGGAAGTATTCTGGATGATGGTCACAGTTCAATTCTAAACTGTGTGAAGGCAAGGATGGGTCGATGAACGAATTACCAGTTATCGGTAAAGACGCTGACCATCCATTCACCGTCGCCCAACTAAGCCAACGAGTTGCGGAAGCGGTAAGCAAATGGGGAACAGCTTGGGTTGAAGGCGAACTTATCAAATTCCAACACAAAGCTGGAGGTCATGCCTACCCTTCCCTTAGAGATCTCACTACCGGAGCGACTATAAGCCTGGTCATCTTCAACAATGTTCTAGTTGCAGCTGGTGAAGAATTTCAAGATGGTGACCGAGTGGTTATCAACGGTGGGATGGATTTCTATCAAGCCAGAGGGTCTCTCGGTTTCAAAGTTTCAGCCATCAAGAAAGTTGGCATTGGTGTTCTGATGGCTGAAATTGAAGCCAGAAGAGCAAAGATAGTTGCTGAAGGTTTAGCAGATCCAGCTAGAAAGCAGAAACTACCGTTCTTACCTCACTGCATCGGTCTTATCACTGCATCGAACTCGGATGCTGAAAAAGATGTGAAGCAAAATGTTTTACTTCGCTGGCCTGAAGCTAAATTCAGAATGGAGAACGTATCTGTTCAGGGGCCAGAATGTCCACCAACAGTTATTGCTGCAATACAAAAACTTGATGCAGATCCTGAAGTCGATGTAATCATCATCACCAGAGGTGGTGGTGGCTTCCTAGAACTTATGGGCTTTAGCGATGAGGCTTTGGTTCGTGTAGTTGCAAACGCTAAGACACCAATTATTTCTGCTATCGGTCACGAAAATGATAGACCAATTATCGATGATGTTTCAGATCTTCGAGCATCAACTCCAACCGATGCTGCTAAACGTGTGGTTCCAGATGTTGTTGAAGAGCGACGCAAGATTAGAGAGTCAATTACCAGGATGATTAACATAATTGGCACCTTTGTTGCTCATCAAATAACGCTGATTCAACAGATAAGACAGAATCCGTTATTGAAAGACCCGCACGCCTATCTAGCTCAAAGATCAGATGATTTAGTAAGAGCCATCTCAGATCTTAGAGATGAGATGGATGTTCGCCTTGAAAAGCAGGCAACGGAACTAACCAATAAGCGAAACCTGCTTAGATCCTTATCCCCGCAGAGCACCCTGGATCGCGGTTACGCAGTCGTCAGAGACTCGAAAGGCCAAGTAATCACTGACCCTAAGGCTGTTTCAAGCGGTTTAGAGCTTGAAGTTACCCTGGCCAAGGGTGAAATCAAAGCCACAGCTAAATAACCAACGATTAAACTGGAGTTACATATGAGTGAAACCAACAAAGACATCGAAACCATGACCTACGAACAGGCTCGTGACGAACTAACCAAGGTGCTATCTCAGCTTGAAGCTGGTTCTGTAACGCTTGATCAGTCCATGGCTTTATGGCAACGGGGCGAATTACTTGCTCAGAAATGCGAAGAATGGCTTTCTGGTGCTAGAGCAAAACTTGAAGCAGTGCTAAAAGAAAAGAAAGACTAATTCTTTGAGTGATTCAGCAGCTAGACACAGAGCACGTCAGACAGTTATCAACCTATGTTTAGCTCTAGCAGCTTGTGTTGCCCTTGTTGTTGTTATCACGGTTACCCTTCCGAGAGATGAATCCAGCAGAGTCAAGGCAGTTGATTATTCTGCTGTTGTTATGCAAGCAGAAGCATCTTCAAAACTAACTCTCGTCAACCTGAAGCCACCAACACTTTGGTGGTGTAATTTGGCTGAACTAACTACCAACAGTGTTGATACTGTTCCTGTCTTCAAAGCTGGCTTTGTTGGTTCTGATACTAAATACATTGGATACACCCAAGCCTTAAATGCAAACCCAACCTGGTTGGCTCTTGGTCTAAACGGCATGACTCAAACTGGTTCAAAAACCTATGGCATCCACTCTTGGGATATCTATAAATCAGTTGTTCAACATAATCCGGCTAAGACCATGGATTATGTAATGGTTCTTAAATACACTTCCAAGACTTCTAACGAAAACTATGTTCTGCTTTATGGAATTGCGGAACCATCTGAATTCGATTACTTCGCTAAAGAAATAGCAAGACAAGCATGGTCAGGAGTGAGCGTAATTGACTAATCGACCACAAACCCCTAAAGCTGCTTGGCAGGCAATAGTTGAAGGTAACCAACGGTTTGTTACCGGAGACCCGGCGCATCCACGCCAAGACGTGGATCACAGGGCAGAACAAGCTCTAGGTCAAAAGCCTTTTGCTGCGCTATTTGGTTGTGCTGATAGCCGGCTTTCAGCTGAAATCATCTTCGATGTTGGTTTAGGCGATTTGTTTGTTGTTCGCAATGCCGGTCAGGTAATTGCTGAAACCATTCTTGGTTCATTGGAATATGCAGTTGAAGTTTTAGGTGTTCCACTGATTTTGGTTCTAGGCCACGATGAGTGCGGTGCGATTAGAGCAACTATGGATGCCACGGAAGGCAAGATGATGGCAACCGGTGAGTTCATTCATAACCTGGTTGAAAGAATCGCCCCAACTGTCACCGAAGCTCAAGCTAATGGCTTCACAGAGATAGATCAGATCACCGATTTACACATCAGAGACACCATCAATGAACTGATTGCCCGCTCTGCGTTAATCAGAGACCGAGTTGAGTCGGGTAAATTGGCTGTGGTTGGTGCTAATTACCGTCTTGCTTTGGGTGAAATTCACCCACTGGTGACTATTGGCAACATCGAGGATAAGGATAACTAGGTATGGAATACCGCATCGAAGAAGACACCATGGGTGAAGTTAAGGTTCCAGTAAACGCCCTATACGCAGCCCAAACCGCTCGTGCAGTTGAGAACTTCCCTATCTCAGGAACCACTCTGGAAAGAGCACACATCGCCTCTCTAGCCCAGATCAAGAAATCTGCGGCTATCGCTAACGCAAAACTTGGAGTTCTTTCTCAGGAGATTGCTGACGCTATTGCTAAGGCAGCTGATGAGGTTATTTCAGGTAAGCATGATGGTGAATTCCCGGTAGATATTTTCCAGACCGGTTCAGGAACTTCATCGAACATGAACATGAATGAGGTTCTAGCAACCATTGCAAGTTCACATTTGGGTAGCAAAGTGCACCCTAACGATCACGTGAACGCTTCACAGTCATCTAACGATGTTTTCCCAACCTCAGTTCACGTAGCTGTAACCTCAGCTCTAATCCATGACCTTTTGCCTTCACTTGAGCACCTAGCTAAAGAACTTGAAGTCAAAGAAGCAGCTTGGGCAACAGTAGTTAAAGCCGGTCGAACTCACCTGATGGATGCAACACCGGTGACCCTAGGTCAAGAGTTCGGTGGTTACGCAGCTCAGATTCGTTACGGTATGGAAAGAATCAACGCTGCTATTCCTCGTGTAGCTGAAGTGCCACTTGGTGGAACAGCAGTTGGAACAGGAATTAACACACCTAAGGGTTTCCCTCAGGAAGTAATTTCACTTCTAGCCCACGAAACCAAGCTTCCTATCACGGAAGCTAGAAACCACTTTGAAGCCCAAGGAGCAAGAGATGCTTTGGTTGAAGCTTCAGGAGCACTAAGAACTCTTGCGGTTAGCGTTACCAAGATTTGTAATGACCTACGTTGGATGGGTTCAGGACCTAACGCTGGTATCGGTGAACTAGCTATTCCAGATCTTCAACCAGGTTCATCAATCATGCCGGGTAAAGTCAACCCAGTTATTCCTGAAGCCGTAATGATGGTGGTTGCCAGAGTTATCGGTAACGATGCTGCTGTTGCATGGTCTGGTGCTTCAGGTAACTTCGAACTAAACGTAGCTATTCCAGTTATGGGTAATTCACTGCTGGAATCAATCAGATTGCTCTCAAACTCTCTTCGACTACTAGCCGATAAGACCATCAATGGTCTTGAAGCTAACGTCGAAAGAGCAAGAGCTCTAGCTGAATCAAGCCCATCGATTGTTACCCCACTAAACAAATACATCGGCTATGAAGCAGCAGCCAAGATTGCTAAGCATGCTGTGAAGAAGGGTCTAACCATTCGTGAAGCAACCATCGAACTAGGTTACGTAGACAACGAGAAACTAACCCTAGAACAACTAGATAAAGCTCTGGATGTTCTATCAATGACTAAACCTAACTAATTAGTTGCCAAACTAAAGAACCAACGCAACTTAGAAGTAAATAGGGTCCAAGCGGAATGCTGGACCCTATCTTTACACTTCCCCTCACAAGCTGAAAACAGATCGCTAAAAAAGCTAAGACAAACGCTAACCCTATGCTTACAACCGGAAGCAATGGGGCAAAGAAACCAAGCACTAGAGCTATGCCGCTGGCTAGTTTCACATCACCCATTCCCAACCAATCAAAATAGTTAGCTAAAAGACCAACTAAGAAAGTTGCTAGGGCCAAGCCAACCGCTGAAGCTAAAGGAACCCAGTCTGACTCAATTGTCGCGGCGACTATTTGAGCTAAGAGAGCGATCGGGAAGACAGGCAAGACCAACCTGTTGGGCAGGCGATGCTCTCTCAGATCTATAAAAGTCAATGGTGTTGCCACGGCAAGCAAATACAGAGCTGGTATCAGGGCAATACATTGAGACAGACTGGGCACTCAGAAAGAGTATTTAAAAGTTTTTTATTCTGCTGGAGTTATCCCCAACTAGTTATCTAGTAATGAAGTGACCATGTCTGCGATAGGTGATCTCTCAGACCTGGTTAGAGTCAAGTGAGCAAAGAGTGATTGACCTTTGAGTGCTTCAATAACTGATGCAACACCGTCATGTCTTCCAACTCGTAGGTTATCTCGTTGACCAACATCGTGAGTGAGGATCACTCTTGAGTTTTGACCGATACGAGAAAGCACTGTTAGTAAAACATTTCTTTCAAGTGATTGAGCTTCATCAACAATCACAAAGGTGTCATGAAGTGAACGACCTCTGATGTGTGTCAAAGGCAGAACTTCCAAGATGCCTCGGTCAGTCACATGCTCTAATACTTCTCTTGAAACTAGTGGTCCTAGAGTGTCAAAGACTGCTTGAGCCCAAGGGTTCATCTTCTCAGATTCGGTGCCTGGTAGGTAACCTAGCTCTTGACCACCAACTGCATAGAGCGGTCTAAAAACCATGATCTTTTTGTGTAGTCGACGCTCTAGAACTGCTTCTAAGCCAGCGCATAAAGCTAAAGCAGATTTACCGGTTCCCGCTCGTCCGCCTAAAGAAACAATTCCAACTTCGTTATCCAACAAAACATCAACTGCAAGTCTCTGCTCTGCACTTCTGCCATGAACACCGAAGACTTCACGGTCTCCTCTGACTAGTTTCACCCGGTGATCGTGAGTCACTCGACCGAGAGCGGATCCTCGTTCACTTGAAATAACAACGCCGCAGTTAACCGGTAGTTCTTTAGCTTCCTGGTGTTCACAAATCTCATCGTCATAGAGCTGATTCATTTGTTCAGCACTAACTGCTAGTTCTGCAATACCGGTATAGCCACTATCTACCGCCATCTCTGCACGGTATTCATCGGCGGTTAGGCCTAATGCAGAAGCTTTCACTCGTAGTGGTAGATCCTTGGATACCACTGTGACTTCAAAGCCTTCATTGGCTAGGTTGGCTGCCACTGCAAGAATTCTGGAATCGTTATCCCCCAGTTGGAAACCAACCGGTAATACTTCTGGGTTGATGTGGTTGAGTTCAACCCGTAATGTTCCACCGTCGCCAACTTCAACTGGGAAATCTAGACGTTCATGTTTCATTCGAAGATCATCAAGATGTCTTAGCGCTTGACGAGCGAAGTATCCAATCTCTGGGTCATTGCGCTTTTTCTCTAGCTCGTTGATGACAATGATTGGGATGACCACTTCATGTTCCGCAAAACGGAATATGGCTTTAGGGTCGGCTAGTAACACTGAGGTGTCTATGACGAAGGTTTTTATCTTCGTATCTGGTCTATTGGCCTTGGCAGTTTTGTTTACGGTGGATGTTGAACTGCTTCTATTGGCCATTTATGCTCCCGTTACGGTTTTGTTGATTCGAGAGTACGCCTAAATGGTTTCAGATTTTAGTTTCAACACGCCCGAAAGCGTGGGTCGTAACCAGAGGTTAACCTAGGCGCCGAAGCGTCTTCTTCGTTTACCAAACGCCCTGAGGGCACGAAGGAAATCAACCCTTCTAAAATCAGGCCAGAGTGCTTCCTCAAAATACAACTCAGAGTTACTTGATTGCCACAATAAGAAACCGCTTAGTCGTTGTTCACCCGAAGTTCTGATAATCAGATCTGGGTCAGGCTGACCGGTTGTGTATAGGTGCTCGGTAATAAGTTCTGGGGTTAGCTTTTCAACCAAGCTATCGATGCTTGAACCTTCATTGGAATGCTTTTGCAGTAACCCCTTAACCGCTTCAGCAATCTCATTACGACCACCATAAGCAACCGCTAGGTTCACATAAAGTCCATCAAGGTCTTTAGTTAGGTGTTCAGCATTTTCAATAATGTCTCTAAGGTTCTGTGGCAATGCAGCCTTATCCCCAACTAGACGAACCCGCCACTTTTTAGCGTTAGCTAAATCTGTCGCTACTTCACCAATGATGCGCAACAGGTCTTCAAGTTCTTCACCTGATCTTTTGGTTAGGTTATCAATTGAGAGCATATACAAAGTAACCACTGGAATACCCAAGTCATCACACCAACCAAGAAACTCATGGATCTTTTTCCCACCCGCAGTATGCCCAACCTTAGGTTTGGCTCCGAAATTTTTCTCAGCCCAACGACGGTTACCGTCCAACATAACAGCGACGTGCTTGGGTAGCTCAGCATTGGTGAGCGAACCAAGGATCTGTCTTTCATACAGGCGATAAATCAGCTTTTGCACGCTTTAAGGTTACCTTTTGGAGCGTAGTCTTTAGAACATGGAACAAGAAACCCCAGATCCCCTTTACCTACCGCTTTCCGAGACAGTTCCGGAGAACGCACTGGAATCTAAGCCTTCATGGCGGGGTTGGATACACACCGGGGTGCTACCCATAGTTATTGCTGGTGGCATCATTCTTTTGGTGCTAGCTCAAGGCATTCCAGCCAAGCTGGCAGCCACCGTTTTCTTTGTTGGCTCTTTCTTGTTATTCGGTAACTCTGCTTTGTATCACCGGTTCAATTGGAAACCTAGAACTAAGAAGATTCTAAAGAGAATTGATCATGCCAATATCTTTTTACTAATCGCATCCAGCTATACCCCGATGGCTGTTTTAGCCCTACCTAGAGAAAAGGGAACTGTTTTACTTTTCACGGTTTGGGCTGGAGCAATACTAGGAATCTTCTTTAGAGTGTTCTGGATTAACGCACCACGCTGGTTGTATGTTCCACTCTATGTTGGTCTTAGTTGGGCTGCCATGTTCTATGTGGTTGATTTCTATGCTTTCAATGGAACAGCAATGAACCTAATTTTAATTGGTGGCATTTCTTACACCATCGGTGCCGTAATTTACGGAATCAAAAAACCTAACCCGTTTCCAGGCCACTTTGGTTTCCATGAGATTTTTCACACTTTAACAGTTTTAGCTTTTATCTGTCACTGGGTTGCCGTATTACTTGTAAGCATGACCCCGCTAGGAACCTCTTTAGGTTTCTAGCTATTTACCTTCACGAGCTTTACGTTCACGTTCTAATTCGGCTGCTTCTTCTAAAGCAGCCTCTTCTTCAGATATCTCTTCTTGGATTTCATTGCGGTAACGCAATCTGCGAACTCTTTTGACCATGTCCCAGATTACAAAGCCAGCAGCGATAGCCATCAGGAAGGTGGCAATCCAACCAAGGATTCCTGGGCTGGTAGCAATAGCACCAGCAGAGTCATCTTGGGCTAACTTTGGGTGAAAAACAGCTGCAATCAAGTTCATGAGTTAACCTTATTCTGATGACTGAGATTCCGGACCTTATTGCAACAAGATATGGCAAAAGACCTAATAGCTCTGGAGCCAACCGGCTAACCATAATCCTGTTGGCAGTTTTGTTCAGCATTTGTTTCATAGCCTGGGCTATTTACGCCAACCTAACCGGTAGCCAAGTATCTGCTAAAACGGTCAGCTATGAGGTCTTAGATGACACCCATGTCAGTGTGAGCTTTGAAGTGACTAAAGATAAGAGCCAAAGTGTTTCTTGCGTGGTTAAGGCCTTAAAAGAAGATTTTGGCATAGTTGGATACAAAGAAGTCCTTATCCCCAAAGGCCAGAGCGATGTGAGCATCAAGGTGACTCTGATCACCACTGAACCGGCAGTAACAGGGGTAGCCGATAACTGCTCTGTTCGTTAGGATATTCCCAAGACAGTAATCGCCTGGCCTTGTGGTCAGGCGCTTTTATTTACTTTGGAGCATCATGACTGGATCTACCTGGCTAACTCAAGAGGCCTACGACCGCCTCAAGGCTGAGCTCGATCAACTTTTAAACGTTGAGCGTCAAGCTATCGCCAAAAAGATTCAGGCTGCTCGCGAGGAAGGTGACCTCAAAGAAAACGGTGGTTACCACGCGGCTAAAGATGAGCAGGGCACCATTGAAGCTCGTATAGCAAGATTGAAGACCATCTTGGCAAACTCGGTAGTCGGCGATGCACCTGAGGCCTCCGATAGCGTTCAGCAGGGCATGGTCATCAAGGTTGAACTAAATGGCAACAACATGGAGTTTTTGCTTGGTAGTGCTGAGATGGCAGAGAACACGGACCTGACTGTTTATTCACCAGATAGCCCAATTGGTAAAGCCATTATGGGAACAAAGATCGGTGAGAGTGTTGAATACACCGCGCCAACTGGCAAATTGATTACTGTGAAGATTTTAGAAGTTAACCACTTCGCCGGTTAGTCTTCTCTTGCTTCAATAATTCTTGGCTTTAGTCCAGCAGCCTTCAAAGCTTTAACTAATTCCATCGTGTGTTCATGACCGGATGTTTCAACCGATAAGTTCAATTCAACTTCGGAGATCTTCAAACCTAAACCATGACGGGTGTGTAATACCTCAACCACGTTGGCATTAGCAGCAGCAATAACTGATGCGGTTAGCGATAGCTGACCTGGTCTATCTGGCAACATTACGGAAATGGTGGTGTATCTTTCGGCTGCTGCTAAACCGTGTCTGACTAATCTTTGTAATAGCAACGGATCCATGTTGCCACCGCTGAGAATCACAACTGTCTTACCTTTTAGTTTCAACTTGCCGGCGAGAATAGCCGCAACCCCAACTGCACCTGCCGGTTCAACAACCTGTTTAGCTCTTTCGAGTAAGACCAGGATTGCTTTAGCTATTTCATTTTCAGAAACAGTGACCACTCTGTCCATGTGCTTTTTGATAAGTTCAAATGGAACTTTACCCGGCTTAGAAACAGCAATACCATCAGCAATTGTTGGGGTGGTGTGAATCTCAACTGGCTTGCCAGCTTTTAGTGAAGGTGGGTATGAAGCAGCGTGCTCTGACTGAACACCATAAACCTTAATTTTTTTACCAGTTGCTTTTGCTTGTAATTTGGCAATAGTTGCAACACCGGCAGCTAAACCACCACCACCGATAGCAACCACGATGTTTTCAACATCAGGTAACTGACGAACAATCTCTAAACCAACGGTTCCCTGACCTATCACAGTATCCATGTGATCAAAGGGTGGGATAAAAATGGCATTGCTTTTAGCGGAAAACTCTTGGGCTGCCTTTAGGCATTCGGCAAAGTTAGCACCAACCAAAACAACTTCAGCTCCATATCCCTTGGTGGCTTGAACCTTAGGCAAGGAAGCGCCAATCGGCATATAAATAGTTGCTTTTATTTTTAGTAATCCGGCAGCCAAAGCAACTCCCTGAGCATGGTTACCAGCACTAGCTGCAACAACCCCGGCCTTTAGTTCAGCCTTAGACAATTTAGACATCAAGTTATAAGCACCACGAAGCTTATAGGCGCCGGTTCTTTGCAGATTCTCAGCCTTTAGGAAGACCTCGGAGCCAAGCACCTCGGAAAGATAATAACTTTCCAGTAATGGAGTCTCTTTAGCAACGCCAACCAGGTTGGCTTCAGCAGCAATAAAATCGTTCAGAGTGGGGTTGCTGATGGCTGATTTAGGTGTGTTCTGGGTCATGTAATCTCACTTTAGGTAATGATTAGATTTTAGAGCAGGTGAGCACTTGAAAACCCCAACATTGGTGATTAGCCAACAAGAAGCCAAGCTCATTGCCTTAGATGCTGTTGGATTGGTTGGCAATCAAGACCAAACTGTCTTGGATGTAATAGATCGTTTTGGAACACTTCAAATAGATTCTGTGAATGTTTTTGAACGTGCCCACTACATGCCGCTGTTCTCAAGGCTAGGTAGCTATGACAAGAACGACCTAGATTCACTGACCCAAGGCTCTAAACCACAACTGATTGAATACTGGGCTCACCAGGCAAGTTATATCAGACCGGAGAATCTTTATCTGTATCAATGGCGTATGCAGTATTACCGAGATAGAGCAGCTAGAGCTAAAAGCTTTGACAAAGAAAACTCAAAACTAATTAAATGGATCTTTGAAGAAATAAGAACCAATGGTCCAATGACCTCAGCCCAGTTTGAACATGAAGATAACTATCGTCAAGGATCCTGGTGGGGTTGGAGTACAGTCAAGCGAGCACTTGAATCTCAATTTAGACAAGGTCACCTAATTGGTTCTGGAAGAGCAAACTTCTCAAGAATCTATTCGCTACCTGAACAATCGCTTTCAACAAAGCACAGAAACAAAACCATAGACCCTTATGAAGCAAGGGTGAAGCTTTTGGCTCACGGAGCCAAATTGATGGGGGTTGGCACCATCAAGGACATTGCCAATGTCTTTTTTCACACTCCAACCGAAGTCAAAGCAGAACTTCAAACTCTAATAGAAAAGAAGATTGTTTACCCAGTTCAAGTGCAAGGTTGGGATAAACCTGCCTATCTGCACAAGGACTATCTAAACTTTGAAACCAAAAACACTAAACCGAATCTGGTAACAGTCCTCTCACCATTTGACCCACTAACTTGGGAAAGAGATAGAGCTAAAAGATTATTTAACTTTGATTACAAGATAGAAATCTACGTTCCTGAACCTAAACGTATCTATGGTTATTACAGTCTTCCGACCCTATATAAAGACCAACTGATCGCAAGAATAGATCTCAAATCAGATAGACAAAACAAAGCCCTATTAGTTCAATCTGCGTGGCATGAAACCCACTTACCTAAAGCAAACATCCCAACCTACGCCAAAGCCATCACCAAACACCTAAAAGATGTTCAGAAATGGCAAGGACTTGAAAGAGTTGAGAGTAAAGGTGTTGGGAACTTCGAAGTCTAGTTCGGAATTCACTGGATAACTAAGAAGGCGTATTCAGGACAGTCTCTAGTCACGGCACTTGCAATCAAGAAATCTATATAAGCGCCGCTGTAATCGTTCTTACTTCCAGCGAGTTCAGTCCAGATTTGAGTCTTGATGTTTTCGTAATTGCCGTTGTTGTCGAAGTGAGTGCAAACTTCAGAACTGATATCTGCAACTTGTTTATCTGAGAAGTGATTGTCCTTATCAATAAAACGCTGCATTTGGTCTGGACAAACCTTGAATGCTGAAGATCCAACTAGGAATTCAACGTATGCCGGCTTGGTGTCATTCTGACCCCAGTCATTTGTAATCTTGGTTGCCAAGTTATTTGAAACAGATGCGTATGCATCACCGGCTTGAAGACCGCTGCAAATTTCATCACTGAATGCATTCAGCTGGTCGTTTGTATAAGGCTCACTGTATGCAGGGTAATTACCTCGAACGAAGTCAATGAATTCATTAGTGGTTTCGTTGGTGGAAGTGTCGGTTGGCGAAGGACTCATCTTCTTTGCAGGATTTTGATCGACTGAAGCTACCGTGGAACAAGAGCTAAGACCGACGGTCACAAGTAGAAGTACTAAAACTGCTGAAACCTTTTTGAACACAATGCCTCCCCGATTAGCGTTTATAAACAAGAATGTATCAGAACTTGGTTCCAATTTCCTTTAGACGCTTGATACGTGCATCTAGAGGTGGGTGGGTTGAGAATAATCTTTCCGCAACTGATGGCTTTACTGGATCACTGATATACATATGAGCCATGGCACTTGATGGTCTGCGCATAGGTCTGCCATATTGTTTTAGCTTCCCTAGAGCACTCTCCAGGCCTTCTGGGAATCTGGTTATTTCCGCACCAGAAGCGTCAGCTAAATACTCTCGCTGTCTTGAAACAGCAGCGCTAACCAACGGACCAATTAGGGCGGCGATAATCCATGCCACAATACCTAGCCCGACCAAAATCAACCCAAGCTGACCATTGTCATTGCTGTTTGAGTTTCTGTTATTACCTGAGAAGAAAGCCATTCTCATGAAGAAATCAGCCAATATACCGATGGCACTTACCAAACCAAAAACAATCGTTGAAACTCTAATGTCATAGTTTTTCACGTGACTCATTTCGTGAGCCATAACACCTTCAAGTTCTTGGTCATCCATGATTGCTAGCAGACCGGTTGTTGCGGCAACTATTGCATGCTGAGGGTCGCGACCGGTCGCAAAGGCATTTGGCGCTTCATCTTGAATGATGTAAACCTTGGGCATTGGCATACCTTGGGAAATTGAAATGTTTTCAACTGTTCGCCATAGTCGTGGGTTCTGTGCTTTGGTGATTTCGGAAGCACCCGAAGCTGCAACTGCGAATGTGCCAGCCATGAAATATTGAAGCAACGCGTATAAAGCAACGAAGCCAATAATTAGAAAAGCTGATGAACCATATCCGGTTACATAGCCAAGCCAGGTAGCGAGCGCGCCAATCAATAGAACAAACATTGCAATAATGAAAACGGTGTTGCGCTTGTTAGCAGCTATAGCTGAATACATAGACTCTTAGAACTTCACTTCCGGAGCATTCTGGATGCTAGCTGCATCTGCAACTTCAAAGAAAGCGCGGTCACTAAAACCCAGACCTTTAGCAAAGAAAGAGTTAGGCCAGATCTTGATCTTGGTGTTTAGCTCACGAACGCCACCGTTATAGAAACGACGTGCAGCCATGATCTTGTCTTCGGTGTCTGAAAGTTCAGACTGTAATCCTAGGAAGTTCTGGGAGGCTTGAAGAACTGGATATGCTTCAGCAACAGCAAACAGAGACTTCATTGCTGACTGGAACTGGTGCTCCGCTTGAGCAGCTTTAGTAGGGTCTGATAGAGCAGGGCCAGCGATGGTGGCAGCTCTTGCTTTAGTCACATTCTCAAAAACACCAGCCTCGTGTTTGGCGTAACCCTTCACAGTTTCAATCAGGTTAGGAATCAGATCTGCACGTCTTTTTAGTTGAACAGTGATATCTGACCAAGCCTCATCAACCCGAACATTGAGCCTTACAAGACCATTTCGCATGCCAACAAACCAAATACCAGCAATAACAACAACGCCAACTAATACCAACAGAATTACTAACAGATCCATGATTCTCCTTCAAATGTGAACTGGGTTAAAGCCTAAGGCCAAATAAATAAATGTGAAAACTTTCTAGCAATCTCACAGTAAAACACGGTGCCCCCAGTGGGACTCGAACCCACACTGGAACGATTTTAAGTCGTCTGCCTCTGCCATTGGGCTATGGGGGCGCACCTTTTAGTTGCTATTTAGACCTTAGGGCGTGAGGCCCAGGTTTCAAAGATCTGACGAGGGTGCTCGGTAGCCGCAATCGAGACAATGTCACGCTTGAAGACAAAGTTAGATAGCCAGCCCATGATGACTCTGTGCTTACGCTCAAACATTGGCATAGCTAAACCATGGTAAACACGGTGAGCGCACCAAGCTAAGAAACCTTTGAGCACGATGTTTCCTGACTGGAAAACACCGTTGTATAGACCAAGACCAGCAACCGCACCCAAGTTTCTGTGCTTGTATTCCAAAACACCTTCACCTCGAATAGTGGCAGCCACATTCTTGGCAAGAAGCTTGCCCTGTCTAACCGCGTGCTGAGCATTTGGAACACAGAAACCACCAACACCGCCACCAGATAGATCTGGAACAGCAGCAACATCTCCAGCTGTCCAGGCACCTGGAACAGCAACACCAGCATTGCTAATCTGCAAGGTTGGCAAAGCAGCAATCCGGCCACGATCATCAAGCGGTAGGTCAGTGTTCTTCACAAATGGCGAAGCCATAACACCAGCGGTCCAAACGATTACATCGCTCTCGAACTTCTCACCGGTAGATAGTTCAACAACGCCATCAGTTGCAGAAACTAGCTGAGTGTTTAGGTGAACCTTTGCACCACGGCGATCAAGATCTTCCAATACCCACTCTGAAGTCTTTTGTGAAACCTCAGGCATGATTCTGCCCATCGCTTCAATCAGGTGGAAGTGAACATCTTTGAATTCAAGTGTTGGATAGTAACGAAGTAAGTAAGAAGCTAGGTTACGCATTTCAGCGAAGACTTCAATACCAGCAAATCCTCCACCGACCACTACGAAGGTGAGAAGTCTGTCTCTTGCTGGCCCTTCAGGCATGTTCACTGCTTTATCAAAGTTAGTCAAAATACGATTACGAATCTCGACAGCTTCTTCAACGGACTTTAGTCCAATCGCGTTATCAGCAACACCTGGAATAGGAAAAGTTCTTGAAACAGCTCCAGCGGTGACAATCACCTGGTCGTAAGATTCTTTGATTTCACCAACGATTGGAACAACAATTGTGGCCACCTTGTTAGCGTGATCAATGTTGGTCATTGTGCCGTTGATGATGTTGGTCTTTTTTAGGTGTCTTCTGTGTGAAACAACAACGTGTCGAGCCTCAATAGAACCAGCAACAACTTCAGGCAGGAAAGGCTGGTAAGTCATATATGGAAGTGGGTCAACTAAGGTGACCTCAGCTTCACCTTCGGTTAAATATTTCTCCAGTTTGAAAGCAGTATAAAAACCGGCATAACCGCCACCAATGACCAAGATTTTTTGCATAACTAGGATTCCCTAAAAATTGTGATTTCCGTAAAATGACGCAACAACGCGCCTTATTGATATTACTCGGCTTGCCCCTTACAAATACACGCCTTAGGGTCAAAACCGACCTCGATTAGAGCAATATCCCCTATCGGGTTTAGCCCCGGTCCTTTAGCCAAAGAATGGGCTGCCAAAGCATGCAAGCATTTGACCCTGGTAGGCATTCCCCCTGCGCTAATCCCAACTATTTCTTCAACTGAGAGTAGTTGCTCACGCTCGGCTAGATAGCTCTCATGAGCCTTCAAATAGGCCACTTGAAGCTCAGGTTCCAAAGCCAGCCTCTGCTGTAACTGGGCCATCAAACCGGCTGCTTCAAGGGTTGAGAGCCTTGCGCTAAGCCAAGGATGGGTTAGATAGTAAAAGGTAGGGAAAGGCTCGCCTGATTCTAATCTGGGCCTAGTTTGAACCACCAACGGATTACCACAAACACATCTGGCAGCAATACCCAAAACATCACGCATTGGCCGACCAAGCTGGATCTGCATGACCTCTAGGTCTTTAGCGGTTGCCTCAGTAATCATTTACCGCTGGCAGAAGGTTTGTTACTGGCATCCACCGGTTGATCTAAACCAGCCTGAACCACCGACTGCAAAAGACCTTTAGCCCAATCCTTTTTGGTAGTTCCAATATTCTGTGAGAAAGAACTCGAGTTCTTTGATGCCGCGATAGCAGCCCCCACGGTTCCCGTGGTATCTGAAAGGTTTAGGCCATTAGCATCTAAAACCAAATAGCTAACTTCACCTGGAACAACATAGAACAATCTGTTTCTAGCTTGGGCACGAATATAAACCGGATCATCCCAACGCTTCTTCTCAGAAGAAAGATCAATTAAATGATTCTTAGCTGCATCTAATTTGGCTTTCAGTTGAACAATCTGAGTTTGCATGGCAAAGTAATCGCCAACTTTAGGACCAACCAAGAAAACACCTAAAACCAGAACACCAACAGTAACCATGGTTGAAGGTTGCCAAGACATCCGCGAACCAAGATTAGCTAACTGCCTAGGAGCTTTAGCTCTTAGGTTTCTTTTTCTTGGTAGTCGGGCCATTTCTTAGAACTAATTCTTATAACGAGGGAACGCGTTAGCACCTGGGTAATAAGCAGCATCTTGAAGCTCTTCTTCAATGCGCAGTAGCTGGTTGTATTTAGCAACACGTTCGCTTCTAGCTGGTGCACCAGTTTTAATCTGACCCGCGTTAGTTGCAACAGCGAGATCAGCAATGAAGGTGTCTTCTGTTTCACCTGAACGGTGAGAGATGATTGCCTTCATGCCTGAACGCTGAGCTAGCGCAACAGCATCCAAAGTCTCAGTTAGAGTTCCAATCTGGTTAACCTTCACCAGGATTGCGTTACCAGCCTTTAGGTCAATACCCTTCTGCAATCTTGCAGGGTTTGTAACATAAAGGTCATCGCCAACAATCTGAATTCTGTCACCTAGATCAGCTGTTATTTTTGTCCAACCAGCCCAGTCATCTTCAGCTAGGGGATCTTCAATAGAAACTAGTGGGAAATCGTTAACTAGACCTTCGTAGTATTTGATCATTTCATCAGTTGAACGCTCTTGACCTTCAAACTTGTATTTGCCAGTCTTCTCGTCATAGAACTCAGTTGCTGCAACATCTAGAGCCAACGCGAAGTGCTTACCAAGAACATATCCTGCCTGACCAATAGCTTCAGAGATTAGTTCCAAAGCTGCACGGTTAGTTCCAAGATCTGGAGCAAAACCACCTTCGTCACCAAGACCGGTAGCTAGGTTCTTTGAGTGCAAAAGAGATTTCAGTGAGTGATAAACCTCAGTGCCAGCACGAAGTGCTTCAGAGAAAGCATCAAAACCTATAGGAACAATCATGAACTCTTGGATGTCAACACCGTTGTCAGCGTGAGCACCACCGTTGATGATGTTCATCAAAGGAACAGGAAGGGTGTAAGCGTTAGGTCCACCAAGGTAACGGTATAGCGGCTGACCAGTTGACTCAGCAGCTGCACGAGCGTTAGCCAGTGAAACACCAAGGATTGCGTTGGCACCCAGGTGAGATTTGGTTGCAGTTCCATCCATACGAATCAAAGCAGCATCAACCAGTCTCTGATCCAAAGCATCAAAGTCAATCAGGCCAGTCTCTTCGTGACCAATCTGATCTAGAACAGCCTTAACTGCATTCTGAACACCTTTACCGCCAAAGCGCTTCTTATCGCCATCACGAGATTCGTGTGCTTCAAAAGCACCAGTAGAAGCACCTGAAGGAACAGCAGCTCTACCAAAAGAACCATCAGAAAGTAACACTTCAACCTCAACAGTTGGATTACCTCTAGAGTCAAGGATTTCTCTCGCGCCGATTGCGTCAATAATGGACATGTTTGCTCCTTAGATTTGAACGATTTATAACAAGTTTAGTCAATCGGCTTCAAAGCCGAAGGACCTGAAGTGCCCACCATGCTGAACTGGTCAAACCCGTTGGCCTTCATGGTTTCCAACAATAAATTCAATCGCTTAGGCTTCACTTCTAACCTGACCATAAAACCAGCTGCAACCAGCTTGCTCTGCTCGGCCAGAGCCACCTTCAAACACTCAACTGAACCGTCTTCAAGCACCAAAACCACACCTTTAGGCTTCAAAGAATCCTCGACCATGTCAACAACTCTTTCAAACCCAAGTGAAATACCAACAGCTGGAACATCAGTTCCAAGCCAACGGCCAACCATGCCGTCGTAACGGCCACCACCACCGATAGCTAAACCACTTCCTGGCTGTTCTATTTCAAATATGGTTCCGGTGTAATAACCCATACCCCTAACCAGAGTTGGATCAAACTTCAACCTAGGAACAGAAGCAAACAGGTCCTTTAGAACCTCAGGAATAACACTGTTATCAAGAGTTTCAAACCAATCCTTAGCCTTAGCTGAAACCGAAGAACCCAGCTTCTCTTCAAGTTCAGTCAGAACACCTGAAACTTCAATCTTGTCTAACTTGTCAATGATGATCATGGCTGTTGGCAACTGATCATCTGATACCCCAAAACCAGTTAGCAGTGAAGTCAACAGTGACCGATGATTCACCCTAATAACTGCATCGGTCAGACCAAGAGCATCTAAAGCAGCTAAAGAAGCATTCAGTAGTTCAATCTCAGCTAGAACACTCTCATCACCGATGATGTCAATGTCACATTGAACAAACTGACGGTAACGACCCTTCTGTGGTCGTTCTGCTCTCCAAACCGGACCCATCTGAATAGCTTTGAAAACAGTTGGTAAAGAAGATCGGTTAGATGCATAAAACCTGGTCAGAGGAACAGTCAGATCAAAACGAAGTCCAAGGTCAGCCAAATCATCAGCTGAAGCTAAAGATTCAATAGCACTATCAAGTTCAGCTCCACGCTTCATAACTCGATAAGCAAGCTTCTCGTTGTCCCCACCCTGCCCTGAAGTCAAACGATCCAGGTTCTCTAAAGCAGGAGTCTCAACCTCCTGGAACCCATAGGAAGAGAAAACCCCTCTAATCACCCCAAGAACACGTTCCCGCTTAGCCTTCTCAGCAGGCAGGAAGTCCCTCATACCTCTAGGTGGGTTTATCTCTTTAGCCATAGCTCTAGTTTGGCAGATAACGATGAGGCTCTAGATCTTGACACGAATTAGCCTTGAGTATCCTCACTGAACAATTCGAGGTAAAACTCTCCCTAATGATTTTTTACATACCTTGAAAACCAATGTGTCCGACTACAGCCGAAAGCGAAATCGTTACCAAAGTTTCGCACTAAAGTTGCCAATTGGGAACTACTCTTGTCAGTAATTCTTCAGGAAAGGAAGACTCATGGCACGCCCAAGTAACGGCTCAAACATATACCTAAAAAAACTCACTGAACTAAAAGACTTTTTTCTACCACAGGGAGAAAAACTAAAGTCTGCAGTTTCCGCGATGTTGAGAGGAAGTTCTCTTGCACTCTCCTTAGTTGCTGGATTCACTGCATTCCTATGCTTAGGAATGTTACTAAGCAAAAGCGTTTTTGGTCCTTCAGTCCTAAGGGCCTCTCTAGCTCTAACTCTGTCTGGTTTTGGATCAATAGTTGATTTTGCTGGCGGAGGTATGTTCGCAACCCAAGGAACAACAAACTCGGCATTTGGCGTTGGCCTTCATGCGGGGCTTATTTCAATTGTTGGTTTCTGGGCGATATGGCTATTTAGTCGCAGGTATAGCCTGAAACACGATGTTGATTATTCCACTCCGATTTACGTTGCCTTTGGTTTTACATCCTTTTCATGGTTGCTTGGACTAATTTCGCAAGGTGACGTGGATATTGACCTTGGATATGCTTCTGTCCGGCCAATGAGCTTTCTTTCGTTCCTATTAGTCTTCGCATTCTCATGGATCGCATCATCAAGAGGACAGATTTCTAACCAAATCGAAAAAGCTTCTGGCATCAACCAGGCTTTCTATTGGGTAGGTCGAGCGCTTTCTAACTTCGTTGTCATTTACACCGTGATAGTGATTATCGGGCTAATTGTCTTTGGAATTAGAAATTTGATAGAGCCTCACTTTGCTGTTGCTTCTCTTCCAGTTCAACCTGCTGAAATCAAGTTAAGTGTTGAACAGCAAACTTTGGCGGTATATGCATTCTTGTTGTTCACTGCAAACGCATTCTTCCAGGCTCTATTTGTAGCTATGGGAATGAATTTTGGAATGGAATACCAAGGCTTAGGTTCAGGAATTGATTTTTCTGCAGTCCCAGGTTTTAGTTCAGCTCCTCAAAGTCTCTGGATTTATGACACCCTTGGCGCTCCAGCATTTATTGGCATTTCAGTTCTCGTCGTTATAGTCGCACTGATTTCTGGAGCTGCTGCGGCCGCTAGAACTGGCATTCAGTTCAAGACAACTAAGATCTATTGGCAGTCTTTAGGTTTTGGTCTTCTACTATCACTTGGTTTGGCCTACATGACTAGCCTTCAGGTTTACGCGGATCAGGCATCTGCAGATGGAAAATCCGCTTCTACACTTTGGATTTTCTATGGTGCTTACATGCTGAGCTTGATTGCTTTCTCGACAATCGCTATTTCGGCCGCTTTCTTAGCGAGCGAGCGTGCCTTCACATTTATTGCGTCTGGATTCCCAACTTTGGTACTTCGTTTGCAGGCAGCGGCTGCTCTTGAAAAACGAATGATAAGTGGCCGCATTTTTGGTATCGCAACGAAACTTTTGTTACTGGCAGTTATAGCAACCCCCCTTACGGCCTCAACAATAAACAGAGTTTCTGCTCTAACTGATGGTCCAACACAACTTGGCCAGAAGGTCGCTACTGAGATTGAGACAATGACACTCAAGGATCTGAAAGCGCATATCAACCCAACAGGGTCTAAAGCCCATGCATGGCTGAGTGACAAAATCCTAGGGAAAGCACAGCCTAAATCCGGATACGAAGTTTCCATACAGACTCTCAACAAACTGGGTAAGGCTTGGGAACCTGGAAATTTAGATGCAGAAGTTACGATTGAATTCTCAAAAGCTGGACAGAAATTTGACTACTTATTTGATACCTCCAGCAAGGTTAATAATCCGTCCTGGCTATTAACTCATGTAACTTATTCTCCGAAGTTGACTCCAGCAGCGCTAACAATTCAGGTGAATCCTCAGCTTGGTAAAGACCAACTCAAGAGTTTGACAGTTAATGGTGAAGCCGTTCAGGCTGGAACTTACTTCAGCGTTCCTGGTGTATATTCGGTGAAGTCCGGAGGTTTTAAGCTAATCGCTCCTACGGATAAGAAATTCTATGCAAGTACCGATTCCACAATCAAAGTGGGCTTCCAAATTGCATTGCCTACTGGTGCAGCCAGCAAGCTGGATAAGGCATTGCTAGAAAAGGCTGCAAGCTGTTTCCAAGTTACGTTGAATGGATCTTCTAAGTGCTTTACTGCTAAAGATTTACAGCCAAGTGTTACCTCAGGATCTGAACCTGCGACTTACTTCGACTACGCAGATTCAAACTTCAAGAGTTCTGGGATTACTTGCGGTGGAACGAGAAGCGACAAGCTAGTGAGCTCAACTTCTGAAGCTTCATCAAGCGGGTGCAGTGCAACAGTTACTTTCACACGTACCTATTTCCAATCAAAGCCTAAATTGGTACCTCGCTACAGTTATACAGACCAATGTGTTCAGGCTGAAATCAGCGATTACTACCAGACCTATGGTGAAGTTTTGGATTATCGAAACGGTTGGAATGGCTGGGGGTATTATGACTCCAATGATTACTGGATTGGCGGAGCTGACAGGCACACTGATTACTGCTACTCTACGGAGCAAGTAAGAGTGCAGGATGGTTACGACACAATTCAGGTGCGGGGATCAAAAATCGGCTCTTCAAACATGAGTGCCTTGGCAAACAAAACACTTACCGTCACCGGAACCCTAAACAATGACAACTCATTCGCTGTCAAGAAGTAACTGTTAGTAATGCATATTTTGGCGGTGGGTCATCCCACCGCCAAAATACTTTAAGGGGGCTTATGCCTCTTCAACCCCAATAACCCCAGCATCCGAGGCTTCTAGTACTTCTGCTTTTCTGATGTCGTCTTGGAGGTCTCTGACTGCGGTTCTTAGGGCTCTTTCAGAGTCCAGGTTGTTGGCTTTAGCTGCTTGAACTATGGCTAGGAGTAGTGCTCCTAGTTGTTCTTCGTCTTCTAGGGCTATAGGAGACTCTGTGGCTTCTTCTAATAGACCTATTTTCTGAGCTTTACCGATCACTTTGTTAGCTAAGGCTAATGCAGGTAGTGCTTGAGGAATACCATCAAGAACTGAAGCTCTTTCAGGCTTCTCTTTCTTTTTGTGGTTATCCCAGTTGAGCATTACATCATCACCGGTTTCAGCTTTGAACTGCTCTAGTTCTTCAGGGGTGCCAAAGACGTGAGA
>Ga0304729_1000244_pt1 | contig 39288 bp, 47 predicted proteins | sample C_131016_MF_Meta_FD_190475 | JGI IMG/M metagenome (GOLD analysis project Ga0304729, IMG submission 190475) | Freshwater microbial communities from Lake Croche, Canada to study carbon cycling - C_131016_MF_MetaG (v2) (version 2) | ecosystem: Environmental > Aquatic > Freshwater > Lake | place... | reverse complement strand
TTGGCAGGGTTTACCATGACCAACCACGAAAAGCCTCTCAATAAGCATCCCCTTAAAGAACATCTCTACAAGTTAATCAAAGAGGAATTGGCGATACTGCTACCCACTGTAATACCTAAAACTTATAAAAGTGATAAAGTTTTTTGTAATCATTTTGTCAAATAAGACTTGATGAGAGTCGATAGCTAATTAAAATTCTTAGGAGCCAAAATGAAAAAAGTATTAGTTGCAGTTTGTTTAACTGCATTTGCTGGTTTGAGTTATGCAGAGGGCGCTGTTAAATGGGGATACGATGGCAATATCGGCCCTGCTAATTGGGGTGATTTAAGTTCCGAATTTGCGATGTGCAAAACTGGAAAGGTACAAGCGCCAATTGATATTTCTTCGAAAGGCTTGGCAAAAGCAACCGCTCCAATCAAGACTTACTACCATGATTCAAAAGCGACAGTGGTGAACAATGGCCACACTATTCAGGTTGATCTTCCAGATGGTGGTTATGCAATGTTGTCAGATGATGATTTCAATATTTTGCAATTTCACATGCACGCTCCCGGTGAAGAAACTGTTGATGGCAAGCGCTATCCATTTAATGCTCATTTAGTCCACATTAATCCAGGCGATAACGAGAGTGATACTGAGAGAGGCAAATTAGCGGTTATTGGAATTTTCTTTCAAGAGGGCAAAGAAAATGCTGCACTAAAGCCAATTTTTGATGTGATGCCAGCCAAAACAGGCAAGGTTGTAATGAAGGAAAAGTTCGATGTATCTAAGCTTCTTCCTAAGTCATTGGCTTACTACAGCTACTCAGGATCCCTGACAACCCCTGGTTGTGGTGAGGGAGTTACTTTTTATATTCTCAAAACTCCAGTGGAAATGTCAGCTGCTCAATTGGCACAGTTTAAGAAAATTTTCCCAATGAACGCAAGACCTGTAATGCCTTTAAACGGTCGTAAGGTGACAGAGGGTAGTTAATAGAGTTAAATATTCTAGGCCCTGGTCGATTCCGCCCCGGGCTGCCAAGAAACACCAAAACCACCTTCGGGTGGTTTTTTCATTTGTAAGAATAAGTCTTTAGTCTAATATTGAAGAACTTAACTTTAGTAATTAGGGCAAAAATGAATTTTCACTTCAATAGATATTTCTTAATATCAGGCTTATTGATGTTGCTGTGTGGTTTATTGGTGCCGATTTACTCGCCTTATGCAATTGCCCAGATTGGCATATTACAGGCCCATCTAATTGGCGCTGTTCAGGCCCTAGTATTTTTTGCATTTGCTTGGATGTGGCCGCAATTAACCTTGCCAGTTTTTTCAAAAAAGATTGCGACTATCTCCCTATACATTTCACTATGGGCTAATTGGCTAGGCACTTTTTTTGTTGGTATTTTTGGCGCGGGTAAGGAGCAATATATTGTTCATCAAGATTTAGTTCCAGGAGCGACAGGATTTTGGAATGTTGCAACCTTATTACTGATTAATCTATCTCTCTTAGCGGTGCTTGCAACTTTATTGGCTATCGCGGGCTTTCTAAAATATGACTGTTTAGTTCGTCGGGTTAAGACAATGAATTTTGCTTCATTAGTATTATTCTTGGCTTGTATTGGAATTGCCTTATTTCAAACTTTTAATCCGGAGTATTCGAACGGATAGCCTAGATTTAGACCCCGATCGATTCCACCCCAGGCCACCAAGAATCACCAAAACTACCTTCGGGCGGTTTTTTCATTTGACTTTAAAGAAAACGCCATCAATTATCTTGGTATAGAGTCATATGATAAATGTAAAAATTTAAGGAAAAAATGAAATCTTTATATTCAATTTTAGTTAGCAGCTTTTTTTTGCTCGCCTCGGGATACGCTTCAGCACAACAAGTTAACGAACGTTTTGCAAGAATAACAACTGAAAATATGTCGGCTGAGCAAAAAAAATATTTCGATCAGCTTATGTCGGGGCCAGTTTCTGCTACTGGAAGTGCAGCAGTTGTAAAAGGTTCAAATAGCCTTGGGGCGCCTTTTAATATTTGGTTACGCAGTCCTAAATTAGCAGAATCATTTCGCGCCGTTAGTGAGCAAATTCGCTTTAACAGCTCCTTACCCCTAAGGTTAAATGAGTTTGCAATTCTGATTACGGCACAAAAGTGGAGCTCACCCTATGAGTGGTACGCCCATCATCGTCTTGCCTTAAAGGCAGGACTTGATCCTAGGATCGCTGATCAATTAGCCCAAGGAATAAAGCCACAAGGAATGGGCAATGAAGAAGAGGCAATTTATGATTTTGTTACTGAACTGCTTACAACTAATCAAGTGGGCAATAGAAACTTCATAAAAGTTAAAAATTTATTTGGTGAACAAGGTGTAGTTGATTTAATTGCAACGACTGGCTACTATGTTCTTGTAGCAATGGCACTAAACGTAAATCGTACCCCTTTGCCTAGTGGTGCTCAATATACTATCCAAGCTCCAAAAGAAACTCAGTAATTAATATTTATAGAAATAAGGCCCTAGGCATCCTTGGCCCTTGTCGATTTCGCCCCAGGCCACCAAGAAATACTAAAAATACCTTCGGGTGGTTTTAGTATTTGTGCGGCAACGTCGTTTAAAACGATATTGATGGAGCTTACTCTTCCAGCAAGCTCCTTAGCATCCAAGCAGTCTTCTCATGAATATCTTGTCGCTGAGTCAGCAAATCAGCCGTTGGCTGATCACTTGCTTTTTCTACCAAGGGAAAAAGTTTACGAGCAGTTTTCGCTGTGGCCTCTTGAGCTTTGACAAGATGCTTAACCATATCCATTGCCTTTGGTACCCCTTCAATTTCTTTGATTGAGGTCAGCTTTACAAACTCTTTATAAGTGCCTGGAGCAGGCTCTCCAAGTGCCCTGATGCGTTCTGCTATTAAATCAAGTGCCGCCCACTGCTCTGTATATTGAGCCATGAACATAGTATGAAGGGTATTAAACATCGGCCCCTTCACATTCCAATGAAAGTTATGAGTCATTAAATACAAAGAATAGCTATCAGCCAATAGCTCTGATAATCCTGTAGCAATGGCCTTACGATCTTTTTCGCCAATGCCAATATCTATTTTTGTGCTCATTCTATGCCCCGGTTTCTTGGATGAATTTATCGACCTATCATCTGCCATTTTATAGCCAAAAGATATGATGTTCTTAGCCTACTTGCAGAGCTATTTTCTTTTAAGACTTTAGGTTTTGAATCTACCCACCATATTTATCAGGGGGTAGGTTTATGAGCTCTAGTGCTGGGAAATCAACTCTGTAAGACATTCACGGGTAATCCCTAGGATGGCGATGTTAACCCCATGTTAGATTGTTAGTCGGAGTAAAAAATTTAATTACAAGAATGAAATGTGGAGAGATTATGAGCAATCAAAGACGTGAATTTCTAAAAGTGTCTGCCTTAGCTGGTGGTGCCGCACTAACAACCCCTTTTATTTCAAATCAGGCTGAGGCAGCTGGACCTGGCGCAGGCGCCGTTAGGATTCCTAATCCTGAGATGGCAAAGAACATGACAGTTCTAAATTATAAAGTGGACAATAAATACGTTCTAGGCGTAAAAACAGACAAAGGAATCTTAGATGTTGCTAAGGCAGCAAAACAGTTTAAGGTTAAGGCGCCAATCAATACTGATGATTTGATCCAGAATGGTGATCAAGGTCTAGGCAAGTTAGTGAGCTTAGCCTTGAGCAGGGGGAGCCCAGATTTATTTTTAGATGAAAATAAAATCGAATATGCCCCTGCTATTACCAATCCCGAGAAAATTATCTGCGTGGGATTGAACTATGCAAAGCATGCCAGAGAAACTAATAATCCCATCCCAACCCTGCCAATTTTGTTCAATAAATTCAATAACACACTTAATAGCCATAATGGGGTTGTAAAGGCATCATTAGTAAATGCAGAAAAGTTTGATTACGAAGCAGAGTTAGTTATTGTGATGGGTAAGCGCGCATATAACGTTAGTGAGGCTGATGCTTTGTCATATGTATTTGGCTATGCTACAGGGCAAGACTTTACAGCACGTGATTTACAGCAACGCAGTAGTCAGTGGATGATTGGTAAAACCAATGATGGTTTTGCGCCTATAGGACCATATATTTTGACAGCAGATTTAGTTGGCAATCCAAATCAACTGAAGATTGAGCAATATGTTAATGGTGAAGTTCGTCAGTCATCTAATACTAACGATATGGTTTTTAATTGTGCCCAGATTGTGAGCTATGCCTCCAAAATTTTTACCTTAGAGCCGGGCGATATTATTTTTACTGGCACTCCAGAGGGCGTAATTACAGGGTATCCCAAAGAAAAACAGGTATGGCTTAAGTCGGGCGATAAGCTTGAAACGCGTATTGAGAAGTTAGGTAACCTTAAATTTATCGTATTGTGAGATCGATGGCATAAAGGGAATTGATATCCCTAGCTCTAGTTGACTCCACCCCGGACCACTCAGAATGAATAAAAGCACCTTCGGGTGGTTTTTTCATTTAGTTTGGTTATTATGTATAGGCTGGTTTTGCTAAATTGGCAACACAGTCCGAATAAAAACCCCTAGGAGAAGAAAATGAATAAATCAGAATTAGTTGAAAAAATTGCCAATGACACAGATATTTCTAAAGCATCCGCAGACCGGGTCCTCAGCGCAGCAATTGAAACAATCATCAAGGCTGTTACTAAAGGTGATGATGTTCAGTTAATTGGCTTTGGTACTTTTAAATCTGGCAAACGCGCAGCGCGTGTTGGCCGTAATCCACAGACTGGTGCTGAGCTTAAGATCCCAGCAGCTAAGACCGTTAAGTTTGGTGCTGGCAAGGCATTTAAGGATGCCGTTAATAAGCGCAAGTAATTACCAGATTAAATATCTTCAGCCCTGGTCGATTCTGCCCCTGGGCCTCCAGACTTAGATAATGCCCTGCTTTATGCAGGGCATTATCTTTTGGTTTGGCAGGATTATTAGCCATCTATTACGATGGGGTAACTGACTTACACAACAACCAAATTTTTATGACTCGTTTTAATCGAACCATTGCTGCATATATCTTTCTCCTTAGCAGTCTTTTTATCGCTCAGCAAGCGACGGCTTCTTTGATAAACGATTTACAGGATAGCCAGCATGTCTTGCTGATGAGGCACGCTGATGCTCCTGGCTTTGGGGATCCTGCTGGGTATGTCATCAGTCAATGCTCCACTCAGCGCAACTTAGGCGATTACGGCAAAAGGCAAGCCAAGGCAATAGGGGCTTGGTTAACTAATCAAGGCATTCAAAAGGCAGATGTGTTTAGTAGTCCGTGGTGCAGGTGTTTAGATACGGCAAACCTTCTCAATAAAGGCTCGGTAAAAATTGAACCATCTCTTGGATCATTTTTTGACAATATGAGTTTAGAAAAGGGGCAAACCAAAGCATTGGGAGCGTTCATTAAAAACGAGTTAGTCAAGTCATCTAAGACGCCCCTGATTCTGGTAACGCATCATGTCAATATTGAGGCATACACTGGCAAAGTAGTTGGTGTGGGCGATATGGTTTTGGTGAAGGTCAGTAAAAATGGAGAATATCTTTCTCACACAATCTACCTGAGTCCTCAGCCATAGGACGATAAACAGTTTTACTTGGAGGACTTTATGAAATATTTATCTTTTACACTTTTATTGCTCCTGTCTTTAATGGGAACTTCTTGGGCCGCAGATAGCACACCTGTTAAGTCTGACCCAGCTTGGCTCACTGAAGCAAGGGCAAGTATTAAGGCTGAAAAATACAATCAGGCAATACAGCAATTACAGGCCGCGAATGAAACAAGCTCTGCAGACTGGAATAATTTATTGGGCTACAGTCTTCGTAAGAAACAACCACCTGACCTAGTGGGGGCTGAAAAATATTATCAAGCTGCTTTGAAAATAGACCCAGAGCATCGTGGTGCCCTCGAGTACTACGGAAAGCTAAAGTTAATTAATAACGACTTACCTGGGGCTGAGGCGCTCTTGGCGAGATTAAATAAGGCCTGTACTTTTGGGTGCGAGGAATATTCTGATTTAAAGGGGGCGGTACAAAAATACAAGTCTAAAAATTAGAGTCAGCCTTCTTGGGCCAACAGGAGTCACAATAGCCCACTTGCTGGGCTATTTTCTTTTGGCCTGAGGAAGCACACTGGCTGAGGCTTTATGGGCCAATGTCACGGTTTCGTGCTCTAATGCCACTCAAGATGATTACTGTCGTTATTGCCTCTTATAAATACGGACACCTTGCTGCACATTGCATTGAGTCACTGCTCTCCCAAACCACCCCTCCTGCAAGGATTTTATTTGTTGATGACGGGGGATTGGATTGCAACCATTTGCCAATCCTATACCCTGATATTGAATATATATTGAGGCATAAAAATTTAGGGGTTATAGATAACTTTCAAGACGTACTATCTCAGATCAATACAGAATATGTACTATTCATAGGCGCTGATAATTGGTTGCGTTCTGATGCAATTGAGTTGTTATCAAATGCCACGACTGATATTGTTACGTACGATATTGTTGTTACGGGTGAACTAAAGGAAGAAATCTTAAAACGTGTGCCAGGCGAGACCTTGCCCTATCAGGGTGACCTGTATTGGGATCGCCAAGAGCAGCACCACGGATCAATGCTGTACCGTACAGCTCTTGGGCAAAAAATTGGCTATAAGAAGAGATATGAAGATGGCGCCCATCCCCAAGAGGACTGGAACCTATGGGATAAGCTGCTCGAACAGGGCGCTACAGTAGCTAGCCTCAAAGAGGGGCTTTTATTCTATAGAAGGCACCGAGAAAATTTTTTGAAATATTCTCATAAAGCTTTGCAGTCAGAGGATTTAGATATAAGCTACGCCTTTGAAGAGTGAGTAGTTAAATGTTGATACTCCAAATAAGCCAATAAGAGTAAAAAACATTTTTATTGGCAAGTGCGGCAAACCTATTGTCGGACAGGATCTAGCATCCACAGGCTTCATTGATGTTTTTCAAGGGCGACATTTCAGCATACTATCTGTAATATAGGGCTATGGAATTAGCTAATCAAATCTTTTTTGTTGTTTTTGCTCTAATTACCACCGCCATTGTACTTAGCGCAATTCCGCAGTTTCAAGTCCAAAGGGCAGACTGGCCTAGTATCTACTGGCCATTAAGTACTGGCTTTTACGCCCTTAGCGCCTTCAGTTTTGGTTTTGCCTTATGGATTAATAAGTTTCTCTTAACGATAGCTAACACTTCATTTTTGATGTCGTCTCTGGCACTTGTGTTTTTATATCGCTCTTGGGGAGAGAAGCCGTTTAATAAAATACATACTTTATTGATTTGGCTAATACCTCTGGGAGTTGCCATCATTTATGAGCCACTCAGAACAACTCCGAACACATTCCTTCAGCGTGTTGCCTTAATCACGATTACTCAAGAAATATTGATAACGTGGCAATTATGGGAATTAATAAAGTTTTATAAAAAAGAGCGACCTAGGATTGTGGGATGGATTATCTTACTCACCATATTCACGCTTCTAGGCAATATCCTCAGGACCTATCGGATTTTGACTGGTGAGGGCCCAACAAATATTTTCATTTACACCGAAGATGCTTTTGCTTTGGCTCTGCGTTGGGTTACTTACGCAACTAATATTATGGCCTTTGTCGCACTCGGGGTTTTTTACCTGCAAAAACAAATCAAAAAAGAAAATCAAGCCTCAAATGCCCTAGAAAAATCTAAAGAAGAGAATCAAAAAATTACTGAGCTCTTAAAAGAAAAAGAGCGTTTGATCTACGGCCTGATGAAGGCTAACAAGACTGCGGCTACTGGGGCTCTATCAGCATCGATTGCTCATGAACTCAATCAGCCCCTTGGAGCATCAAATCTCAATATCCAGTTTCTAAAAATGAAATTAGAAAAAGGAGTCCTTAATCCAGAGTTAGGCAAAGAGATTTTAGATTCCCTAGAAGAAGACAATAAGAGGGCGGCTACCATTGTGAAATCACTCAGGTCAATATTTACCGAAGGTGATTCTAGTGCTCAAGAATTTCAATTAAGCGATTTAATTACTAAAGTATTAGAGATTGTTAAGCCAGAGCTAAAGGCAAAGAATATTCAAATTCAACTGCGAGTTGATGATGGCTTAAGGGTTCGAGTAAATTCTTCTGAAATTCAACAAGTCATCTTAAATCTCTTAAATAATGCGATTCAAGCCCTTGCCAATTCTGGTGGCTTAGCCCGCAGAATTTCCATAGAGGCCATGAAAGCTGGCCAGTCAGTACAAATGAGTATTTCTGATAATGGCAGCGGTGTGCCTGCAGAATTTAAACCTCATTTATTTGGGCTTTTGAGCACAACCAAGCAGACTGGAATGGGTCTAGGTCTATGGCTTTGTAAGCACATCGTCACCAGATATGAAGGCTCAATCCTTTATGAGGATGTTGTGGGCGGCGGCGCCCGCTTTGTTATTAAATTGCCAACTCATTAGCTTCTCAGCTAATTGACTAGGGCCCTAGTGGGGAAGACTATTGAGGCCTATATTTGTCAGGGCCTATGAACTTAGCAGAAATACAATCCTTTAGGAAAATCGGTAGGCGTCTTCGCAATGCGCGAGAGGCGCGTGGACTGACATTGCCTGCAGCCGCTGGATCTTGTGGAATGGCAATTTCTGAATTGGTTCGGATTGAAAATGGCGAATTACTGGGATTCAAGCAAGCGCCAAAAGATACTTTGAGTAATGCCGAGATTTATGCCAAAGCATTAGATATTGAGCTGGCTAGCTTAGAGAGACAGCATATTGGGCTAACCAGCATGAAGGCTAAAAACGATGAAGTTTTTATTCCATTCTTCCTAAGAAAAAAATAATAGGTTTTGCTTACCCGCACCTTACGGGTTTAGCCACTTTGGGTGAAAGCTTAAGGTGGTTTTTTATTGCCATCAGATCTGATCGCTGAGGACGAACTGACTTTGGGCCCAATCCAAAGCATCCCTCTAATAGGTATATCCATTTTAGTTCCCGGCGTCAGTCATACAAAGACTCTGCCTGACATATCGTTTTAAACGACAATGGAGATCCATCATAAAAAGTAGGAGATAGCATGTATAAGCTCATCGCTTTTGATGCCTATGGAACCTTGTTTGATGTGTACTCCATGGGCCAGTTAGCGGAAGCGTTATTCCCAGGGGATGGCCAAGCATTGACTTTAATGTGGCGTGATCGTCAAATTGAATACACCCGCTTAGTGACAATGAGCGATCCAAATCCCAATGGAAGCAAGCACTATCTTCCCTTTTGGGAGTTAACGATTCGTTCATTGCGCTATGTTTGTAAACGGATGGGCTTAAGTCTCACTGGCGAATACGAAAAGCAGTTGATGGATCAGTATGCCAAACTGAGTAGTTTTGAGGATAGCCTAACTGTCCTCAAAACAATTAAAGAGCGAGATATTTCTACTGCGATATTATCAAACGGTAGTAGTGAGATGTTGGCCAGTGTGGTCCAGAGTAATGGCTTAAAGTCTTATCTAGATAAAGTTATCACGATTGAGGATGTGCGTTTATTTAAAACTGCCCCCCAAGCCTATGCGCTTTTACTAAAAGCATTTCCAGTAAAAAAAGAAGAGATTTTATTTGTATCTAGTAATGCTTGGGATGCTCTAGCAGCCAAGTGGTATGGCTTTGATGTGTTCTGGGTCAATCGTCTTGGCCATCCTTTTGAAGAGATTGGTGAAAAACCAAACTATGAAGGCACTTCATTAACCAAAGTTTTAGATGTCATTTAATTAGGAAATAAGAAATCAATCATGCTTAAACTCTACTATCACCCATCACCGAATCCAGCAAAAGTAGCTCTTTATTTGGAAGAGACTAATACGCCTTACGAGATTATTGTGACCGATACCCGCAAGGGCGATCAACACAAACCAGAATTTAGAGAAATCAATCCTAATGGGAAGACGCCTGCTTTAGTGGATGGCGATATTAAGGTATTTGATAGCAATGCCATCATGCTGTACTTAGGTGAAAAGATTGGCAAGTTCATGCCGGCGAATACGCCACAGGGACATGCAGAACTTTATTCCTGGCTCATGTTTGTGGCTACTGGTATAGGCCCCTATTGTGGACAAGCGGTACATTTCAAGCATTTTGCTCCAGAGCCTAAAGAATATGCGGTCAATCGTTATGACTTTGAAGCATGGCGCCATTGGCTATTAATTGAGGAGCGCTTATCTAAACAGGCTTATATGCTGGACGAATACAGCATCGTAGATATGTCTGTTTGGGGCTGGGCCAGAGTAATTCCTTTTGTACTAGGCGACAAGGCATGGGAAAAGTTGCCTAATGTAAAACGCCTTTTAGATGAAATTAATGCTAAGCCAAGTGCGCAGGCTGTTGAGGCGATTAAGACTAAGTTCACCTTCAAGACAGAGGTTGATGAAGAATCCAGAAGAAATCTTTTTCCAAGCAATGAACGACTCAAGAAATAAAATTTAACGAGAGCCCTATATGCCATTTGTCAGAATTGATTTGAGCAAACAACATCCAGAAGGTTTTGGCCAAGAAGTGGGCGATATTGTGTATAGGGTGATGACAGAGCACATTAATGTTCCAGAGGATGATAAGTTTCAAGTGATCACTAGACATGAAAGCAATGAACTAATTACTCCTAAGAGCTATTTAGGCATTGAGTATTCAGCGAGCATCATCTTTATTCAGGTAACCCTCAATGAGGGTAGAACTACCGAGGTGAAGAAAAAGTTCTATCAAGCTATTTGTGAAGGATTGGTAGAAAAGCTCAAAGTAAGGCCTCAAGATATTGTTATCAATTTAGTTGAAGTGAGCAAAGAAAACTGGTCATTTGGCAATGGTGAGATGCAATATGCTCCCAAGGATTAGACAGCTGGATATTAGTTAAGCCTCTATTTGACAGATAGGGCTAAGAATTCCTGGTGCCCCATATATCGAAAGCTTAGCTATATTTACTTTTGGCCTCAATCGAATATCATGATATGGGCTTACTAGGGGGCGCTATGGAAAAAGAATATAGAAAATTTCGCTGGTTCTTAATTAAAGCTAAGACACGACTTTTATATTCAGTGATTGTGGGTGTTCTTACCTTCTTGTTGCTAGAGGGTCACCACACATCTACTCGTTTTTTAATGGCCTGGACTAGCGCTTCATTGACATATCTGGTCTCAGTCTTTGTGATGATGCAGTATTTCAATAAAAGAAATATTTCTCATTTAAGCAATCATCAGGATGAAGGTCAATCATTTATTTATATTGTTTCTCTCCTTGCAAGTGCCGTGAGTTTGACAGCTATTTTTATTCACGTTGGAGGTATAGCTGATATTCCGCTGAAAGATCGAATACTTGGTGTGATGATGACGGGCATAACCTTTTTTATCTCTTGGCTAGTACTGCATACGGCCTATTCTCTTCACTATGCACATGCCTATTATGAGAATCTCAAAGAAGATGCCGAGTTCCCACCACTGATTTTTGTCGGCAATAGATTTCCAAGTTACTCAGAGCTCTTTCATTTTTCAATTGTGATTGGCATGACTTGTCAGACCGCTGATATTGTGATCGTAGATCCAAAAATTCGTAGTTTAGTCACCATACATAGTCTCTTATCTTTTATTTTTAATGCAACTTTATTAGGCTTAACGATGAGCTTAGTAGGCGGCTTGTTAGCCTAGCCTCCGACGTTCACAAGAGAAGTTGAGAAGGGGTCAAAATGCTGCTACAAAAAATAAAGATTTTTGTGGCCCCGTTTTGTGAGGCCAGTCCAGCTTGTCTCTTAGTCATGGTCCAGGGTAATATTTGGTTGGCAACTATTGGCCATGTTCAAAAAGCCCTAGAGACTGGTTTGATTACTGGAGCTGGTGTTTTAATTCTTTCTCTATTGACGCATAAATGGTTTGCTAATAAATATGCAGTTGCTGCAATCACGGGTGGCATGTGTTTTGTTGCTGATTTAATTATGCACCCAAGTCATTTTGGGGGCTTTACTACAGAAGCAATTGTTACTGGGTCGCTCACCGCGATAATTTCTTTGATGCTTAACTGGCTTGGCAAAAAGCTTTTTATTCATGGGCGCGACAAGTTATTAAAGCACTAATGAAGAAACCTCTACGAACTATCTATCGCGTGCGTGCAAATAAAGACACCTATAAAGTAGCTTAACTTTAGTCCTACCACCTGCAGATAATTTTTATATAGAATCGCTTATGACAAACTTTAATGAGCTCCCGGCTGATCTTCCCATTCCTCAAGATGATGGATCTACAAATCATTTAAAGGGTATGCAGCTTCCTAAGGTTTCACTGCAGGCTAGCAATGGCAAGAGAATTGATCTTGCGGATATCAAGGGCAGACTCGTTATTTACTGTTATCCCATGACAGGGCGGCCTAATGTTGCTTTACCTGATGGCTGGGATCAAATTCCTGGCGCTCGGGGCTGCACACCACAGAGTTGTTCATTTAGAGATCACTATCAAGAACTTCAGGCTCTTGGTACTGAGGTAATGGGCCTAAGTGTTCAAACCACAGAGTATCAAAAAGAGATGGCAGATAGGCTGCACCTACCGTTTCCCATTCTTAGTGATGTGCACTATCAATTTCAACAGGCCCTGAACATGCCAACCTTTGTCACTGCAGGCATGACTTTGCTAAAGCGCGTTACTCTGATTGCTAATAATGGCGTGATTGAAGCCGTTCACTACCCCATCTTCCCTAGCGATAGTGATGCAGCTTGGGTAGTGCATTATTTAAAGAATCACTAGGCAATATATCGATTTCCCGCTGGGAATATCAAGCTCTACTAGAATGAGCTTATCTAAAATTAAAGATTATTTATATAAATGAAATTAGCGAGTCGCCCCCATAATTTTTTAAGCCGAATAGATAGATGACTTTTCAAGAGCTACTCCTTCAAGCCTTTGTCCTTGGGTTCTTGGGTTTGGGCGCTGGCGTTTTGGGTGGAGTAATTGGCTTTGGCACCACGATTATCCTAATGCCAGCCCTAGTGTATTTTTATGGGCCAATTCAAGCAATACCAGTGATTGCACTGGTCGCCACAGTCGCAAATCTCTCCCGTATTTTTTTATGGTGGAGCGTAATTAACTGGAAGGTGTGCTTTGTCTATAGCGTCACTGCAATACCCGCAGTGATATTAGGCGTGAACACCTTAGTCACCCTGAACGATCGACTTGTGGAAGTTACCCTGGGCCTTTTTCTAATTCTACTGATTCCAATTCGCAGATGGATGCGAAAGCAAAATTTTTATCTTAAGCTGTGGCAAATGAGCTTAGTGGGCGCAGGGATTGGCTATCTCACTGGCATAGTAGCAACAACGGGCGCAATTAATACCCCATTCTTCTTAGCATTTGGTTTAACTAAAGGCGCCTTTTTAGGTACCGAGGCCGCTAGCACCCTATCTATTTTATTTACCAAAGGCATTACTTTTCATCAGCTAGGGTTTTTAAATACTACGGCCATTATTCAGGGCCTATTGATTGGTAGCTGTGTTTTAGTAGGCTCCATTTTTTCCAAAAGAATTGTTTTAGCCTTGCCTGAAAAGAAGTTTTTATTGCTGATGGAGCTAGTTATGCTGATTTCGGGAGTATCCATTCTGGCAATGTCTTTTTAAAACAACTGTTATCAATAATTAGACCTCAATCGATAGTGCCAAGATATAATTTTTAATAAGCAGGAGAGTGAGGGGCAACCCTCCACCGAAGGCGCAAACTCCCATGAACGCTCAGGTATCCCACAGGAAGGTACTGCTTATGTTAAACAGCCGTCTGGAGAGTCACTATTTATGGTGCACCGAAGGAGCAAGCCCTAAGCCAGGCTTAGGGTGAATCTCTCAGGTATCGAGGACAGGGGGAGCGGCATCCATCCGCGTAGCGTTGCTATGTGACTGGTGGACCGTTTTCGGGAGAGTTTTTATGCAAAACCTTTACAAATAATTCAGTAGTAAATTTCTTGGTCTGCTGATGCGGATCTATTTCTACATTGCTTTAGAACACAAACTGAATGAGGTTAATGTATGTCAAACAAATTTGTTGAAGAGGCGCCATATCACCCTGGATATGAGGATGCAGGCTTGAAGAGTGGGGTTTCTGCGCTTGCTGCAGAAATTGATGAGTTTAGAAAGAGCAATTCTCGATATTTAAACTTTGCAGATGTGATTGTTGATTTCTGTGCATCAGAGAAAAATAAATCACCTTCAGCGAAGTGATGTAATGCAAATAAGCCACCTACCGGTGGCTTATTTATGAGCGCCTTACTTAAAGCGGTATGCTAGCGCTAAAAAAACATTATCTTGGAATGAACGATTCATTACAGGGCTATTGTTGATGCTATTACCCATCCATTTGCGTTTGCCATAGATATTGACATACCAATTGTCAACTACAGGAATCTCCACCATCACGCCCGCTAGTAGGTTATTAGTAGCCGTTGCTGAGTAAGCGTTATAGCCTGTGAGCTGTGATTCACCAGAGTTAATACCATAGTAGTAATTGGCGTATTGACTTGATTGCCGCTCTACCCCTACTTGTGGATAAATGACAATCTTCTTATAAGTCTCTAGTTCTGCAAAATAGAGAAACTCATAAAGCGCCCCTTTAGATTTGCCGAAGTCGTGATAAGCATTTACAAAAAATCCACCAATGGGAGTTTCTTGGAATGTGCCTAAGCCTAATGGTATTGGATCGCTACGATTGATAGATGTACCATTAAATGGCGACTTCACCTTATAGGTATCTAAATTAATTTTTCCGATAACCTCAAGGTAACCATATCCCATTTTGAAAGTTTTAATACCAACCTCATCAATGCGTACAAAAAAACGCTGATAGTCAAAAAAAGCATACGGTAGAACAAGTGATTGAGTACCTTCGGTTCCAATATGCAGGTTTGAGGTGTAGACTGCCGCGCCAATATCTCCAACGATACGATCGGGTAGGCCATCTGGCACATCACTCATTGCATGCAGAGGCGCTGATAGGAGTGCGATCAATAGATAGGCATGCGCTTTAATAAATAGTTTCATGTTCAGTATTTTATAGGTCTAAATTATCTAAAGCCAATCCATCAAGATGGCTAGTATCTGCCCAATTATCTACTTTCCAGTTTTCCCCATCGAAGCTAATCCAGTTCAGAGATGCATTAGGGACGGCTACCAATTTTTCGGCATCTAGAGCTTGCTTACTCGCCATTCGGTACATCATATCTAGGGATCCACCATGACTAACAATTAAAATTGTTTCACCAGAATGTTTTTCTTGAATTTCTTGAAGTGCAGTTTTGATGCGGTTTGCAAATTGCAAAATGCTTTCTCCACCACGCAATTCTTGATGAATATCTCTGCTGAGATGAATTTGCCAGAGCTCTGGCTCTAGAAGTGGCGCCTCATGAATAGTAAGCCCCTGTAGGGCCCCAAGATGGCGCTCTCTCAGTGAGCTCTGGCTAATGGCAGAAACTGCATACAAGTTTTCAATCGCTTGTGCAGTTTGTTTTGCTCTGTGCAAATCACTGGTGTAGAGAACATCAAATTGAAAATTGGCTTTCTGAAGGGCTTTCGCCATTTGGACTGCCTGAGCTAAGCCATGAGCATTCAGAGGAATATCGGTATAGCCCTGAAGGCGGCGCTCGGCATTCCAATCAGTTTCTCCGTGGCGCACTAAGCAAAAGCGAGTCGTAGTCATATAGTAATCATAAGGGCTAATGATTTCATAAGAGCCTAAAAGCGCCAATATTGCAGAAGCTCCTATAGATTTCTCAATACAATGGCTTTATATACGCAAAGGGCGATAGTGAATAAAGAAACCAAAGGAATGCTGATCGGTTTTGTTGGCATTTTGATTTTTAGTTTGACTCTGCCAGTAAGCAAGATTGCAGTTCTTAGCTTTGATCCATACTTCATTGCATTTGGGAGAGCGATGCTCGCAGGCATGGTTGCTTTGGCATATCTGCTATATAAAAAAGAGCGCATACCATCTAAGAGTGATTTTATGAAGTTCGTAGTAATTTCTTTGGGCGTAGTTTTCGGCTTTCCAATCTTTACTACCGTTGCCATGACTGAGGGCTCCTCATCGCACGGTGCAGTGATTTTAGGCATGATGCCTTTAGCTTCAACCGTTATTGGCGTGATTCGTTTTAAAGAAAGACCATCTCTAGGGTTTTGGCTAGTCTCCCTTTTAGGCGCTGCGTTGGTAGTCGCTTATGCCCTATTAAAAAACGCAGGAAGCTTTACATATATAGATGGCTTATTAGTACTCGGTGGCATTTGTGCTTGTATCGGATATGTAGAGGGTGGGGAGCTATCAAGAAAGATGAATCCACGCTCTGTGATCTCTTGGGCGCTTGTGATTTCGCTGCCTATTAACATTGTGATGAGCTATTTCACATTTGATATGCAGTACCTTCATGCGGGCTCTATGGCTTGGACTATTTTGATTTATTTAAGCTTGTTCCCCATGTTTATTGGCTTCTTCTTTTGGTACGAGGGGCTTGCTATTGGTGGTATTGCAAGAGTCAGCCAGGTGCAGTTGATTCAGCCTTTTTGCACGCTTGTAGTGGCCAGTATTTTGCTTGGGGATGCGCTCACAATCCTGAATTTAGTCTTCGCCTTCTTGGTAATTTCTACTGTTATCTTGGGAAAGAGGATGTTGGTCATGAGGGCTTAAATATTTTTTGCCACACAATAAAAAAAGCCCCGAAATATCGGGGCTTGGTATTTATGCAGCAACAACAGCTTGTTTTTTAATCGCTCGCAAAATCTTACTTTTCTCTTTTGGCTTAGTGCTAGCCTCAAGTAACTTATTGAGCTGAGTGGCATTTAGTGGCCCAAGGCGTGGTTTGCCTGTTTTAGTGAGCATTGGGTCGTTTTTTCTGTTTCTTTGGTTTTGGCCTGTAGCCATGAGTTTTCCTAGACTAATGAAATGATGAATTCAAGAGGGATACTCAAGAGATCCCCCTATCTAGGGCGCACAATAGTGATCACAGTTCAGAATAACAGCTTAAAAGTTCAGGCGCTATGATTACGACATGATTAATCTTCCAAATATCATCTTCTCTCTAGTTATGGGCTTTTTGATGTCTTCGAGCATCACGCTTATAACTACTTTTGTACACATTAGGGCTACAGAAAATTTCTTTTTAGTATGGCTAGAGGTTTGGTCGGTAGCCTATCCCGTCGCCATTGTATGTATTTTGATTTATAGGCCATTTGCTAGCAAGCTAACAGATTTATTGCTTAAAAAATTAAGACGATCTAGTCATTAAATAACGAAGAATGCTTTTATGAAGACTTATATCTTAGGGCTATTTTATTTAACTCTGTTGAGCGCTTGCGCAGCAGTCTATACAGACGCATCTGATGAGAATCATGTCACTTTTTTGAACAGTAGTGGCGAGTCCATTGGGCAATTAACTCAGAAGGCAAGTAACTATTGTGCACAGTACGGCAAGATTGCATCGTTTAGAAATAGCGATACGCAATTAGTTGCAGTATTTGACTGCAAGTTGCCTGAGAGCAAAAGCAAATAATCAACCAGCTAAATCAGATTGATAAATGAGGCCAGCGTGCTCTCTAAGGGCATGAAATTGAATGGATTCCCAGCGCTGTTGTGCCACATCAAGCTCTGACTTATGGGAAGCAAGGAAAACAGATGCGCCTACAACGTCATCTGCCATGCGATGAATATTTTCCTGTGTAAATTTTTTCAAAGCAACAGGATCGTCTGAGCTGACCCAGCGGGCTAAGTTATAACGTGCAGGCAGTAGGCGCACCTCAGCCCCATACTCTGTTTGCAGGCGATGACTCACGACTTCAAATTGCAGTTGACCAAATGCCCCTAAGAGCATGGTGCCACCAGCCATAGGGCGGAAGACCTGAATGGCACCTTCTTCGCCAAGTTGCATCAGGCCAGTTCTGAGCTGCTTAGAGCGCATAGGATCTGCAGATTCAACCATGCGAAAAATTTCAGGTGCAAAGAATGGTAAACCTGTAAATTGCAACTGCTCACCTTCGGTAAGGGTGTCACCCAAACGCAGTAAACCATGGTTAGGCAGGCCAATAATGTCGCCCGGAAATGCCTCATCTAAAATATCACGTCTTTGTGAAAGAAAAGACAATGCATTATTGGTGCGTACTTCCTTGTTATTACGACAAATCTTTAATTTCATACCACGCTGAAAATGTCCTGAACAAATGCGTAAAAATGCTACGCGGTCACGATGTGCAGGGTCCATATTGGCTTGAATCTTAAAGACTACGGCAGAGAATTTATTTTCAGCAGGACTTACTTCTCGTTGAAGTGCTTTGCGTGATCCTGGCGATGGTGCAAGCTCAACGAGCGTATTCAAAATTTCTCGCACACCAAAATTATTAATAGCTGAACCAAAGAAAACAGGGGACTGACGACCTGCCAAGAAGGCTTCGCGGTCAAATGCAGGCATGGCTTCTTTAATCAGCGCCACTTCTGTCAAAGCATTCTCTAAGTCAGAACCCAAGCGCTCTTTAAGCGCCGGATCATGTACATCAACCACAGCATGTGAGTCTTCAGTAATACGATCTTCGCCGGCTTTAAACATGCGCATACGCATATTGGCGATATCAATCACGCCTGCAAAGGATTTTCCCATGCCCACTGGCCAGGTAAATGGGACTACTTCAATACCAAGAGCAGTTTCAATCTCGTCCATTAATTCCATGGGAGGCTTCACTTCACGATCCATCTTATTAATGAAGGTGACGATAGGCGTATTGCGAGCGCGACATACCTCAAGGAGACGCAAGGTTTGTGATTCGACACCATTGGCAGCATCAATCACCATCAAAGCGGAATCCACTGCCGTTAAAACACGATAAGTATCTTCAGAAAAATCTTGGTGGCCCGGAGTATCAAGTAGGTTGATGATGCAGTCGCGATATTCCATCTGCATCACTGAACTTGCTACCGAGATGCCGCGTTGCTTCTCAATTTCCATCCAGTCAGAGGTTGCGTGCCGGCTTGCTTTGCGGGCTTTAACGCTGCCAGCAATTTGAATTGCACCGGCGTAAAGCAATAACTTCTCAGTGAGTGTAGTTTTGCCAGCATCTGGGTGAGAGATGATGGCAAAGCTGCGACGTCTTAATACTTCTGAGCCTGGAGTGCTGGGGGTGGTGGTGTCGATGGTAATTCTGCGCTTATTAATCTAGTTTGGTCGCAATTATAAGCGGGTGAGCTGGCTTAAAATTGCTCTTGAGACCTTATAAATCGCCATTGTCCTGGAGGCAGTGGGCCGAGTGAAATTCGACCCATTCTGACGCGCTTTAGACCAATGACCTTGAGCCCAACCATTTCACACATTCTCCGAATCTGGCGCTTACGCCCCTCGCGCAATACAAAACGGAGCTGATCTTCATTTTGCCAGCTGACCTGTGCCGGCTTAAGTGCAACCCCATCTAAAGATAGGCCATGTTTGAGGCGATCCAAATCTTCGAAAGAAAGCGCACCTTCAACGCGAACTAAATATTCTTTTTCAATCGGACTATTTTCACCAACCAATAATTTAGCGATTCGACCATCTTGGGTGAGCACGAGCAGCCCGGTAGAGTCAATATCAAGTCTACCCGCAGGTGCTAAGCCTTTGGTATTGAAGCGCGGGTTACGGCCTTTATCAAGTGGGCTACCAAAGTAGTTATCAGGCGTGATCAAAGAGGCAGCCGGTTGATATTCTTGCTCATCATCGTAGTGTGAGATATAGCCAACAGGTTTATTCAAAATGACGGTGATACGCGAAGCTTGTTGAACTTTGGCGCCAGATTGCAATTCAATTTTTTGATGTCGATAAGCACGTACGCCAAGTTCGTTAACTACTTCACCATCGACTGTGACTAAGCCTTGCTCAATATAAGAGTCTGCTTCACGACGTGAACATAGCCCCAACTCAGACAATAGTTTCGAAACGCGTACTTTATCTTCCATACTCGCATTATCGGGCAATTACCCGAAGTGGGCGCTAAAGTCGCTTTTTAGATGGATGGACTGTAAGGGTTGCTGGTATTGCCGGGAGGATTTTTAAAGCGCTTATGAACCCAATAGTATTCGGCAGGACGAAGACGTATTTCTTTTTCAAAATATTGGTTTAAGCGAGCTGTATCTGTTTTCGGATCGAGCCCGGGGAAGTCTTTCAAGGGTTCGCTGATTTCACAAAGGTAGCCAGATTCATCTGCTTTTAAAGTTGTGGTCATCATGCAAACATCAGCTCCGGTAATCTTGGCTAGCCGTGACACTGTAGTAATAGTGTTGGTTTCAATCCCAAAGAAGGGCACAAACTCAGAATCTTTTGTGCCAAGATCAATGTCTGGAGCAATGATGATGAAGTCGCCATTACGAATCTCTCGGATGATTTCCTTCGAGTTTCCTTGGCGATCAATCGAGTTCCCGCCAAAACGATTACGCCATTCAATAATTTTTTGGTTGAAGAAGGGACTTTTCATTCTCTGAAAAAATCCTGAAGTTCGAGGCCAGTGCTGCTGTTTTGCAAGTGCACTCAAAATAATGCTGCCTTCAATTCCAGTGAAATGCATATTAACCAGAATGCGAGGCTTTCTACTTGTTAAATCAACGGCAGATTTCACCTCAACCATATCACCTAGCTGTTTTTTACTACCTAGCCAAATAATGCTTTTCTCAACTAGGCTGCGACCAAGCAAGCGCCAGTGCTGCTTGCTCAAAAGATCGATTTCAGCAGTATTCAGCTTAGGAAAACACAAATGCAAGTTTGTTTTTACAACCTGATTTCGCTCCCCTGGAATACGCGCAGCAATATAGCCTAAGCCATAGCCAATGGATACTAAAAGCTTATAGGGTAGGATAGAAAGTAGCTTAAGAAATGCAACTACTAAATGATTAGAAAAGGATTTGAGCAAATCCGATTTACTCTGTGTCGTAACGCGTTAAGGTTTTTTTGTAACGCGCTTCCATCTCTTCAATTGAGCTACAGGACATTCCTAAATCTTTTACGATCCCTGTATCAAGGCGGTATGCCCAACCGTGCACTGTGAGATCTTGGCCACGGGACCAAGCATCTTGAACAATGGTGGTCTCACATACATTGACAGCTTGTTCAATCACATTTAACTCGCACAAACGGTCTTGGCGCTTAGGCGTAGATAAAACTTCCCCCAAATAGCGCTCATGTTTTTGGTGAACGTCTTTAACATGGCGCAACCAATTGTCAGCAAGACCTACGCGACGATCACTTAATGCTGCATGCACGCCTGCACAACCGTAATGTCCAACTACGATGATGTGTTTTACTTTGAGTAAGTCAATAGCGAACTGAATCACAGATAAGCAATTTAAGTCGGTATGAACAACCACGTTAGCCACATTGCGATGAACAAATAGTTCGCCTGGTAACAAGTCAACAATTTCATTTGCTGGTACCCGACTATCAGAGCAACCAATCCAGAGGTATTCTGGGGCCTGTTGATTAACTAGGCGCTTAAAGAAATCAGGATCTTTAGCGATCATCCCTTCAGCCCAGTCGCGATTACTTGCAAATAGGTGATCTAGCGTTTTGGAACTCTTCATAATCATGGTTTAAGTTTAAAGTACTTTAATGATGCCTATTTGGTTAAAACAAACCCCCAACGGAATTACGTTAAATCTGCATTGCCAGCCAGGCGCAAAGATCACTAAAGTGGTGGGTTTACATGACGGCTGTCTTAAGATTTCTCTTCAGGCCCCCGCTATAGAAAACCAGGCTAATGAGCTGCTATTGGCTTGGCTTTCAAAGCAGTTGAAGGTGCCCCAAAAGCAGATTCAGTTCATTTCTGGGCAAAATAGCAGGAAGAAGAGACTAGAGGTCTGGGCCCCCATTAGCCCTGAACAAATCATTCAGGCTCTCAAGCCCTAAATTACCAGAAGATCGCCCACAAAATTCCCAAAATTAAGACCCATTTACCGACGTAATAAACACTGCGGTGCTTGGCCTTCAGTTTTTTGGCCTGCGCCCTAAGGTGATAAAAGTATTTAAATGCAACATTAACAAAGCCAACCTTTTCACCTTCAACGTTCTGCGATGCAGCAGCACTCATGACGTAGCGACCGAACCAGCGATTGATCCATTGCACGACTATTGTATAAACCGGCCGCTCAACATCGCAAAATAGGACGATGCGTTGATGATCGGTTTCATTGGCAGCGAAATGAATGTAGGTTTCGTCGAACATGACAGGTTCGCCATCTTTCCAAAAATAGCGCTCTCCATCAACCTCAATAAAGCACTTCGGGTCGTTTGGTGTCACTAGGCCAATGTGATAGCGTAGGGAGCCTGCATACGGGTCGCGGTGACGCACTAGAGTTGCGCCTGGGGGCAAGGACGCAAACATCGCCGCCTTCACTGAGGGAATGGATTTGAGTAGTGCCACCGTTTTAGGGCAGCTAGCCTGTGCAGAGGCCAGGTCTTTGCCGTACCAATAGAGGTGAAAACGCTTCCAACCGGTCCTAAAGAAGGAATTAAAGCCAATATCGTTATAACCCGTTGCTACAGCAATAGCGCCATCTTCATTTAATGCAAGCGCTTCTTGGCGAATAATTTCCCAATTATCTTGCAAAGGCTTCATTTCTGGAAATTGGCTTACTGGAATAAAAGCAGTTGCTTTTACTTTGGAAAATAAATATAAAAGTGTGTTGATGGGGGCTAAAAGCACCTGATAGTCCATTAGCGATCTCACCAACCCAAAGCGGACCCTACCTCTGAAATAAACATACAGAGCTGAGGCTACGAAAATAAAAAAGATGATGTGACGAATTTGCATGGAACTTGCCAATATGAGGTAACTGCCTACATTTTAATTTGTCTACAGACCCTTGATAGACTATTTCTTACTCAGGGATACTCATATACTTAGTCGAGATAGGTTTGAGTACCCAGTTAGGGTTTATGTGGACATGGATCAAGGATGATCGTATGAATAGGTTTATAAAGTGGCTCTTAAGCCTTGTTTTAATTGGGCTAGTGGGTATTTCAGCATACACCTGGATGATGCTTACTTGGAGTTATGGAAACGGCGAACGAGCTGGCTACGTACAAAAATTCTCCAATCGGGGCTATATTTGCAAAACTTGGGAAGGTGAGTTGGCAATGGTTTCGATGCCTGGCACCATGTCAGAAAAATTCCTCTTTACGGTGCGTGAAGATGCGGTAGCGCAAAAAATAAATGCTAATTTAGGTAAAAAAGTAGCTCTAAAATATGATCAGCACATTGGTTTGCCATCAAGCTGTTTTGGGGATACTGAATATTTTGTTTCCGATGTAGTCGTTTTGGATGAGTAATTTGTAGTAATAGTAAAAAATTTATGTAACGCCGCTTTATTTTTGTAATTTTTTGTGGTTAAAATAATGTAAGCGTAATGTGCGCTGACATCAATATCTATAAGGAGCTTCACTTGAACAAAGCAGAACTAATCGCAGCAATCGCTGACGACGCCGAGATCTCTAAAGCAAAAGCTGAATTTGCATTGAATTCTGCTATCGACACAATCATCAAGGCCGTTACTAAAGGCGACGATGTTCAGTTAATTGGCTTTGGTACTTTCAAATCTGGTAAACGTGCTGCACGTATGGGCCGTAACCCAAAAACTGGCGAGCCACTCAAAATCGCTGCTGCTAAAACTGTTAAGTTTTCAGCTGGTAAAGCATTTAAAGATTCAGTGAACAAACGTAAGAAGTAATTCTTTCTTTGTTGATAAAAAAGCCCGGCATGCCGGGCTTTTTTATTTTCTTCAGAATTCACATCGCTGCAGAATCTGTTTTGGGATTAACTTTGTACTAGGCGACGATGGCGATGAATGCTCATCAATATACCCGCCCCAAATCCCAGAGTAACCAAGGCAGTACCACCATAGCTAATAAAGGGCAGCGGAACTCCAACAACTGGTAGTAAGCCGCTTACCATACCAATGTTCACAAACGCATAAGTAAAGAAAATGAGTGTTACTGAAGCGCCCAGTAAACGCGTAAATAAATTTGGTGCACTTGCCGAGATTGCTAAACCTCTTTTAATCAGTGCAAAGAACAAGCCAATCAATACCAGATTACCAAGCAAGCCAAACTCTTCTGAAAAAACTGCAAATACGAAGTCAGTATGTTTTTCTGGAATAAATTCCAAATGTGCCTGCGTCCCTTGAAACCAGCCCTTACCAAAAAATCCACCAGAGCCAATAGCGATCATAGATTGAATGGTGTGAAAGCCCTTTCCAAGCGGATCACTAGTGGGGTCTAGCAAAGTACAAATACGATGCTTTTGATAGTTGTGTACAAAGGGCCATACAACATCATGTGCGCAAATTGTGCTGCCAAAAATAATAATGAGCAGAATTCCAGCAATACCAAGTCCCACAAAAGGCAGAATCCATTTCCATGGCAATCCAGCTAAGATGATGACGTACAGACCAGCAGCAAAAACAAGGAGTGCAGTGCCTAGATCTGGTTGACGCGCTATTAAGAAAACCGGAATAAGCAAAATGATCGCTGCTACCGCATAGTCCCAAGTCTTTTGGATGCCCTCACGTTTTTGGAAGTACCACGCAAGCATCAGAGGCATCGCAATTTTCATGATTTCAGATGGCTGAATAACAAAACCAATATTGAGCCAGCGACGCGCACCTTTTTTAATTAATCCAAAAACAGCTACTGCAATCAATAACGCAACACCAAAGCCATAGATCCAAACGGCACCTGTCTCTAACCACTTGGGTGGAATACGAGAAACGATCCACATTACAACAAATGAGAGTGCAAGATTGCGTATCTCATCAGCGATTTGTACGGGCGTATTTTGACTTGCAGATAAAAAAGTAAAAAAGCCAATAGCTGCTAAGCCTAGTAAAATAAGGCCTAGCTGGCGATCCAGCCCAGCAAATAGACTGAAGAAAAAACTTTTAATTTTGATTAAGGGGCTCTTTTCCACTCAGGAATCTCCTTAGGCCACTTGCCCTCAATATAGTAGTCCAATGCTTTTCGAGCAATTGGGGCTGCGTATTGCGCACCAAAGCCTGCGTTCTCAACCACCATTGCAATCACGATGGTAGGTTTTTCTGCAGGGGCAAATGCAATATATAAAGCATGATCTCGTAAGAATTCTGCAGTAGAGCTGTGTTTATATTCTTTTGAATTCAAACTAAAGACTTGGGCGGTACCAGTTTTGCCTCCGGTAACGTATCCTGCACCCTTAAAGGCTGCTGTAGATGTTCCAGAAACGTTTACCTCAACCATCGCTTTTTTAATGACCTCAATATTTTCTTGGCTCAAGCTAATGCGATAGCTCTCTTTTGGCGTAGTTAATACTCTATTGCGAGTAAATGGATCTTCAATTGCTTTTACCAAGTGCGGCTTCATCACAATGCCGTTATTCGCTACATTTGCCATTGCGTGTGCTAGTTGCAAAATAGTAAAGGCGTTGTAGCCTTGGCCAATACCTAAAGAAATTGTTTCACCTTCGTACCATTTTTGCTGCTCAGGCTTCTTGAAAGTATTTTTCTTCCACTCTGTCGATGGCAGCACACCCCTACTTTCACCTTCTAAATCAATACCAGTGATTTGACCAAAGCCAAGAGGCTTCATGAAGTCATGCATCATATTGACACCCATATCACGAGCGAGTGTGTAGTAATACGTATCACAGGATTCAACGATCGACTTTTGCATATCAACGATTCCGTGACCACCCTTTTTGTCATCGCGGAAAGTGTGGTTGCCGAAAGTAAAATACCCGGGGTCAGAAATTGTTTGTGAAGGTGTGCGTTTCTGATTCTCCAAAGCAGCAAGAGCCATGAAGGGTTTATAGGTTGACCCTGGTGGATAAATGCCTTTTAGTGGACGGTTATAGAGCGGTTTTTGTGGAGAGTCATTCAGCTCTTTCCATGTTACTGAGTCAATGCCTTCAACAAAATCATTGGGATTGAAATTAGGTTTAGAGACGAATGCCAAGATATCGCCTGTTTCAGGTTCGATTGCAACAAAGGCGCCGCGGAAATTGCCATAGAGTTGCTCCACTAAGTATTGCAATTTAATATCTACTGAGAGCACAACATTTTTACCGGGTACTGAGGGCGAGCTAGAAAGTGTCCTCACTGGTTTTCCGCCTGCAGTAATTTCAACTTGATCATATCCAGGCACGCCCCGGAGAACAGTTTCGTAGCTTTGTTCCAAACCAATCTTGCCAACGTATTGAATGCCGGATAAAAAAGAAGCTTGCAATGCATCTGGGTCATCAGCTTTAGCGCCCTCGATTTCAGCTTGCATGCGCTCCTTATCCCTTGGGGACACTCGACCAATATAGCCAATCAAGTGAGAGGCTAACTCGTTATAGGGATACTCTCGAAAGCTTCTGGCTCGGATCTCTACCCCCGGAAAGCGGTAACGATTAGCCATAAAACGGGCAGTTTCAGCCTCATTCAGCATGGATCGTAGCGGAAATGTCCCCATATTTCGGGAATCTTCCAGGGAGCGCTTGAAATTACGGCGATCTTTGGGGGAAATATCAACAATTTCAGAAAGATCGTTAATCAGCTGATCAACTTTACCTTTAACTTCTTCAGCGTTTACATCTAAGGTGAGGGCCGAGTAGTTTCGGCCAATGACGATGCCATTGCGGTCAATGAGGAGGCCGCGATTAGCTGGAGCAGGCACTAATGCGATGCGATTACTTTCAGCTAGCAAAGCATATTTGCCGTGGCTAACAAGTTGTAGCCATACTAAGCGAGTGACTAAAAGCAAAAAACAAAATGTGACGAATAAAGTCGCAATATGAATACGCTCTTGAAATGAGTCGAGGTCCGGCTTTTTAAAAGAAACCATGCAGCTTCTTAAAGTGGTCGATTGTGATCAACGTCAATCGGACGACGTTGAGGTGCCAACAATATGCGGGTTGCTAGCGGCCAAAGCATTGCCTCAATGAGGGCTTGTATGGCGCCGGTTAAAGCCCACCAATAAATTTCCCCGCTGAGTAGCCAATGCACTAAGACTGGAAATAAAGAAACTAATAAGAAGATCGGCAGCAAATGGAGTGCTTGCGATAGAACGGTGAGCGCCACAATCCGCCTATGCCAAGAGATGGCTAAATATGCCACGAGAGAGTAGCTAAAAGCGTGCAGGCCCAAAAGATCAGAGTTGTGCACATCGATCAATAGCCCAAGTATGAAGGCTGAGATGATGCTAACGTAACGATGTTGATGAATGTTCCAAAACACAATGCAAAGAATGAGCCAGTCTGGTACCCATCCATAGTTGCCGATTGGTAAAAGATTTAATAGCAGCGCACAAAATAAGCTGAAATAAATGAAGGCCGGATTGACCTGGCGCAATATATAGCCGCTTTGAAAATCAATCATTGCATTCCTCGCGCGCGAGTTTGGCGACGACCCGGAGTATTGGTTACAGGTGAACCAGCACTTGCTTTATTGTTGATAGTGGGCGCCTTGGCATCAAACTGCGGATCATATAAAAAAGCTAATGCTTGGCGATACCGATTGACTGCAGCAACTGGAACACAAAATACATTAGAAGAATTTTTATCAGCATTGCGCTCAATTTTGCTAATGACTGCAACAGCAAATCCTGGCGGATAAACCCCGTCAATTCCGGAGGTAAGCAAAATATCTCCAACTTCTAGGTCACTGGCAACTGGCAAATAGCGTAATTCCAAAGGATTTCCACGGCCAGCCCCAAAAACAGCGGCACGCAGGCCATTACGGGCGACCTGCACCGGTACAGCAAAGTCCCGATCTTCCAGTAGGGAGACCTCGGCAGAGCGCTCATAGAGGCGAACCACCTGGCCAAGGATGCCGGAATCATTGGCAATGGGATTGCCAAGCTTTAAGCCATCATTGCTGCCACGGTTGATCACAATGCGCTGCGAAATTGGATTGGGTGGATTAAAAAGGATTTCTACTGGCAAGGTTTTGAAGCCAAGTTGTTTTTGTAGTGCCATCAACTCACGCAAATTTTGGTTCTCTACCATCAAGAACTCAGATTGATTTGCTAACAAAGAAAGTTCAGCCTGGCGTACTTTCATCACCTGATTTTCTTGATCAAGCGTCGAGCGAGTGGTGAAATATTCTGAAGTGGCTTCTAAAGCATTGCGCGGTGCCATCATGACATATTCAAGGGGACGCAAGATCCAATTCACATTATTGCGAATGGGGTCGAGAGCTTTAAAACGAAAATCAATCAGCATCAGAGCGATGCTGATTGACAGACAGACAATCAGTTTAAGTAAGGCCGGAATGCCCTGTCTGAAAAGTGGTGGAGCGCTATGTCGCAATTCCTTGATCGACGTGTATGTCGCTTACTCGTGCGAGAACACTCCGCCTAACTTATCCATGCGCTCAAGAGCAATGCCGCAACCACGAGCGACGCAAGTTAAAGGATCCTCTGCTACATGAATCGGTAAGCCAGTCTCTTCAAGCAAGAGACGGTCAAGGTCGCGTAATAGGGCTCCGCCACCAGTTAGCATCATGCCGCGCTCGGCAATATCAGAGGCCAACTCGGGTGGAATCTGCTCAAGGGCTGCTTTCACTGCAGTCACGATTTGGTTAAGTGGATCAGTTAAGGCTTCGAGAATTTCATTACTAGTAACGGTGAAGCTGCGTGGAATGCCTTCTGAAAGATTGCGGCCTTTAACTTCCATTTCGCGCACTTCGGTACCAGGAAAAGCAGAGCCGATTGTTTTCTTAATCATCTCGGCAGTTTGTTCACCAATCAGCATTCCGTAGTTCCGACGGATGTAATTGGTAATCGCTTCATCAAACTTGTCGCCGCCAACACGGACAGAGCCTTTGTAAACCATGCCGCCTAGTGACATCACACCAACTTCAGTTGTGCCGCCACCGATATCAACAACCATTGAGCCAGCTGCTTCAGAAACTGGCAGACCAGAGCCGATTGCAGCAGCCATTGGTTCTTCAATCAAAAATACTTGTGATGCACCAGCGCCTAATGCAGATTCACGAATGGCGCGACGCTCAACTTGAGTAGAGCCACAAGGAACGCAAATGATGATGCGCGGGCTGGGTTTTAATAATTTGCTTTCATGCACAAGCTTGATGAATTGCTTGAGCATTTGTTCGGTAATAGTGAAGTCGGCAATAACACCATCCTTCATAGGGCGAATTGCCTCAATATTTCCAGGAACGCGCCCCAACATCGCTTTTGCCTCTTTCCCGACGGCCAAAATGGTTTTTTTGCCATTGGGCCCACCTTCTTGGCGAATTGCCACAACCGAGGGTTCATCAAGCACAATACCCCGCTCACGCATATAAATTAAGGTGTTGGCGGTTCCTAGGTCGATGGCTAGGTCATTGGAAAAGTAGCTGCGGAAAAAACCAAACATGATGTAGTGGGAAAATAGAAGTTGTTAATAAAAATATATAGGAATGATACTCTAGCGCCCCATGAATCTTGATGATGTCCAGCGCATTGCGCACCTTTCTAGACTTGAGCTAAGTCAGGCAGAAGCTGAGGCAGTCTTGCCTCAATTGCAGGCTATTTTTTCTCTGGTTGAGGAAATGCAGGCTGTCGATACCAGTGGCTTAGAGCCGCTTGCTCACCCAATCCTATTTTTGCGTGATTTGGCTCAACCACTGCGCGTTGATGAAGTGAGTGAGTCTGATCACCGTAAGGAGAACATGAAGTCTGCCCCTGCACAGCTAGAGGGCTATTTCTTGGTTCCGAGGGTGATTGAATGAGTTGGCACAACACCCCTATCTCCCTCATGGCAAAAGCCCTAGCCGCTAAAGAGGTCTCCAGCACAGAATTAACCCAGTACTTTTTAGACCGAATCGAGGCTGGAAAGCAGTGGAATGCCTATTTAGATGTGAATGCTCACTTAAGTTTAGAGCAAGCTTCTAAAGCAGATAAGTTAATCTTTGCTGGCAAGGCTGGTAAGCTGACCGGTATCCCAGTTGCGCATAAAGATGTCTTCGTAACCCGCGGCTGGAAGTCGACTGCTGCCTCCAAAATCTTAGCTGGCTACCAGAGTCCCTTCGACGCTACGGTTGTCGCCAATCTCGGCATCCCAGATGAAAGTAATCCTTATGGTGCTGGCATGGTTTGTCTTGGCAAGACCAATATGGACGAATTTGCCATGGGCTCTTCTAATGAAAATTCTGCCTATGGCCCAGTGCTAAATCCTTGGAATGCAGCCCATGTTGCCGGCGGATCTTCAGGTGGCTCCGCTGCTGCAGTTGCTGCTGGCTTGGCTCCAATTGCTACTGGTACCGATACTGGCGGCTCAATCCGTCAGCCCTCAGCATTTTGTGGATTAACCGGAATAAAGCCAAGCTATGGTCGCGTATCTCGCTACGGCATGATTGCTTACGCTTCTTCATTGGATCAAGCTGGCCCTATGGGTAAATCGGCAGAGGACTGTGCTCTAGTTCTATCTGCAATGTCATCACATGATCAGCGTGACTCCACTTCGCTTGCTGATTCTGGTGAGGACTATGGACGTTATCTCAATCAGAGCTGGCAAGAGGGCAGTGCGAATTCTGCTAAACCGCTAGAAAGTTTACGAATTGGTTTACCCAAAGAATTTTTTGCTGAAGGTTTGGCAAGCGATGTTGCGAAGTCAGTCAATGAAGCTGCAAAGACTTTAGAAAGTTTAGGCGCAAAATTAGTTGAAGTGAGTTTGCCTAAAACTAAACTATCCATCCCAGTGTATTACGTATTAGCACCTGCAGAAGCTTCTAGTAACTTGAGTCGTTTTGATGGCGTACGTTATGGCCATCGCGCTAGTGAATACAAAGATCTTGGCGATATGTATCAGAAGTCTCGCACCGAAGGTTTTGGCGCTGAAGTAAAACGCCGCATCTTGATTGGCACTTATGTTCTGTGTCACGGCTATTACGATGCTTACTATTTGCAAGCCCAAAAAATTCGTCGCATTATTGCGGCAGATTTTCAGGCAGCATTTAAAGAATGTGATGTCATCCTTGGGCCTGTTGCGCCTGATGTGGCATGGCGCCTGGGGGAGAAGTCAAAAGATCCAGTGCAGATGTATTTAGAGGATATTTATACGCTCTCAACGAATTTGGCTGGACTACCAGCAATGAGTGCGCCCTGCGGATTTAATACAAATAGTTTGCCTATTGGCATGCAACTCATCGGTAATTATTTTTCTGAAGCACGCTTATTGCAAGTGGCACATCAGTATCAGAAAGCTACCGATTGGCATTTGCGACAAGCTAGTGGGGTGGCATGATGGAATGGGAAGTCGTTATTGGTCTAGAGACCCACACCCAACTTCAAACTCACTCAAAAATATTTAGCGGTGCAAGCACGCGCTTTGGTGCAGAGCCAAATACGCAAGCATGCGCAGTTGATTTAGCTTTGCCAGGAGTATTACCAGTTCTCAATCGTCAAGCGGTTGAGCATGCCATTCGTTTTGGATTGGCCGTGGGCGCAAAGATTGCACCTGTTAGTATTTTTGCCCGAAAGAATTATTTTTATCCAGATCTGCCTAAGGGTTATCAAATTAGTCAGATGGAGCTTCCTGTGGTGGTTGGAGGACATCTTGAGATCTTGGTTGGCGATGAAGTAAAGGTCGTTGAGTTAACTCGTGCCCATATGGAAGAGGATGCTGGTAAATCGGTACACGAAGAAGGTTTTATTGGCCCCCATGGTGAGTCCTCTAGCGGTATCGACCTAAATCGTGCTGGCACCCCGCTTTTAGAGATTGTTACTGAACCTGTCATGCGCAGCGCTGCAGAGGCAGTGGCCTATGCGAAGGCCTTGCATACTCTTGTAGTGTGGCTAGGGGTATGTGATGGCAATATGCAAGAAGGATCTTTCCGTTGCGATGCTAACGTGTCGGTTCGTCCTAAAGGGCAGGCAGAGTTCGGGACTCGTTGCGAGATTAAGAACCTCAATTCTTTCCGCTTCTTGGAAGAAGCTATTCAATACGAAGTACGCCGCCAGATTGAATTAATCGAAGATGGCGGCACTGTTGTTCAAGAAACCCGTTTATACGACCCTGATCGTGGTGAAACACGTAGCATGCGTAGCAAAGAAGATGCTAATGACTACCGCTATTTTCCGGACCCTGACTTATTGCCAGTCGTAATTGATGATGCGTGGATTGCTGAGGTGCGCAATCAGATGCCGACACTTCCAGCACAACTCCGCCAGCAATGGCAAGCAGACTATGGTTTGAGTGCTTACGACGCCCAATTGTTGACGCAAGACCGCGATACTGCAAAAGTCTTTGAGGAACTACTAGCCATTGTCGGCAAGCCTTTAGCAAAGGCCGCTGCAAATTTAATTGCTGGTGAACTTGCTTCTTCTCTCAATCGCTCTAGCATCGCAATGGCGAATGCACCACTCAAAGCATCGCATTTAGCCCCATTACTGACTCGTGTTGCTGATGGCACCATCTCTAATAAGATTGCCAAAGATATCTTTGCAATCTTATGGGAAGAGGCTGTTACTGATAAAGCGATTAGTACTGTCGATCAAGTGATTGATGCCAAAGGTCTTAAGCAGATTAGTGATAGCGGTGCTATTGAAGCAATCATTGATCAAGTGCTGGCTGTTAACCAGAAGTCAGTAGAAGAGTTCCACTCTGGTAAAGAAAAGGCGTTCAATGCGCTTGTGGGTCAGATTATGAAAGCTTCACAAGGCAAGGCGAATCCCGGCCAAGTAAATGAACTCTTGCGAAAAAAACTGAGTTAAGAAAGAACTAAATGAGTGCAATAGATCCAAAGCAGGCTGAACAAGAAGAGTTGGTTGCAGAGTGGCTCCGGGCAACCCCAGGCTTCTTTGACCGCTATGCCGATCTCTTTAATGAGATTCGCCTCAAGCATCCACATGAGGATCGTGCGATCTCATTACAAGAGCGTCAGATGACAGTACTGCGCACTCAAAATCAAGAGCTCAACCGTCGTTTAAGTGAGATGCTGCATTTTGGAAGTCGTAACGATAAAACCCAACAAAGCTTAGTGGCATGGTTATTGCGTTTAATGAAGGCAAACAATCAAGCTGACGTTGAGGGCGCAATTACTTCTGGATTGGCTGAGGTATTTGAGGTTGAGTCTGCCCAATTACTAGCTCCAAATTCTGCATTTAGCCCTTGGATAGATACACCGCTGTGTGGCTCTGCTAAAGAATTGGCTACGGCAAGCCTAGATTTATTGGCGAGCCAAACTGCGCTGAGCCCAGACTGGCAAAGCATGGTGGCTATTGGTTTGCCGCTCGGCAAAAGCATTGGTGCTACCCAATCTCCCGCAGTTTTATTGCTAGCCAGCAAAGATGAAACCCGTTTTACCGCAGATATGGGCGCCTTCTATTTGCGCCAGATTGCGGAACTTACTGCAGCAGCTTTGGATCGCATCCAGGCTTATGAAATTACCAGCGACTGATCTGCATCCACTTGTGCAAGAGTATTTGCATGAGCTACATGTGTTGCGTCAACTCTCGCCGCATACACTTAAAGCATATGGCATGGATCTTAGTGAGCTACAAAATTTTGCTCTCGAAGACTCGATTGACCTATTAAAGGTTAGCAATGGCCATGTGCGTCGTTGGGCCGGTCGTTTGCATTCCAAAGGAAAATCTTCTAGAAGTATTGCCAGGGCACTTTCAGCATGGCGTGGTTGGTATCACTGGCTCACTGAGAAAGATGCGAGGCGAGATGCGCGAGTTGGCAAAGTGACTAGCAACCTAGTGGCTAACCCGGTTGATGATGTCAAGGCGCCTAAGCGACTGAAGTCCTTACCTAAAGCCCTGTCAGTTGAGCAAGCACTTTCCTTAGTGAATCAAGCCGTCAAAGAGGCGCAAGAGAAAAAAGATTTGGAATCCATTCGGGATGCAGCAATTATTGATTTGCTCTATTCCTCAGGCTTACGTCTTTCTGAATTATTGGGCATTGATGTGCTGCAGAGTAAAGATCGCCAGAATGAATCTGCGGGATGGTTAGATTGGGATGCTGCAGAAGTCACCGTATTAGGCAAAGGCGGCAAGAGGCGCTCAGTGCCTGTTGGCGCTCCAGCAATGCACTCGCTGAATGTTTGGCGGCAGATACGCAATAGCAGCAGTTATGCTGAGCAATCGAACGCGCTTTTTTTATCGGCTACCGGAAAACGCTTATCACCACGCACGGTTCAGGCACGCCTGCGTACTTTAGCGATGCGTGCAGGATTGCCTACCCATGTACACCCGCACATGATGCGCCACAGCTTTGCTAGCCATGTTCTGCAGTCCTCCCAAGATTTACGGGCTGTTCAAGAAATGCTGGGGCACGCCAGTATTGCCAGCACCCAGATTTATACGTCTTTAGATTTTCAGCACCTTGCTCAGGCATACGATAAAGCCCATCCTCGCGCCAAGGCTGGTAAAGGCTAAGGAACTCGGTAAGATAGTGGGTTTCCCGCTTTGGGCAAGCACTACTTCTAGATTTTGATTGGATCATTCATGGCATTAATTCCGGTAACCATTTTGACGGGCTTCTTAGGAAGCGGCAAAACAACTTTGCTTAAGCATATTTTGACCGAGCAGCATGGTAAAAAAATTGCCGTGATTGAGAATGAGTTTGGCGAAGAGAACATCGATAACGATATCTTGGTTCAAGATAACCAAGAAAATATTGTGCAGATGAGCAATGGTTGTATTTGTTGCACCATTCGCGGCGACTTAGTTGAGGCACTCAATGAGCTTTGGGAGCAGCGCAAGGATAAGAAGATTAGTTTTGATCGTGTTGTGATTGAAACGACTGGCGTCGCTAATCCTGGCCCAGTAGCCCAAACCTTCTTTATGGATGACGATGTTGCAGACCATTACGTCTTAGATGCTGTTGTGACATTGGTGGACGCAAAGCATGGCCCACAACAGTTAACTGAACATGAGGAGGCGCAGCGCCAAGTGGGCTTTGCGGACCAGATCTTCATTACTAAGACTGATCTAGTTACGCCTGCTGAAGTTGAGGCTCTGCGCAATCGCTTAATGCGTATGAACCCAAGGGCACCCATTACTGGGATTTGTAAAGGGGTTGTGCCTCTCGATGCAGTGTTAGACCTCAAGGGATTTAATCTCAATGCCAAACTAGACATCGACCCGCATTTTTTGGAACAAGACGATCATGATCACAGCCATGACCATGACCATGACCACAATACCTGTGGGCATGACCATAGTCATGAGCATCATCATCATGGACATGCAGGTCACACAGACCGTATTCAGTCCTTTGTTTTTCGTAGTGATAAACCCTTTGATCACAAAAAGTTGGAAGACTTCCTGGGGGGCATTTTGGAGGTCTTTGGTGAAAAGATGCTGCGCTATAAAGGTGTGCTCTATGTAAAGGGAAGTAACCGAAAAGTGGTGTTTCAGGGGGTTCATCAAATGATGGGTAGCGATATGGCTGGACCATGGGGTGCCGAGCCCAAGCAAACCCGGATGGTCTTCATAGGTATTGATTTGCCTAAGGACACCCTACTAGCAGGGCTTGAGGGATGTTTGGTATAGGAAGTTTCGGGTACAATCCGCCGCCACGGTCGATATTAAAAAATATTGATTAAAGCACTGTAAAAGTTTGGCAGAATGAGGCAATAATGCTTCAAATCTAGGAAAGAATGAGATGACGGTAAAAACAGCAACAAAACCAGCAACTGCTGCAAAAGTTACTAGTAAGGCTGCGAGCACCAAGGCTGTAAAAGGTGCGCCCTTAACTGAAGCAGAATTACTTAAGATGTCCGACAAGGACTACATGAATGCTGCACAGTTAGACTTTTTCCGTCAAAAGTTACAGACTCTTAAAGACGATATTTTGAAGAATGCTTCGGAGACGACCGAACATCTTCGTGAAAATATTTTGGTGCCAGATCCAGCTGATCGTGCAACTATTGAAGAGGAGCATGCTTTGGAATTGCGCACGCGCGATCGTGAGCGTAAGTTGCTGAAAAAAGTTGAGCAGGCTTTGGCTCGTATCGAGTCTGGCGACTATGGCTGGTGTGAAGAAACTGGCGAGCCAATTGGCTTGAACCGTTTGATTGCAAGGCCTACAGCCAATTTATCTCTTGAAGCTCAAGAGCGTCGTGAACTACGTCAAAAATTATTTGGCGAATAAATTTATTTTCGATGACCAAGCTTTTACCTACTCTTAGTGATATCTCACCTTTATTAAAGGCGCAGATACTGGCCGAAGCTTTGCCATATATCCGCGCATATCACGGTAAGACCATCGTGATTAAGTACGGCGGAAACGCCATGATTGAAGAGCGCCTCAAAGAAAGTTTTGCACGCGATGTAATTTTGCTGAAATTGGTTGGCATGAATCCCGTAGTTGTTCATGGCGGCGGCCCACAAATTGATGAGGCCTTGAAAAAGATCGGCAAGACTGGCAGCTTTATTCAGGGTATGCGCGTTACCGATGAAGAAACCATGGAAGTAGTGGAGTGGGTTCTCGGCGGCGAAGTGCAGCAAGATATCGTGATGTTGATTAATCAATTTGGTGGTCAGGCGGTTGGCCTAACTGGTAAAGATGGCGGTTTAATTCATGCTCGGAAAATGCTGGTGCCTAGTAATAAAGAGCCTGGTAAAAAAATTGATTTAGGTTTTGTGGGTGAGATTGAAGCCATTAATCCTGCGGTCGTAAAGGCTTTGCAAGATGACGCTTTCATTCCGGTGATCTCCCCAATTGGCTTTAGCGAAGAGGGCCAGGCCTACAACATCAATGCAGACCTGGTAGCTGGCAAGATGGCTGAAATCTTGCATGCAGAGAAATTGGTCATGATGACCAATACTCCTGGGGTAATGGATAAAGATGGCAAGCTCCTCACCGACCTCACTGCAAAAGAGATTGATGCATTGTTTGTAGATGGCACGATTTCTGGAGGTATGTTGCCTAAGATTTCCTCTGCATTAGATGCTGCGAAAAGTGGAGTGAATTCAGTACACATTATTGATGGTCGGATTGAGCACTCCTTGCTGCTAGAAATTCTGACCGAGCAAGCATTCGGTACGATGATTCGTTCGAGATAAGTAAATACATGCGTCAATCTTCAGGCTCAGCAGATATCAAAGATAGTAGCTCTGACGCTGGTAAGGCGCGCAAGCGTCCACGTCCTGGAGAGCGTCGTCTGCAGATTTTGCAAGTACTTGCAGAGATGTTACAAAACCCTAAAGGCGAGCGTGTAACAACTGCGGCCCTAGCCGCTAAAATTCAAGTATCTGAGGCTGCACTCTATCGTCATTTTGCTAGTAAAGCGCAGATGTTCGAAGGGTTAATTTCTTTTATCGAGCAAACTGTTTTTGGTTTGATTAATCAAATCAATCAAAAAGAAGAATCCGGCCTTGCCCAGGCACGTGGAATATTGCAAATGCTTTTGTTCTTTGCTGAGAAGAATCCTGGTATGACTAGAGTGCTTCTGGGTGATGCTTTGCTACAAGAAGACGATCGTTTGCAAGAGCGTATTACTCAGGTTCTAGATCGCGTTGAAGCATCCTTAAAGCAAGCGCTGCGCATTGCGCAATCTCAAGGCGGCGCCTGGGCTGGAGTTGGTCAAGAAGAAGTTAGTATTCGCGCTGCCATGTTGATGAGTTTTGTTTTGGGTCGTTGGCATCGATTTGCCCGCAGTGGCTTTAAGAAATTGCCAACCGAAGCCTCTGATATTAGTTTGCGCATCCTCCTCTCAGAATGAGCGAGCTAAACCTCTCTAGAAATACCATCCATTTTGCCGAGCCCCTGCCTTTGCAGAGTGGCGCCATCTTATCTGCCTATGATTTAGTGATTGAAACTTATGGCAAGCTCAATGCAGATAAAAGTAATGCAGTATTAGTTTGTCATGCACTTAACGCATCACATCACGTAGCTGGCCCCAGCCCAGATGATCCAAAAGATATTGGCTGGTGGGATAACATGATTGGCCCAGGTAAGCCTGTAGACACCAATGATTTTTTTGTGATTGGCGTCAATAATTTGGGTTCTTGCTTTGGTTCTACTGGACCGATGAGCATTCACCCAGAAACTGGCAAGCCTTATGGCGCTGACTTTCCCGTAGTCACGGTTGAAGATTGGGTGAACACCCAAGCACGCCTTGCAGATAAACTGGGTATTCGAAAATTTGCTGCAGTCATGGGTGGTAGCCTAGGCGGTATGCAGGCAATGGCTTGGGCGATTCAGTTTCCGAAGCGCTTAGACCACTGCGTAGTGGTTGCATCAACGCCAAAACTGAGTGCGCAAAATATTGCGTTTAACGAGGTAGCGCGCAATGCCATTTTGTCAGACCCTGATTTTCATGGGGGCAATTATTACGAGCATGGCGTAGTACCAAAGCGGGGTTTACGTTTAGCCAGGATGGTTGGCCATATCACTTATTTATCAGATGATGATATGGCAGAAAAATTTGGACGCGAGTTACAGCGCCCTAATGGCGAATCGAATGACTATCGCTTTAGCTTTGATGTTGAGTTTGAGGTGGAAAGTTATTTACGCCATCAAGGCGATAAGTTCTCGACTTACTTCGATGCCAACACTTATCTCCTAATCACGCGCGCCTTGGATTACTTTGACCCTTCCCGTCGCTATGACGGCAGCTTGAACCGCGCCTTGGCAGAAGTGCAAGCCAAATTCTTGGTGGTTAGTTTCTCAACAGACTGGCGCTTTCCGCCCAATCGTAGCCGTGAGATTGTGCAATCTTTGCTGAGCAATAAGAGTGAGGTCACTTACGCAGAGATTGATGCCCCTCATGGACATGACGCATTTTTATTGGATGATGAGCGCTATCATAATTTAGTAAGAGCTTACTTTGCGCAAATGCTGGGGGCTCAATCATGAGTGCTCTGACTATGCGTGCAGACTTCGCGGCAATTGCTAATTGGATCGCTCCTAATAGCCAGGTGCTTGATCTGGGTTGTGGTGACGGAAGTTTCTTAGAGTTTTTGCAAAAACAAAAACCCGTACATGCTTATGGGGTAGAGATTGATGATGCGGGCGTTCTTGCTTGTGCACAAAAAGGTCTCAATGTTATTCAGCAAGACTTAGAGGGCGGCTTAGCGCTTTTTGAAGACAATAGCTTTGACACCGTAGTGTTATCGCAAACACTACAAACCATTCACCAGACTGAAAAGATCTTGCGGGAAGTGGTACGCGTTGGCAAAGAATCGATTGTGTCCTTTCCGAACTTTGGTCACTGGTCACATCGTTTGGCAGTAGGGTTGGGTCGTATGCCAGTGTCAAAGAGCTTGCCATATCAGTGGTACAACACGCCCAATGTGCGCGTGCTTACCGTA
>Ga0304729_1000243_pt1 | contig 39293 bp, 40 predicted proteins | sample C_131016_MF_Meta_FD_190475 | JGI IMG/M metagenome (GOLD analysis project Ga0304729, IMG submission 190475) | Freshwater microbial communities from Lake Croche, Canada to study carbon cycling - C_131016_MF_MetaG (v2) (version 2) | ecosystem: Environmental > Aquatic > Freshwater > Lake | place... | reverse complement strand
CCATCATTAGGTGGCATGCGATCACTTGAGTGGGCAATTGATTATCCGCAGCTAGTAGGCGCAATCTGCACCATTGGCTCCTCAGCGGTTGCAACCGGGGATCAAATTGGGGCAGCATCAATTCAAATTAGAGCGATTAAATCTGATCCAAACTTTAATAATGGTGATTACTATGAACAAAATATTGGGCCAATTGAGGGTATGGGAATTGCTAGAAGAATTGCACATTTAACTTATCGAACAGAGTCTGAGATGGATGTCAGATTTGGCCGTGAACTACAAGGAGATGAAACCGGCAGATATGCAGTTGAATCTTATTTAGATCATCAGGCACAAAAACTTGCAAAAAGATTTGATGCTAATACTTATATTTGTCTAACTGAGGCGATGAACTCCCATGATGTTGGTAGAGATCGTGGTGGGGTCGCTGCCGCCCTTGCCACAATTAAGGTGCCAATTCATGTGGTCTCAATTGATACTGACCGACTTTTTCCACCCCGGCTGCAACAGGAGATCGCAGAGCTTGCTGCCGACGTTGCCAGCCTGCACACAATTTCATCCCCATTTGGCCATGATGGCTTCTTAATTGAGGTGGAATCGGTGGGACAGATCATCAGAAATGCGCTTAATCTGCAAAAAATCTCAAATTAATCAATTTGGATGTGCATTTAGGGCTGTGGACAATTTATAATATAGCCAAGGGTCGGGCGGTTTAAAAAAATCGCAAAAGTATTAAGACCTAAAAACAAAGGATGAATTGTGGCTGTAACTCGTGCGCCCAAAAAAGGCGCCAAAGCAGGCAAGAGTAAGAGTAAACCTGCGGCAAAAAAGAGTTCAGTTAAAAAACCTGTTGCTAAAAAAGTAAAACCTGCGAAGAAGGTTGTAAAGATTCCGCAGAAGGCGGTCTTGGATGCAAAAGATGTCGCCCAGATTGTTAAAGTAAAAGAATTAGTAATTCAACAAAAGAGTGTTTTAGCTGAACTGGAATCTAGAGGCATAACAAACATTCATCGAATTGTTAAAAAAGCTGATCAAGATTTAGTTTTAATTGCCCGTGAATTAGAAGACTCTGTGCCAAAGCAGGTTGAAAAGCTTCGCAAAGTTGGCTTATCACCATTTAGAATGCTTAAGAAGAGTGAGTTGGAATTAATCGCACCCCCTGCACCAAAGCCCGCACCGGCTGCAAAATCTGGCAAGGTTGAGAAGGTAAAGATTGATGGCGAAGAGGTTGAGTTAGAAGAGGTTGAGTTAGAGGATCTTGAAACTTTAATTGATGACAAAGAAGAGACGCCAGCAGAAGATGGTGCTCCTGAGATTCGAGTTGTTAATGTTGCCGAAGAGTCACAAAATGAGCAGAACTCCTTCGTTCTAAAAGACTCTGAAGAGGATGACGCACCACCACAGACGGTATTAACTGCAGGTGCAACTGCTGACCCAGTTAAGGATTATTTAAAGTTAATTGGCCGAGTACCACTTTTAAATGCTGAGCTTGAAGTTTCTCTTGCCCAATCAGTTGAGGCTGGCTTATTTGCTGAAGAGCGGCTTGCAAAAGATAAGAAGATGGATAAGAAGTTAAAGCGTGAGTATCAACAAATTGTGCTCAATGGCAGAAGAGATAAGAACCACCTACTTGAGGCAAACCTTCGTCTGGTTGTATCTCTTGCTAAACGTTATACCGGTCGAGGTATGTTGTTCCTAGATCTAATTCAAGAAGGAAACCTTGGTTTGATTCGTGCGGTTGAAAAGTTTGACTACACAAAGGGTTATAAGTTCTCAACCTATGCGACTTGGTGGATTCGCCAAGCGATTACTAGAGCGATGGCAGATCAGGCTAGAACAATTCGTATTCCAGTGCACATGGTTGAGGTAATTAATAAGTTAGCTCGTGTACAACGTCAGATGTTGCAAGATCTAGGACGTGAACCGACACCTGAGGAGTTAGCAAAAGAATTAGATATGACACCTGAAAAGGTAGTTGAAGTGCAAAAGTATGGACGTGAGCCAATCTCACTTCACACCCCACTTGGTGAAGAGGGCGATAGTGAGTTCGGAGATTTAATTGAGGACTCAGAAGCGATCGTGCCAGCGGATGCAGTCTCCTTCACATTATTGCAAGAGCAATTGCACTCAGTTCTAGATACATTATCTGAACGTGAAGCAGGGGTGGTAGCAATGCGCTTTGGTCTAACAGATGGTCAACCAAAGACATTAGATGAAATTGGCAAGGTTTATGGAGTTACTCGTGAGCGTATTCGCCAAATTGAATCAAAGACTATGTCTAAGTTGCGCCACCCATCTCGTTCACAAGTACTACGCGATTACCTAGATTAAAAGGAGAAAAAATGAGCGAAAATATAAAGATGCAGTTTAAGAAAAATGCTTCAATTAGAGTTACCGGCACGGTTGATTTTGTTGATGCTGATGGAAAAGTGGTTGAAACTAAGACAGATTTTTCACTATGCCGATGTGGTGCTTCAAAAGAAAAACCATTTTGCGATGGCAGCCACCGCGATGCAGGGTTTGTTAGCGAATAATTACTTAGCTGATTGATCAGCTAGTTTTTGTGTTTCATCTTGAATAACAGCAGCCACTGGCTTTAAGCCCTCGGCATACTCTTTTGCGTGGTGTGAGCAAAATAGTAATTCACCACCGGATACCAAGATTGCGCGCACATAAGCTTGAGCACCGCAACGGTCGCAGCGATCTAATGAGTTCAATGGAGTTTGCTCCATCGTGATCTGATTGGTCATTGCTTTCTCCGTCTCTATCTTTGTACTCAGGGGAACATCAAACCATGAATACTTTATTCCCGGCTGCATATTTGGTTTCAATTAAGTAAATTTTATGCTCAAATACTGAGAATATGTTGTATAAATCTCATTTTGATATCAATTACTAATAAATATGGGTCAATCTCGGCGCGGATCAACTATAGGTGGTATTAGCGCCGATAATCTTCTCACCCGTGGCAACTAAGAGCGCAAAAACTGATGATGGCACATCTGCTGCAATTATCAGCAGTTATACCGCCAAAGATTTATCTGTCCTTGAAGGATTAGATGCAGTTCGCAAACGCCCCGGTATGTATATCGGCACCACTGATTCTCGTGGTCTTATGCATTGCCTTTGGGAAATTATTGATAACGCAGTTGATGAAGCATTAGCAGGGCACTGCAAAACAATTGAGATAAATTTAGAATCAGATGGATCTGTTGAGGTTCATGATGATGGTCGCGGTATTCCAGTAGATAAAGAACCAAAGACTGGACTTACTGGTGTTGAAGTTGTTATGACCAAACTACACGCTGGTGGAAAGTTTGGTGGCGGTTCATACGCAGCCTCTGGTGGTTTACATGGTGTTGGTGCATCAGTTGTTAATGCACTTGCATCTCGGCTTGATGTTGAGGTTGACCGAGATGGAAAAATTTATTGGATGTCATTTAAACGTGGTCATGCTGGAATTTTTGAGGGCGAAGGACCAAATGCAAGTTTTAGTGAAAAATCAGGCTTACGTGTAATCGGTAAAGTTTCCGCAAAGGTAACTGGTACAAGAATTAAGTGGTGGTTTGATAAACAGATTTTCTTAAAAGAGGCAGAGCTGGCAATTGAAGATATTTATGCCAGAGCAAGACAAACCTCTTACTTAGTTCCAGGTCTTACTTTGGTGGTAAATGATCGACGCACTAAAACAAAAACTAGTGAGACCTTTTTTCACAAGGGTGGTATATCGGAGTTCTGTACCTTCTTACGCCCTGATGATCCAGTTGGTGAAGTAATTAGAGTCTCAGGCTCTGGTCCTTACACTGAGAATGTTCCAGTCTTAGATGAAAAGGGTCATATGACTCCAACTGAGGTTGAGCGAGATATGGGCGTTGATATTGCAATGCAATGGGGCAATGGTTATGAAGCAACTGTTGCATCATTTGTAAATATTATTTCAACACCAAAGGGTGGAACACACGTGGCAGGTTTTGAAAAAGCAATTACAAAGGCGGTAAATGACGCACTGCGTGCAACAAAAACTTTAAAGAATAATGAGGCAGATGTTATTAAAGATGATGTGCAAGAGGGATTAACCGCTGTTGTCACAGTACGTATGTCTGAGCCACAATTTGAGGGACAAACTAAAGAGGTATTAGGAACAGCAGCAGCCGCCAAGATTGTCGGCCAGGTAGTGGCTGATGAAATGAAAGCGTTTTTTAATACAACAAAAAGAATTGAGAAAGCAACCGGGCGCTTAATACTTGAAAAAATTGCTAATGCCTCAAGAACTAGAATCTCAGCGCGTGCCCATAAAGATTTACAACGCCGAAAGAACGCACTTGAAAGTTCATCTTTGCCAACTAAATTATCTGATTGCAGATCCGATGAAGCAGCTAGAACTGAACTATTTATTGTTGAGGGAGATTCAGCGCTCGGTACAACTAAGGCTGCCAGAAACTCAGAATTTCAGGCGATTCTGCCAATTCGTGGAAAGATATTAAATGTTCAAAAAGCATCGCTATCTCAGATGTTAGAGAACAATGAGTGTGCATCAATTATTCAGGTAATTGGCGCAGGTAGTGGAAAATCCTTTGAACTTAATGATGCTCGGTATGGCCGGGTTATTTTGATGTCTGATGCTGATGTTGATGGCGCTCATATTAGGTGCCTACTTCTTACATTATTTAATTCATATATGAGGCCGCTAGTTGAAGCCGGCCGAGTATTTGCAGCTATCCCTCCACTTCATCGAATTGATGTAATCGGTGGTAAAAAAGGCGAGGTTCATTACACCTACTCTGATGATGAGATGAAAAAAGTTATTGCAGCCCTTAAAAAAGATGGCAAGAGGTGGAAAGAGCCGATCCAACGTTATAAAGGATTAGGTGAGATGGATGCAGATCAGCTTCGTGAGACCACTATGGATCCAGAGAAGCGAACACTTCGCCGAATTACAATGAAAGATGTAACAAAGGCAGAAGCAATGTTTGAGTTGCTTATGGGTAATGAGGTTGCACCTCGTAAAGACTTTATTTCAACTGCTGATATTGATCGGGAACGGATTGACGCTTAGTCAATACTAATTAGATCGAAGTAATCCTCTTTCCAAAGATCCTCATCACCATCTGGTAATAAAATAACTCGCTCTGGTTTTAGGGATGCAACCGCGCCTTCATCATGAGAAACTAAAATAACCGCTCCTTGATACTCACTAAGGGCGCCTAAGATTTCATCACGTGAGGCTGGATCTAAGTTATTTGTTGGCTCATCAAGAAGTAACACATTTGCTGCGCTAACAACAAGGGTTGCAAGTGCTAACCGAGTTCGTTCTCCACCACTTAAAACCTTAACTTGCTTATGAACATCATCGCCCACAAATAGAAAAGATCCCAAGACATTGCGTGCTTCTGGCTCTCTGAGATCAGATTTTGAAGACATCATGTTTTCAAGCACGGTTCGTTCAAAATCAAGGGACTCGTGCTCCTGGGCGTAGTAGCCAATTTTTAATCCATGCCCTGCAACAACTTCTCCGGTATCTGATTCAAGTTCGCCAGCTAAAATACGAAGCAATGTTGTTTTACCGGCACCATTTAAACCAAGAATTACTACACGTGAACCCTTATCAATAATCACACCAACATCGGTAAAGATTTCAAGTGAGCCATATGATTTGGATAGATCATGTGCTGAGATCGGCGTTTTACCGCAAGGCGATGGTGTTGGGAAGCGAAGCTTTGCCACTTTATCTTTAATTCGAACATCATCAAGTGAGCTGCGAAGTTTTTCAGCTCTCCTAAGCATTCCTTGGGCTGCAGTTGCCTTAGAGGCTTTGGCGCGCATTTTCTCACCCTGCTTTTGTAATATTTCAGCTTTCTTCTCCGCATTTGCTCGTTCACGCTTTCGCCTATGTTCATCTTGTTCGCGTTGCAATAAATACTGCTTCCAGCCCATGTTGTAAACATCAATTACATTTCGATTTCCATCAATATAAAACACCTTATTTACAACAGTTTCGATCAGATTTACATCGTGGGAGATAATTACCAAACCACCAGAGTATTTTGAGAGATACTCACGTAGCCAAATGATCGAATCAGCATCTAAATGGTTAGTAGGTTCATCAAGCAGTAGTGTCTCAGCGCCAGAAAATAGAATTCGAGCAAGTTCAATTCTTCGTCTTTGTCCACCAGATAGCGCGCTTAGCTCTTGATCAAATAAATGGTTGGGTACACCAAGGGAAGAAGCTATTGCTTCCGCTTCTGCCGCTGCGGCATATCCACCTGCGGTTGAGAACTCATGTTCTACTCTGGTGTATCGCTCCATTGCTTTTTCTAATTCGGCACCTTCTGAAGTTGCCATCTCTTCTTCAACAGCGCGCATTCTCTTACTAATTAAATCTAATTCACGGACGGAAAGAATTCGATCAATCACACTTCCTTGATCTTCACCTGTTCTTGGATCTTGGGGGAGGTAGCCGATTTTTCCGGTACGAGTTACCGCACCACCTGCCGGCATAGTTTCTCCAGCTAAAACCTTTGCAAGTGTTGATTTACCAGCACCGTTTCGACCAACGAAACCAATTCGATCACCGTGATTAATACGAACAGTTACATCTTTAACTAGAAGCCTGGCGGCAGCACGAAGTTCTAGGGCGTTAGTTGATATCAAAGTTGCTTACGCAACAAGGCGAGTGCGACGAGGGGAGGCATACTTCTTTTCAATCTCAGATAGCTCCTCAGACACTTTAGCTTTGATGCTCTCCTCAGTTTTTAGGATTGCAGTTAAGGAGGAGATTGTAGCCTTTAATTCTTTAGCCTCTGTTTCAAGTTCAATCTTGCTCATCTTGGTCAATCTTCTAAGCGGCATATCTAAAATATAGGTGGCTTGTTCATCACTTAATTTAAATGTCTTGATTAACCCAGCCTTTGCAACGGTGGCATCTTCACTCGCTCTGATTAATTTAATTACCTTATCGATATCAACAATTGCTTTCAGTAAGCCATCAACTAAGTTCAATCTTGCCTGCGCCTTTGCCTTACGGAAGGCAGAACGCCGCCTGACTACCTCAATCCGGTGATCGATAAATACTTGTAGTAAATCCTTAAGACCAAGGGTTAATGGTTTTCCATTTACCAGTGCAACTGCATTTATTGAGAACGCATCCTCCATTGGGGTTAAGCGGTAAAGATTTTCAAGTACCTCAGCTGGCTCATATCCATTCTTAATTTCAACTACTACCTTAGTTCCAGATTGACCATCAGATAGATCGACGATATCTGAGATTCCCTGAATCTTTTTAGCCTTAACTAGATCTGCAATCTTCTCAACAATCTTCTCAGGTCCAATGTTGTATGGAAGTTCGGTAATAACAATTCCTTGTTTGCGAGATGAGATCTTCTCAAAAACTGTGGTGGCTCTAACTTTGAATGATCCGCGGCCATTTGCGTAAGCATCAGCAATTCCATCGGTTGCAACTAAATAGCCACCAGTTGGAAAATCAGGTCCAGGCACAAGCTTCATTAATTGCTTAAGCGTTGCCTTTGGATTTTCCATTAACAATTTAGCAGCTGCAATTACCTCACCAAGATTATGGGGCGCCATATTTGTTGCCATACCCACTGCAATACCAGTTGCGCCATTTACTAATAAGTTTGGAAATGCGGCAGGTAGTACCTGCGGCTCTAATATTTGGCCATCGTAATTTGCACCAAAGTTGACTGTGTCCTCATCAGATTCATCGACCATCATCATTGCAGATGGTGCAAGACGAGATTCGGTGTAACGCATTGCAGCAGGGCCAGAATCTAATGAACCAAAATTTCCATGACCATCAATTAACGGCAAACGCATTGAAAAACTTTGTGCCATACGAACCATGGCATCATAAATGGCACCATCACCATGTGGGTGAAGCTTTCCCATTACATCCCCGACAACTCTGGCGCACTTAACATGTCCTTTTTCTGGACGAAGTCCCATCTCATTCATCTGATGTAAAATACGACGTTGCACTGGCTTTAACCCATCACGAGCATCTGGAAGTGCGCGTGAGTAAATAACTGAGTATGCATACTCTAAAAATGACTCTGACATTTCAGAGGCAACATCAATATCAATTATGCGGCCAGGATTTTCCCCTGCTTTAGGTGCAACTACTTTTGGTGTTTTGGCCATAGTGCGTATCTTGCCAATAGAAGTGTTGTTTCATAGCCAACGACAAGCCAGATTCATCGATGATTTAACAAAATGCTAATCTTTAGGCATGTCTTCTACTAATTCCTATGCCGAAGAGGCAGCCCAACGTTGGCCGGTGGAGTATGTTGAGAGCAACTTAAAATTAAAATCAATGAGCAAGGAAGATCAGCAAAAACTTTTTAAATTAGGTAGCGATAACATTAAAGATATTGCTGATGCATTTGTCTTACAAAAAGGTGCTGATTCTGTTGAGGTTCAGAGGTTGGTAAAGATTCATTACAACTGGGTGAGTGTCTTTTGGACACCTACTAAGGATGCCTATATCGGCTTAGGTGCGATGTATGTAACGGATGAGAGATTCACTCAAAATTACGATAAGTACGCCCCAGGATGTGCAGCATTTATGGCGCAAGCAATGCAAATATATGCTCAGGAGAATCTTTCTAATTGAGTAATCAAAAATTCGGCCTGGCCGATATAACTAATTCAATATTTAACTCGCTTTCAGTTCCAGAAACTATTGATTCACTCTCACTGGGCGGTGCTGAAAATCGTGAAGTTTTAATATTAATTGATGGTATGGGGCATGATGCGGTTGAAAAATATGGTGATCAGTTTCCAATCTTTGATGAGTTAAAGTTTGTTAAAAAGCTTTACACAAACTTTCCATCAACTACTGCGACAAGTCTTTCAACTTTAGGCACTGGAGTATTACCTGGCGTTCACGGAATGCTTGGCTACACAGTAAGGGTTCCAAGGAGTGATAACCGATTATTAAATGCACTTAAGTGGGATGAGCGAGTGGATCCAGTTATGTGGCAAAAAGTTCCTACCTTGTTTGAACGTGCTGTCACATCAGGTATATCGGTTACCCATGTTGCAGCTAAAAGATATGAGGGAAGTGGTTTCACCCAAGCAGCGCTAAGGGGTGCAAAGTATGTTGGTGCAAATGGAATTGATGAGATGGTTACCTCGGTAGCCGCGGCTTTAAAACCACAACCATCTTTTGTTTACACATATTTAAATACTTTAGATTCAGCAGGGCATAGTGATGGAGTTGGCTCTGATAAATGGTTAACCGCACTTGCGCAAGTAGCTGAATTTATAACCAAAGTTAAGCTAGAAGTTCCAAAAGGTACTCGAATCTGGATTACTTCAGATCATGGAATGGTAAATAGCACCGAGCAAGTAATTTTAGGCCAAGATAATAAGTTATTGGCGAATGTAACTTTAATTGGCGGTGAACCAAGGGCAAGACATATTTATATTAAAGAGGGCGCTATTGCAGAAACTATTACTCAGTGGCAAGAGTTCTTTGGTAGTAAAGCAAGAATATTAAGTAAAGAGGTTGCAATCAAAGAAGGTTTATTTGGTCCAGTTGTCACTGAGGATTCAACTGAACGTATGGGGGATTTAATTGCAATTGCAAATAATGATTTAATTTTGGTAGATCCAGCCAGAGTCAGGGAAGAGAGTTCAATGGTTGGCCATCATGGTGGTGTTACAAATACTGAGGTTGAGATTCCGCTCTTACTTGCTTAGTCCTCATCCTTTTTACCAAACATAATGTCATCCCAGGATGGAATTTTAATTCTTCTAGTTACGCCATCACGTTGGGCATCTTCATCAATCTCTTCAACTGAGACCAATTTAGTTGGTGCATATGGCTCAACATCTTCTTTAATTGAAACTAATCTTGGCGCTTCAGTTTGTGGGATGCTGCCATAAGTTTGTACTGGCTTGGCTTTTGCCTCGCCACCTATCCAACGCGCACCATCATCATGAGCACTCAGTGCCCGTCGTCCTAAATTAAATAACCAGACTGCTTCACCTTTTGCATCACTTGGTGATCCATCACGTAATGGGTAGAAAAGAGTTAAATACCAATTTCCATCAGGTTGGCGGTAGGTGTTCCACTCAACAGTACTCATGTCAACACCACGAGGTGCTAATTGATTGGCAACCGCAGTTTCTAAATAAGGCGCATGTGGTTCACGGCGGATTTGAGTGCCGAGTGCTTGAGAAATAATGAATGCTCGCTCTTGCAAAATCGGTCCAGCGTAATTCTCAATCTTCTCAATTGACCAATCAGTTGTCCGAGAGATTGCATCAATAGTTTCACCAGCTCGTAATCTTGCTTGAACCTCTTTTACTGAAGTTGTTACATTTTCTTCAAAATCTGATACCGCTGAAAGTCTTGGTTGATTTACATTGGCACGTAATGTGTCACTAATTCTTAAGTTATATCGATTACCATCTTGATCTACTAACTCAAGTTCTGTGCCATCGGCAGAACGACCGGTCAGGCGTAGATCAGTTGGTTCGTTCATGAGAGTAGATTGCCATATCTAAACGTGGAGATAAATCTGCCACACATGAATTCAGCTTCACATTTCATGCTTAGATAACCCTGTGAGCGCAGAACTGTTGAAGATTGCAGAATCGGTAGCGCGGGCTGCCGGAAAGCATTTAATGAACCGCCCAGCCAGTTTTACCTTTACTGAGAAAAGTTCTGCAGTCGACTTTGCAACACAAATGGATCAACAGGCGGAAGATCTAATTGTTAAACAATTACTTGCAACTCGGCCTGATGATGGAATTATTGCCGAAGAGGGTTCGGCTAAGGAAAGTAAATCTGGAATTACTTGGGTGATTGATCCATTAGATGGCACAGTTAATTACCTATACGGATTACCAGGATGGAATGTCTCAGTTGCGGCAAAAGATAAAGATGGCGCAGTTGTTGGTGTTGTTTATGCACCAAGTATTGATGGATTTTGGACCGGAGTAAGAGGAGGTGGTGCTACCTACAACGGAATTAAAATCAAGTGCAATGATCCAGTTGAGTTGCAAAAAGCACTGCTTGCCACTGGCTTTGCATATGATTTAAATTTAAGAATAAGCCAAGGTGAAACGATGGCTAAGTTATTGCCAAAAATTAGAGATTTAAGAAGAAATGGTGCAGCAGCTGTTGATCTTTGTTATGTTGCAATGGGCGTGCTCGATGGATATTTTGAAAGCTCATTAAAAGAGTGGGATCACGCAGCTGGTGGATTGATTGCAACTGAGGCTGGCGCTGTTGTTTCTGGTCGTGGTGGTGGGGCACCGAACACCGATCTAGTCGTATGCGCTGGCCCTGCCCTGCACGCACAACTTTTACCCCTAATTTGATCTAATCACCCCTGGCGTGGCAAGATACAGCCTCATTCAAAATAATTGATTGACCATAAAATTTTAGCGATTAGGACAAATAATGAACGTGTTAGATGCAGTTGATGCCGCCTCACTTCGCAAGGACATCCCATCTTTTCGTTCAGGCGATGAATTAAAAGTTCACGTTCGAGTTATTGAAGGTAACAAGAGTCGTATCCAGGTATTCCAAGGGGTAGTAATTGCCCGTTCTGGTTCTGGAATTCGTGAGTCATTTACTATTCGTAAAATTTCATACGGTGTTGGTGTTGAGCGAACCTTCCCAGTTCACACGCCAGTAATTGAAAGAATTGAAATTGTTCGTCACGGTTCAGCCCGTCGCGCAAAGCTTTACTACCTACGCAAATTAACTGGTAAGGCGACAAAAATTAAAGAGCGTCGTGGTGCTGATGGTGAACTTATTGTTGAGCCAGCATATGTACCGCCAGTTGTTTCTAAAAAGGTTTCTGTTCCTGAGGTTGGCGAGGCTGTCGCAGTTGTTGCTGCCACCGCTGCAGTTACCGAAGTTGCAGCCGAAGCGGTAGTTGAAGCTCCAGCAGTAACTGCTGAAGCACCAGCTGCTGATGCAACTGCAAGCGAGTAAAAATGATTGATGAAGCACTAGAGCATTTAGTAAAAGGTATTGTTGATAACCCAGCGGAGGTTGTCATAACTGAAAAAAATTCACGCGGTGGAACAACTTTAGAGGTCCGCGTTCATCCAGAGGATATTGGCAAGGTAATTGGCCGCAATGGTCGCACTGCAAAAGCACTTCGCACTGTGGTCAGCGCAATCGCTGGTCGCTCAGTTCGAGTTGATCTAATCGAGGCAGACGAGGTTCGTTAATTTTGCAACTTGTCGTAGGTCGTATCGGCCGCGCACATGGTGTTCTTGGCGAGGCAACAATTGAAGTTCGCACCGATGATCCTGATTTAAGATTTATAGTTGGTAATAAGTTAACTTTAGATAATGGTAAACAATTAAGCATCAAATCATCTCGCTGGCACAATCAGGTTCTACTTTTAGCATTTGACGGCATTAATGATCGTAATCAAATTGAAGAGCTTCGGGATCAATTAATTTCTGCAGAGGTAGATACCAACAATATGGCAGAAGGTGAGTACCACTTTCAACAATTAATCGGCTCTGAGGTTTTTCTAAAATCTGGCGGATTAGTAGGAGTGGTAGATGAGATTGTTAAACTACCGGGCCAGGACCTACTTTCAGTAAATAAAGATGGTAAAGAGGTGTTAATTCCGATGGTTAAACAAATAATTGTTTCCATCGATATCAAAACTAAGAAAATAGTGGTAGATCCGCCGGAAGGATTATTTGATGTTGCAAATTGATCTAATTTCAATCTTTCCAGAGTATTTGTCCCCACTTAATTTGTCATTACTAGGCAAGGCTCAAGACAAAGGTGTCTTATCTATAAATATTCATGATCTTCGCGATCAAACAAATGATGTTCATCATTCAGTTGACGACACTCCATATGGAGGCGGTGCGGGCATGGTTATGTCGCCGGTGGCTTGGGGGGAGGCAATTGATCAAATTACAAATGAAAAAGAACAAGTTGATTTAATCATTTTAACTCCTGCTGGTAAAAGATTTGATCAAAAGATGGCCGCACAATTTACTGGTGCAAAACATATTGTTTTCGCCTGTGGCCGCTATGAAGGAATTGATGCCAGAGTGGGTGAGTACTACGCAAGTAAAGCAAACTTTAAGGTTCACGAAGTATCGATTGGAGATTATGTATTAGGGGGAGGTGAGGTAGCGGCAATGGTAATTATTGAAGCAACTGCTCGCTTAATTCCAGGTGTAATTGGCAATCCAGATTCATTAAAAGAAGAATCGCATTCAATCTCAGGAAATAATGATGATCTATTAGTTGAATATCCAAATTACACAAAGCCAGCTAACTGGCGCGGTCTTGAAGTACCACCAATTTTGCTATCTGGAAATCATGGTGAGATCGCAAAATGGCGAAAAGAGCAGGCTGAGCGTCGAACCCGTGAGTTAGGTAAGGAATAATTCCGACACGCCTACTGTTGATTAGGTACATCTATCTCTTTTAGGGGATTATCCGCCCAGTCGGAGTAATTGATGCTCCAAGATTAGATTTACTTATTTTTAGAAGGAGGTGGATGATGGCAACTGATTACGACACCCCCAGAAAAACCGATGAAGAATTACATGAAGAATCACTAGAAGAGTTAAAAGCTCGAAGAGCTGATGCCCAATCTGGCCAAGTTGATATTGATGAAGCAGAGGCTGCTGAAAGTTTAGAGTTACCTGGCGCTGATTTATCTGGTGAAGAGTTAACAGTTAAGGTTGTTCCTAAGCAAGAAGATGAATTTACCTGCAGTCGTTGCTTCTTAGTAAAACATGTGAATCAACGTGCTCGTGGTGAAGGCCCCAAAGCTGTTTGTAGAGATTGCGACTAACTTAAGCTTTTAGTTAAAGCTTTTGCTTTTCTGCTTGAGATTAACCAGTATGGAGTTGGGTCTTTCTTATCATTTATTTCAACCTTAACTCCAGTTGCTACCCAAAATCGAGTAGCGTTAAAACAAGCGGGATCAGCCTTCGGCCCCCTAATACTTAAGAACTCCTCCTTCTTTAAGGCAGTTACCTTCTTGATGTATTTGCTTTCAATTTTTGCATCACCGACATATAACCAATTATTTATTACTACGATCTCAAGGTGTGATTTTTGCCAGCTATACACCAGTGTGATTGCAAAAATAAGTGAAACTATGGTTGCGCTCAAAGTTCCAAATGGCGCCCAAAATGTTAAGTACAGTGAGGCAAGAATCATTAACGCTAGGAGCCAAAGCCATATTGGCCAACTTATTCGCTCAGCGAATTCAGATTTTGAATTAGATCTTGCCATGAGATAAAGGATACGCTTTACCAATGGGTCGAATTGCCAGCACCACTCCGCCGCCGGACGCGGTAATTCCAAATCGACATCTGAAAGCACCAGCTGCTGGAACACAGATCCCTTCACACTTTGGACATTGTTTTGGTTGTGGTGAATTGCATGAGAGTGGTTTACACCTAGTTGCAATTGCTGGTAGCGGATTAGATCTGACTGGAAAATTTACTGTTACTGACAAACATCAAGGAGCACCTGGATTAGCACATGGTGGATTGTTATCTCTAGCATTTGATGAAGCGTTAGGTAAGTTGATGTGGTTAATTAGAACACCGGCAGTAACTGGCAGATTAGAGACTGATTTCTTAATGCCAGTGCCGATGGGCCGCACACTTTATATTGATGCAAGAATTACTGGTCAAGCAGGTCGAAAGATTTACACCCAAGCAGAGGGAAGATTAGATTCGCCAACTGGTGAAGTTGCAGTTAAAGCGGAAGCATTATTTATATCTGTACCGATGGAGCATTTTATTAAGAATTTAACTGAACAATATAAGGATCATCTTGTGGAGCACCCAGAACTGATGGCTTTCGTTGATCCAGATTTTGATATAAATCCATGACAAAAGTATTAATTAGAAGGCTTGATCCAAGCGTGCCGCTTCCGGCATATGCAAAAGGCGGAGATGCTGGCGCTGACCTTGCGACCAGAATTGATTTTACGATTAAACCAGGAGAGCGGATGTTAGTTCCAACTGGAATCAGTATTGCCTTGCCAAATGGTTTTGTTGCTTTAGTTCACCCTCGATCTGGTTTAGCTATTAAGCATGGAATTTCTATGGTTAATACCCCAGGCACAGTCGATGCAGGTTTCAGAGGCGAACTACAAGTTATTTTAATTAATCATGACTTAACTGAATCTGTTTCTTTTAAAAAAGGTGACCGAATTGCTCAATTAGTTATTCAACAAGTTGAGCGAGCTGAGTTTATTGAGGTGAGTGAGTTACCTGGTTCTGAAAGATCAACCGGGGGATTTGGATCAACTGGCTCATGAGTTATGACGGACATAATGAGGATAAAGAGAAAGTTTTATCAGCTTTAGGTGGTAAGCGCGGCCTGATTGATTCTGGGCTACCTTCTTTACTTTTTCTTATAGTTTTTAATATTTCAGGTAAAGATATAAATGCTGCTATCTATGCAGCGGTTGCATTATCGGTTGTGTTAACTGGCTTAAGAGTTGCTCGAAAAGAAACCGTTCAGCATGCATTCTCTGGCTTAGTAGGAGTTGGAATTTGTGCTTTATTTTCAAAACGAAGTGGCAGCGCAGCAGATTTTTATTTACCGGGGCTTTATATAAATGTGGCATACGGTTTGTTATATACAGTTACAAATTTAGTTAAGTGGCCAGTATTAGGAGTAATGCTTGGACCTATCTTGGGTGAGAATTTAATGTGGCGTAAAGATCCGGCCAGATTAAAGGCTTACATAACTGCTGGCTGGTTATGGGTTGCAATGTTTACTGCACGATTGCTGGTTCAGTATCCGCTGTATAAGAGTGGAAATGTTAATGCACTTGGTACTGCAAGATTAGTAATGGGATACCCACTTTTTATTGCTACTGCTTGGGGAACTTGGCAAGTACTCAGAAAAACGCCTACAACTAAAATTAATTAAATAAAGCAGGACTTAAGTTTTTCTTCCGCCTTTGCAGATGCCACAAATAGCAGTTCATCGCCAGCTGAAAATACATCGTGATCCTTTGGCGTAATTACATGGCCGTCACGAACGATTGCAGCAAGGGAAGCGTTCTCTGGTAATTCAACTTCAGAAACAGTTCGGCCACAACATTTTGCAGTATCTGGCAAGGTAATCTCAACTAAGTTTGCTTCACCCTTTCGGAAAGAGAACAAACGAACCACATCGCCAACACTTACTGCCTCTTCAACTAATGCTGAAATAATTCTTGGTGTCGATACTGCAACATCTACGCCCCAAGATGAGTCAAACATCCATTCATTTTTTGGGTGATTAACACGAGCAACTACTCGGGGAACGCCATACTCAGTCTTGCCTAGCAAAGATGTAACTAAATTAACCTTGTCATCACCAGTTGCGGCGACTAAAACCTGACAGCCATCTAACTTTGCTTGGTCTAAAGCTGTAATTTCACATGCATCAGCTAATAACCACTCAGCATTGGGAACAGAATCCATTTTTAATGCTTTAGGATCTTTATCAATTAACAAAACTTGATGGCCGTTTTCTAACAATTCACGGGCAATGGCTCTGCCAACATTTCCAGCTCCGGCAATGGCAACTCTCATCAGGCACCCTCTGGTGATTTAGAAAGTGTTTGTTCTATTGCAATTATTTTCTTATCGTTTGCAAGAACGTGCACAAGATCTCCCTCTTGCAACACAGTGTGTTCATCCGGAAGTAATGCTTCACCTAAGCGAGTAATAAAGGCAACTCTGGCATCGGTATTTTTCTCAATTAAAGTAACTGGTTCTCCATACCAACCTTTATGAAGACTGACCTCAACTAGTTCAACTGTGCCAGTTGCATCACGCCATTCAGATTTTGTTCCATCCGGAGTTAGTCGCCGCATAATTTGATCAGTCGTCCAAAGAACAGTGGCAACTGTTGGAATACCAAGGCGCTGATAAATTTCAGCTCTACCTGGATCATAAATTCTTGCAACTACGTTCTTAACGCCAAAATTTTCACGAGCAACTCGCGCAGCTAAAATATTTGAGTTATCACCATTTGAAACGGCGGCAAATGCATCTGCTTTTTCAATTCCAGCTTCCAGTAAAGTGTCCCGATCAAAGCCAACACCAGCAATTGTTCGACCATTGAAGTCAGCGCCTAGTCTTCGGAAAGCCTCACGGTTTTGGTCGATAACGGCAACGGTGTGTCCGGCTTTTTGAAGATCAACCGCCAAGGTCGAACCGACGCGACCACAACCCATTATTACTACGTGCACAAAGTACAACTTACACCCATAGGCTCACTCCTATGGAATCAAACGCTCAAGAGCGGTTAAAAGTGGGTGAAGTAATCGAGGTCCAAATTGGCCCGGTTGCACATGGCGGACACTTTGTCGCACGTTATAACGGGCAAGTTATTTTTGTTCGACATGGCATCACAGATGAGTTAGTAAAAATAAAAATAACATCAGTCAGCTCAAAGATTGCTCATGCTGATGTAATTGAAGTATTAAAACCATCAGAGAATCGAGTATTACCACCTTGTAAATACGCTGGTAGCTGTGGAGGTTGCGATTTCCAACATATTGAAATAAAAGCACAACGAGAATATAAGAGTGCAATAGTAAAAGAGCAGTTCTTAAGAATCGGAAAGATGGATTTAGATGCATTAGGTTTTGATTTAAAAGTTCAAGCACTTGAGCCAACAAATGGATTGCACTGGCGCACCCGAATGGATTTCGCAGTCTCACCTCAAGGTGGGATTGGATTCTTTGGTGCTAGGAGTAATGAAGTAGTTGAGATCAAGGATTGTTTAATTGCCGATGAACGAATGAATGTTGCTGAGCTATCGGGTAGAAGTTGGAAATCAGATGCTCGAGTTGAGGTGGCGGTTTCAAGCACAAATGAAATTTCAGTAATGAGATCTGGCAGAAGTATTAGCGGACCAACTCAGATTGTTGAACAAGTTGGTGGTAATTCATTTAAAATCTCACCAGTATCTTTCTGGCAAAGCCATAAAGCAGCCCCTGTCGAGTTAACAAAAGCGGTATTAGCTTTGCTCGGAATAAAAAATGGTGACAATGTTTGTGATCTTTACTCCGGTGTTGGTTTATTTGCCGCTGCAATCCTTAAAGAGGTCGGCGACCGTGGCTTTGTTACATTAATTGAGAGTGATAAAACTGCGGTTACAGATGCACGTAAGATATTTTTAAACAAAGAAAACGTAAAGATTTTACAAGGTTTAGTTGCGCAACAACTTGCAGTTGTTAAGCGAGCAGATTTGATATTGCTTGATCCACCAAGAACTGGCGCCGGTGAAGTCGTTATTCAGCAGATGGTGAAATTTAAACCGCGAAAAATTGTTTATGTTGCATGTGATCCAGCAGCATTAGCTAGAGATGCAAAAACTTTAGAAGAGTCTGGTTATAAGTTAGATCACATCCAAGCCTTTGATCTTTTCCCAATGACTCAGCACATCGAGTGCGTGGCTGGATTTTCACCCGTAAAGAGATAGGATTAGCGTTAAGAAATAGAAAGTGGGTGTGGGGCGTTGAGTAAGAACTCATTTAAGGCCAAAACCACACTAGAAGTAGCCGGCAAAATTTACGAAATTTTTGATATCACTGCTTTTGCTGAAGCCAAGGATCTTCCATTTAGCTTAAAAGTTTTACTTGAAAACCTACTTCGCACTGAAGATGGTGCCAATATAACTGCTGAGCAAATAAAAAAGCTGGCAAATTGGGACCCATCAGTTGAACCTGATACTGAAATTCAATTTACTCCTGCTCGAGTAATTATGCAGGACTTCACTGGAGTTCCTTGCATCGTCGATCTTGCAACTATGCGAGAGGCGATTGCTGATTTAGGTGGGGATCCAGCAAAGGTAAATCCACTTTCACCAGCAGAATTGGTAATTGATCACTCAGTAATTGCAGATCTATTTGGCACTAAGGATTCATTTGAACAAAATGTTGATATTGAATACCAAAGGAATAAAGAACGCTATCGGTTCTTGCGTTGGGGGCAAAGTGCATTTGATGAATTCAAAGTTGTGCCACCTGGAACTGGAATCGTTCACCAAGTAAATATTGAGTACTTAGCAAGAGTTGTAATGAGCCGAGCAGTTGATGGAACACTTCGCGCCTATCCAGATACCGTAGTCGGAACTGATTCACACACCACCATGGTTAACGGCTTAGGTGTGCTTGGTTGGGGAGTTGGTGGAATTGAGGCAGAGGCGGCATTACTAGGCCAGCCGGTTTCTATGTTAATTCCTAAGGTCGTTGGATTTAAATTAAATGGTCAACTTCCAGTTGGAACTACCGCAACAGATTTAGTTTTAACAATTACTCAAATGCTTCGCAAACATGGTGTGGTTGGAAAGTTTGTGGAATTTTATGGTCCTGGCGTTAGCGCGCTGCCAATGGCAAACCGAGCAACAATAGGAAATATGTCCCCCGAGTACGGATCAACATGTGCAATTTTCCCAATTGATGAAGAAACAATTCGATATTTGAAATTTACTGGTAGGACAAGTGAACAAATTGAATTAGTAGAGAAGTATGCAAAAGTAAATGGACTTTGGCATGATCCATCTGCTTCGCCACGTTTTTCTGAGAAATTAGAGTTAGATTTAGCAACAGTTGTGCCATCTATTGCCGGACCAAAGCGGCCACAAGATCGAATCTCATTAAGTGATGCTAAGAGTTCATATCAAACTGTTGCACCAAGCTATTTCACAGATAAGACAAGCAAAAATAAGATTGATGTGAAAGTAAAGGGTAAGCAAACTACTGTTGCAAATGGCGATGTGGTTATTGCTTCGATTACATCGTGTACAAATACTTCTAATCCATCGGTAATGATTGGCGCTGCCTTGCTTGCTAAAAAAGCGGTGGAAAAGGGTTTATCCAGCAAGCCATGGGTTAAAACCACATTAGCACCGGGATCAAAAGTTGTAACTGATTACTATGATCGATCTGGCCTGACTCCATTTATGGAGCAATTAGGTTTTAACTTAGTTGGCTACGGTTGCGTTACCTGCATTGGTAACTCTGGACCGTTGCCAGTTGAGATTAGCAAAGCTATTAATGAAAATGATTTAGCGGTTTCAGCTGTACTTTCTGGAAACCGAAACTTTGAGGGCCGGATTTCACCTGATGTGAAGATGAACTATTTAGCCTCACCACCATTAGTTGTTGCTTATGCTTTGACTGGATCTATGAATCATGACTTTGAAAATGATCCAATTGGAAATGGCAGTGATGGAAAGCCAGTTTATTTAAAGGATATCTGGCCAACTAGTGCTGAAATTGAAAATGTAATTGCTTCATCTATCTCATCTGAAATGTTTACCAAAGATTATGCATCTGTATTTGAGGGGGATAAGAGATGGAAATCTCTAGATACCCCAACAGGCAATACTTTTGAGTGGGATAGCAAATCTACATATGTGAGAAAGCCACCATATTTTGATGGAATGCCAAAAAATCCAAAGCCAGTTACCAATATTTCAAATGCCCGAGTTTTAGCTGTCCTTGGGGATTCTGTAACAACAGACCATATTTCACCTGCTGGAAATATTAAAGCCGATTCACCTGCTGGAAAGTATTTGGCAGATCATGGAATTGAGCGAACGGATTTCAACTCTTATGGCTCACGACGGGGAAATCATGAGGTTATGATTCGCGGAACATTCGCAAATATTCGCCTAAAGAATTTGTTACTCAATGGGGTTGAAGGCGGCTTTACTAAAAACTTTTTAGCAAATGGTGAACAAACAACAATTTATGATGCCTCCCGTGCTTATATCGATGCAAATATTCCATTGGTAATTTTGGCTGGCAAAGAGTACGGCTCTGGCTCTTCGCGAGATTGGGCGGCAAAAGGAACTGCTCTTTTAGGTGTTCGCGCAGTCATTGCCGAATCATTCGAAAGAATTCATAGATCAAATCTAATTGGAATGGGAGTGCTGCCGCTTCAATTCATAGATGGTCAAAATGCCACATCTCTTGGATTAGATGGCAGTGAAGTATTTTCAATTACCGGTGTTGAAGAGCTAAATAATGGTTCAACTCCTAAAGAGGTGAGTGTTACGGCCGGTGATAAGAGTTTTAAAGCAAAACTGCGTATCGATACACCAGGTGAGGCAGATTACTATCGCCATGGCGGCATCATGCAGTACGTATTACGCTCACTTTTAAGCAAGTAATCGCATTAATAATCACAACCCTTTAAACTATGAGCATGCTTGAATCAATAAAGTCACCTGCTGACCTAAAAAAGTTAAATTTAGAGCAGGTAACATCTTTAGCTGGTGAAATCCGAAGTTTTTTAATTGAACAAGTATCAAAATCAGGCGGTCATTTAGGTCCTAACCTTGGCGTAGTTGAATTAACAATTGCAATGCACCGTGTGTTTGAATCTCCCAAAGATGTAATTGTTTTTGATACCGGCCATCAAAGTTATGTTCATAAATTACTCACTGGCCGTATGAGTGGATTTGATAAGTTGCGACAACGTGGAGGAATTGCGGGATATCCAAATCGCAGTGAGAGTGAGCATGATGTTGTTGAAAACTCACATGCTTCAACTGCATTATCTTGGAGTGATGGAATTGCCAAAGGTTTCTCACTAACAAATCAAAAAGATAGAGTCGTAGTTTGTGTTGTTGGCGATGGTGCTTTAACTGGTGGAATGAGTTGGGAAGCTTTAAATAATATTGCAACTAGCAAAAATGAAAGATTAGTAATAATTGTTAATGATAATGAGAGGTCATATTCACCAACTATTGGTGGCTTAGCAACCTATCTTTCAACCCTTCGTACAACCAGTGGATATGAAAAGTTTTTAGATTGGGGCAAGGGAGTATTAGAGAAGACTCCAGTTGTTGGACACCCAATATATGAAACCTTGCATGGTGTTAAAAAGGGAATTAAAGATATTGTCGCACCACAAGGAATGTTTGAGGATTTAGGGCTTAAGTACTTCGGTCCAATTGATGGCCATGATGTTGCAGCAATGGAGAAAGCATTAAAAATTGCGAAAGACTATGACGCACCAGTCTTAGTTCATGTAATTACTGAAAAAGGTAGAGGTCATGCCCCAGCGCTAAATGATGAAGCAGAAAAGTTTCATGCGGTAGGTGTTGTAGATCCAGAAACTGGACAACCGCTAAGTAAGAGTGGCAAGAGTTGGACCTCAGTTTTCTCTGATGAGTTAGTAAAAATTGGCGCAGAACGAACAGATGTTGTCGCAATAACTGCAGCAATGATGGGACCAACCGGTCTTGATAAATTTGAAAAAGCATTCCCAGAGCGAACATTTGATGTTGGAATTGCCGAACAACATGCCACAACCTCTGCAGCAGGCATGGCCTTTGCCGGCCTTCATCCAGTTGTCGCAGTTTATTCAACCTTTCTGAACAGAGCATTTGACCAGCTTTTACTTGATGTTGCCTTGCACAAAGCCGGAGTGACATTTGTATTAGATCGAGCTGGCGTGACTGGTGATGACGGACCATCACATAATGGAATGTGGGATCTGGCGTTAACTGGAATTGTGCCAACTTTGCATGTAGCCGCTCCTCGTGATGGTGAGCGAGTAAAGGAAACATTGCGCGAAGCATTAGATATTTCAGATGCACCATCTTTGATTCGTTTTCCTAAGGGAGTAGTAAATCCAGATATTCCAGCATTTGAACGTCGAGACGGAATTGATGTTTTGTATCGAGGTGAGAGTGCGGATGTTTTGTTAGTGAGTATTGGAGCTTTTGCAGCAATTGCAGTTGAAGCAGCGGCTCAGGCATATCGGGAAGGAGTTGGCGTTACCGTAATTGATCCACGTTGGGTTAAGCCACTACCAAAATCATTAGTCACCATGGCTCAGCGTTATAAGAGTGTTGTTGTATTAGAAGATGGAATTAAGCATGGTGGAATTGCCAGCTCAGTTTCTGAACTATTTAGAGATGCGCAATTAAATGTGCCGGTTCACTCTATTGGACTTCCACTTTCATTCTTAGAACATGCCAAGCGAGCACAAATTTTAGAGGATTTAGGAATTACTGTTCAGAATATAACTCGATCACTTGTTGCTTGGAATAGCAGTGTTATTACTGTAGATGTTAAGGAAGAGATGCAACACCCTTTGGATGAAAACGAACGCCGCAAACCGCTTCGCTAATTCCTTCTCGATCTAAGTAAGGCAAGATTCCACCTAGGTGCATTGGCCATCCAGAGCCAAGCAGCATACAAATATCAATCTCTTGCGGTGTTGAAACTACACCTTCATCAAGCATCATCTTTGCTTCAGTGGCAAGTGCTTCAAGCGCTCTTTTTCTTACCTGATCAGCTGTTGAAGCCTTTGAACCCTTTTCTAATAATGCTAGCGCTGCTGGATTAACTACATTTAAGCCCTGCTCATTTTTTACATAAAATGTTCTCACGCCCTCTTTGACAAACCGTTGCATAGTTGGCGAGATTTTGTAACGAGGTCCAAGATTCTTATTTAAAGTTTCAGATACATGCAGTGCTACACCTGGACCAACTAGTCCTAATAGTTCAAGAGATGACATTGGAAAACCCAGAGGAGCCATTGCTGCATCTGCTACCTCATACGGCGTTCCTTCATCCATTGCATCGGTTACCTCACCCATAAATCTTGTTAGTAATCTATTAACCACAAATGCTGGTGCATCTTTAACAATAACCATGGTCTTCTTTAAATCTTTACCAATATTAATCGCAGTGGCCGTTGTTGCATCATCAGTTTTCGTAGTTCTAGCAACCTCAAGTAATGGCATAATCGCAACTGGATTAAAGAAGTGAAAACCAACCACTCGCTCTGGATTTTTCAGTCCGTCACTCATTGCCTCAACAGATAAGGATGAGGTATTTGTTGCCAAAATACACTCTGGTGTAACTATTGCTTCTAAATCTTTAAATAGTTTTTGCTTAAGTGATAACTCTTCAAAGATTGCTTCAATTAGAAAATCTGCATTGGCAAAAACCTTTTGGTCTACAGATCCAGAAATATTGCCAAGCAGTCTGGCAGCACCCTCTGGATTAAGTCTCTTCTTATCTACTAACTTTTGAATCTCAGCCTTTATCCAAGTGAGCCCTTTATCAACCCGTTCTTGATCTAAATCTGTAATAACAACTGGTACTTTTAAATTACGAAGCATTAGTAAGGCAAGTTGAGATGCCATAAGTCCTGCGCCGACTACTCCTACCTTAGTAATTTTGCGCGCCAGTGCAGGTTTGGGTGCACCTTCAACCTTTTTACGTTTTTTCTGAATTAAGTTAAATGAATATAAAGAGGCACGAAGTGAATCACTCATTACAAGATCAGCTAACACCTTGGTTTCTGCGGCATATCCATCTCGAACTGAATTTGTCTGCGCTGCCTTAATTAACTCAAGGGCAGCAAGTGGGGATGCGATTTGAGCTCCACTATATTTCTTAGCAACAGCAGCCTTTCCAGTTGCGATTGCCTTTTCAAAACCCGCACTATCCTTACTAAAATCTTTTCGTTCAATTTTCTTCTTACCGTTTAGAACCTCTGCGACAAATTTTACCGAGTGCTCAAGAAAATCTGATGGCTCATATACTGCATCAACCACACCAAGACCAAGTGCATCCTTTGCTTTCATCATGGTGTTGTTATTTAAAGCATTTAAAATTATTACTTGTACTGCGTTCTCGGGTCCGATTAATTTAGGCAAAAGAGTGGCACCTCCCCAACCAGGCACTAATCCTAAAAAGCACTCTGGCAGGCCAGTAAATGCAGTAGAGGCAAGTGTTCGATAGTGGCAGTTAAGTCCAACCTCAAGGCCGCCACCTAGAGCTAAGCCATTTATAAATGCAAAGGTTGGCTTCTTACTTTCATGAAGTTTAAGAAAAACTTCATGGCCTAAATCACCAAATGCGGTCGCAACTGATTTTTCTTTTACTGCTCCGATACCTGAAAGATCTGCACCGGCTGCAAAAATAAATGGTTTTCCAGTCACAGCAATTGCTACCGCATCTGTTTTTTGCACTTGGTCAATTGCAGTTGCAAGTGCATTTAATGATGCAGGCCCAAAGGTATTTGGTCTGGTGTGATCTGCGCCGTTATCTAAGGTAATAAGTGCTAACTCACCAGGATTACCAAATGGAGCCAGTGAGACCATTCGAACAATGGCATTTGTTACTACCTCATCAGGAGCACCAGCTAATACATCACTCATTACTTATCACCTTTGTAATTAGGATTTTCCCAAATAATTGTGCCACCCATACCCAGGCCAATACACATAGTGGTAATTCCATAGCGAACTTCAGGTTGCTCCTTAAAACCATTTGCTAAGTTAAGAATTAATCTCACGCCAGAGGAAGCAAGTGGATGACCAACTGCTATCGCACCACCATAAATATTTACTCGCTTATCATCATCTGCAATACCAAAGTGATCTAGGAAAGAAAGTACTTGAATTGCAAAGGCCTCATTTACTTCAAATAATCCAATATCACTAACATCTAAACCAGCTTTTTTAAGCGCCTTAATGGTGCTTGGTACTGGTCCATATCCCATGATCTCTGGTTCAACGCCAGCAAATGCAAATGAAACCATTTTCGCTTTGATTGGCAGATTTAATTCTTTCGCCTTACTTTCGGATGCCAAGATTGCAGCCGTTGCGCCATCATTTAAACCAGCTGCATTTCCAGCTGTTACTCGACCAGCGGCTCTAAATGGTGTTTTAAGTGCAGCTAATGCCTCAAGAGTTGTTTGCGGCCGTGGCGGTTCATCAACTGTTGCCATACCCCAACCAAGCTCAGCAGTTCTAGTTGCAACTGGAATTAAATCTGGTTGAATTTTATTTGCTGCGTATGCAGCAGCAGTTTTTTGTTGGGATGCCAATGCGTATTTATCGGCGCGCTCTTTTGTAAGGTGAGGAAACTTATCGTGTAGTCGTTCTGCAGTTGCGCCCATTTGCAGCGCATCGGTATCAACTAATTTTTCTGCTAAATATCTTGGATTTGGATCCATGCCATCACCCATTGGATGGTGTCCCATATGTTCAACTCCACCGGCAATTGCAAGATCATAAGCACCCATATTTATGCCACCGGCAATTGTGGTTACGGCAGTTAAAGCACCTGCACACCAACGATCAATAGAGTAACCAGGAACAGATTTTGGGATACCAGCTAATATTGAAACAGAACGACCAATATTCATTCCTTGATCACCGGTTTGAGTTGCAGCTGCGATCGCAACATCATCAATTTGATCTACTGGTAGATTTGGATTTCGCTCAAGCAAGCCGCGAATGCAGCGAACCATAATGTCATCAGCTCTTGTTTCAGCATAGAGGGAGCCAGCTTTTCCGAATGGAGTTCTAACTGCATCCACCAAGACCACATTTGTTTTTGCGGTTGCGCTTTTGGTCATCATTTCCCCTAGCTAATTACTTGATAAGGCTAGGTTACTCGCCAGTAGGCGAATTGGGTAGTGCGACTACTTAACTAATTGGGCAGTTTTCACGCGAGCAGGTTGGGTATACAGGCGAAGAGTAATTCCAAGGTAAGAGATCCAAAGCAATAACTGCACCCATGAGGTGTTTACATCAAAGCCAATTGTGCCGGACAGAAGTGAGCCGGCGATTGAGTCCTTTGCCATAAATGATGAAATATCCCAAGCAAAGGAATTCTCACCGGGCAACCAACCTAACTCTTGATACTCATGTACGCCGTAGGACAACACTCCAGCAGCTACGATAACTAATGCAATGCCAGTAATAGTAAAAAACTTACTCAAATTTAATTTAACTGATCGGTTATAGATTAGGTAGCCCAGCACTACTGCAAGAGTTAAGCCAAGAATTAAGCCGATAGATGCGGCAGAGGTAGCGGCAACTGTTTTAAAGTTTGTGTAGACGAATAAAGCAGTTTCTAAGCCCTCTCTAGCAACAGCAAAAAAAGCAGCTGCAGCGAGTGCTAATGGACCAGCAGTTAATGCACTATCTACCTTGCCATGTAACTCATCACGTAAAGTTCTGGCAGCTCGCTTCATCCAAAAAACCATCCAAGTAACAAGTCCTACTGCAATAAATGAGGTTGTTCCGGCAAAGAATTGTTCACCTCTTGGGGTTAATTCAGCCGAGGTAAATGAAAGAAAACCACCTAGAGCAAAACTTGCAGCAAGTGCAATCCCAACACCAGTCCAGATTGGAACTAGTAAATTTTTACGGCCCGTTTTAACAACGTATGCGACCAAAATGCCGATTATTAAGGCAGCCTCAAGACCTTCCCGAAGGGCGATTAAAAAGGTGCTCAACATGGCTTGAGCATATTCCTAGATTATTGAATTACGCAACTTAAGTGTTGCGTAATTCCAATCACACCTTACTGCTCGGTTTCAGGTTCACTTTCAGCCTCAGCCGGCTCAGGTGCTACCAATGGCTCTATTTGGGATAGTGAAGCGGAAATGGCTGGAGTCACCAGCTCTATCTGCCATGGCCGAGCGCCCATTTTATTTAATTGTTCATTCACAAAATTTTCATACTCACTATTTGTTGCTGGTGGCTCCTGCCAACAAATTTTACGAACGAGTTCAGGGGTAACTAAATTCTCAGTTGGAATTTGTATTTGTGCCGATAACTCAATTAAGGCAGCGCGCGCATGGGTAAGGCGTGCGTAGCCAAGTGGATTTCGATCCTTCCAAATTTTAATTGGTGGCAAACTTTGCGAAGCCACCCGTAACTCTGGCTGCTCTTCAATTGGGGTTTTAAGCGCGAGATTTAAAACCTTTAACCAACGATTAAAAGGTGGCGCCTCTAATCGAGTTCGCCTACCTATTACCTTTGCCACCGCCTCCAGGTTATCTGGTCGCTTAGTAGCTAGTTCAACTATTGCATCATCACCTAATACTCGACCAGCGGCTAGATCAATCTCACGAGCTAGCTCATCCCGAGATAGCCAGAGGTCTCGAACAATGGTCATTGTTAATCTATCTCGCACCTTATGCATCCCAGATGTTCGTCGCCATCGATCTGGTTTGGGCAGATCGGAAAACTCATAGCTTTCATAGTTTTTTAAAATTGACGCAAAATCTTGCTCAGCCCATTTTAATTTATTTTGTTCTATCAATAACTTCTCCACTGCATTCCTAATATCAATTAAGATATCAACATCTAAAGCAGCATATGTAATCCACTCTGGTCGTAATGGCCGGATCGACCAATCAACTGCGGAGTGCTCTTTGGCAAGTTGTAATTCAAGCAAGCTCTCAGCTAATGGGCCAAGTCCTACTCGCTCACATCCGGCAATTCGAGCACCTAATTCAGTATCAAAAAGTAATTTAGGTTTCAAGCCAACCTCTATTAAGCAAGGAAGATCTTGAGTACTGGCATGGATTACCCATTCATATGAGGAAAACTCCTTATTAAATTTCTGCCATAACTTTGAATCTTTAAGTGGGATGGGATCAATTAAATGTAATCCGCCATTTTCTCGATAGATCTGAATCAGATATGCCCGCTGGCTATAGCGGTAGCCCGAAGATCTCTCGGCATCGATTGCCAATGGCCCATTTCCATTAAGTAACTGCGCGATTAATTTTTCAAATTGGCTTTCATTACTTACAACTTCCGGCACACCATTTCGAGGTGTTAAAAGAGGAGTGATCATTAATAATTTAAGTCTAGCTATTACGAGCGATTGAACTTACACCTTGCGGAATCGGTTCCAAGCCGGCAGTCATTGCCAGCAATTCCAACCATGCATTCACATGGTTGATTAATCCATCACCAGATGTTGGCGTCCAGGAGGCACGGATTTCAATCTCTGAATCTTCTTCTCGATCCTCTAATGCTCCAAATGAGGCACTAGCAACTCTGGTAACTGTTCCACTCGGTGATAAAAATTCACAACCATTTTTCTTAAGAGATTCTAATAACCAAGTCCAACCAATCTCTGGCAGTAATGGATCAGATGCCATCTCTAAATCAATTGCAGCTCTAGCAAAAGTTACACATCGCCATTGCCCGCCCCAACCTTCTTGCGTAGCGGGGTCATGAAGTAATACAAATCGTCCAGTTGCAGCATCCTCTAATACATCGGCAGTCATCGCTAATGCATGGGGTGCTAATTTTTGTGGCGCCGGAACTGTTTCAAGCAATATTTCACCACGTGGCTTTAATGCTAAAAGCGGTGCGATTAATTGATCGAAGGTGGGATTCACTGACTAAGGATAATTTGTATCGGATAGAAGTAAGTGAAGGCGCGAGCAGGTGACTAGAGCAAATAGCTCAACTTTTCACAGTAGGCTTAATTAATGGCCTCATTTCTTGCATTGTTCTCTTCACTCCTATGGGGAGCGGCAGATTTTTTTGGCGGGAATTTAACAAAGAAATATAAGGCACTTGCTGTTACTGGAGTTTCACAATCTTTTGGTTTGTTATTTGGATTAATAGTTGTCTTAATAACATCCTCATGGTTTGCACCAACCTTAAGTTGGAGTAATTACTTTTTACCAGGCGTATTTGCCGGCACGTTGGGCTTTATTGGCTTAACCGCTTTTTATGCCGGCCTTGCTACCGGTCGCATGGGTGTGGTTTCACCAATTAGTTCACTCTCTGCTTTGATTCCTTTAACTGTTGCATTTATTAATGGCGAAAAACCAAGTGCGGTGCAATTGGCTGGCATGGCAGTTGCCCTTACTGGAGCATTTTGTGCAAGTGGGCCAGAGATTAAAGGTGGAATTTCCGTTCGCCCATTATTTTACGCACTGATTGCAGCTTTCGGATTTGGTACCGCAATCACATTTATCGCTCAAGGCTCTAAATCAAGTGCGATTATGACTATGACCACTATGCGTTTTACTACTTTTATTATTTCATTAGCATTATTTGCAAAATTTAAAACTATGGGGGGGTTTTCTAAGAGAGATATTCCAATATTAATAGGTATTGGAGGGGCTGACTTTTTTGGAAATGTATTGCTTGGTGTTGCAACAACTAAAGGATTAGTTTCCCTAGCAGTAGTTTTAGGTTCACTTTTCCCAATTGTTACTGCATTACTTGCCTTTAAATTACTTCATGAGCGGTTACATAAACTTCAATATTTAGGAGTTGTTTTTGCTGTATTGGGAGTTGTAATTATTTCTTTAGGTTAGTGCTTTTGGTAGTGCATAAATTCGCAGGATCCAACCCTTTCACTAGTAATTAATTTAAATGGCTTAATTAAGTTTTCAATTGAAATCTTATTCTCACCATCTTTTTCTAGATTTTTGGTGAGGTATAAGTTGTCGATAAGTGAGAGATCAATCATTTGTTGAAGTAAAATTGGTCCAGCTTCCACTAGTAGATTAATCGATGAGGGACTCTCGGTGGGTGCAAAGTTATTTGAGATTTCTGATAATAACTCGGTGATACTCATTGAGAACTGTTTTGATAGTTGATTTTTTGGTTGCAATCTAACCTTTGCATGAGTGAGAATAAATAGCGGGACTGGAGTCTTTTTATAGGGCTCGCGCCGGGCAGTATTTCCACCAATTAAAATTAGATCTGCCTTACTGCGTAACTGCTTAAATCTAGCCCGGTCCTCATCAGTTGATAGGCCAATTGAGGAGTTGTTTGCAGTCGTTGAGCCATCTTTACCCACGATCAGGTTTGCGGTGGTAATTATCTCTCTCACAGGCTTTAGGTTAGCGAGTGTCAGTGGCTTGTCCTAACCTTTAACTCATGATCATCAATTGTGATAGTTGTGTAATGCGCGAGATCGCCTGTGGCGATTGTGTTGTTTCAGTGTTGCTGAATATAAAACCAGCCCCTGGAAAAAATGCTGAACTTACTAATAAGGATAAAGCTGCAATTAATTTACTAGCCACAGCCGGATTAGTTCCGCCCTTAAGGTTTGAGGCCGGAAATAGGAAAGTGCGCAAACTTCGCAATATCGGCTAAATAGCGGATCAAATACAAATAAAAGGCCAAAAATTTAGATAATTCTCAGCACACTACGCTTAAGTTGGGTTGAGTTAGCGCACTTTAGGTGACTAACCTTTCGGAATGAGAAATTCACTTCGAGCAATCTTTGCCGCAGTAATTTTCACTTCCACTTTAATCCCAGCTACAGCAAATGCTGCGCCAAATTTAATAGAGGTACAAGGACGGGTTAGAGATCTGCAGGAGCAGGCAGCTTCAGCTGCTGAGGGTGCTCAAGATGCAAAGGTTCAACTTGCAAAATTAAAGCGCACGCTTGATTCAGTCCAACAACAAGCAACTCAACAAGGTGCATCGGTTGATCAAATGCATAAAATTATTGGAGCAATTGCAGCTGAGCAATATAAATCCGGTCCACTAAGTCAATCTTTAGAATTACTTTTTTCCTCAGACCCAGCACTTTATTTATCCGCAGCCGGCTCTCTTGAGGCTGTTACTCGAAAAAAGGGTGCAGATTTAAAGAAATTTTCAGTTGCAACTCAAAGATTAAACGCAACAACTTTTACTGTTACAGATAAGTTGGCATTAGTAAAAGCTGCTGAGGCAAAATTTACAAAGCAACTTGAAATAGCAAATGGTAAATTGAAAGAGGCTGAGGATTTACTGGCAAAGCTGACTGCGGCAGAGCGTGAGCGACTGGCAAAGTTAAATGAGGACCAAGAGAACGCTGACCAAGAAAGTTCATTGGCCGATGCAGCTAAGTATGCAAGTGTTGGCGGTCGAGGTGGAGTTGCAATTAAATATGCACTTGCTCAGATTGGTGATAAGTATGTTTTTGGTGCAGATGGACTTGTTTACTGGGATTGTTCTGGTTTAACCATGCGAGCATTTCAAGCAGCAGGTGTCTCTTTGCCTCACTCATCTAGAGCCCAATATAACTATGGAAAATCTATTGCCCGCAAAGATTTACTTCCAGGGGACCTTGTATTTTTTGGAAAACCAATTTCACATGTTGCAATTTATCTAGGCGGAAATCGAATGCTCCATGCGCCACATACTGGGGCACGAGTAAAGATTGCTGAGTTTGATCTGGGTAAGAAACCTTATATTGGAGCTCGCCGTTTATAGCGATAAGAAAGTTCTTCTAGTCACCAATGATTTAGGGCCACGATCTGGTGGAATTGAAACATTTATTTTGGGATTACTAGAAGGTTTACCTAAAAATTCACTAGTCATCTACACATCAAGCCAGAAGGGGCATGCACCATTTGATACCCAACTTTTGGAGAAATTTGGCGCAACTGTAATTAGAGATCGAGCCAAAATCTTGCTGCCGACCCCAAGAATTACTCGCAAAGCAGTTCGCATTTTAAAGCAGTACAAAATCCAAAATGTCTGGTTTGGCGCAGCCGCACCCCTTGGCTTAATGGCAAGTCAATTACGTAACGGGGGAGCGAGCAACATTGTCGCGCTAAGTCATGGTCATGAGGTTTGGTGGGCAAAAATTCCAATCCTAAAACATATATTACAAAAAATTATTAAAGATGTAGACAAACTTGGATACCTTGGTGCATTTACTAAAAATGAGATCAGTAAGTCAACTACTGAAGTTAATAAGCTAGTTCAGGTTGCACCTGGCATAGATACAAATTATTTTCAACCAAAAAAGCCAAATCCAGCATTAATTGCAAGGTATCAACTTGAGGGTAGACGAGTAATTGTCTGTGTTGCTCGATTAGTACATCGCAAAGGCCAGGACCAATTGATTAAGGCACTTCCCAGTATCTTAGAAAAATTTCCAGATACAATTTTATTAATAGTTGGTCAAGGCCCGATTGAACAGATGTTGCGAAATTCAGCCAGACAGTTAGGGGTAACACATAAAGTAATTTTTACTGGCCGAGTTCCACACGGTGATTTAGCAGATTACATCTGTCTTGGAGAAGTATTTGCTATGCCAGTTAGATCAAGATTTTTTGGTTTTGAGGTTGAAGGCTTAGGTATTGCCTACCTTGAGGCAAGTGCTTGTGGCCTACCTGTCGTAGTTGGAAATTCTGGTGGAGCAACTGATGCAGTAATTGATCAAGTCACTGGTTTATTAGTGGACGGCACAAATGTAAATGAAATTACCGATGCAATTTGCAGATTACTTGCAGACCCGGCAAAAGCTCAGGCGATGGGTCAGGCAGGCAGAGGTTGGGTAATTAGTGATTGGCAGCTTTCAAATTGGTCTGCAAAATTTAATAATTTACTAATTCGCAATTAATTTATTTTCTATTCCAATACTAACTGCTTGAGCTCGGTTTGCAGCTCCTAGTTTTCGATAAATTGAAGCTAGGTGTGTTTTTATAGTCGCTTCAGTTAAAAATAAAATTCCACCAAGTGCTACTGCGGTAGCTCCCGTTGGTAGTAGGGACAGCACCTCTAATTCACGGGGCGTCAATCCAAAATCTTTATTTTCCAGAGCTTTTTGAAATTGACCTTTTTTAATAAACTTACCGCTATCAGTTGCAACAACATCAAGTATCTCAAGTAATTGCTCTATTGGTGCACCTTTTGTTAAATACCCAGATGCTCCAGCTTGTTTTGCTAAATCCAGTGTTGCCAAATCATCATGCATACTTAAGATCACAAATTTGGATTTACCCCCATTACTGAGTGATTTCTTTATCAAATCGATCCCGTTGCCTGATCCTAGATTTATATCAATCAGGCAAATGTCTGGTTTTAAGGAGTTAATTACAGCCAAGCCTTCCTCTACCGATGAGGCTTCGGCAACAACTTCATAATTACTATTGGCTAAAGCTGCTGTAACACCAGATCTAATTAATGAGTGATCATCAATGATTGCAATCTTCATATTAAAACCTAATTACAGTTTTAGTTCCAGAAGTATCAGAGACAATTTGCAGATCAGCATTTATCTGATTGAGTCTTTCTTTAACCCCCATAACACCATATGAGTTATTTTTCTCAACCACCCCTCCTGAACCATTATCAATGATTGTTATTTCACTTCTTGTTAGTTGAATCTCAATTTGGGTGCAGCCTGAGTGCCTTCGTGAATTAATTACAATCTCTCTAATCGCACGAATTACTTCAAATCTAATACTTGGGTCAATATCGATATCGCCCGTAATCTCATAATCAATCTTTGAACCGGTAAGTAAATTGGGGATTTGCTCTGTTAGTTGCTGAAGAATTGGCTTGCTTTTATTTGTTCTTAGTTCAAAAATTTCATCTCTAACCTGGTTAACTAATCCAGTTAAGGTGAAACGTAATTCACGAAGAGAGTATCTATTTTTATTATCTAAGTTAGTGTCACCAATTATTTGATCTAATCGGTAACCAAGGGAAGCTAACTCCTGTGCCAAACCATCATGAAGTTCTCGAGCAAGTCGAGCACGTTCAGAATTAGGCGAAGAGTTCATCAATCTCGCGGGCAAATTGCTGTGCGACAACATGTCGCTTCACCGATAACTTAGCCGTTAATTGGCCACCAGCGATTGTGAAATCCACTGGTAAAACTGTAAATTTACGAATTGATTCAGCACGGCTAACTGCCTTATTTGTTTCATCAACTGCTGTTTGGATTACCGCTAAAAGAGTTGGGTCCTTTGCTAATTCGGCAATTGATGCACCCTCTTTTTTATTAGCAACCGCCCATGGCTTAATTGAATCTGGATCTAAGGTAATCAAAGCGGCAATAAATGGTTTATTATCGCCAACTACCATGCATTGGCTAATCAATGGATTAGAACGCAGTCGGTCTTCAAGGACAGCAGGTGCAACATTTTTTCCACCAGCGGTCACAATTAATTCCTTCTTACGACCAGTTATATATAAATATCCTTCATCATCTAACTTTCCTAAATCTCCAGATCTGAAGTAATTATCACTGGTGAAAACCTCCGCATTAGCAGCATCGTTTTGCCAGTACCCCTTCATCACAATTGGACCCTTAATTAAAACCTCGCCATCATCGGCAATCTTGATGGTTGTTCCAGGAATTGGTTTTCCAACAGATCCAACTTTGTGGGCCCAAGAAAGGTTTAATGTTGCACCTGCAGTAGTTTCAGTTAAACCGTAGCCCTCTAAAACTCTTATTCCAGCACCACGATAGAAATGACCTAATCGTTCGCCGAGTGGTGCGCCACCAGAGATTGCTGCTTCAACCCGACCACCTAAGCCAGCACGAATTTTCGAGTAAACCAATTTATCAAACAAGCCATGTTGTAATTTAAGAAGTGGGGATATCCGCTTGCTATCCATTGCCATGCTGTATGCAACTGCAACATCGGCAGCCTTATGAAATATTTTTCCTTTGCCCGCAGCTGCAGCTTTTGCTTCAGCGCCATTAAATATCTTTTCAAATATACGAGGAACTGCCAATACGAAGGTTGGTTTAAATGTGCCAAGATCAGTTGGTAATTTTGTGATATCACTGCAATGTGCCAAGTGTAGGCCAGCAGTAATAGCGCCAATTTGAACCATTCTGCCAAACACGTGTGCTACGGGTAGGAATAACAGAGTAGATCCACCTGGTTTTAAAAATAGATCACTTGCACCATTTACTACATTTCCACACTCAGATAAAAAGTTTCCGTGAGTTAAATGAACTCCTTTTGGTTTTCCAGTAGTACCAGAGGTATAAATTAAAGTGGCTAGCGTCTCTGGCTTTAATGCCTCTCGCCGCTTTGAAATTTCATCATCGCTTACTGATTTTCCAGCCGCGGTTAAAGTTGCTAACGCGTTATCGGTAATATTCCAAAGATTTTTGCAACTTGCTGGCATAACCGGTTTTACTAATTCAACTAATGCTGGGGTTTCAACAATTATTGCAACTGCAGCGGAGTCGGTAAGAATCCAATCAACTTGCTCAGCACTTGATGTTTCATAAATTGGAACTGGCACCGCTCCGGCGTACCAAATTGCAAAATCTAAAACAGTCCACTCATAACGAGTCTTTGCCATAATCGCAACGCGATCACCAAAAGCAATTCCAGAGGCAATTAATCCCTTTGCAACAGATCTAATCTCTGCCTCATAATCTTTTGCAGTAACTGCTTGCCAACCATCACCTAGGGGGCGTGAGACTACGATTCGCTCTGGCTCAAACCAAGCTCGCTCAGCGATCAGATTTGTAAGGTTTCCGGCTACAGCTGTCGGGATAATTGCTGGAATGGTTATCTCGTTCATAGCCCCACGCTACTGCTTAAGCGGCAAATTGCGCTAGACCTAGCAAGTTTTTGCGTAGCAGGTGGGATAAATTCCCATCTACTTCAAGGTAACCTAGCACCATGTCTGATGTAACCACCTCAAGTATTAGTATCGCCGCCAGCGCTGAAGATGTACGCGCGGTCGTCTTTGATATTGCAAATTACCCAAGCTGGTCGACCTCATTTAAATCGGTAGAGGTTTTAGCAAGTGACGGACAGGGCCGTCCTACCCAGGTAAAGATGAGTGTTGATGCTGGTGCGTTAAAAGATAAGCCAACTTTAAATTATGACTGGTCAGCATTTCCAGATCGAGTTGAATTTTCATTAGAGGATGCTGATTTGTTAACTGAAATGAGTGGTTCATTTATCGTGAAAGATAATGGTGATGAAACTGAGGTTACCTCAGAGTTAACCGTTGCACTTTCTATGCCAGTACCAGAGATGATGAGAAAGAAAGCAGAAAAATCAACTATTGATCTTGCATTAAAACAGTTGAAGGAAAAACTGGAAAACTAATTGAGCACGCAAATTCCAAGCTCAGCTTTAACAATCGGTATCGACATCGGTGGCACAAAAGTATTAGGTGGAGTAGTCGATAGCGCCGGTAAAGTAATTGATTCAGCCAGGCGTGCCACACCATCAGCAGGCGGCATGGAGTTAATCGCCACTGTAATTGATTTGATTAAAGAGTTTCAACAAAAACATCAGGTGGCCGGGGTTGGAATAAGTGTTGCTGCTTTGATTTCCTCAGATCAGGGAACAATCGTTGGTGCTCCAAATATTGCTAACTTAAGTGAGCTCAATTTTGTAAATGAGATTAAGAAAGAAATCAATCTGCCAGTAATTGCTGAAAATGATGCAAATGCTGCGATGTGGGCAGAGTTTAAATTTGGTAATGCAAAAGGATTTAATCCAGTCATCTTTTTTATTATTGGAACTGGTATGGGTGGTGGGTTAGTAATTGATGGAAAATTATTTAGGGGAGCACATGGAATTGGAGCCGAGTTCGGTCACATGATTGTGCAACCCCAAGGTATTAAGTGTGGCTGTGGTACCCAAGGATGCATCGAGCAATACGCCTCAGGTAGCGCTTTAATGCGTTATGCCAAAGAGGGAATTGAGGCAGATCCGCAAAAAGGTAAGAGGTTATTGGAGTTAGCTGGCGGAAATTTAAGTGAGCTAACCGGTTTGATCTTAACTACCGCGGCAAAAAACGGAGATGAATTAGCAATTGCTGCCTTTAATAAGCAAGCTAATTGGCTTGGCTCAGCCTGTGCTTCTTACGCTTTACTTCTTGACCCACAGGCAATTGTGGTTGGTGGAGGAGTAGTAGATGCTGGTGAATTATTTTTAGAACCAGTTCGTAAGGCAATGCATAGCTATATGCCATTTGGAAAATCACATCCGGTACCAAAAATAATTGCCGCAAAATTTGGAAATGATGCTGGCTTAATTGGTGCTGCAGATTTAGTTAGAGGCTAGCTCCATCTTCTAAATCATCCTCTTTTCTTGCAGTTCGCCAGATAATCGTGGCAATTGAGGATAAAACTCCAAGTACTGCCGGCCAGACTCCAAATATTTCAAAATCTGTAACGGTATAAAGAATTAGGTAAATTCCGCTTGCGATAAAGGTTGATGCAGCAATTCGCTGAGTTGGATCTAATTTAAGCCATCTTGGGTTTGGCGGAATGAATTTATCGGCCTCCTCAAACCTATCTAACTCATCTAAATAGGTAGTTGGTGCTGATTGATCTAAGGATAAGCCAGAGATGATTGAGTCAAACTCAGCATCAACTAACTCCCGCTCGGTGAAATCAGATCCTCTCTGTAATACCCCACTTAAAACATCTTCAATAAATAATTTACTCTCAGCATTTAATAAATCGGCATCATAATCTAGGGGAACATTATGAAATGATTTTTCAAAAATAACCTCTCGGATGTCTACTGAAAAAATATTATCGATCACAGTCATTGAGTTCTCAGGATCTACTGCATGATCATTTATTGAGTAAGCAACCATTATTGGTAGATCAATTAGGTAGAGATCACGTTGGGTAATATGCCAAAGCTGGCGCAGTGAATCTAGCGCCTTAAGCGGAGTACGGCCATAACTGTGTTTTGGGGGATTAGGAGCTGCAATATCTGTCGGTCCTTTTTTAACTGAGGGAATAAAATATTTAAGAATTGGAGTTAAGTTTATAAACCACCTTCGATCATGAACTGAAGGATTTAATAGAAGTAAACCTTCAACCTCACTTCCTCTAATCTGGCAAAGCCTTAGTGCTAACGCACCTCCCATTGAAAAGCCAGCTACAAATACTCGGTCACACTTACTTTTTAATTCAATAAATGATTGTTCAACTGCCTCATACCAATCTTGCCAAGTTGTTTCATTCATCTCTTGCCAAGTTGTGCCATGCCCTGGCAGACATGGTGCTGCAACGGTGTAGCCAATTTGATTTAAATATTCTGCCCAAGGTTTTATTGTTACGGGCGAGCCGGTAAAGCCATGGAGTACCAAGACCCCAATTTTTCCGCCCGAAAGGGTAAATCCGTCGGAGTTTGGAATTGAATTCACGCTCAGATGGTGTCATAGATTGGCTAAGCCGCTAAATTGAGCATGTGGCATATTCGATCCTGAAATCTTTTTTGATCCCACTTTTGATGCTGATCTTTCGGCCAAAGGTTTCCGGGTTAAGACATGTACCAAGTAATGGTCCGGTGATCATTGCTTCAAATCATCTCTCCTTTAGTGATTCAATATTCATGCCGTTGGTTGTACCGCGCAAGGTGACGTTTTTGGCAAAGAGTGAGTATTTCACCTCCCCAGGAATTAAAGGATTTATAAAGAAATTAACCTTTATAGCTTTAGGTCAGGTGCCAATTGATCGCTCTGGCGGTAAACGAAGTGAGGCTGCTCTTGCCACAGGACTTAAGGTTTTGCAGCAAGGTAATTGTTTGGGAATATACCCAGAGGGAACACGATCTCCAGATGGCCGGCTTTATAAAGGCAGAACTGGAATTGCACGAATGGCGATTGAATCTGGGGCACCAATAATTCCGGTGGCAATGTTTAACACCGCTGAGATTCAACCAACTGGGCAGGTTGTGCCAAAGGTTAGAAGAGTTGAGATGGTATTTGGTGAACCAATGTATTTCACTGGTGATTCAACTGATCAGGCAGTTCTTCGATC
>Ga0304729_1000242_pt1 | contig 39352 bp, 45 predicted proteins | sample C_131016_MF_Meta_FD_190475 | JGI IMG/M metagenome (GOLD analysis project Ga0304729, IMG submission 190475) | Freshwater microbial communities from Lake Croche, Canada to study carbon cycling - C_131016_MF_MetaG (v2) (version 2) | ecosystem: Environmental > Aquatic > Freshwater > Lake | place... | reverse complement strand
GATTGTTAAAAATTTTTAATTGTCCTGCCTCCAGGCTTCAATGATTTGCTGTCTGATGTTGTCTGGGCAACCAAACAACCTGACTTCTCGCCAGTCTTGAGACGGATGCTTCTCTCCAACATACGTTGGACTAACGGCCCCCTTTCCATCTCTTGTAATCACTAGCGTTTTGCTTCGATCAATTCGCGCATCGTATCCGTTCTTTTTGTAGATGATTTTCATTCTTAAATGTCTATAACTTTTTGCTGTTCTTCTGTTTCACCCATGGCTTCCAAAAACTGTCTTTGAATGTCTGACGGATGAAAGTGGAAACTGTTTACTTGAATGTCTGGCATCTTAACGGCCTCCATTTGTCCCAAGGCTTCGATGCTTTTTGCAAGAGCAAGCGTTGCATCTCTGGCGTTCATCTCTGGAATCAACTCGGCTACTTTATCGGCGGACAATTCAGCTACGTTCTGAAGCTTCTTTCGGATGTTCACTTTGAACATAGCGTTGGCAAACTGCGTATCCGTGTCCAACGCCCGTAACTTTACGTCACCCACTACTGTCTTGCTGATGTTCAGTTTTTCCGCAATTGCGGTGATAGTGTTGCCCGCACAGTAAAGATCTAGGATTTGTTTGCGTTGTTCTTCCGAAACAGACGCCCAATCTCCCCTTCCATTAATCTTTTCAATGTGCCCACAACCTTCAACATGATCCTCAATCCTGACTCCAGACAAGCCAGCAAGTTGTCTGGCTCGCGTTTCAGCAGATTTATACTTCTTTGGTTTTGGTTGTTTTTTGTCACTCATAATCAATTTAAAAACGACGCGGTTCTTCCGTTAAATCGTAGCGAAGTCTGTACGCCACAAGGGCCGTTGCGCTGATAGGGTATCACGATTGTCCTGTTCTCGGAATTCTCTTTTCCTTCTTCCATTTTGATTGCGACAATCGCAGTTGCATCCTGTTGGATTGCTCGACTCTCACGCGCCTTTCCCTGCTCATTAAGCTGGGTAATGCTGATGACTAGACAGTTCAACTCAAGCCCCAGCAAACGAAGGGAGCGGCTCACCTCGGCCACCTCGCGTTCCCGTGTACCTTCGCGTCCAAGATCGCAGCGAACTAGCTGTAGATAGTCTACAAACAAAAGGGAAAGCCCCGTCTGACTCTTTGCCATGGCTCTGGCAGTGGCGCAGATACTTGCAATGTCGTACAGGTCGTCCCTTACTACGAGTTTACTCTGGCTCAACTTGGTCAACGCCTTCTGCACTCCCCGCATCTCCGATTCCGTCTTTACCCCTTCGCTTAGGCTTCTTAACGAGACGCTTCCGATCTTTGCTACCAGCCTGTCTATGATCTGACTTGCTGGCATCTCTAGCGACACTATCAATATTCCTTTTTCCATTGTTTTTTGTAAATGTCTGACTGTTATGTGTTTTCTGTCCCTGCCACTTGGTAATGTACAGGGTAACCTCAATTTGATCCGAACTCTGGTTCTCGGGAAGCAGGGCCATATCATCTAGTATAGCCCTGCACCCTGCTTCACTCCCATAAACTATTACCTCTTGAGTAATCTTAGGACGGGGCAATCGAAGAGAATCATCAATGACCTCCGTCCTTCTTAGCAAAACCTTCATGCGAATCTACTCATCAATACTCGCGTCAACGGAGGCTCGGGCCAATGGTTCTGCTCAACACAATCAAGGTACTGCTCAAGACCTTCGTCAATTCTGGCGTTCGCCTTCTCGATTGCTTCTCCAGACAGCAGCACCCATTGGGCAAAGTGTGGCTCCTCGGTATCTACAACCAAGAACCAGAAGTCGCATTGCGTACCAATAATTTCCATCAACCCACGTTGATACCATGCGGCTTGCATGTCGTAGTTGAATGACCAAAACTTTTGGTCAAACTTGTTGAAGTCAGATGTTGTCTTAAGATCTACAATACACGGCTTCCCGTTGAACTCTCCAATAATGTCTGGTCTGCCCTTGCAGAGAACTCCTGACCTGCTCCAATACATCGAGCTTTCAACGTGTTGAATCTTGCAGGAAGCCAGTAAGTTTCTGGACTTGGAAACAGCACCGTTGATCCTGCGCTCCTCATCAACTGTGATGATCTCTTTGCCCACATTTTCTTCACAGAAAATCTGCCACTCTTCCTTGCCCGCCTTAGTTCGTTTGTCAACCTCTGGCCCAATGGCATAGTCAACGCGCCCTTCGATGGCAGCACTATGGATCAGCGTGCCAAGGATCATTTCACGGGACGGCTTCCACTCTTTGGTTTTCTTGAACTTGTAGTAAGCGGGAGCGACAAGGAAGTTGTCAAACTCATGCTTGCTAAGTCCTTCTGCTGCTCGATAAACGTGCATGGGCACATCTTGAATCATGTATGGTTTCATATTTTTGCTTCTGTTATTTTTGTTTCCAATTTTTTGGCGACACTAAGTACACCTCTTCTAAAATCCTCGTCAATAAAACAAGCTGCTTTTTCCAAATAATACGCAAGCTCCTCAAACGCAGATTTGTACATTGCTCTTTCAAGCTTTGCCTTGTCTAGTTGACGTTCAGTTTCAGCAAGCAAAATCTCGATGGCAGCAAATGCTGCTGCTTCAGGCATACTGTCGTTTAGTCGCTGCAACTCCTCCAACCTGTCAGCGGCGGCTCGCATCTCCCTTACGGGCGCGTAATCTGGCATCGCGGCTAGCTCGCGCAGTGATTCGATTATCTGTTGTGTAGTCATTTTGCCTCCTCCCATTTGTCCAACGTCCGCAGAAACGCCTCTGCGCGTTGGCGCGCTGTGGCATCTAGTAAATCGACGGCTTCCGCCCTGTAACCAATAGTTGGCAACAAGATTTTGCCCAATTCATGCACAAAATCATACCTAGCACCGTAACTCTTGGCCCATAACTGTGTCTCCGCCTCATGCATGGAGTTGAGGTCGTTGCAGTAGTCTGGTATTGGCGTATGCACGTCAAAGGTAACTTTCATCCCTTTGTGTGTGCCCACCAATTTTTTGTGCAACCAACCGTTTGATGCAATCCGCGTAATGTCTGCCCACCCGCACGCCTCCGCTATCGCTACGTTAATTTGTTCGTTGGTCATTCTCGCTCCTCCTGCACATCAATGGTGACTCCGAAATGTTCTTCCATTGATCCACGAACACTTTCAAGAATTCGTTCGATTTCTCGCAATCTGGCATGGGCGCGGTCTGCACTGAGAGCCAACTTAGCATTAAGAACGTCAAGACGTTCAATTTGCACCATCAAAGCGCGTTCGTTAGCAGTTAATGTTTCCATGTTCAGGATTGATTTCAAAGCCAACGCATCCAACCACTACTCCAATGTTGTTTCGAAGAAGTTTTGCGGGTGAAACTAAGTCCCTGCGAGATGGAAAATATTGTCTTACCATCGAAGGGACAACATACACCGTATTTTTAGTCTTTGGAGGGAGTCCGCTAATCCCGTGGGCAATGGTTTCCATGACGGGAATTCCGTTGATTTCTCCAGACTGGATGATCTGGAAGTTGACTCTGGCAATTTCGCCAGACGGCATGATTGGGGCATGACCCGCAATGTTTATGGTATGTGGAGTTAGGTTTACGATTTTTGTCATAATAGGTGTGCTATAATGTTTAGTGCTAGCATTGTCTTACCGCTTTTTGTTTCGCCACCAATAACTAAGAAGTCACCGAGGCGAATGGGTGTAAGGTTATCAAGCTTGTCAAAGCCTGTCTTAATTACTTGAGACTGATCTCCTCCAGTTTCATAAACTTGAAGCCGTTCCATGATGATGGACTTGGTATCCATGATGGCAGGAGGATTTAACTCGTTCTGAATCGCATCCACTTGCATCTGGACTTGATTCACCAAGTCATGCGTCTTGGTATCAAGTGCATCTATCTTGGACAAGCCTTCCTGCATGACCATCATCAAGGCTCTGCGCTTGGCAGTAGCCTTCACGACATCAAGCAATTGTGGCAACGCGCCTTCAATCGGCATAAGCGTATAAAGCACGCTCAAGTCCGCAAACTGAGTGGTGGAAATTCGCTCACGAAGGTTCTCAAAAACTATGCGAATATCACAAGGTACTGACCTGGACGTTAAGTCTAAGACAACTTCAACCACAGCCTTGCTAAGTGGATCGAATATGTCCGCGACATTGAACCGTTTCTCATCAAGTCGATTCAAGAACGTGGTTGGGTTGTTGAGCGCAACACTGGCAATGCCACGCTCGGCTTCTGTAGCCGTTGGAACCTGCATTACCAGCCCTCCTGACTGTCAGTTGAAGCTGAAAGCAAACTGCCTGTAGTCACAGCCTCCTTCACCTTGTTAAAGTGTGCGTTGCTCTGTGCCCTGCTTAACCAAGCGTTCAAGAACCTACCAGTGCCTTGGTGCGTCTTGCGCTTCTTTGGGTTCGTAGCAAGCCAAGCCTTGGCAATCGGAAACTCATGCTTGATAAGCTCGATGCCATAAGCGGAGATGAAGTCCTTGAGGGTCTTGATGGGGACATAATAACAAGTCGTCTGGGTTTCAAACGGCACTTGGCACAAGTCAGCTTCTTGGTCGGGTTTTTCCTCCTCCACTCCCCTCTCCTTCCTTTCCCCCATACCCCCTATCCTACCTTTCCCCTCTACCTCCTCCTTTTCCCTAGTAGCTTCGACCATATCCATTTTGACATATCGAGCGTACTCGGCATCTAGCTCGTCCTGCGTCTTGGAGGGGGTTTCTTGGCACTTGTCATCCTCTCCTTGATAGGAGACAGCAGTCAGTGTCTTTTCTTCCCAAGGAATCAAGATTTCAGTAACCGTGCCAGAAGCATATGTGACCTTAATCTGGATATTCATTTCGATACTCCTTCCACAGCAGCAGCGTTACGGGGACGGTGACGAGGGGCTTTATCTCTAGAAAGACGCTTCATGTTGAGCCTTATAAAGGCAATTTTTGGCGTATAACCACACTTGAGCAATGCGTCATACAAGTCATGTACGTCAGCAATAACGGTGACACGTTGGCTTATAACATCGTCAAAGTGATGCCATCTCTCATGCTGCAATTTAAGACCAAAAAAGTCCCACCAAATGATGTTGATGACTTGATTGCGAATACTTTCGTCAATCTGATTTGTTAACCTTACCCACTCCTCTGGGGTAACAGATTTAAGGCGAAGTATGTGTTCCCTATCTTGTTTTTCGTTTGGGTTTTTGTTCACGTTTTTTGTTTATTTTATATTAAGTGCGCGTTGTCGAGACGCGCCCCTCGGCTGTGTTTCATGCAGCCCAACAAATGGCTAGTTGCAGGATCTCCCTGCACACTATGCAGCAAACTACTTCAGACAATCCATGCCTTCACGGAGCAACTGAAAGAACGTGCCAGCATCCATTGTAACCTTCCAATGTTTGCGATCTTTCTTGTGAGCAACGATCCAAGCCTTCTTACCTGCATCGCGTTCAGCCTGTTCACAAGCTTTATCGAGGTTGAGTGCTTGAACGCACTTAACTTCCATATGCAGATTCTTTAGCTCTTCGCAAATCACATCTGGCGAATCAGTACCTCCAGCGAATTGCTGGCCTCGCCTTGCGGTAAACCCAGCTTCGCGAAGTTCATCACGCCAGAGACGTTCACCTCTCGCTCCTTTTTGGCGGGAGTTCATTACCAACCAATTTCTTCGCTAAGGTCATCAGAGCTTGACAAAGGAATCTCATCCTCAACAGGAGGCTTCTCAGGCTTTGCACCGTCAGGGAAACATGCCGAAAGACCTGCCTTGTCTGCGCTGATATACATCGAGGCGACTGCCGCTTGAAAATGATCATCGCTGATCTTGATCTGGTCACGGATATATCCAGCGGCCTTGATGCACTCCACATAAAGTTGTGCTTGCTGGAACAGACGCTTGCGTGCAGCAGATGGATTTGGCGCAACTGAAGCAGTAGTTTGAGACTTGCCAGCAACATACTGAGCCAAAGCAGGGCCAGCACCAGCATCACCTTCATAGATGCCCGCTTTGTCGGTGATCTTTAACTCGTTTGCATCGCTATGCTTGGAAAACTGAACAGCCAAGCCTTGCAATCCCTTGTTGCCTGCTTGCGACTTGATGGTCACGGTTTTGCCCACCAGACCCTGCATATCATCTGGAGTCCAGAATGATGCTCGGATTTCTCCCGTTGCGTCTTTAAGAATGCAAGCCTGCACTCTCCATGGGCCGTATTTCCCTTCGCCAGTCTTGGGGGGAAATGCAGCCTTAATCTGCACCTTCATTTCACCGATTACACTGCCATCAGCTAGATTGGCAATATCCTGAATTTTAGCTACTTTCATGTGTTTATGCTTAGTTGTAGGTTAGCCTTGGGGGAGTGGCATCTGTGCCATTCCCAATCACCAAAGCTGCGCCAACACTATAACTTTTCGGTTTCCCGTCGAGAAAACTTTACTTCTTTTTTTGGCAACAAGAAGATTTTTTTGCGTGAGCCTCTCTAATTGCTTGTTTTTGAACTTGATATGCAATTGCCAGGGCTTGCTTTTGTGGCTTACCTGCACCTAGTTCTGCCTTGAGATTTGCCGTAAATGCTTCTGCTGACTTGGAGTGTTTAAGTGGCATATTATCGTCCTGTTTTCTTTTTGGTGATGCTCTTGTTGTAGTCCTTAACAGCCATCTGCCTAGCATCTTCTAGGTTGTCAAAGATCCCAATCTGTAAGCCTTTGTCGTTAAATGTGCGGAACTTGTTTTTGCTGTTTTGAATCATGTACCCTGTGACTCCATCCTTGAGCAGCTTGCCATTTGCCAACTGAACATCCTTGGTATTCAAGCTGTTAAATGGAAGCACGGTAGGCTGTTCAATCATCTGATCCTTTTGCATTACATAGGCTCGGATGAACGACTTGGCGCGTGGTGATGCGGGATTATTCTGCAACATTTCAACGCCAACGGTACTTGGATTTAACATGGCATCCACAAGCAACTCGGATGCGCGTTGTCCCATGCGCTTGCCAGTCAAGCCAAGCCACTCTTCTGTAAAGCTTTTTGCGGCATTAAGAACGCGACTATTGGGCCGATTCCTTAACTCTGGCTGACCGTAATATATCCATTGCACAAAATCTGTAAATCTTGATTGCTTGTTTTGAATGTATTTTTCAAGGTTTCCCCCACGGGCAATTTTTCCCAGAATTCCTACCAAGTTTCCGTCTAATTCTTGCTCAATTGCGCGAAGAATAGCTATGTTTTGGGAAGTGATTGGTTCGCCACTTACTGTTCTAAATGGGTTAGTAATGTATTGAACCTGTTGTCTTAAGACATCTAGGGCTTTCATTTCATCTGGAGGCAATACAGCTTCCATAACAGACCTAAGCTCGCCACCATTAACTAAAGCAGTATTAAGCTTTCCACTCATTACCTGCAACTGATCGTGGCTTAGTGGATCGTCTATATTTAAGCCAGATGTCAATGCCTTAGATCCACGGACAGCTTCTTTGTAATGCTGACGTAGTGCATTTTGAAATCCAGTTGTAGCCTGCCCCGTTGTATCAGCGGCAGTCATTTTCATAATTTGCTGCGCGACACCAACAGGATCTTTGGATGTCATTATTGTCTGAATGGCATTCCTTGGATCTGCGCCAACAAAGGCAGTAAATGCTTTACCAGCTATTTTGTCTTTTTCTGCTCGGTATTGAAGCTGTGCTGTTTCTCTAGCTTGTTCTTTAACTTGTCTTGCACGTTCAAGTTCAAGTTTGTCTGGTTTGGCTACAGGGACTCCGCGTGCAGCGTCAAGTTGAGCCGTTGCCCTGCCAGACATAACTTCAGCATCACGAACTTGATTAATTACATGTTCAAGATCATTCCTGAGCGGAAATGTATCAAGAACCCTAGAGACCTTGTCGCTGTTAATCCACTTTTCAAGCGATGCGCTAGTGCCTCCACCATGCTGGGCCATGTCATTCATCAACTGCTGAAGGATCATGTCCTGACCGTTGCCATTCAATGCTGCCAGCAGTTGTTGCGGGCCATTCAGCTTCTGATGTTCAGAGCTTGTAGAGTACAACATTTCAGGCAATCTCAAATCTTTATCTAAAGACTGAGATGCATGCAGCATATTTCCAACTGTACCGTTCACATACTTTTGTGCGTATTGGTAATATAAATTTTTTGCTGTTTTAATTCCCTGCCAAGTTTTATCAGCTACAGCTAAATCTTTTTCAATTCCATCTTTAATTTTACCAAGCAATCTTGCTGTGGTATTTTCTTTGGCTAAAACAGCTTGCGAGATTTCTTCTGTAACTGTCTCAAGATCCTTCATCATCACCGAGATGCGCTCTTTAGGCAGCACAATTTTGCCCCTCACAATCTTTGGGGCATACTTGTTGATGATGTCCTTAATTACGGGAGGTGCTTCCTTAAGACTCCCAAGGCTTGTTTTAGATGCAGCTCTTTTTGCTGCTTTATAGGTGTTCTGGTAGTCAGTTCTGGCACTCTTATCAATTGCAGCATAAGCCTGCTTAACAGGCACATAAGCGGCAGTTTTTAAAGTATCCAGCAAGTTGACTGCTCTTGTGGATGCAGTTGTGCTTGTGCCCCGTTGAGAGTGAATGTCTTCAATGGCCTGAGCAAATACACTATTGGCGGAGGTAACTGCGTTTTCTGCGGTTAAGATGCCCTGCTCACGCGCAACATTGAGTGCCTGCGACTGTGCTTCTGCTTGTGCTATAATGGTGGCAGCTTGCGCGTCACCTTGGCTGATCAAGTTTAATCTTGTCTGCTCGGCAGCAGCGTTAAGAACTTGATGTTGATGCTCAAAAAATGCGCGTGTAGGCTGCTCATCAATTGTTGTCTGATGACCAGTAATTCGCTCATTAGCAGCAGCAGCAGCAACTTGGTTATCAAACTGGCGTTGCCGCATCTTTGCACCTTCTTTGGTATTTTGAAGGGCTTTCTGGAATGAAACGATTGCTTGGTTTTCCAAGTATTCACCCATCATTGGGGCAATACCATTTACGGATGCCTGACCATATTTTCCTAATTGAGCAATGGCTTTCTGTTTTTCAGCTTTACCCGAAAGACCACTAAAGCGTTCATCTTGAAATATTTTGTTTGCAGCTTCAGTTGCAAGCATCTCGGTTCTTGCAAACTTGTCAAACATAGCCTGCCCCAATCTGTTTGGAGTAAGGAAAGCGGCACTACCAGCTCCCCAAGCAAAACGCTCTGGATCAAATTTGTCCCCTTGAAAGTAATCTACTGCGGCAGGAAACCCTGCTGTTATGGCACTCGTTGCAATAAAATTACGAACTGCCGTTGGGTTTAGCTTAAACAACTCTGAATTTAAAGTTGGCTTTAAAGTGGCAAGAGAGGGAAGGATTTCTCCAGCAAGTCGAGCATTTCTTGTGAGTGCCCTATTCTGGTCAAACGCAAGTTGGGAATTTTCCTCGGAGTTTCGAGGAAAGAACTGCTCTTGCAATGCTGACGCTCCAATCCCCGCTGCTGCGCCTAGTCCAATTGCGCCAGCAACGGAAGGTGATCCTATTAATGCACCACCAGTTGCAGCAAGGGTCGGCAATACAGAACTCTTGGCTCCACGGTACATAGCGCCAAGTGCAGAGCTTTCCATGTCTGACTTGTACTGATCCCACTTTGTCTCAAAGTTCTGAAACTTGTCTGCAAGTTCGCCTTGCTTAAAATCGGGTTTAATCAAACCACCTGCAACAGCAGCATCAAAAGCGTCTTTAGCAGAAGCAGCAAACCGCTCGTTATTTGTACCTTGATCAACAACAAGTGTCTCAGGATGAACTCCAGTAATAGATTTAAAGTCACGGATAAAATCCTGACTCATTTGTGGAGCAGCCATTGGAAGCCCATCATTTGGGTTGCTAGGCTTTATGTTACCAAGAATTGCAGCTATATTCTGACGATCATCAGAGGAAATCGGCTGTGGAAGGTTCTGTGTGTTCTCCTGTATGGACGACTGTGCAGCCTGCTGCTGACGCGCAAACTCACGCATCACCTCTTCCTCAGACATTTTTGAATAGTCTGTCTGAACAGGTTGTTCGGCTTGTTTGGCTGCATTCACCTGCTGATCATAAAGTGCCTGAGCTTGTTCAGCAGTTAAGTTTGAGTAGTCAGGCATATTATCTAGGAGGAGCAATTCCAAGTTCTTTCATACGCTCAAGCAGAGCTGGATCTACTCCTCTAGGCGCATTCTGTGATGGTACTTGAGGTGCTTGAGTTGTTCCAGAAGAAACTGCACTACTGCCACCACCACTTACAGGTGTGCCCAATGGTGCTGTCTGACCGTATGGAATGCTTGTGCTAGAGGCAGGCTGTGCAGTTGGGGCCGCTTGTTCAGGAAGCCGTTGTGGCATGTTTGCCTGCATTAATTTGGCATGATACGGGCTAGTCCTTTTTACAACACGCTCTACATTTCTGCTTGCTGTATCCGCAGCGGCATTATGCAACTCATATGCTATCCTGTAAAAACGAGAAGGATCAGCTTCAATTGCTCCTTTTGCTAAAGCATTAAGTTGATCTGCTGCGTTATTATATGATTTATTATCTTTTTGATACGTTATTGCCATTCTTTGTATCAAAGTATTAATAGTGCTTTGTCCTGTTGTATTTTGAATTAAAAGATCTGGAAGACTAAGCAACTCTTGATACCGAGTAGCCTGTTCGCTTGGGCTAACTGCATCTTTCCCCTGTAGGGAGTTAATGCTTTTCATAATCCCAGTTTTACCAATGTTAGCTGCAAGCGCATTGTCCCCAGAATCAAGGGCAGATTTCATCTTTAGCAACTGATCGTAAAGATTGTTTGCCATAGTAACACGTTCCTTGTTGGAGGTGTTTTCTTGTTCAGCACTCTTAAACAAATCTGTATCAACAAAGTCCTGACGTTCCTTTGCTGGCATTCTTTCGTTAAGGAGCTTTATGCGTGTATCCGCGCCAGCATCAGTCGGGTTAATCAAAGACAACTGATGGTTAAACTGAATTCTTTTGGCTGCTGCATTAAAATCATGCTCAATAGCAGGATAAAGCCTTTTTTCATCTGGAATTATCTTGCTCTCATTAGGAATAGCCTCAAATTGTTTCTTCAAATCATCCTCTGCCATTTGTTTGGCATTAGCAGCCTGTGCTGCGGCATTTGATCTTGCATTTGCATACTGATCCATTGCTGCTTGTTTGAACTCAAGCAACTTATTTGCCATTTCTGCATTCTGAGGGTCTTTAAGACCGTAGGTGCTAAAAACCTGTTCCATATATTACCTGTTGTAAATTCCTCCACCCATTTGAGTCCCAATGGTAAACGGAGTGTCTGAAAATGCTGTATTTTTCTGTATATTAAGCATCGTTGGGCTATTGTAACTACTGAAAAATCCTTGCATTCTTTCACGCTCTGCTTGACCAGCAATGCTTGCTGTGTTGCGTTCATTAGCACCACGCTCCGCTTCTATTGTTCTCCAGTTTTCTGCTGCAATACGATTTTCAGCCATATCTTTTTCAAGATTACTTTTCTGCTGAAACAAGCCTTGTTGCATAGCCATGGGAATAAACGTGGAAAACAAATTGTGCTTTTCCTTTGTTCCAAGATTATCGGCTTGCATCAAAAACTGTTGAGCAGTATCGGCATTTAAGCCAAGAGCTTTTTGAGCAACAGGATTCTTGACCAAGTTCTCGTAAGCCTTGTTAGTCTGCTGCATCTCTTTATGCTTGGCGTAAGCATCTGCAATGCTGGCGATACCTGCGCCAATACCCTTAGCCATGCCTTCGTAGCCAGCAAGCGTACTGTTGGCAATACTTGCTCCAACTTGAGGCCAACCAGCACCCATCTGAGCCATTGCTGCTGGTGCTTGTCCTGCAAACATTTGTTCTGGTTTCATAATTAAACAGCAATTTTAGAGTCCATCCATTTACGGATTATAGCTTTTAAGCGAGGCTTGTTGCTAATAAACTTAGCAAATTGTTCTCCAAATGCAATATACATAGCAAGCAGCCATTTAGGAGCATCATTTAACATCCAGTCACGGAATAACAACCAAGCTGGGTTTTCTTCACCATAAACTTCGCGAGCTACCCAACAAAAGATGCTGCCGATTGCGCCAAGTCCTCCGCCAATAATCGAACCAAACATGCTGCGACTTCCTGCATTCTGTGCTGCTGCTGCCTGCTGGCCTGCCCCAGCATAGCCCATTTGAGCGTTGTAAGCTCCGTAGATGCTTCCCATGCCTGTCTGAGACTCTGGGTTGAAATACTGCGGGCCAGCCTGCTGTTGAGCCATTAGTGAGGTCTGCGCCGTATTGCCAGCAAAATTCTGGGCGTACATAGGCTGCTGATAGAACGAAGTCAGTGCAGCACCAGATTGTCCGCCAAGGTGTGATGCAATTCCGCTCATCTGCTGCAAGCCTTGTGCTTGACGTTGCTGTTGAAATTGATAGCGGTTTAAGACACTAGAAAGATTAGCCTGTTGTCCAAGTGCAGTTCCGCGTCCAGCGTATCCAGACAAACTGGCTTGATCAATAGATCTTTGCTGTTCGGGCGTAAGCTGAAAATTGTTTTGAAATTGTTTTGCAAGATTTCCCTCTGCATAATCTTGAAGTGCCTTGTTGGCTCCATAAGTGCCCTGAGCCTTTTGAAAAGCCTGTATGTAATTAGGCGCACGTTCCTGTAGCCCTTGAAGCTGGTTTGCTTGCGTTTGTCTGGTGTACGCATTTTCAAGATCAGACATTCCAGGCTGCAATTGCCCATACGTTGCAAGTTGCGACTTAGCTTGCTGCGCTTGTATTTGATTCTGGAGATCTTGATACTTTGGCTGATACTCTGCCTCCCTTTGATACATCTGAGGGGCAAGGTCAATTTGTGCTTGTAACACATTACGCATTGACTCCCCATAATTAGGAGCGGCGGGGGCAGCGGGAGCAGCAGGAGCAGATTGCTGCGGTGGGTTAAAGATACTAGATAGCCAGCTCATAATTTAGTTTCCGATAAAGTTAGCCATCACGATGATAGTTTGCCCAGTTGTCTCAAGCGGTTGTCCAAATGTTACCTGAAGTCTTGTAGAATCAACAGCATCACTCCATGGATATGCAATAGGTTTTCCAAACGAAACTGGAACAGCAACAGTATCTTTTTGAACTGAAGATATGCCGTTCATGTTGTAGTAAATATTGGAAAAAGGTTGCAAAAAACTTACCGCAAAAATAGCACCACCAGATCCAGCAGTTACTAAATTAACTGCACTTACATTATTTTGATTTCTAATTATAATAGAATTTCCATTGTAATTATATTCAAAGTAAACAAATGCACGAACAGACTGAATATCAATGACACTCTGTACGGTTACCTTCTTTAATGAATTGTTTTTAGATACCAAAAGAAGATCAGTTCCACTTGCCAGTCCAGATGCCTGATCCGTAATTGCTCCAGACAAAAGGATAGCACCATCGACATGGGCGTTTAAGTTGTCGCCCGTGACAACCATTCCAGTAGAGAAAGTAACTCCTTTTTGTATCTGCGACATATTATTCCTCGGAAATCATGTTTCTGTTAGCGACAATGGCATAGATTACAGCAGTTTTCAATGCTGGTCTTCCTGTGATGAATTGTACTTCAGAATCCATGCACGCGCCTCTAAGGCCGATTCTTGGACGCAATGTTGAATCTGCGGCAGTTGATCCAGTAAACTCGTATTCCATAATAAAGTCAGCAATGTCAGGATCATGTGTTTTTATTAGGATTTTGATGAAGTCACCAGCTATGTTGTTAAACTGATATTCAGCACGGGAAAACCGCTTTTCGTTTACGTTGTCAAAGGTGTACTGCCTAGACCGTATCCTAGCGTCAATCGGGATTGTCTGAAGCGTGTCTGGAGTCAGCTTTGCTGGCAGCACAAAATCAAGGACAGGATTGCCAAACAATGGCGAAAATTCGTCACCACCTTCCGATTCTTCCGTTAAAAAGATGCCACCATACGAGGATGTCCCTGTGAACCTAGTCAGTATGAAAAGCCGTCTTTTTTGCTGATACTGACACACGGCATAGTTGTCAATGTACAGCCCATCTGGATAGGTGTCTATCGTTTCCCATGCTTGATTTAGCGTGTTGTACACGATAATCGCGTTTGGCCGTGCGCTTTCATTGATTGGAAGTGCCATAAAGAATCTGTTGTCGTAGTAACTCGACACAGTCTTACCAGCAGCATTGAAATTTACAGAATCAAAAAAGTCATCAATTGGCTCACTAAGCGGAAGCGTGTTGCCAATGAGTTTAAGGTCAAGAGCTGGAGTAAGCATGTTTACCCCCTTGCCAGACATGAAGAATATGAACTGTCCAGCACTTGCAATGCTTTTCCTAGACAAGCAACCCACTTGAGTGGTTACTACCGTCACTTGGCTTTGGTCTGGAGCAGTAGGATCAAATCGTGGATCAAGGTATGCAACGTAGATAGACTTCTGCATGAAAACCACAAACTGGTTTTCAATCCAAGGCAGTACACCAACAATAGTGTCGTTACCACCTTGGTTGATAATAAAGTTATTTAACGTAAAATCAAATACGTCAGACAATATATCGCTAACTACAATCTCTGTTCTTGATACCTTGCAAACAAGTCGATTCTGAAAATAGAAACCAAAGTCAGCAGGAGGTACAGATCCAGTACCAGCATCGTCTACACCTTCAGTAGTTTGACTGTTTCCGAGTATGGAAGACTGTTTTGCTAGCGTGACTAAATTTGTCTCAGAGTCCCAAATCAACGGTGGTTTTACCTTAACGCAGCAAGAACTTACAGTTTGAGCAGGTATAGTTGCGCTGGTTGTATTCTTGAAGCTAAACGTAAATCCGCTAGAACTTGCTGATCCAATAATATAGCTATTATTAACAGATTTTGCGCCAGTTGTGTTGATGTTAAAAATGGTTATTTCATCACCATTGGCATACCCAGTTAAGACATTTCCATTAACTGTTGTTGCGGTGATTGTCTTAGTTTCACCAACTTGAACCTCTGGAATGTCTAAACTTAATCCAGCAGTTTCCGAGGTGATTCCAGTGCCAATCCGAGGATTTGTTTCTTCCCCTCTCCAGACGTAAAGACGACCAAGTGCTTGAGTCACCTCTGCAACATCATCAACCTCAATAATACGACCAGCAGGAAAGAAGTACTCTGCCGTTGCTGCCGTGGAAGTGTTGTAGAAATAAAGGAAGTCTTTAAAAATTAAGACAATATTATCATCTCCATTTTTATCCACAAACACACCAGATCCAACCATGATCTCAGACAACAAGGTGTCATCTGTGAGCCGCTTTGTGCCCTTGCGAGGTTGCGCTGTGCCTCGTTGCAACCTTACATTCCTAGAAGCCTGTGCATATCCTGGCTGTAGATTTGACGGGTCGAGACGACTGTTAAATCCAATGAAGTTGTTATCAACTTCTTGCAAGACATTTGTTGCAGCTTCAGGCTTGGGCATACTAAGATTTCATCGAACGCGGCCCTTGACGAACAAAAGTAGTGGTCATTACTGGCTCTTGCTGTTGTTCACTATCCTCAGCAGCATTATCAACAATCATACGGTCAATCATTTTGATTGCAGATTGAAGAGTGTCGCGTAAATCAAGCAGGCTTTGAGTTTCCATGCTTTCGTGTTCAGAGTCCATGTTGTCCTCTTCTCCGTAGCCACAATCAGAACAGCATCCATTTGAACCAATTGGATTGCCACAATCTGGGCAGTAATTCTTAGAAGAAACAGCCCCAAGTGAGCCAAGTGCAAGCATCAATTTTTTCATAAGACAAGATCTTTCGATAATATATACATAAACTAAAACAAATCAACCAAACTATTTAGCCTTGTGGTATGCGATAATAAGTTGTCACTATAATTTTTCCATCAGTTCTAGCAAATTTGAATTTGCGAGATTCAGCATTTTTGTCTTTTAAAATCTTGCGAATTGTTTGGTGATCACGTTCAGTTTGTTCGCAAATTTCACTCATTGTATACCATCTCTCTCCTTCTGGGGGAAATGAAACATTAACTTCATCAACTAATTGCTGTAACCAGCTTATATTGGAAGACGGAATGTCCCGTTCTTTGTTTCTTTTGCTAGCCATATTTGAGTTTCGTTATCGCAATACTCTCCCCAAGCAAAGCCTCTACTCCAAGAAGTTGTTGCCCTTCTATTTGCGGCATATCCTGCTTGTTTGGGATCACCTAGCCATCCTACACAATATCCCGTTGGATGCGCTCTATTGCGTCCCTCTGCTTGTGTTACCCTGTGCAAGTGCGCTATCAGCACCTTGTTGTGTGTTCCTGTACAAATAGCTTCCGCATGATCTCTTACAGCCATTTCGTTTACCATGTATCCATGACCTGCGAGCGTATCTCCAAACGCAAACCAACCGTCCTGAAAATTGTAATCTATTACTTTGCACTTAATCTCTTTTGCTCGATCTTGAATTTGTTGATATACGCGGCATGCTAAAGCTGACACAATTGCCCTAGGAGACTCCATTAAGACATTTAACCGAGCTTCATGGTTGCCAAGTAGATAAACCTGTGGCCGTAATTGTGAGAGAAATGAAAGTCCATCGTTCAAATCTCCTTCTGGATCGGCAGCTTCATCTGCGCTACCAATAGCTCCAGTGCGAAGACATGCTAAATCAATAGCATCACCCAAGTGAATGGTAAGCTGTGGTTTAAACCGTTCTTTAAATGCCAATACCTGACGCAACAATGTCTGATCCGCCAAATGACCATGCGTGCAGCCAACTGCAATAAACCGCTTCCATTTGCGAGTTACGTTCATGCAGTGGCAAATTGTTCCGCGTCTCTATTTCGATTAAGCCATCCTTCTAAAAACTTCTTTTGCGTTGGATTTTCTGCTGCAATCGCACGGTAACGCTGTTCCCTGCGTTCGCATAAAGCTTTAATAACTGGAGTTCCAGCTAATTTACACGCTTCAAGTGTCTTAGGGCCAAAGATGCCATCTGGCATACAGTGGATACCAAGCTTGCAAAGAGCATCTTGTAGCATTTGAATGCCGTTGCCACCGTTGACTTTAATGTCAAAAAGCAACTCTCCAACTCCAACGGGGAAATCTTCAGCATGGGAGGGAATCCAATACTCTTTGTGGTAGATCTCAACTGCCTCATCTTTGGTGAGATTTTCTACATCCACTTTAGGATGTGAGCGTTCATCAATTCCGTACTTGGTAACCCCTCCCTTGTCTGCGCTTACGTTTTCAGACACTACAAAATTCCAATCTCCGTAATGCCCACGGGCAAAAACTGCTTCATGTTTTAAGACAAAATCAACTGCTCTTAAAAAACGGTAAGAGTATTTATTTGAGTTCATGCGTTGCAATTCTTTCCCAAAGTCTCAGGCGATCATTCTCGCATTCCTGTATCTTCTTTCCCAAATCCAACAACCTTCCATTCAAATACCACACCGCCGCACAGAGCAGCAGCATACTCAACCCCTGCTCTGACAGCTTTTCTACAAGGTGCGAAATTAGTTGATCCATAACTATTTAGGCTGTTGGTGACTCGCGCCGTAATAAAAAGCAATTACCGCTGTAACAGAGCCAGTTAATTGCCCCAGAAGCATGGTTAATGTCTGATTATCCCAAAGCTTCATATCTCCAGTTAATAAAAGGCAGATAATTGTTAGGAACGTGCCAACTAAAACAAAACCTAACACCGCTGGCACTGGCGATTGAGTAGCAGTCTGCATTGCTCTAGCATCTGCTCGATCTTGTACTGCTAGCTTTTCTGTCTCAATTCCTAGTTCCGCCAGCCTTTGCTTTAAAGCTGTATCGGCAGCTTGAAGTGCGGCAATCTGCTCTGGAGTGAGGTTGTTGCTAGACAAAACTTTTTCTACGCTGGCTTTTGTCTTATCACTAAGACCAAGCGCAGAACCAACAGCCTCTACTGCTGCGCCACCAAGCGGCCCACCAAGTAGAGTGCCAATGGTTGGGATGATTTTGTTAAGCCATTCCATATTAGAAAATGCTTAAAGCCGCTTTACGCCAAGTGTTGGCCCCGACGCACACATAAATCGCAGTCGAATCAATTGCCACTTGACCAAGTGCCCCCAAAGATGTGGTGGTCAGCGCATGTGTTGCTGTTGTAGTGAGTGGCTGGATAGCAGACATGTTAATGGTGCGGAGTGCGCCTGTAATTGTGACACCAACAGACACTGTCTGAGAAATTGAAACAATGTAAGTACCTGTTCCGCCTGCTCCTGTTCCTAAAGCAGTAATCTGCGTTCCAGCCGTAATTCCTGTGCCAGAAATATACATCCCAATACGGAGGATGCCACCTGTCACTGCCGTAACTGTAAGTACCGTTGTTGCAATGGTTCCTGTGAAGAAGGCTGATTCGGTGAAATACTCCAACTTCCCATCCCACTCCACATTCCCTGCTGTTGGTATGGTATTTAATGGTTGTACGCTAGCTGTATTAAATCCAAAAGGACTTACAGTCGTGGTGTTTGCAGGAAAAACTTGCTTGCCCGAAAATGTGTTTCCAGACAATGTGGCATTTGCCGCGCGGTTAAACAAAACAGCAGAACTCAAAGGTGTCTGCCCAACAATAATGTCAGTATCCGTTCCTGATAGTGGGTAAATTGCAAAAATAGCTCCCTGCGAGACATTTCCGCGCAAAATACTTACATAAACCGAAGACGTTGTACCAGTAAACCACGATGGTCTCTGGAACACGGGAGCAACGCCAGCAGCTCCAGCCACCGTACAAACCCACGGGCCTGTCATCAAAGTGTTAATCTGCGCCGTAAACACCACAGTGTCCCCAACGGCAACGGGATGTAACTCCAACGTGTAAACGCCTGTCACGCCCAGAGTAAACTGCGTAGCAGTGTTGTTATAGATCGTTAAGGCTGTAGGCGTTGCCTGCGTTGTTGTTGAGTTAGACAGACTTACCTGCGTGCTGTTTAGTACACTAACAATTGAAACACCAGTTAAACCAGTGGTGCCAAAACACATGCCCGCTGCGAGAAGGCTCGTATCGCCCACGGTCAACGTCAGCGTTGTACCTGTCCAAGTCCCAGTGTATGGCCCTGCTAACGTGCTGGGCGACTGGTTGGTCGAGGCGCGGACGGTTACGTTGTGCAGCGGAGAGCCAAGGTTGTACAAAGCATCGTGCGGATTGTTTGCGCCTGTACCACCATTTGAAAGTCCAATAATTTGACTGGTGGCAAAAGCGCCAATGCTTGCAGGTGTAATTGCTGCAACACTAGCCGTTGTGGCATAAGAACCAATTTGAGCCGTGCTAATATAACTTGTACGCTCGCTAGTTGCCATTGCGCCAATACTCGCGGGAGTTATGCCAGCAACTCCAGCAGTGACCAATGCTTGCGCCTGAGTCGATGTGATAAATGCTGAGATCTGCTGCGTTGTAGCATACGCGCCAATCTGGGCCGTGCTAATGTAATTTGTGCGCTCGCTTGTAGCCATCGCGCCGATTTGCGCGGGAGTAAGTCCAGCCACAGCCGAGCTGACAGCAGTTACGCTTGCGATGCTGGCAGCGCCATTGACCTTACTGAGCGCAATAGCGGCGTTAGTAACAATGTCAGCGTCAACAATCAGCCGTGCTGGTGATTGGAATACACCGTTTACGACAAATACCGATCCCGATCCACCCACACTAGGAATGGTGGTGTGTACATGCGAGGGCGTTCCATCTCCAAACGATACAGTGATCGTGCGATTGTTGCTTGTGGCTTTGGCCCGTAACTCAACGTAGATACGATCATTTAAGTCAAGCGTGGTTTGCGGAACCACTACGGACATAATATATTGCGCCGTAACTGCTGGATCGTAAATGCTAACATCGTCCGAGGTTGCAAGCAACGTGGCCGTGGTGCCGTTGTATTTGTAAACGCGCAACTGCAATACTGTCTGATTTGCGGCGTTGGCGTTGCTGGATGCCCAGACGTTAAAATCAAACAGCCCTGCTGGCAGCGCAATGATGTCAGGATCAAGGATGTCGGTTATAAATCCTGCGATAAGGTCGTAGTTGGATTGTGACAAATGACCAGAGGTGTAGGTTGTCTGGCTGACATTCCCAGCGCGCCCTAACTCATAAGGCACGTTAGGCGTTGTCGGTAAACCCGTTATTGGCGCATCTGCTGCTGTACCAAAATTGAGGTAAAACGTCACACCACCACCACCAGATCCACCGTTCGCAACCGCGCCTGGTACCCACGCCGAGCCAGTCCATTGTAAAACCTGCCCATTTGTTGGCGTTGCCGTTGAGATTGGTTTACCTTGCAACGCCACGACCTGCGCCGATACAGCGCCTGCGGCGAGCTTAATGTCGCCATCTAGCGCAGGGATCTGATTTGTTGCCAATAGTCCGCTACCATTGAGTTTTGCGAGACTGGAAAGCTGACTGGTTGGTATTGCACCAATGCTATCAGGTGTAATTGTTGCTACACCCGCAGTCACCAATGCTTCAGCCTGCGTGCTGGTAATAAATGCTGAGATCTGTTGCGTTGTAGCATACGACCCAGCCTGAGAGGTGCTAATAGCACCAACGTCAGCGGCTGATGGCATAGCATGAACGTGATCAGCTCTGGAGTAGCTGAGATCTGTGCCTGCTGCCGCTACACCGAGTGCTGCTGGAGCAGATGTTGCCCCAGCATTTAGCATTGCGCCTGTTGGTCTAATGAGTGCCATAATTAGTAAGTGATTGTGCAGGATGCTGTTCCCGCGCCCGCTCCAATTGTAATTTCGTAGACCGCAAATGGCACAACAGTAGTGAGTTGATCATATGTCTCGCCAGCACTACCAGAAGTTCCAGCAGTTCCTGCTCCACCTGCGCCAGAAGCGCCATTGCTTCCACATCCATCTCCACCATTTCCACCATTTCCGCTCCACCGCTGTCCGTCAAAACCTCCAGCACTACCAGTACCACCAGATGACCCACCAGAACCTGACGCACCTGCGCTGCCACCGCTGCCTCCCATAGGCCCACTTCCATTTCCTCCAGCCGCTGCGCCACTACAGTAATATGCACCGCCTGCTCCACCGCCGCCACCTCCACCGTATCCGCCAAATCCCTTGGTTCCGCCAGTCCCGCCTATCAAAGTAATTGGGCTAAAACCACTTCCAGAAATACTTAGATTTTTTCCAGAAATACCATCAACCCCATCTTGCCCATCAGCGCCATTTGCACCAGTTGATCCCCCTGTGAATGGCGGATCATAGTCGGGAGGAGAACCTCCAAATGCTGATGTACCCTGTTCTCCGCTATTTCCATTTTGCCCCGCTGTACCATCAGATCCAGTACCTGCATTTGCAGTAATCGTAACAGATTTAACCCACGCTGGTGCAGTCCAATAATGTGTTCCCTCTGTGTCAAACGTCACGGAGCCATTAAGCGATGTCGGCTCCCATTGGTTATTTGCCGCTGACCACATTAAAAATTGCCCATCATTAGGCGCCGTTGTCGATACCGCCTTAAGCTGCAAGGACACCGCATCCGCTGGCTGAGGTGCCCACCACGTTGGCGAGGTTGCTGGATCGTTGCCTGTGTTGGAGTTTTGAATGCAAATCCACGTCTCGCGCTGCGAGGTTGCCACCAAATCACCCTGCGTGTAGGTCGCGCCAGCCGACCACGCACGCCCGCCGATGTCAGGGCTACCACTACCGCCGCCGATGCCTTTAAGTATTGCTCGGATACTTACCTCGGCCCCTACTGGAGGCGGCTCGCTAAACGTCAACGTGGTGCCTGCAACCGTCCAGCCGCTCGGCTGATCAATGCCATCAACGCTCACCAAATAGCCTCCAGCAGCATTGCCAGATCCACCAGTAAACTCAAACTGTGTGTCTGTTCCGTTGCCAGTGCCAATTGTCAAATACGTTCCAGCCGCCAATGCAACGCCAATTTGAGCTACGCCAGTATCTGCTCCAAGATAAATATCTCCTGTAGTAGTATTGACGGCAAGCTCTCCTAACGCGAGCGAAGTAGGATACCCCGATCCAGTTGCGGCATTGCGCTTGGGAACGACTGGGACGATTTGATTAGACATGGTTTAGTAAGTTCCGCCTGTAATTGTTCCAATGGACAAAAGTCCAGATCCATCAATTGCAAGTCCTGCACCAACCTTGATGCCACCCAACTGGGAGGTGGTTGCTGCTGGCAAGGTATAAGTGCCTTGAATTGCGCTCAACACACCTCCAGCAGTGATTGCAAGATTTGCACCAACGGAGATTGCACCAAGCTGGGCAGTGGTTGCAACTGGAAGTTGCGAACTAGTTAAGACACCAGCACCATTCAACGAAGCAACACCGTTAAGTGCGCCGAGTTGCGAAGTGGCAAGTGCGCCAATGTTGTTAGGAGCAAGCGTTACATTTCCATTAACTGGAGAAACATTATTAACGCTAATTACCTCGGATGTAGCACCGTTAATCTTGTCCCAAGTGGTTCCGTTAAAAGCCAGAACATCACCAGCAATAAACGATGTCTTACCATCAATTGGAGTACCTACAGTTGCGGTATTAGCGCAGACATAATAGTCACCAGTTGCAGCAGTTCCGCCACCTACAACGCCACCAGAAGCAATAACTGGCGAGGTATTGACTGTCCATGCGCCTTTATAATGAAGCTGTCCAATTACACTCGGAGGCAACTGAGCCAAAGCAATGTACCCAGATCCATCAAGTTGAGGAATGCCACCAGCAACAGCAGATTGTGTAAGGCCAGGAATTTGAGACGTTGATAAGACAGGAATCTGTGCAGTAGAAATCTTACCAGAACCATCGAGTTGCACTACACCATTTGCGGTGCTAGTGGTCGTCAGTTGTGTAAGTTGCACACTACCTGCCGTAACGTCTACGGGAGCGGCTGAGTTGCCTTGTAGATAAAGGCGACCAGAAGCCGTATTAACGGCAATTTCACCCAACGTCATGCCCGTAAGAGCTGTTGGGGCTACTGTGGATAGTGCTGTCGCGTTTAAGCGAGGTACAATTGGAACAATTTGATTCGACATAAACTAATAAGTGCCTGCGGTTATGGTTTTGGGAGTCCATTGCGAGCCATTAAAGACAAGCATTTGACTGGTTGTTGGAGTTAATGAATCGATTGGTTTTCCTTGAAGAGCCACAACTGAGGCTGTGACGCTACCAGCATTGATAATAATATCGCCAGAAATTGCTGGTATTTGTGATGTCTGAAGATGTCCGCTGCCATCTAGTTTTGCAAGCGAAGAAAGTTGCGTAGTAGCTATTGCGCCAATGCTTTGTGGCGTAACAGTAGAAACAAGCAGGGACTGGGCAGCTGTCTTTGTGATGCCTTCCTGATTCAACACAACAATATCATCTGCGTTGATCGTACTTGCCGTTGGTAAGGCAGATATTTTTATTTCATCCATAAATTGCCCTTAAAGTCGCATGAATTAAACCATCATTCTACTGGATGTAAAGCGGAATCACAACAGCCACTTATCCTTTGAGCATGCTCAGGCCATGCCCGTTCCCAACGCATTTCGTCTTCAAGTGATGGATGCGCGTTGATAGGACAAGCCGTATTGTCTTGCATGATTGTATGCGCTGTCTGGCAACGGCGTTTTCTGTCGCAAGCCTTGCATACTTCAGATCTTTTGTCCAATAACCAACGCGGAATCATGTGATTGTAAGGTAGTCAATAATTGCAATCCCACTTTGTAGGCCTTCCCCCGCATATATTTTTCCAACAGATCCAGTTTCAAGAAATTCAAATGTAAGATCAAGTTGTGAAATATCTGTATTTCCAAAACATAAATTAAATATATGTAAATTTGACTGCAAATTACAATATTGACTTGTTTTTTTTCCAGATAAATTTGGTATATTTAATTTCATTTTTTCAGTTCCATTTATATGCAATCCTTCCCTAAGAGGAAATTCATTATTTTTTGGAGCATTTCCTGCATATAATGGAAAATATGATAGCCCACGAATTAACCATGATCTACAACTTGTAGTTGCTTGGTTTAATTCAAGCCTACGAAAATAACCGCTATTATTTGATAATTCATATTTTCCAGTCATTGAAAATTCTTTAACAAAACCATACAATGCACATGTAGCACATTTTCCAAAAACTTGTCTATTGTTATAAGAAAATCCTGCAACAATAGAATTTTTTGTAGAATTATCTGATGAAATATCAAATAAAGTAGAACAAATAAGTTCTCTGTTTGAGATTTGCCTTAATGCGGAATTTGCTATGTAATTAAATGTAAAAACATGTAAATCATGAAATGCATCAATATATTGCATTGCAACTCTTATTGAAAGCGCAAATGAATTTATCTTACGATTACATGGATTCATTTATGTAAATTTTAAATCGCATACATTTGGATATGGTTGCTGACAAGAATTTGTAATAGTTTTTACGCCATCAATTTCTTCCAAATATCCAGCAACATAATACGAATTTGTAGTGGTATTTGATGGCAGCGATTCTTGCCCAAACAAAATATCAATGCTGGAAATTGTTACGTCATTAGTAACAAAAAAGCACTTAAATAGTACCCATCCGACAATCCAATCATTTACAAGTCCAGTGCTTGGATTCATGCCATTTGGAAGAACTGGCGGACTGCCAATGGTTCCAGATGCCATGCGTACCTTTGCGCCATTTTCTTCTAGCGTCATCTTAAATGGGCATGCTGCTCGTTCGGCGGAAATTACACCACTACCGTTTACAGTAATGCCATCTCCAATGATCACAGAGCCTCTTGCAGAGGTTGTTGCAATTGGTATCGACAATGACCCGCTTCCATCTACAAGCGTGCCAGAACCCGCTTTTACAACGCCGACATTAGATGTAGTTGCAATTGGCAATCGGGCACTATTAACAGTGCCAGTTACAAGATCACCTGCATCAGTTGTCTTAAATTGAAAAGAGGTTGTCTTTTTTGTCTCACCATCCTGCACAAGTGGAACAAACTCACCACCAGTCAATTGATTAGCGTTAATCAGCTCTGAAATTGAAACTTGATCAAACATAATTAACCAGTAATCAATCTATTTCCCAATTCGCTTGTCAAAAAAAAATCCTGTTCAGTAATAATTGCGCTATCTGCTGGAGGTATTGGTGAACTTGCAATGCGCTTAGTAAACTTAAAAGTCTGCAAACCATCGGCATGAACTTGCACGCGAGCAAAGTTCCTAGAGAACGGTAAGTTCGTGTTTACGTTACGTTTTCTGATGAATTTGGTAATCATATTAGTAGGTATACACCATGTTCATGCGTTGCACTTGCCCCTGTTGTCTCATTAAGACATCAATCTGTTGTTGTAGGGCCATTTCTGCTGATCCATCAAGCATGTTTGCCTCTTCTGCTCGACCTTCAGAGCGCATAAAGTCAGCAGAGATACCGTTGATTAAGTAATCCTTAAAACGATACGGAATAGAAATCATTTTCCAAAACTGACTGTCTTCTGCTGGTGCATGTGCGCCAGCAACTGGAACAGTTTGCCTAGCAATAAAAAAGTTGCCGCGAGATGGCAATTGTTTTTGAGTTGGATTGTAGGCGCTACTTGCCTGACCAGTGTCGTAATACACTATAGATCCAGTTGAATACTGAAGGTATTGATCATACTTAACTCCAGTAAATCTTGGGCAAGTAGTGCGATACTTAATGTGCTTGCGTCCGTTTGTAAGAAACCGCAAGTACGAGTATTCTTCCTGAATAATGCCACCTTCAAATCCAGTATCATTCCTGTCATTAAAGTCCTCGACCAAGAATGACTCATTCTTAAACCGTGTGCTGTTTCTGTGATCGCCGCTAAAAGCTTCTAGTCCTTGAAGTGCATCAGACTCAAGCTGAACAAGAAGGTTTAGATTAGAATTAAATACGACCTTTGTGGTAAAGTCAGAGTTTGGCCCCTTGTATGTGTAGGGATACTCAACAGTTCCAGGCACAAGAGACAAGATCTCAATTGTGTTTATAAACGGCCCGCGTTCACCTTCAAGCGTGGTGTAATTAAACGTATAATTCTTGTCTGTAATAGGAACTCTTGTCCCATCATCCTTTAGTATGTAAAAAGGATTGTTAAAGCTTATATACGTTTGCTCAATTGCATCACGCTTGTATGCATTATCCGTAAAATCAATCAAATAAATACGCTGAAAATCAATATCAAGATTTAACCGTATCAGCATAGAATTACCACCTTGCGGATCAGTAACAATCTGCTCATTAGTAATTTCTGTGATAATTGGGTCTGAGTTTTCCGTAATTAGCACTCTAGAAATAAAGTCGATAGACTTAATTGGATTTCCAGTAAACGTGTTAATTCTGCGCTCGGAGTCAGGCCATTCTTCCCTATCCCAAATAGAACTGATGCGCCTACCGCAAAAGTCTCTGATAGTACCAAAAGACTTGTCATTCAGTGAAGGACGATCAAGGCCGATCAACTGACACACTTGACCTAAAATATCACTAAATGGAACAGTTTTCATGCGTTACTTGCCAGAAGTCCAGCCAACAGAGATTTCTTTGGTTCCACCACTATTGACTTTAAGCTCAGGATTGTCACGAAGAAACTCGTCCATAAACGCTTGATCGTTCCAACAGCCATATCCAAGTTTTTGTCCCCAGAAATGGAACGCAGTCATGGGGATTCTAGCTTTAAGTTGACCCAGTCCTTCAACTGACTTGTGGCGTTGCTTGTTGATCTCTCCAATCCGTTTAGCTTCAATTTCAGCCTGAACCCTATTTTGGTTCCAACCTACACGAAGTTCTTTATCCAGTTGATCAGCAAGTTTAGCGTCTAGTTCCATAAAAGTGGTTGCGGGGGCAGGAATCGAACCTGCGACATGCTGCTTATGAGACAGCCGATCTACCACTGAGCTACCCCGCGATTAAAAATTGTGCTGTCTCTCCAGCAGTCACACCACTTTTGTATCAACTGGCGCACGCGCCAATCAACACTCGCAGGTGTCGCGGAAGTGAACTAAGCAGCAGAGCTGTAGTCAAACTTGCCAAGACCCAATGGGTTCCCGACAACCAGACCAGCAACTGCTTCGATTAAACGAGCAGGGCCACCGCCAAAGTCAGGCAATGCCGTGACTTGGGCAACATTACCACCATAACGTACTTCGATGAGGTTCATGTCAAGAACCAGACCTTTGTACGGAGTGGCAGTGTAGCTGCTTCCGCTGACCGTTCCAAGGAACGTGGTAGGATGCAAGCGCACCGTGCCAAAGTCACCTTGGAATACATCCATGGACTGGATGTAAGTGTCAGCAGCAGCATCACGCTGGAAGGTCTGTACTTTCGTTGCTCCTGCACCAGTAACGGTGGAACCAGTCGTTGTGGTCAACGCAGTAGTGCCCAGCAAGCCCGTGAAGGCACGCTTCAAATCAGTTCCAACAATACAGTCAAAAGACTTGTACTGACCAGTCTGATCAAAGATGGACTTCAGCAAGCCCTGCACAGCAGAGTCTGTAATCGTAGAAGCAGCATCACCAGTTCCAACGATAGAAGCAGAAGGCGTGATGAACGAAGGAGTTTTGGAGCCAGAACCAATATTCAGTCCAGTACCAATGTTATCTCCGCCGATCCAAGCCTGTGCGCCAGCCGTAAGGTAAGGAACGCCACCTGCACCAGTGTCCTGCTGACCAAGCTGATTGGAGGTAAAGGTCACTTCCATGTCACGCTTGAGGCCGATGATAGCTTTTGCTACGTTGTCAGACAACGAATCACGCACGCCAGCAACATCTGCCAAGTCCTGCGCGAGTTTGGAAACACGCACCTGACGACGGAAGATCTGCGCGTAGTTAGCGAGTTCTTTACGATAGCCATCAACGTAGTTGCTGTAGCTGGAAACATCCGTACCGTCAATGGTTCCACCGACAACGGGCTGTGGGTTTTGATCTGCCTGCCAACGGAAATACATATTTCCAGGCTTGCTGCCCTTGCGGGCCATAGAGGTGAAAGGCGTGTCGCGAGCGTCCACAAGGGCGATCATGTCAGCCAAGTCTTCGCGTTTACCGCGACCAGAGAGCGTAGGTTCAGTTAAAAGAGCCATAAGAATGAATTGAGTTGAGAGGGCTACACAAGCCCCATTGCTTTGACCAAATCTGTCAATCCGCCTTTGTCTGAAGTATTCTTAGCGAAGTTCTGACGAGCTTTTAAAAGATCTGATTGAGTACTGGCTGCTGGAGTGGCACGAACGCTTGGTTGCGCTGGGGCACGTTTAATTGGAGTGGGCATGTTAGCTTTCTTTTTTGTCTGCATTTCTGCATAGGCTTTTGCACCTAAGACAACTAATCCAGTAACATGTTTCCAATCTGCTCTGCGCTTCTTTAGCTCTGGAAACTCGCGCAAAACCTGTTGAGCAACTTGATACTCTTCAGTTTCTGGCTTATTCCACCAAGGAAAGTTCTGTGCAATTTCAGGTTCCGCAGCAGCAGCCTGCTGTAAGAACCGCATTCGTTGCGGCAGTTCAATTTCCTTGCGCTTCATTGCTACCTTCTTCATGGCACGAACTTCACTTGAGGTAAGCTCTTGCTCTTCACCGTTAGGCAAAGGAATTACTCCACCATCAATATTATCTTCGCACCACATTAGAACTTCCAAAGCTTTGCCATATTCTTCTTCTACCTTTTGAGTGGTATCCAAAGATTCAACAAACTCTGAGACATCCTGCTGTCTTACTGGCGTTGTATTCTTTGCGGAATCCAACTCTGCCTGTAATTTAACAAGAGTAGCTTTTTGGGCGTCTAATTCAGCTTGAGCGGCTTTCTTCGCAGCAACCAATTTGTTGATGCGCTTCTGCACGCCTTTACTCAAAGAACTTTCATCAGCTTCAGGCTGATCGGTGACTTCTTCAGAATGATCGACATCCTCTTCAGAGGTATCGGTTTCTTCAGTAGTCTCCTGTTGCTCCACTGGAGCGGGAGCAGGCTGCTCCTCCTCGTTAAGGAAGCCATCAAGCAGGCTTGTTAGGCTTGCGTGATCTAAACCGAGTTTTGGTGCAACGGAATTATCTGCCTCCTGACCCGTAGAATCAGGCTGTGTAGTTTCATCATTCATGGAGTTCAGGTTCCAAGATCCTTTATAACTAAAATCAATCCAGTAACGCTGGAAAGCCCGTTAGTGGCTTTATGCCAAATCTTCCTCAGAAGTCAAACCATTTAATACTCTAGCTTCTTTTCTTAATGAAATAAGTAACGAATAAATCATGTTTACACCATCAGCTTGACCACAAGCATGTACTCGATCTTCGCCTTTAACTTCAGAGCTAATTGCCTGCATCCAAAGTTGTTCTTGAGTTTGTTGAATAGCTTTAATTACTTCTTTCCACAGGAGAGATTCTTCTCCACCAAATGCTTTATACTGATCTTCAGTTATATTCATTAAACAGGTTGTTGTTGAATGGGACTAACGCCAATTCTGCCAATTTGTGCGTTTTGCTGCTGCATAATCGACATCTGCAAACTCTTCACATAGTTCTGGAACAACTGCTGAAAGTTAGGATCACTCTGCAAAGCCTGCTGCGCTTTAGGGTTTTGCTGCAAAATCTGCTGTGAGTACTGCAACTTCATTTGCGCCGCAGGATCGTTTTGTTGATACAATGCCTCGTTGCCTAACAACATGTTGCCAATGTCGTTCTGTACGTCCTTGTACATCTTCTGTGATGCCTGTGCTTGATTCATCACAAGCTCCTGAGCCATTTCTGGTGCAATAGCTTGAATCATCATTTCAGTAAGACGATTGCGGTTAAGCACACCACCAGCATCCATCTGTGCAATCTGACTTAGGAACTGAATCTTTTGAGCAACATACTCTTTATCCATGTTCATCACATCAAACCTGACATTAATGTCAAATTCATCGTGAATGGCAGAAATGTTTTGCGGCAACTGTGATCCAGTAATTTTGTAAATCTCGTCAGGGGACATGTACTGGCAACACAACGAAAACATCTGTCTAAACACTGCTCTCCATGCTGTAAGCCATGAATTTACCAACGATTGCTGGGCAAGTTGTGTCTTAATTGGTGGCACTGCTGCATTAGCTGTACCAAAGTAAGCCGCATGATTAGCTTCAACGCGGTTAATCAAGTTAAACGCCACAGTAGGTTCACGGGCAGGTGGCTCCATGAACGTATAATCATTTTGATTAGTTACAGGTAATGCAACTCCTGGCCCTACTTTATTAATAGAACCTATTCTTTTGACGACTTTGATGGGTGGAAGTGTCGAAAAGGCTGTGTGATCTCGGATCGAGTCATGCTGCGCCTTAATCTCATCTTGATCAGTGCTGGAAAGCTCAGGAATACCACGGGTATCCACAATAGCACGTCTAAGTTGCTCGCGGCGAAACTCAACAAAGGGATATTCTCCATGGGCATAATCAAGTCGTTCATGTTTTGCCCAAGATGCAGTATCTTCTTTGCGATTTGATGCTGCTTGCGGACAAATTACAGTATAAAAGATAGCTGGAGCATTGCCATCTATTTGCTTCGTATAGCAATAAACAACTTCAACCATGTTGTTATAGTTGATGCCATTGTATACGAGCATTGTCGTAGTTGGTAGCAGGTTGATGTTGTAAAATGTGCTACTCTTACCGAGTTGTTGAAGCGCACGTTCAACCCAATCTGGATTCCAACCTTCAGTCGTGATTTTTTCACGCAATTCAACCTCGGACATCCATGTTCTACGAAAAATAACACGCGCACGCTGAAGGTCAGCTACTTCTGGAGGGAAAATAATCTCGTCCCATGGCTTTAAGGCAACGATTTCAGGGAGGTTGCGACTGACGTACTCCTGATCATAAGAAGTATTGCCAGTCGCACCCAATTCCTTGACCATTCTCTTAGCCTCGGACATACCGAGGTCAGGAATAGCAGCATCTAAAATTGCAGCAGCCTCTTCAGGCGCATTCATAATCAACTGTGGCAACTCCATCAGTGTCTGGCTACCAGTCTGCTGGGCCATTTGCATGATCTCTTCCAAGCTAATTGGCTGTGTGCGCTTGGAGATATGCTGTTGCCATCCCACAAAAAAAGCACTCCAGCCATACTGCATGGCATATTGAGCGCCTAACTCAGCCTCTTTACGCAGTTGTTGAGGCATTTTAGCATCACGAACCCAACGCAATAGTGTAGTTGCTACGCTTGACACTACAGCATCATTTAACTCGTTTGGATTAGCGCGTATATCGGCCTTTTCAAACGCAGAAACAAGTAAGTTGGTAAGTTCGTTACAGCTTGAGTCAATTAAACGGTTGCGAACGTCAGAAGCACCTTCAAAAGGCCAAGCTGGGCTACCTTCTGGACGGTTTTCGCTATGCTTTTTTCCGTCATCCGTTTGTCCAGGCCACCGAGAAAAGCGGATATTATCAAACTTAGTTACCAAATTTCCCTGACTAGAATTAACCATTGCACGGTTATATTCATCCAACAAATCGCCTACATGTGGTGTAACAGAGGCAATGGCTAAAGGATCAGTCTTTGAATTTGGCATATACTAATAAGTTCCACACTTAGCGGCATTCTGCCATTGTTTTTTCCACTTGTCACCACTTGTGTGCTTGGGCTGCATTACCACTAAATATCCCAAAGCATCAATAGGATCTTTGCTAGCACCTTTTTGTCCATCTGCTCCAGTCCACTCCCTAAGCGAGTAAATTAAATTATGGCACTCAGCATGTACCATAAGTCTGGGGTGATTTGTCTGAATGTCTAATGGATTTTCTCTATCATAACACAAAAGGTCATTAAGAATTAAGACACGTTCATCAACTGAAACCGATACACTAGGCAAAAAATGCAAGGGATCTGTAGCATCTGCCAGTAGGTCTAACAATGTTATACCACCTTCTTTGCTTGTTGTTTCTGTGCCTGCGCTTCTTGGATCAATATATCGCTCGGCAATTTCTTCCCTTTTGTCTTTATCTGTCTCAAGATGCCAAATCATTTCAGTATATTCATTGACACCTCTTCCTGCTCCTTGACGCTGTGCTGGGCCAGCTTTACCATCAGCTTTTTCGCTAGGAATAGCCCATTCTCCATAACTGGCATCGGGAAACTCTCTGTACACCCAGATTGTGCCATGTTCATCTACCCTAGCCCAAAGCATGAACCAGTTTCGTGCGCCCGCTGGGTCTGCAACCATGTAGTTAGTACCATCTGATACCAACTCGGTAACTGGCTCATTAAAGATGTTCACTTCACCAAACATGGGAAACTGACTGCCAGCAGTCTGCTCCGCCCAACCATAAGCACGAATCTTAATGTCGTGAGTGCTTCTAGTCTTGAGCGTCTGCTTCATGCGCTCCCAGTTGTTGTACGGATTCAACTTTGAATGAAACCAAATACAACCATGCTTCCCATACACGCTTTCAGACATATAAGGCATGTTACCTTTGGGTACGCCAATGACATTATTATTGGGAAGAAGTTCAGACTCTTTCCATGCTGTAATTTTACTTGTGGAAATAAACTCCTTAACTGTCTGGGTGTATCCCAAGATGGGAGTAAACGTGACAAGTAACTTACCATTACGAGTCACAAGACGATACCGCAGCGTTTCCAGCCAATCAGCAGGAACCAACTCGTCACACCAGACAAAATCTACCTCGCCACCTTCAACAACCTTAATATCCTGACTATAGTTAAGGAACCAAATCTGGTTCTTGTTATATACGGCAGTATTGTCTGAAAAACCGTTCTTCTGCGTCCAAGCTACTTGAATCTGATGACTGCGCTTGGCTTCCTTTAGTTCTTGAGGAAGGTATTTGTGAAACACATTTTGCTGCATGCTCACACTTGTCATGTGAGTGGTATGTAAGCACCAGATGTTAAGTCCACGTTTCTTTGCCTTCTCTTTCAACCATTCTGGCATGGTGCCATCTATATCCTGACCAACAAAAATTTGTGCAATCCTCTTGGCAGCATACTCAGTCTTACCAGCTCGATTGCCACCAAGGATAAGAAGCTCGTTGTGCTTGTTCAACAAACTATCCGCGTCAGGCCAAGCTTCAAGCTCAATACCGTACCTGTAGGGATCTTCCTGCTCTGCTCGTATGCGCTGCTCTCTAGCCAAGAACATCCGCATAGTCTCCTGCACACCTACCTTGTTGATTATCTTCATCCGCTGCTCTTCATTTGGAGCAGGCATAATGGGATGATCTTGAAGGCGAAACTTAAGGATTCTATCCACCAACCTAGCCTCCTCAGACGGGTATAATTTTTTTTCTGTTGGAGGTGTTGACATGGTTTTGAGGATGTTTTAATTTGATCGCGCAGGTCAGTAAATGCCCTGCCGTGTACGCTCTGAGATTTCACCTGAAAGACGGACTCACAGCCGAAGACATAGTTCCAACTATCCCTCTGGGGTTGGATTAAAAATTGTAGGTGTCGAAAAACTTACAAGTACTACGCAGTTGTCCACGATAGAGACTAAGACTAGGCTGAACGGGTAGCTATGGGTCATTACTGCGGATGCGAAACGAGGATGATACTTTATACAGAGTATGTCACTTGAAGCTAGTACACTCCCAAGATAAGCAGTAATGCTGAGTCTTGGGGGTACTATGCTCACTCGGAATCCTCATTACCAGAGTATCTTACGTCCTTTTTTCATTTGCAGTTCCACCTCTTAAGGCTAGCAGCCTTGCGTGTAGGGTTGCCATTCTTGTCTTTCATAGGGCCAGCCATGCCACTCATCCTAGCACAAAAAGACTTCTTTCTAGCTGCGTCTTTAGCTGTCTTAGGATGCGGAGCAGGAGCTTTAAGATGGCTGCCAGTGGCAGAATTATACTTAGCCCTGCCCTTAGCGGTAAGTCCTGCACCTTGAGATACAGGCAGCTTCTCTCCCTTCTTCACCGATAGGTTGACTTGTTTCTTAGCCATATCAAATTCTTACAAGACTGTTTGTTTGGTTAGCCAACTTAGTCACAAGCTGACCGTTTAACACTCGGATCACTTGTCCAACTCGCAGCTTCGTCCCTTTAAGCCCAGCAAATACCCTGCCCCTGTCTGTCTCAACCCAACGCTGGTTAGGATAAAGCCGCTTAACCTTGCACTCCTTTACCTCATCCTGCTGTTCAATTTCTTTACACTCAGGTACTGATGCTCGCCAATCTTCTGGATTTGGCTCAGCAAACACAACCTTCATGCCTTGTTCACCAAGCTCAAGTATGGCACTTGGCTCTTGCTTGTGTTCAACAAGACTAGGATCAACGACACTTATGCCAAGTATGTCCGATCTAAACACACGCTTGAACGATGAAAAGCACTTGCGTGATACATAATCTTCTCCCTCACGATACAAGTCGATGCTGTATGTATCACCGTCACGCTTGCGAACATCAGCTTCTGATACAGTAAATTTATTGGACATATATGTTATGTGGCATTCCTACGGCAAATTTTGCTCATAGGCAAGGCTTGTGACATGAAAATTTTTCAGGTGGCTGGTTGCATTGCGATTTTTATTTAGGGCCGATGCTTCGATCCCCCCCCGCCCGTCTTGTCTGGCTGCATGTCTGGCCGTTGTCTGGCTTGGCTTGTCTGGCTGGCTGGCTGGCTGGCTTGTCGGATGCCTTGGCTGGCTGGCAGGGGGCTTGCAGGCTTGTCTGGCGGGGAGCAGGGCAGGCTGACGGGGAGCAGGCTGGCTTGCGGGGAGGCTGGGAGGCTAAGACAGGCCGAGCGGGGAAGGCTGACTTGAGCGTGAGCAGGCTGGGGGCCGAGACGCATCCCCAAGCACATACCAGACTGCCACAGTCCATCTTTGCACATACTACACAAGCCTAATCTCAACCAAGCCAGTCTACTTTAACCCACTCGCCTAGGCTTTTGATGCATCCTATGCCATAATGATCATGCTACCAAGAAAGTGCGCTTGCAACATGCTGTAAACAAACGACTTACAAGCCATGTCGTCAGGATGCCCATGAAGGCCAGTTTCAGACAAAAGGAAGGTAGGTTAGCGGAGACTGTCAAACTGTCAGGAAGCATTGTTTCTGCTCATTTAAAAGGGATAAAAAGAATGTGAGGAAATAGTGAGAATTAACTTTGCCGATTAACGAGAACGTCCGATATTGTTTGTAGTTGATCGTGCTACACGGTCAACGGGGTCTGGGGCGGTCTCCCCAGCGTAGGCTAGACGATACTAGTTGCTCCAAGGGGGGCTGCTTGGGACGCGCTAGAATCCTCCCCTAACAGATGCGGGGAAAGAGTCTGTAAGCTTGGAGCAGCCTGACTGTTGCTCCCGTAGGTCGAAACGAAAGGTACGCGGATACAACGGGATGCAAACGGATTGCTTCGCTGTCTGGCCTTTGCTGCTTGGGTAAATGAGCGGCAGAGGCTAGCAGGCGGGACAAACTCGCAACACAAACAACACAAACTAGAAAGACAAACAGAATGAACACATTCACTTACAACGAAACATCATACAGCCGATTCGAGCTACTCAAAGGCTTGGAAGCACGCAAAGCGGGACGTGCTTGGGCGAAGCATGTGGGAGCAGCCAGCACAACGGTAGACGCTCTGACGATGGACGACCTTAACGCTATCTGGCTCGATACCACAAACGCTCTGATTGCTGACCTAGTGGTAGGCAAACTGCCTGCCCTACAGGCTCAGGCTGATAAGCCAGCCAAGCCAGTTAAGGTGCAGGACGATGGCCTGAACGTAGACGATGCCATGACGATTCTGAGCATCCTTAACAAGGCCAAGGGGGGAAAGGCTGAATTGGACGAAGCCCGCGTACTTGAACTTATCGCAGAACATGCGCCCAAGGCAGAGCCTTACGTCAAAGGCTACGAATTCAAGACAGAGGCTACAACCTACCGCACAGAAGGCAGGCAGCATGCATACTTCCCGCTCGTTGTCGCTGCTCTGGCTGCACGTCAGCATGTATGGCTTGTGGGGCCAGCGGGAGGCGGTAAGACAACGCTTGTTTCCAAGGCAGCCGAGACGCTTGGGCTTCAGCACCGAGCCATCTCTGTCTGTGGTCAGACAACCAAGACAGACTTGCTAGGCTTCATCGACGCTCACGGTGTGTATCGTGGCACTGCCTTTCGCGAAGCCTTTGAACACGGCTTCGTGTTCCTCCTTGATGAGGCGGACAACGGCAACGCCAACGTCCTTGCTGTGCTCAACGCTGCTCTTGCCAATGGGGAAATGACTTTCCCCGACAAGACAGTGAAGCGTCATCCTGACTTCGTCACAGTGGCATGCGCCAATACCTACGGCGGAGGCGCTACAAGCCAGTATGTGGGGCGTAATCCAATAGATGCTGCCACATTGGACAGGTTCTTTTTCATTCAGCTTCCCTACGACGAAGGTCTTGAGGCTTCCTTCGTTGGACTGAATGTGCCTTCGCCAGACTTTAACCTGTCTGACGGTGGGTTCATGGACGCTGGAGCTTGGTTCTCGCTTGTCACAACAGTGAGAGAGAACGCTGATAAAAATGCCATCAAGGCTGTTATCTCTCCGCGTGCTACAATCGCAGGTGCAAAGCTTGCTGCTTTGGGAGTTGGCAAGGCTTGGCTGGTTAAAGGCTTGGTCGTTAAGTCTCTAGACTCCGTTTCGGCTGGCAAGCTTGGCATCTAACAATCAGACAATCAGACATATGAGGACGTACAATTCAAAGTTCGATTCGGTGGGCGATTTTCTCGCTTATCTACATGGCTGCAAGATGACGTTCAGCGCATCAGCCCAGCGCAAGAATTCTGACGGCTTCCACGAGTTTCAAGGCTGGCAAGAATGCCAGACTGCTCTACGCACTGGCTGGCAAGATGGAGTTGACGCCGTAAACGCTAAATCTGCAAGGCTAGAGGCTATCCTAGGTTCCAGCGTCATGCGCGAATCCTACTCACCTGCAACCACAGGCCAGTTTTTCGACGTTGGCCTAGTCATGAGCGGTGAGCCAGAATGCTGGCTAGAGACAACACAAGAAGAGACAGGCTCCAAGGTTGTCACGATTGGCATTAACGCTTGCATCTCTGGCGCAGTAAACAAGCGGACAATCATAGAGCGGGGCGCTGCAACATGCGCCTTAGTTAAGCTACTAGAGACTCAAGGCAAGAGCGTCCGCGTTGTCTATGGTGTGGGACTTAACGTCAAATCAGACATGTCAGGTGACAAGTTGCAGTTAGAGATTGTTTTGAAGCGTGAAGGTGATCCCCTTGACCTTGACACGTTAGCCTTCTGGCTTGTCTGTCCTGACGCCTTTCGCAGGCTTTGCTTTCGCTTCATTGAATCGCAGGGGCCGATTTGGTCACAGGTAGGGAGCAGCTACGGCTTTCCTGATAAAGCTTGGAACCCAGAGGCTGACGTTAAGATCCCAGCCATCTACTCTTCCTCTGACTGGACAGAGGAGAGAACACAAGGATGGATCAAGAGCATCCTGAAGGCTCAAGGTATCGCACTAGACTAGACTGACAAGCTGTCTGGCTTCCCCCCGAAAGGGGAGAGGCTAGGAAGCTGATCAGACAATCAGCGCAAACAATAAACACAAACAAACTATGAGAACACTCAAATCCTACGAAGTACATTGCAGAATGCCGATAAGCATTGAAGCTAGAAACGCTGGCGCAACTGGACGCACTCATTGGTGGGCGTTAGTGGGCTACTTTATTGCCTATAGTAAACATCATGCATGCGCCAAGGCTCGCAAAATGGCGATTTGTCCCGCGCATGCCGACAAGCTCAAAGCTTATACCCGCTAAACATACAAACACACACAAACCCAATGAACCACACACCTAACTTCGTTTCAATTGTAGTCAGCTACGTCCCTGCTTCAGCCTGCAAAGGCTCGCGCATCAAGTTGACTATGTCCCTTACAGGCAAGAGCAGGTTCCTGCCTTACGACCACGCTTTTAACTCTTGCGAAGAGGCTGCCTTGGGCTACTTCAGAGAAGCGGGCGCATGGCCCGTTGGCAGGACAAGCCTACCCAAGGGAAATGATGCTGCTCTGCTGTTCCTCTTCAGTTCCATGGATGCCTTGCAGGCTGCAATGTCTAAACGCTAGGCTGTTCCCATGCTGCTTCCTCTACGGAGAGGGAGCAGAAGGGAGCAATTACGCTCCGACAAACAAACCAAAAACATGAAAGCAAAACTAACACTAGAACAAATCTGCAAGAGCCTTTCCCTGTGGCTTAAATACATAGACATAGACGGTCTAAACACGCGCCGCGCCTTCCGTTCCATGCCATACGAAGAAAGGCTAGACATAGCTCAAACGCTTTATTGGTACGAAGGTGATGATACGTTCGGGGAAGCAGAGCAGAGAAACTAAACTAAGACAAATAATCCCAAGACAATGAAACTAATTCTAATCATCCTAATTAGCATGGGAATGTTCATGCTTGACGCAATGATCTTGCGTTTCACTCAACTTTCTGGCATAGAATTAATCTCAATTCTTGGCTGTTTTATCGCATCCGTTGCGGTGTGGGTGACAGCCATGAACGCTTACATAAACAAAAAATAAATATGATCACTATTGAATTACAGGAACCAAAAACCGAATCGGAAGTGGGTATGCTTGGCATGCTTTCGCGCAAGCATGGAAAGTTTGAAATGGGCGACCTAATTACCACAAGGAATGTTGCCGAAAAGTTTGAGCATCCTTTCATCATCCTTTGTCTTACTCGTCACCTACTTGGCGACTGGGGAGACTTAGACGAAGAGGATAAGGAGCAGAATGAAATTGCCCTTTTGAACGAAGACCGTCTTTTCTCGGCTTACCTCGATAGGCTTGGGCGTAAGGTGTACGTCATCACCGAACGTGGAAGGGATGTTACTATCATTCTTGAACCTGACGAATACTAGGGCTTGTCTCGCTGTCAGCCCCTTGTCTTAAAGCAGGGGGCTGCAAGCGGAATAAACCGCAACCAACCAAAAACAAAACGTGAACAAACCCAATAACAATACCAAAGCAAAACTTGATCAGGTCTTAATTGAAATTAACAAGGCCACAAACTCGCCAGAGTTTCCGTGGACAACCTCGGAGGGAAAGGCCATTCCCAATAAGGGAAATTTCCATTCCGAATACATTCCAGACAAAGGCTACGCCATTCACCGTTTTGGCGAAGTGACTAGCGAAGGGGTTCAAATCCTTGAACCCATTTTTAGTGGACAAATGCCGATTCGCGCAACGGTCAACGCCGCACAAGCATTCCTTAACGGTTTGAGTTTCCAAAAGTAGACAGACGCCAGCACAGAAGTAGACAGACGCCAGCAAACAAAAGACCCACCCTGACACGAATCGGGGTGGGTTTTTTTGTGTCTTAATTTTTGATTGTTAAAAATTTTTAATTGTCCTGCCTCCAGGCTTCAATGATTTGCTGTCTGATGTTGTCTGGGCAACCAAACAACCTGACTTCTCGCCAGTCTTGAGACGGATGCTTCTCTCCAACATACGTT